>Ga0187847_10002078_pt1 | contig 16735 bp, 12 predicted proteins | sample June2016WEW_4_10_FD_132458 | JGI IMG/M metagenome (GOLD analysis project Ga0187847, IMG submission 132458) | Peatland microbial communities from SPRUCE experiment site at the Marcell Experimental Forest, Minnesota, USA - June2016WEW_4_10 | ecosystem: Environmental > Terrestrial > Soil >...
ACGCTGCCATATTGACCTTTCCAGTGCACCGTAGTCTTATGTCCGGCTTCATCGCGTTCGACCGTCCACTCTCCCGGCCAGGGGAAACCCATGCTCTGAATATCTTTTCGTTCTTCCATCGGTTCGGGCGCAGAAAACGGCGGCGCAGCATTTCCTCGCAAAGGCACAACCGGAAGCGTCAAACTCGATCCTCCTTCGCCGCCGAGGTGCAACGAAGTGGTCATGTTGTAAGGCGTGGGCAAAATCATCGGCCAAAGCGCGTTGGAAATTGCCACGCGAATTCGGTGTCCTTTGGGAAATACCCACGAGGTCAAGTGCATTTCAACATTCAGCGGGTAAACTGTGCCCAAAACCAGGTCTTTCGGTTCGGTCATCGAATCTCGCTGCGCTCCATTGATACCCGCCCCTGTGATTTGCGTAACCGTTCCATCGGGAGCCACATCCGACAAGCGCGCAAACCAATCCGCAAGAGGCGCATCGGCGGAGGCTTGCAACAACACACGCGGCCTGCCGAGAATCGCTGTTTCTTCCGGAAGTGGGTCTGAATCATAAACCAAACTGAATGCATCCACCGGCCGCGGATCGCTCAGCAATTCGCCCCACCAGAAACCAGCCTCGACGCCGATGGTGGGAACATATTTCAGTTGATGCACAGCTTCGCCGGCCCGCTGATCACTCAAAGTGTGGTTCGGCTGCAAAAATAGAATATGGTTTTTTCCCTCCTTCGGAGGCCATTGATCCTCCCGCCGCCACTCACCCGGCACACTTTCCAGCTTCGGGTCTGGCGGACGCCAGTGCTGCATATAAATCACCAGCCGCGGGTCTTTTTCTACGCCCGTATCTTTACGCTTCAGCCAATGGTCCCACCAGCGAATCGCTTGATCGCGCCATTCGACTTGCGGGCCAAACCCAGCGTCGTTCGGGAAGGTATGGTTCCACGGTCCAACAATCGCCTTCACCTGTCCCGAAGATTGCATCAGCATATCGGGAATGTTGTCGCGATAACCGTCCTGCAGTCCGCCAATCAAGAAAGTCGGAATCTTGATTTCGCTCAGCGGACGAACCCGGTCGCGCCAGAATGGTCCGTCATGCTGGTGCTTCAAGTAAAGCAACGACCACGGCGGCGCATCGAAGCGAGGACCCAGCACTTTTTCATCGAGCGTGTAATCCGGGGCACCGGTCCAACCTTCGGCCATGTCCATGTTTAATTCAAATTCATCAATATGCGCCATGCCATCCATATAGTGGACATCGTCATGGAATAACTCAGCGGTCGCATCAACGGCAATAATCGCCTTCAATTCCAGCGGATGCCGCATCGCCATCTGCAAGGCGCTGAACCCTCCCCAAGAAATTCCAAACATGCCGACGTTGCCATTCGACCACGGCTGCGTGGCCAACCAATGAATGACCTGCTCACAATCATCTTGTTCTTGTTCGGAATATTCCCGTTCCGGCGGAACGCCCTCGCTGGCGCCAAATCCACGAATGTCCACGCGCACGCCGACAAATCCGCGACGGGCGAAATACGCATGCTTGCCGTAGTCTTCCACAGCCGTATCGTCGTCTTTTCTGTACGGCAAATACTCCAGCAGCGCGGGGAACTCCTCGCCCGGCTTGGCTCCGTCGGGCATATAGAGCGTAGCTGCCAGCCGAACACCATCTTTCATCGGAATCGAAGCGTTCTGCATGCGGACGCCATAGGTCGGCGCCGATGGCTGGTCGAGGGCAAAACACGCGCCACGCAAGACTGTTAGTAGCAAAATTGAAAAAACTGTTCGCATGAGTGAAAGCCGCATGTTTGGCATTTGTCCCAGATTGTATGTCAATCCCGCTCCAGCTATAGTCACGTTTGAGATGACCAACCTTCGTTTCGAGCAATGGGTGCCGTTCCCGTTAGAGAAGGTTTTCCGCTTCTTTGCCGATCCGCATAATTTGCCCTGCATCATGCCGCCCGAAACCGGCGCCAAAATCGTGGATATAAAATTCGTCTCATCATCGAGCGAATCCCGTTCAGCCGGGGCGGGCACTGAAATCATCACGAGCTTTCGCCCCATCCCGATTCTTCCGTTTCGCCAACAATGGATCGCGCTAATCACAGAATTCGAGTGGAACCATCATTTCGCAGATTTGCAGAAACAGGGTCCATTCAAGAGTTGGCACCATCGCCATGAATTTTCTGCGACCACGCGCAACGGGGTGCATGGGACGATTGTCCGCGACGTTATCGATTTTGAAATCGGATTTGGCGTTTTGGGAAAGATTGCCGACAAGCTTTTCGTGCGTCGTACTTTCAACCACATGTTCGCCTACAGGCGGAGCGCGCTGGAAAAACTGCTACGGTAAAGAACTATTTCGACGGCTCAACGAATACTGCCGTTCCGTACGCCAGGACCTCGGTCACTCCCTGCATGACTTCGGTCGCGTCATAACGAGCTCCCACCACCGCGTTGCCTCCGAGCTCGGCTGCGTGTTGCAGCATCAGATCGAACGCTTCTGCCCGTGTCTTCTCGCAGAGATTGGTCAGCAGAGTAATGTTGCCGCCGAGAATGGTTTGTAGACCTGCGCCAATGGTGCCGAAAATTGAACGCGAGCGGACGACGATTCCGCGCACTACGCCCAGCGTCCGAGTAACTTTGAATCCGTCGAGCTCAAACTGCGTGGTCACCATGTTGTGGGCGACCATCCGGCCCGGCGCGCTATAGCTCATTCCCATGAAAAGTTCTCCTGCGGCAATAAGCTATTCCAATTCCGCGCGAATCACAAATATTCCTTGCAATGCCTCATAGCAAACGCTCAACAGATTGGGTTTGCAGCAAGTTTGGCAATCCTCTACGTAAGATTGCCGCTGGCCAGCGGACTCATCGACTGCGGTTTCATTCCACTCACCGCAGCCCGCGCATTGAAATCCCGCGGTCAAGTCTTAACCGTTGCCCGGAAATATAAGGTCCCACCGTTTACTTTCCCACATAATTCACCCGCCAAATCGAGTTCGATCCGTCGTCGCTAACCAGCAGCGAGCCATCCTTTGCCACCGTAATCCCAACTGGCCGTCCCCATACGGTTCCATCTTTCGTCACGAAGCCTGTGATGAAATCCTCATACTCACCGCTGGCATGTCCTGTTTGATGCAGCGGCACGCGAATGACTTCATACCCCGCGCGCACCGACTTGTTCCACGAACCATGCTCCGATGCGAAAACATCGCCGTCATATTCCGCTGGAAACTGCTTGCCATCATAAAACGTCATTTCCAGTGACGCATTGTGCGGCTGCAACAGGACATCGGGCACAATAACTTTGTCTTTCAGTTCCAGGTGTTTCCCCTTGAGTCGCGGGTCCGGATTTCCACCCGAGTAGAACCACGGCCAGCCGTAAAAGCCGCCGTCTTGCACATGCGTGATGTAGTCGGGTACAAGATTATCGCCCAAGCCATCGCGCTCGTTCACCGAGCACCACAGCTCGCCAGTCTTCGGATTCACGGCGAGTCCACCGCCGGAATTGCGTATCCCGTAGGCATACACGCGCATGCCTGAACCGTCGGGATTGAACTCAAGAATGTCGGCGCGATTCTTTTCTCCAGGATGCGTGTCAGGGTCGTCCAGATTGGAGCCGGAACCGACCGAAACGTACATCTTTTTGCCATCGAGTGAAAACCGAATATCGCGCGTCCAATGGCCGGCGCGCGCATGAGGCAAATCGGCAACGTGCTCCGGCTTGCCCGTAGCCTTCATATCTCCGCCGTGATACGAAAAACGTACTACCGCATCGGTATCGCCAACATAGACCCATCGCGGATCAGGCCCCGGCGGATAAAACGCGATCCCATAAGGCTGCTTCAAGCCACTAGCGAAAACTTCAATCTTCTCGGCCTTTCTGTCTTTTGTAATTCCCCGAAATACTTTGATGTCGCCAGCGTCGCCTTCCGCCAAGAAGACGTCGCCATTCGGCGCGGTCCGCATTAGACGCGGGTTGGTCAGGCCGTTCGCATAAAGTTCGACCTTGAACCCTTCCGGCGCTTGCGGCCAGGCGTCCGCTGGCCGCGGCTGCACGTCCGGAGGATTTCCGGACGATCGGGTTGCAAAAGGTTGTGGCAAATCCTGCACCGTGATTTTGTGCACAGCACCCGGACTCTCGTGTAGGTAATCGGTGAACGGAGGCGTCGGCGCGGGATCATTCTGCGCATGGCTGGTTTCATTTCGAGTAATGCAAATAACAAAACTTAAAACTATAGAGAGGGATGCGGTAATTTTCTTCGGGCGGTTCACAACACCTCCTGGCACCTATTAGATAAGCGTCACCGCCGGTTAGATGCACTAACTACAAGCGGGCGCGGTCTGGTCGGAAGCGGTCGGGCCAGCCGCAATCTGACGAGGCAGGATGGGAAAATCCATGGCAATTAGTTCTTCGCGAAGCTGATCCACCGACGCGAATTGAATGGCATTCATACCCACGGCGCGTGCCGCGTCAATATTTCCCTCGCGGTCATCAATAAACAATGACTCTTCCGGCCGCACTCCCAGCCCGCGTAGCGTGTACTCATAGATCGCCGCGTCCGGTTTGACCATCCGCACATCGGCGGAGAATGTCTGGAAATCAAACTCATTCACCCAGGCAAATTTCTTTCTCACATAGGTCACCATGTCCGCGTGCATGTTCGAAAGCAACCCGACTTTGTATTCGCCGGCTCGTAATGCGCGCACCCATTCGATCATGGCCTCGTTGTCGCGCGCCCACATTTCCAAGTCCAATCGATAGACTTCTTCAAGGGAGCGCGCATCAATTTTGCTGCCGGCATCCTCGGCAAACAACTTCCAGTAGGCTTCAGCGGTCAGATCTCCGCGATCAAACGCGAGTCGGTTCCGCATCCATAACTCCGGAACAGCATCAACGTGAATTCCAAACAAGTCGGCCATGCGCTGGCCCTCCGCAGGTGTCGGCATATGGCAAAGCACAGCCCCGTAGTCCAGAATGACCGCCGCAATGTTGGGCATGAACTCGAAAATCCTCCTCATTCATTCTCATGCGGGAACGGCGATTTCGTCCAACTTTCCCAGTAAATTTTTCTGCCGGTAACGCATTTCCTTCTCCTCCCGCCCAAACATTGTGTGGTTAGCAAGCGCACACAGCTTCTCCAATCTCTATTTTCCGCTACACTATCGAGACCGTCACTTAAGGGATCGTACCTTGCATAACCCGGCCATCCGTTCGCGCAGATTTCTCATCATTTTCTTTTGCTTGGTCTCCATAATTTCGTCCGCCGCCCAAGCTGTCCGCCCCGAGTTCTATAACTCGTTGAAGTGGCGTTTGATCGGCCCATTTCGCGGTGGCCGCGTCGTCGCTGTCACCGGCGTCCCCGGCAATCCCACCAAATTCTATTTCGGCGCTGTCAACGGCGGTATTTGGGAGACCACCGACGCGGGCGTCGTCTGGCAGCCCATTTTCGATGATCAACCCATCGCTTCTATCGGGGCCATCGCCGTCGCGCCCTCTGATCCGAACACGATTTATGCCGGGACCGGAGAATCTGACATTCGCATGGATTTATCTTCCGGCGACGGAATCTATAAATCTACCGATGGCGGCAAAACCTGGACCAACGTCGGTCTGCGCGAAACCCGCCAAATCAGCCGAATCGTCGTGGACACGCGGAACGCGAATATCGCTTATGTCGCGGCGCTCGGTCACGCCTACGGCCCAAATCCCGACCGCGGCGTCTATAAAACTGAAGACGGCGGGGCACACTGGGTCAAAGTCTTAGATCGAGGCCCCGACGTCGGTGCAGCCAGCCTCGCCATCGCCCTCGACAACCCAAGAATTCTTTTCGCCACCCTGTGGAACGCCCACCGTCCGCCCTGGAGCACCTACGCTCCACTCGCCGGCCCCGGTAGCGGACTCTATCGCTCCACGGACGCAGGCCAAACCTGGACTCAGCTAACCGGCTCCGGCTTACCCGACGGCGATTGGGGCCGCTCTGGTGTCACCCTCTCGCGCGATGGCCAGCGCATCTATGTGCTCGTCGATGCAAAGAAGCCCGGCCTCTACCGCTCCGACGACGGCGGCAACACTTGGACGCTTGAAAACTCCGACTCACGTCTCACCGGCCGCGCCTGGTACTTCTGCGACATCACCATCGACCCCAATCATCCCGACGTCATCTATATGCCCAATGTCGCGCTCTATCGTTCTGACGACGGCGGCAAGACGATTACCATCGTTCGCGGCGCGCCCGGTGGCGATGATTATCACCAGCTCTGGGTCGATCCTCAAGATTCCACTCGCATGATTCTCGGCACCGATCAGGGCACAACCATTAGTGTGAATCACGGCGAGACTTGGAGCACTTGGTACAACCAGCCCACAGCGCAGATTTACCACGTCATCACCGACAACCGTTTCCCCTACGCCGTCTATGGCCCACAGCAGGATAGCGGCGGCATCGCCGTCATGAGTCGCACCGACTATGGCCAGATTTCCGTGCGTAATACTTTTTCGCCGGGCGGCAGCGAAAGCGGATACATCGCGCCCGATCCCAACGATCCCAACATCCTTTATTCGACCGGAGCTTTTGGCTCTGTGTCGCGTTTTGATTTGCGAACTTCGTTGAGCCAAAACGTCAGTCCCTGGCCCGTTTTCGCCTGGGGAAGCGAAATCAATGCCCGCAAATACCGCGCCGGCTGGAACCCCGTGCTGTTGTTCTCGCCGTACGACAAAAAGACGCTCTATCTCGGAACGCAGTTCGTAATGAAGACCACTGACGGCGGCTTGCACTGGGAAACCATCAGTCCGGATCTCACCGGCGCATCTCCGCAGGCTGACCAAACACCTGCCACGCCGCCTCCGCCAACTAACGACAACACAATTTCCGGCGGATACGGCCTGGTTAACACCATTGCGCCCTCGAACCTCGAGGGCAACCTAATCTGGGCAGGCAGCGACACAGGCTTCATCCATCTCACTCGCGACGGCGGAAAAACTTGGAACGACGTCACACCCAAGGGCTTACCCATCTGGAGCCGGATTTCCTGGATCGAAGCTTCGCACTTTGACCCCGCCGAAGCCTACGCCGCCATCGACCGCCATCGCATGGACGACCGGCAGCCCTATCTTTACCGCACTCGCGACTACGGCGCGACCTGGCAGTCAATCGCGAACGGCATCAGCGCTCCTTCTTTCGCGCGCGTGATTCGCGAAGATCCCACAAGCAAGAACCTGCTCTTCGCCGGAACCGAAGTTGGAATGTATGCGTCTTTTGATGACGGCGATCACTGGCAATCCCTGCAACTGAACCTTCCCGCAACTTCAGTCCAGGACCTCGTTATCCACGACGACGATCTCGTCATCGCCACGCATGGCCGCTCCTTCTGGATTCTCGACGACATCTCCCCATTGCGCCAGACGAGCGAAGCCGCCAACGCCAAGAAAGCCATGCTCTACTCGCCGGCAACCGCCGTGCGCGTAGATCACGATGCTTTTCTTGAAACCCCGTTGCCGCCAGATGAACCGCAGGCCAAAAATCCTCCCAACGGCGCCATCATTGATTACTATTTGCCGGAGGCGGCAAAGCGGGTGGACTTGCAGATTTTCGATTCCAAGGGAAATATGCTGCGGCACTTCTCTTCGGACGAGAGCAAGCCGCTCAAAAAAGTGCCCATGCCCATTGCCGATCGTTGGTTTCCCGAGCCTCAAGTGCTCGAAACCGCTCCCGGCCTGCACCGTTTCGTCTGGGACCTCGCCTCAGGCAGCTCCGGCGCAGATGCCGATGAAGATTCCATGAGCGACGACTTCGGTGCGCCGCATGGCCCTCGCATCGTTCCCGGAGCGTATCAGCTCAAGCTTGTGGCCGGCGGAAAAACGTCCAGCGCAGAAATCAAAATCATCATGGACCCACGCTCTATAGCCACGCCGGACGATTTAGCCCGGCAATATGACCTGGGCCGGGAAATCTACGCGGAGACCCTGCGCAGCCGTCAGGCCATCGCGGAAATGAACTCTGTGCAGAAGCAACTCAACGATGCCGGGCAGAAACTCGAAAACAATTCTGACCTCAAAGCGAATCTCACGAAGATGCAGGATGCAATTAAGAACACGTTGTTAGCCCCAGGGACGCCTTGGGGTGACACCATGGGACTCCAAACCGCCAACTCCGGCCTTACTTCGGCATTGTCGGTCGTCGAAAGCTCCAGCCGCACCGCTCCCTCTCAAGGTCAGACTGTATTCGAAGAAGCTGACCGCGCTCTGAAGTTGCGCCTGGCAGAATGGAATGAAATCAAGGCCAACCGCCTGCCCCAGCTCAACGAACAATTGAAGCAGGCCCACGCAGCGCCCATCGCCATCGGTGAAATCGAGCGGGAAGTCGAATACTTGATGACCCGCTAAGGCACGGGCGTAGCTTCTCCTCGTGTTCTTTCGTGCCATTTGTGGTTCAAGGGTTCCTGATCAACCACGCGGACGCAAAGCACCGGCAATACTCTAGACCGTCGCTCCAACCGGCTCGTGTAAGCTCGTCTTCTCTTCTTCCTCAAACTCAACATGGGAGTGCGTCTTCGCCACCAGCATGTAAATCGAAGGCACGACGAACAACGTGAATACCGTCCCGATGATCATGCCGCTGACCAGCATAATGCCGATGCTGTTCCTCGCTCCGGCGCCAGGTCCCGTCGCGAAGACTAGCGGGAAATGCCCAAAGACCGTAGCAGCCGTCGTCATCAGAATGGGGCGCAATCGCGTGGTCGCGCCTTCGATGATCGCCTCAAGCTTCGTCTTCCCCGCCTCTTGCAGTTGGTTGGAGAATTCCACGATCAGAATTCCGTTTTTCGAAATCAGTCCCACCAGCGTAATCAGACCGACTTGACTGTATATATTCAATGTGGTGAAGCCGAGGAAAGAGAACAACAGCGCGCCTGACAGCGCCAACGGAACCGACCCAGCAAGAATGATGAACGGATCGCGGAAGCTCTCAAACTGAGCCGCCAGCACCAGATAAATCAGAATGGCAGACAGCAGGAAGGTTCCCAGAAATTTGCTGCCTTCCACGCGCAGCTGGCGCGACTCACCCGCGTAGTCAATGGTGAATCCCTGCGGCAGGATTGCTTTGGCCTGGTCTTCAAGAAAGGTCAGCGCCTTGTCCAGCGGCACATTCGGCGGAATTACACCCTGCACCCGCACCGCGTTCAACTGCTGAAATTTATTCAGCGAACGCGGTTCCGTGGTCGTATTGAGTGACGCGAAAGTCGAAAGCGGTACGAGTTGGTTGCTCGAGCCTTTCACGTAAATCTGCGAAAGCTGGTCAGGCGTCAACCGATCTTCGCGTTTGACCTGCGGAATCACTTTGTAGCTTCGGCCTTGAATGCTAAACCGGTTCACATAGTTTCCGCCGAGCATTGTCGAAAGATCCGCACCCGCCTCACTCAAATCCACGCCTTGCGAGCGAAGTTTATCGCGATCAAAAACTACTTCGGTCTGCGGCTGGTCAAACTTCACGTCCACGTCGGCGAAGATGAACATGCCGCTGGCCATCGCCTTCCCCACCAACTGGTTGGCAAATTCGCTGACCTGCTGCGGTTCGGCCGCCGAGTTGATTACAAAGTCCACCGGGAAGTTGCCGCCGCCGGGCAGTGGTGGCGGCGTCAATGGAATTACGCGAATCCCGGCGATCTTCGATAGCGGTCCGGCAGATTCGACCAACAACTGCTGAGCGGTCTTCTTGCGCTGGCTCCATGGTTTCGTCACCATGCCGCCAAACCCGCCGCCCGGGCTCATGATCTGGAAAATGCTTTCGCTTTCCGGAAACGAGTGATAGACGTCATAAATCTCTTTCGTGAACAGATCCGTCTGGTCGAGCGTTGAATTTGCGGACGACTGGATCACGCCAAAGACCACGCCTTGGTCTTCTTGAGGCGCGAGCTCGTGTTGCGAGAACATATAGAACGGCACCATGAGCACGGCAACCAGAATCCAAAGCGTTAGCACCACCGGCCGATACTTCAGGGTGCCCGTCAACGTACGCGTATAAAGCCGTCGAACGCGTTCAAACTGCCGGTTTACGATCCCCGCAAAACCCTTGTTTGAGTCGCCCGCGCGCAGAAGCTTCGAACCCATCATCGGTGACAGCGTCAACGCCACGATGCCCGAAACAATCACGGCTCCAGCCAGCGTGAAGGCAAACTCGCGGAACAACGCGCCCGTCAATCCGCCCTGAATTCCGATGGGCGCGTACACCGCCGCCAGGGTGATGGTCATGGCGATGATTGGCCCGACCAGTTCGCGCGCAGCATCTCTCGCCGCTATGAACGGCGACTTTCCCATCTCCAAATGCCGCTCGACGTTTTCGACCATCACGATCGCATCGTCCACCACCAGGCCGACCGACAGCACAATCGCCAGCAGCGTGAGCAGGTTAATCGTGAAACCCGCCAGCAACATCAGGAACACCGCGCCGATGAGCGAAACCGGGATGGCCACGATCGGAATCAGCACCGACCGGAACGATCCCAGGAACAGGAAGATCACGACCACGACGATCAACAATGTCTCAGTCAGCGTGTGCAGCACTTCATTGATCGCGTCTTGAATGTACGCAGTCGAATCGTAAGGGACGCCGACCTTCATGCCCGTGGGCAGCTGATCACGAATCGCCGGGATCTCCGCGCGCACGGCCTTGATTACATCCAGCGAGTTGGCATTGGGAAGCACCCAGATACCCATGAAAGTCGCGTTCTCGTTGTTGAAGCGAACGTCGGAATCGTAGTTTTCAGCGCCCAATACAACATCCGCAATTTCGCCCAAGCGGACAACAACTCCTTTGTCCTGCTTGATCACCATCTGCTTAAAGTCGTCGGCGGAGCGCAGGTCGGTATTCGCGATCAGGTTTACCGAAACCATCGTGCCCTTGGTCGCGCCTAGAGCGGAAAGATAGTTGTTATTCGCCAACGCCGTACGCACGTCGGAAGGTGAAACTCCGCGTGCCGCCATCTGGTCAGGTTTCAGCCAGATGCGCATGGCGAAAGTGCGATCGCCTAAAATGTCGGCACGCTGCACGCCGCTGATGGCGCTCAGTTTAGGCTGAACCACGCGCGTCAGGTAATCGGTGATCTGGTTTTGGTCGAGATCAGCCGAAGAAAATCCGAGGTACATCGCGGCGAACTGCTGGTCCGCAGTTTCCAAATCGATGACGGGAATCTGCGCTTCCGGCGGAAGGTCGTTGCGAACCTGCTGCACTTTCGCCTGGATTTGCGTCAACGCCGCAGTAGTGTCGTAATTAATCTTCAGGTGCACCGTAATTGTGCTGAGTCCCTGCGCGCTCGTGGACTCCATGTAATCGATGCCATCGGCGCTGGCAATCACGCGCTCAATTGGAGTGGTAATAAAACCGCGCACCAGGTCGGCGCTGGCGCCCACATACACAGTCGAAACCTGGATGATCGCAATATCGCTGCGCGGATATTGGCGCACACTCAATGAGCGAATGGCTTCAATTCCAGCGATCAGAATGACCAGGTTGACAACGATCGCGAGGACCGGACGTTTGACAAATAAATCAGTAAACTTCATGGCCTAACTATCCTCAGGCTTTGGAGCTGGGTTATTTTCCGGCTGAATCTTGTTGTTAATCACGACGGCGGCACCGTTACGCAGACGGAACACGCCGGAAGTGACGATTTCATCCCCAGGATTGACGCCGGAAATCACTCCGACTTGATCCCCGCGAGCACCTTGCAGCTTGATGACTTGCTGCCGCACGCCACGGTACGTATTTCCCTTCGGGTCTTTCATGTCGGTAACGATGTAAACCGAATCCCCGTAAGGCGCATAGTTAATCGCTGATGCTGGCAACGCAATCACTCGTTGGCTCGCACCGAGCGGGAGCGAAACCTTAACGAACATGCCCGGACGCAGGCGGTTTTGAGCGTTGGGGATCGTCGCCTGTATCTGGATATTGCGCGTGGACTCGTCTATCACCGAGTCCAGGGCGTTAATCTTGCCGTCAAATCGAACCCCCGGCAAATCATCCGTCGTTATATTCACCGTGCGGCCGCTTTGCAGCTTGCCCGTCGTTCCCTGCGGCACGCCGAAATTCACATAAATCGGATTTAACGATTGCAGCGAAACGATCGCGCCTCCAGCGGCAAGGTATTGACCAAGATTGACTTGCCGGATGCCGAGCACTCCAGAAAACGGCGCGCGAATAGTCTTGCGCGCGATCGTCGCTTTGATCTCAGCGACCTGGCCTTCTGTTACTTTCTGTTGCGAATTCGCATTATCGAACTCGGTCTTGGCGAGGACGCCCTGCTGGACCAATTGCTCGGTACGGCCGTACGTGATTTTCGCCAGCTCGCTCTGTGCTTCCATTTCAGCCAGTTGCGCCCGCTCTTGCCGCGTATCCAGCTCGACGAGGATGTCACCTTCGTGCACCCACTGGCCAGACTCGAAATGAATCTTATCCACCGTACCCGGCAAGTCAGCGCTCACGGTTACACCATGGATCGCAGCGACTGTGCCGATGACGCTCAACGTCGGCGGCCAAGTTTCCTGCTTCGCGATGGTGGTAGTGACTGCGGTCGGCGGCGGCTGGAAACTCGCACCCATGGCGATCGCCGTTTTAATCTGGCGGAATTTTACAAATCCCAAGCCACCCAGCACCAAGACCACAACGGCGAGCATAAACAACATTCGTTTCAACATAATCTTGATCTTGCTCCCTAACAAAACAAAGAACTTAGCTTTGCTTTGAGTTATTTAGACGGCGTTTCTGTAGCGCCGGTAACAGGTTATTGCGAAATAGATTGTCGCAATTGTCGATTGGATTCACAAAACCGTAGCCAATTTGACTCAAGGCGACAAAAGAAAAGCGAAATCGACAATCCGTTGCGATGGCCGACCTTTAGCCGGTAAGGTCCGTGGCTAGTAACCTGGGTAACCTGCCTCTAACCCTAACGCTATGATATAAAACCAGCAGTACCCGATAAACGTCATTCTATGGGCGATGGCTGCGCTTTGCCGTACGCATACACCGCATGATTTGAGGGAAAGTCTTGAGTTTCATCAACTTTGCTGCCCGCGAAATCAATTGCAAAATTGTCTATTACGGCGCCGGGCTGGGCGGCAAGACCACCAATCTGCAACATATTTACCAGAAAACCGCCGAACAGCAAAAAGGCAAAATGATTTCGCTGGCCACGGAGACCGAGCGAACCCTGTTTTTCGACTTCCTACCGCTCGATCTCGGCTCGGTCCGCGGCTTTAAGACCCGCATTCACCTCTACACCGTTCCCGGCCAGGTCTTTTATGACGCCAGCCGCAAACTGATTCTGCGCGGCGTGGACGGCATCGTTTTCGTGGCCGACTCCCAAGAAGCCCGTATGGACGCCAACATCGAGGCGCTCGACAACCTCGATTCGAATTTGAAAGAACACGGCTACGATTTCAAAAAGATTCCCTACGTTTTGCAGTTAAACAAACGCGACCTGCCCAACGTGCTGCCCGTCGCCACACTCGAAAAAGAACTTCGCCGCAAGAACGAAGCCGTCATTGAAGCAGTCGCCTTCCAGGGCCCGGGCGTCTTTGAGACCCTGAAAGAAATTGCGCGCCAGGTGTTGCTCGAACTAAAAGCTGGCGGATAACTCTTTAGCGATGCAGGCAATTCAATAAAAAAGCGCGGCTTGTGGCCGCGCTTTTATTTTCTATCTACTTCAAGCCTAGCATATTGGAGGGGGTAAACCGGACACGATTTGGAAGTTTATATCGTCCGCATTTTGAATGAGATCCACCGCATTTCGCCTTCCCTTCTACTTGACAGAGTTTTCCACAGCGGGTTTTCCACAGGATGTGACGAATGACCAAACCAGCCGGAACTTTGGTCATAATGCAAAAAGGTATGCTGGCGAGTAAACTGGATTGCATGCCGAATGCAAAGGACAAACCGGACGCCCTCGATGACCTGCTCGGCAGCGTGGACGAGTTGGTGGATTCGGCCTCGAAGCGAATGACGGCGGAAGAAATGCGGGAGGCGAGTAAAGACATAAACCGCATTATCGACCGCGCCGTTGCTGCTCGTCCCTCACGGCGGCGCGAAACAGCATAACCCGCTCTTGTAATTTCCCTTTATCCATCTCGGGCTCTAGTCTTTTCAGAATCTGAACGAATTCCGGTTCGCACTCCGGGCCAATTGCCACCAACTCGCGGATGCGCTGCATGACAGCCTTAAGCTGTTTTTTTGCCTCTTCATCCTCGTAAGTTCGTCCGGGATCGCGGCGGGTTTTCGTCCATTTACTCATTGAGAATCGATCCGCTAGCCCAAATTCCGCTAAAGTTCAGCGATTGCGAGAATGGCAGATAAGGAAAGAGCAGTCAATCGAAGCGCTGGGACTTTTGATCTTCAGTTTGAAGCGGACTATTCGGCGCGCGCGTGCTTTTTCTGCCAGGCGGCAATCTGCTCGGCGGTCATGGGCTTCATACCAGAGACAGTTTGCTTGATGGAGAGAAATTCCGGGCTATTCAGTACATAGACTTTCGAGGCGAGTGTGGCGGCTTCTTGGTTGACAGCTTCGACGCGGTTGCCGGGATCAGGATGGTCGCTGAAGAACTGATCGAGCTCGCTGCCACGACCTCCGGCTTCGTCTTGCAGCTTGGTAAAGAACTCCGCGAGGGCGTGGGGATCATAGCCGGCGTCATACATGATATCGGCGCCGAGAAGATCCGCCTCGGATTCGGATTGACGCGAATTTTTTAGAAAGTAAGAGCCGACGCCGAACGAGATGCCGAAAGCGGCGGCTTGCGCGGCCGTGCTTTTGCCCAACATTCCCGCGAGGAGCGCGAGCGGGACTTCAGCAGCCATCTGCTTGCTCGCGGCGCGCGTCCCGTGGCGCTGCACCACGTGCGCGATTTCGTGGGCAAGGACGCCGGCAAGTTCTGCTTCATTGTCTGCGGCTTGAATGGTTCCGAGGTTGATATAAACGGTGCCGCCGGGCAGGGCGAAGGCGTTGATTTCTTTCTGGTTCACGACGTGAAAGGCGTAGGGCCAGGGCTCGCCTGGAGCGTGAGCAGCGAGCTTTTTGCCGAGATCGCTGACGTAGCGCGAGACCGGAGAAGAATCGGGCAGAAGCGGCAATCCGCGGTTCATTTCGAGGACAGCCTCTTTGCCGACCTGAAGTTCATCGTCGCGGGAGTAGAGATCGAATCCGGTGGTCGGCTGGACGCGGGCGAAGGCAGGGAGCGTAAGGACGGCGGCAAGAGCCAGCGAGATGAAGCGAGAGGACATGGACGACACAGCTATTCTAGCTGAATCGCGTTAAAGGATCGCCGGGGAAGCTTCACGGGAGAATTCCGAAAACCGTGCCACAACCATAACCGCTGCACGTTCCACCGCGTACACTTGTACCGTACAACGCTTCCGATTTCCCGAATATCAACGCCCCTCCCGGTCCGCAAGGCCCCTCGTTTCCTTTGACAAAGTCAAGTTGTTCCTCGCTCCATAAATCATTTTCATTTTCGAGACGATATAAGGCACCGCACTGAGGTCCTCCCAAGGCCCCGTAAAGATTGCCCGACTTGTCCATAACGAGTGCCGTGGGCCCTGCATTTTTTTGTCCTTTGAATGAATAGATAGTATTTTCGATCCAGGCCCCCGCCGACGGCGTGAGTTCAAACACCGACCCAGATCCGCTATCAGATGTTCCGTATAAATTTCCCTGAGAATCCAGCATCACGCCGGGGGGTTCAGGCGTGCTGGCAGGAAAACTGTATATAGCACCCTCATCCCAGGTGCCTCCCTGTTGCAGTGGAGGGCTCAATTCAAAGACAGTTCCGTAACCCTGGGCCCCGCCAGCGACCGTTGTTCCGTATAGGTTTCCCCTTCGGTCTAACACCATGCCAGCCTTAGGTATGGCGCCATCGGGCAGCCCTTGAAATTGATAAATCGTAGCTTCCGTCCAAACTCCTGAACCGTTCGGCGACAATTCAAAAATTGTTCCACAGCCCAATAGTTCGCCCGTAATGCATTCCCCGCCACCACCGCCCAAGCTTGCCGTGCCATATAGATTGCCGGACAGATCAAATACCAGACTACCTAATGGGAAAGCACCATCGCCGGCGCCTTCGAACGTATACAAGGTTGTCTCACTCCAGCCGTCGCCCTGAGGGGACAACTCAAAGACTACGCCGCAACCGCTGTTGTAAAAACCAGCACACAGCTGATTTCCCAAATCTCCACCAAGTGTAGTAGTTCCGTAAAGGTTACCCGCAGTGTCAAAAACCAAGCTTGAGTGTGGACCTGCCCCGTCAGAGCCTCCGGTAAAGCGATAAAGAATAGTTTCCTTCCAAGAACCACCGATTCGTTTGGGTGGGGACAATTCGAATACCACTCCACAACCAATACCACCAAAGCAACCGTTAGTCGATCCGCCTTCGCCAGTCGTGCCGTAAAGATTTCCTGATGAGTCAGCAACCAAAGCCGTACTCGGTGACGACCCGTCCCCTCCGCCCGTGAAATTGTGAAGTACTTGCAGGCGAGGGCCAGCGCCAAAGGCGGCGGCTGGCAGCAGGAGCAGAATCACGATCCGCTTGATTACTCGCACAATTTTTCAACTCCTCAGCCGCGCTTGCCGCGTGGCGCGGCGTAAACATCGTAGCGTTTCCGCGCGAGATTGGACATCGAAAAAATGTATAGAGACTTTCGGCCTACAAAAAGCAGATTCCTCGCGCGTTCTCGCTGCGCTCCGAACGGCTCGGAATGACA
>Ga0187847_10002079_pt1 | contig 16733 bp, 12 predicted proteins | sample June2016WEW_4_10_FD_132458 | JGI IMG/M metagenome (GOLD analysis project Ga0187847, IMG submission 132458) | Peatland microbial communities from SPRUCE experiment site at the Marcell Experimental Forest, Minnesota, USA - June2016WEW_4_10 | ecosystem: Environmental > Terrestrial > Soil >...
CCTCCAGTCGAGGTCGGCGCCGGGCCCCTGGTGCACGGTGATGGCGTCAACGCCGGGGAAGTCACTCACCGTGTCGATACCGGTGATCGTCACCACGGTCGCCGAGACGGGCGGCGGTTGCAGGAAGAACCGGTACCCGATGCGCTTCGTCGCGACGGGACCGTCGATGCGTACCGGCTCCGCCAGCGCGAGGCGCAGGGTCAGGTCCAGCAGCGCCACGCCCGCCGCCCGGTCAAGCATCTCGGGCACGCCCCCACCGACACGCCCGTTCACCTCGATCACCCGAGGCCCGTCGGGGCTGAACTTGACCTCGGTGTGCAGGCATCCCGTGGTGACCCCCAGCGCCTCGATCGCCGACGTCGCGAGTTCGAGCACCGCCTGACGGTCCCGATCGTCGAGCGCCGCGGGGATGAAGAATCCCGTCTCTCGGAAGTTCTCCGCCATGGGGAAGCGGCCGGTCAGCGCCAGGTGGCTGATCACGCCGTCCGAGACGACCGTCTCCACCGAGACGTACCCGGCGTAGGGATCGCCGTCGCGCCGAGGGTCGTCGCGAATATACCCCTCGAGGACCATGTCGGGCCTCGCCGGGCCGAGCGCCGCGAGCAGTTTGTCCAGGTGCGCGCCGTCGTTGACGAGGAAGGTGTAGCGACTGCCCTGGGCCGAGCGGGGCTTCAAGACGGCGGGCCAGCCGACGTCCGACTCGATGGCCGCGAGGTCGGACTCGCGCTGTTCGGGCGTGACGACGTGGCAGGCCGGTCCCGGTACACCGCCCTCGTGCAGCACCTGGCGCTGGCGAGCCTTGTCGGTCAGGGCCTGCGCGGTCGCGACCGTGTGAAACGGCAGTTCCAGCGCGCCGGCGACGCTCGCGTAGGTCGCCATATTCGCGTCCAGGTAGGTGGCGATGCCGTCGGGCTGGTAGTTCGTCGACAGAATGTCTCGTATTTGGTCGGCGCCGAGCCCGTGGACGTCGAGCACCGGGCCGAAGTGGTTGAGCAGGTCGGCCATCTGGCTCATCTCTTCGATGGAGCCGTCAATCATCCACAGCAGGTCGCAAATGCTGGCGGCGGCCTCGGTAAGTTGCATCACTGGCACGCAGCGTGGCCCGTAGCCCACGGCGACAAGTGGTCGCTTCTGGCTGGACGAGGAGTCGATCATGCCCGTAACCACCACCCGGATGTTAGCGTTGAACTGGCGTTCGACCTGCTGACCAGCGGTGGAGGTGCCGCAGCGAAACTCGTATCCCAGCAGACGGAGGCTCAGGATCATGCCAGTCGAAATCATCGGTATGGTCGGCACGAGGGACGCGTCCGAGATCAAGGGACCACTCGTCGATGGCCCGGTCGTGGACTGGATGGACGGCGCCGTCATCGAGCCCGGCTACCTCGAGGCGATCGCCCGCGCCCACGACGACGGCGGCTTCGATCGGGTCCTCATCGGCTACGGAGCGGTCGCCCCCGAAGGTTGGGCCATTGCGTCGACGGTGCTTAACAGCACCAAGCACTTGAAGGTGATGATCGCGCACCGTCCGGGCTTCACCCAACCGGTGCTCGTGGCGCGGCGGGCAGCCACGCTCGATCACCTGAGCGGCGGCGGCCGGATCGCCATCCACTTCATCACCGGCGGCGACGAAGCCGACCAGCGCCGAGAGGGTGACTTCGTGCCGCACGACACCCGCTACCGCAGAACCGGCGAGGAGATGGCGATCATCCGCAGAATCTGGAGCGAGGACTCGCCCTTCGATTACGACGGCGAGTTCTTCCGTTACGAAGGGGCCTTCAGCTCGGTCAAGCCCGTCACCCCCGACGGCATCCCGCTCTACTTCGCGGGCGCCTCCCCGCCGGCGATCGAAGTCGGCGCAGCCCAGGCCGACGTCTACGCCTTCTGGGGGGAGCCGCGCGAGGCCGTCGCCGCGCGCAAGCAGTCGATCGACGAGGTCGCGGCCAAGCACGGCCGGACCCTTCGCTACAGCATCTCGCTGCGCCCGATCATCGCTGACAGCGAGGACGAGGCGTGGGAGAAGGCCGAGTGGATCGCGGACACCACGGCCCAGCGGATCAATCTCGCCAAGGAACGCATGGCCGGCCACCAGGACACGTATCAGGGACTCGGGGGACAGCGCAACGCCACCTTTTCGGTCGATCGCGACACCAATGCCACGACCTCGGTCGGTCGCAAGCGGCTCATCGAGATGTCGGCCAACCAAGACGTCTACGACGAGCGGCTCTTCATGAAGGTGGCCAACCTCACGGGCGCGGCCGGCAACTCCACGGCGCTCGTCGGCACGCCCGAGCAGGTGGCCGAGGCGATGCTGCGCTACTACGACCTCGGCATGACGACCCTGCTGCTCAAGGGATTCGACCCGCTCGCGGACGCGATCGACTTCGGCGAGCGGCTGATCCCCCTCGTGCGTGACGGCGCCGCACGACGCGACGGCGCATCCGCGACCTGATCGGTACGAGCGCGATCCCGGAAGCGACGCCTCGGCGACGAATGCGTGAGCATCAGTCGAAACCCCACGGGCTTCTTCGTTTTCGCGCTTGACGGGTCCGTTCCGTGACGTACCGGAGCAACTCATTCATACGTTTACTCACTACAATTGACGACTGCAGCCGATGAGGAGAACGATGAGGGGCAGCCCGCTCGGAGGACGCGCTAGACCCGGTCTGCTTCTCCAGAACGCCATGGCGCTCATGATCTCCTCCGGGGGAACCGCAATACTCGGCATCGTCTTTTGGGGACTGGCGACGCACATCTCGTCAGCGGAAGTGATCGGCAAGACGTCCGCCGAGATCGCCGCGATGGTCCTCATCGCCAACCTGGCCCAGTTGAGTTTCGGCCCGATCTTCGAGCGCTTCCTGCCGGTCGCCGGTGATCAGACCCGGAACTTCATCAAACGCGCCTACACGCTGTGCACGGTGGTGGCCCTGGCGATGGTCCTGATCTACGTGACGGCCGGCATCGGACACAGCTTCCTCCCCTCAAGTTTCGTCTGGCGCGCCCTCTTCGTCATCGCGGTGGTGATGTGGACGATCTTCGTATTGCAGGACTCGGCCCTGATCGGACTGCGGGCCTCTCGATGGGTGCCCGTGGAAAACATCCTGTTCGCCCTGGCCAAGTTGTCGCTGCTGCCGGTGCTCGTGATGGTCTCCAAGACCCAGGGGATCTTCCTCGCCTGGACGACGCCGGTCGCGATAGCGATCGCCGTGATCTCGTGGTACCTCTTCACCAGACGCATACCGCAGCACATGGCCGCGAGCTCCTCCAGCGAGCGACTGCCCTCGACTCGGGAGTTGATCTTGCTGACCGGCGCGCAGTACACGTCGCTGATCATCTCGGTGATCACCTCGTCGATCGTCACCCTGTACGTGATCTCGCGTCTCGGCGCCGTGGCCAACGCCCACTTCTACGTCCCGGCTCAGATCGCCGCGGGCCCGCTGCTGATGCTGTGGGCCATAACGCGTTCCTTCCTGGTCGAGGCGGCCAACGAGCCTCACGCCCTGCGCCGCCACTCGAACACGACGATCATCGCGATGCTCGTCGTACTGGTGCCCAGCATGGCCGTCGGCGTGATCTTCGCGCCGGACTTCCTTCGGATCTTCGGCGCCACCTACGCCGAGCACGGCACGACGCTGCTTCGCATGATGCTGCTCGCCCTGCCGGGAACGGCGATCACCGATTTCTACAGCTGCTACGCGTGGCTCGATCGCCACGTATGGTGGATGACCCTGCGCCAGACGATCGCCGCGGTGATCTACTTCACGGTGCTGGTGACATGCATTGGCCACTTCGGCATCCTCGCCGTGGGCATCGCGTCCCTCGTCTCGTCGGGCATCCAAGGAATCTGCTTCCTGCCGATATCGATTCGCCGATACCGCCAGACGTCCGATGCGGAGGTCGCGAGTTAGTCGCGCGATCGAGTTGGGCATCGAGAGCTCGACGACCCGGCCGCCACGCTGGCGCGCGAGGTGTACGGGCGCCATTGAAACTGCGTGGTGCACGATTATGGCCCGGCGTCTTCACGCCAATTAGGCACCTGTTGTGAAGAGTGTGAGGCCTCGTTTTCGTAAGGTGGAGATTGGCGAACTAGACATTTACTAGACGTCTCTCGTCGCCCAAACCGATATTTGCGAGGTTGGTCACATCATGTCAATTGCCTCGGGACCACACGTGCACTCACTCGATCGTCGAGATGCCCGAGTCACGGTTTGGCCCATCGCGTGCGCTGAAAAGTCGGCAAAACGGTGGTTTAGTACGACTATTGTTTCACTGACACCACTCCAGATATGAACGCGCGATCGACTACTGCCACGAACCAATCTTCTGGCCATCGCCGCAGCCCCTGGAACACCAAAATCGGCGTGATCACCATCTTGACGGCGAGCGCGGCCGTGCTCGTGACCGTCTCCTTTGCGCTCTATAGCCACGACAACACGAAGTTCCGACTGCTCCCACCGACCACGCACAGCAAGTACCCCATCGGTGTCCCGGACAAGGCCGAGCCCTCGGGCGAAGCGCCTCCCGTCGCGAAGACCTTTCCCGGCTACCGACTGACCTACGAGACCGACTTCAAGGGCTCGACGCTGCCGCCCGGTTGGAACGTCTACACCGGGGTGCCGGGCGGCGTCGCCGGAGGACAGTTCGGCCGGGCCCACGTCGTGGTCAGCCACGGCATGCTGAGCCTCAACGCGTGGAGGGATCCGAGATACCACAATCGATGGGTCACCGGCGGACTGTGCCAATGCGAGGTCGCCAAGACCTACGGCGCGTACTTCGTTCGCTCCCGGGTGACCGGACCAGGACCGAACGAGATCGAGTTGCTGTGGCCCGCGTCGAACAAGTGGCCCCCCGAAATCGACTTCAACGAGAACGGCGGCAAGACCACGTCGACCTCGTCGACCCTCCACTACGACGCCGTCAACAGCATCGACCAACGCCACGTCGGGATCAACATGGAGAAGTGGCACACCTGGGGGCTGATCTGGACGCCGAAGTCGATCTCCTACATCGTCGACGGCCAGGTATGGGGATCGATAACCACGGGATACGAGATCGCCGACGTCCCGATGACCCTGGACCTCCAACAGACCGCGACGTGCGTGCCGGGCCGACCCTGCTCCATCCACCGCGCGTCGATGCTGGTCGACTGGGTCGCCGAGTACTCACCGACCTAACGACACTCAAAAGACGCGGCACCTCGCCGCGCTCGATCCCTCGCTACGGCCGCGAAGGACCGACGTTCTACGCCGGCGCCCCCAGCGAGTCCGTGTTCGGCGGGTCGGAGTTGCTCGTCATGCGGTAGCGCTTGATCGATATCGGCAAGAAGAAGATGCCCTGCAAGGCGGACGAGGCCAGGAATCCAATGCCGATCGACAGGATCCCGTAATGACCGATGAGGGCGAACATCACGCAGAAGAAGACCACCACGTCGACGAGGTTGCGCACGGTCATCCACCAGACGCGCCGATCGAGCCACGCGAACGTGCTGTAGAAGAGGGGCACCGCACTGAGGGGCAGCGACAGCAGCATCATGCGCAGCAGCGTCGTGCCGCGATCGGCGTAGTCGGTGCCAAAGATCCTCAGGAAGTCCGAAGCGAAGATGACCCCGATGGTCACCGTCGGGATGAGGACCGCCGTCATGGCGACGATCGCCATATTGGTGTGGCGGCGCAGGTGGTGCGGCTCCGACGCGGCCTCGACGAGGAACGACCTGATGATGCTGACGATGATGAGCGACAGTCCCGTGTAGATCAACGAGGGCACGTAGTAGTGCGCGTTGGCCACGGGGCCGAGCCGTTCGATCACGATCAGCGCGACGATCGAAGGCGTGAAGACGCTGAACAGCAGCGTGGCGTACTGCGCTCCGGCCAGGAAGAACAGTTCGCGAGACTTGGGCAGGCTCTCGTTCGGGAGTTTCAGCGACTCGTGCTCGGGAATGCGTCGGCCGAAGAGATACCAGTTGACGCAGATGATGGTCAGCACGACGGGCGCCGACCACGCGAGGAATACGCCTTGCGCGGCGGAGACCCACAGCATCACCGGCAACAGCGCGAGCTTCGCGATCGCGAAGAGGATGTTCTCCACCGGCACCCATCGTGATGCCCGCAGGCCGACGAGCGCGTTGTCCTGCAAGACGAAGATCGTCCACATCACGGCGGTCACGATGAAGAAGATCTGACCGAATCGGGTGTGGGGAACGACGTGGCGGCCCAGACCCGAGAACACGTAGATGACCGACAGGACCAGAGCCGTCGCCACGCACATCGAGTAGGCGCGTTTGATGAAGGAGCGAGTCCTCGTGCCGGCCACGGGAAGGAATCGCTCGAATATCGAACCGAAGCTCAGTTGGGCCAGGTTGGCGACCATGGTCATCGCCACGATCTCGGCCGACGTGCGCCCCACGGCCTGCGCGGTGGCCAGGTGCGCGGCCACCCCCCAGAAGGCGAGGCCGAGAATGGCCGAACCGCCGGCCGAGATCATGAGGGCGATGGCGTTGCGGATCAGCCGACCCGACCAGGGTCGTTCGCGCGAACCCCTCAACAGGCCCGGGGCGACCCTCCTCTTCATCGCCCCTCGCCGGCGACCGCGGGCCGCCGATCCACACTCACCCAGGGGCTCGAACGGCGGTGCGACGTCCTAGGGAGGGTGCTCCACGTTCCACGGGGCGTGCGCGTCTCCACTACGCGAGAGGGCCAAATGCCAGTGCGTCGCGACGGTCGAATTCGCCCCCGGACCTGCGCATCAAGATGGTCACCGCCGAGATCCCCGGGGGCGGCGTCGGCGAACATGTCTCACGTCCTTATTACAACACAACCCCGGGCGAGACCTTTGGTCAACGGGGTCGCCGTCGACGGGTGCTCGCGAGGCGACTATGAACGCACCAGGGCGACGACCCTGCGGACCGCAGCCGCCGCGGGCGTCGCGCTCGAGGTCACGGGCACGTCGCTGGGCGAGGACTTGATGCTTATGGTCACGCCCTTCACCTTGAGGTCGGCCAACTTATGTCGAAGGTAGACCTCGACCCTCAGCGCGCGGGCCCATCCCAGCTGCGGGCTCTCGGGGGGCGAAGTATCGCTCGCGTCATATCCGGTGAGCGTCACGTCGGCCGTGCCGTAGGACGCGATGCGCCGCGCCAGATCGGTGATCTCCCTCTTGAGATTCGCGGTGAGGATCGATGAGTTCTCGCCAAAGGGTCGAACCGAGACCACCAGCGGCGCCGACTCGAGCGTCGTGGTCGTCGTCGTGGTGGCGCCCGATGAGGTGGGCGACGGGACGTATTCGGCCACCCAGTCGACGTCCGTAGAGTCAGGGGCGGTGGGGCAGGCCCACGCGGGTGTCGCCGAACACCAGATCTGCTGCTGGATGGTGAGCCACATGGGTTGCGACGGGATGTCGGCCGGGATGTCCACCTGCGCCCAGACCGTACCGTCCACCGTGTAGATCACCGACGAGGGGCTCCAGATGACGCCCCAGGTGTGCCACTGGGTCATGTCAATGGTGAGCGAGTCGTGGACCATCGAGTTGGCTGACGAGTAGTGCAGCGTCGAGGTAGTTCCGTTGGTGTTGCCGCCCGTCTCGTCGAAATCGATCTCCGGCGGCCAACCCTGGGAGGGCCACAGCAGCTCCACCTGCGTCGAGCCAGGACCGGTCACCCGTGAGCGCACGAAATAGGCGCCGTAGACGTGGGCGACGCCGCACTGGCAGAGGCCGCCGTTCACCCACTCATTGTTGTAGGCCGGGTCTTGGTACGTGTTGAGCTGGAGTTCACCGCCGCTCACGACGACGTGACTCGCCGCCCACTGCGATCCGGGGTCCCCGCCGGCGACCCCCGTGTATACGCCCCAGCCGGCTGGCAATCTCGTGCCCGTGAAGTCGGTGGAGTAGCTCAGTTGGTAGCCGCTCAACGCGGTGCTAGTGGGAGGTGCGTAGCCCGAGGGTTCTGCGGCGTCGGGTGTGCCGATAGTCTGGGAGAAATCGGACGAGTCGTGGGCCACCGTGAGCGACGCGGCGAGCGAAACCGGGAGCGGTAGCGCACCGGTCGGATTGGTCGACACGGGAATGATGATGAAGGCGAACATCGTCACGACGGACATCGACAGCGCCCACTGCGTCCACGAACGGCGAACCCGTCGAGTTCGATCAGGGCATCTCGGGCGATCTGACGCCGTAGACGAATCTCTCCTGGTCATTGCTTAGATGCCCCCTCTTGGATCAATGACTAGTTCCGCAGCGCAACGCTTCGTGTTCTGAACGCCCTCACTCAATGACGAATCCGATGAGCGAGCCACCTACGACCCTCCCATGCTAGTTAGTGTGAACGCACCAGGAAAGGGTCAATTGGTACGGGACGGGTGTGATTTACCTATTCCATCAGGTTATTTGTCCGCATTTCTAGAGCGGGATCACCTGTCTCATGAACGCGAAACAATGCCCGGCCCGACCGAGGGGCCGCATCGGGTCCGTGCATCGCAGGATTTGCGCCCAGTTACTGAGCAGTCGCGAGGAATAGGGTGTCGGCGTAAACAGGGCGGACCGGCGCCAGGAATGAGATTCAAATCGACCGGCGTGGATCACTTAGGTTCACCTAACTGCCCGACCCCCCGATCGATTCACCGTGTCAATTGCAGAACCGTCGCCGTCGGCCACTGGCCAATGATCTTGTAGTGGTGATTGACCAGCGTGGACTCCAGCGTGACCTCCCAGTCCAGTGGCAGTCCCGAGACCTGCACGCCGTACTGCTGCTGTGATCGACTCAGAATGATCAGGTTGGCGTGGTGGTGGAGCATGCTCTTGCTGATCTGGCGGGCGGTCAAGTCCGATTCGCCTACGGCACTCGTGATGATCACCGTGCCGACGCCGCGCTGGCCAATCGGCAGATAACCGTTGACGCTCTCGATGGTTTGACCCCCGCGGGCGTGATCGTAGGCCAGGTTCACCGCGGCGAGCTCACCCTTGGAGAACGCTTCGTACGCGTCATTGCCGCCCCGGACGATCGTCGTGGCGAAGGCGAAGGCGAGAACGACGAGAAACGCACCCACGCGCATCGTGCGCTCCACGACGTGTTCGAATCGCCCGAACCGGGACGACGGGAACAACGCCTTGATCGCGCCGCCCTGCAGGGGCAGCAAGGCCGAGGCCGCTAACAACGCGGTGAAGGGCAGTCCGAAGAGGACGACACGCTGGAGTCCTTCTCCGCCGTAGCTCTGGGCGAGGAGCACCAGGAAGGGCGCGCCGGCCAGCGCCTCCAGCGCCCGAGAGTCCGCCGAACGTCGCAGGAACCCGATGCCCGCGAGCAGCAGCAGTCCGCCGGTGAGGATAATCCGCGTCTCCACGATCAGGACGTGACTGACCCCGCCCGTCAGACGACCGGTGACATTGGATCCAATCGTGCTGCTCACCTGGAACACCGAACCGAAGATGTCGTTGAGGTGACCGACCCAGTAGTTACTGGCACCCAGGCTCAGCCAGCCGACCGCCAGGACGATGATCAGCAGGATCAACTCCGGTCGACCGAGGCGGCGGGTCAACAGACAGGCACTGAGGGCCAGGATGAGCACGTACGGCGTGAGCTGGTGACTCATCGACGAGGCCATCATGATCAACCCGATCAGGCCCAGCACCCAGATAGTGACTTCGCTCGTCCACGTCGAGGTGGCGTCACGCCCTTCCAATCGCGAGAGCGTCAGGAGGCCTCGACTCTCCTTGACGCGCCGCATCCAGCCTCCGATATCCGCGCCGATGTGATCGAAGGGTCTGGGCTGCCAGCACGCGAACACCGTCGCCACGACCACGAGGAAAAACAGGTAGTTCAGGGCCTGGGGGGAAAAGTAGTCCTGGTAGATCCAGTTGGTGGAGTAGTAGAGCGCGATGCCAAGCCAACCGGCCCGGCGACTGACCCCGCTGAAGCGGGCGATCACCAACAAGGGGGCGAGGTACGACAGCTCGATGAGCAGGGGAAACCAGCGAAGGAAACCGATCGCGTTCGCCTGTCCGGCGAAAGCCACCAGCACCGCGGCCATCGAGAACCCGCCCGGCCACGAGAATCGAGCGTCGTAGCCGTTGAGCGGGCGTCCGTGCTGGACGATGTACTGAATGAATCCGGCGTGCACCCACGAAGAGGTGAGAGAGGCCACCGGCTCGACGGCGCACGCCGTGCCGAAGATGAAGAGGGCCAGGAGGGCGATCAGGAATATCAGCCGCAGCGACCGCAGGGGCGTGCGAAACAGCTCGATGATGAAACCGGTGGCCACCAGGAGCAGTCCGGCGAAGTAGGGCCATCCCAGCACCGACACCAGGCCGTACGCGTCCATGTTCAGGAAATGGGCCTCCCGCACGGCGACGAACCACAGGACGATGGCCACAACGCCCAGGGCGACGGCCACATTGCCCCACACGACACGGAGGAGGTCGCCGGAATCTCGGGGCGTGGTGCTGCTCACGTCAACTCACTCAGCCGATTGTCTTGAAGCGAAAGATGACGAGTGCGATGAACAAGACGAAGAGGAACACGACCGAACCATCGAGCAGCCGGGTGACCTGACGGGTCAGCGGCACGGCGAAGACGCCGCACCAGGCCCGCACCCCGAGCAGGATAAGCACACTCAAAAGCACCACGAAGACAACCGGTACGGCGCCGAGGGCGGCTCCGGCGGCGAGCAGGGAGCCGTTCACCGGCGGCGAACCGGCTGTCGAGTGAGCGCCCTCGCCTGCACGATCAGCGACGGAAGACACAGGAGGCAGACGATCTCCTCGAGGGCGACCGGGTGCCAGAGGCTGACGGTGATCATGACCTGCGCGAGAATCATGATCATCGAAAGGCTCGTCGCGATCGTGAGTCCGACTTCGAGCGCGGCATTTTTCAACCTGAGCAGGCCGACCACCGACCAGCCGGGGACGGCCACGCCGAGGGCGAGCCCGAAGAAGAATCGGGCCGGGCCGTGGATGTCGGCCACCGTCAGGACGAACGTGACGACGTCAACGACGACGAGGGCCGCCGAGAGAGCGGCCCGGACGTCCGGCACCGCGAATCTCGCCGAGGACGTCGAAAGTGCACGTTGGCACGCCTGGCGAACCGCGTCCACTTCGTCCTCGGGCACGACGTCCGGCAGGCAGACCAGACCGGGAGTCTTGCCGAGTTTGGCCGCCAACTCGACGCTCACGTCCCGATGGCCGAGTCGGAAGATCTGCAAGCCCACCGACTCGTTCTCGAGAACGATGACCGCGTCACGCAACTCGAACCGAGTGGCGAGCATTTCCAGGGCCGAATAGACGAACCCGACTCCCGTCTCTCCTGACGCCAACTCGTCGAGAGCCTCTCGAATGGGCGCTAGTCGTCCGTGGTCGTCCGACCCGACGCGTCCGTCCCCACTCCCGTCACTGTTGGAACTCATGAAAAGGTGATTCCGCGCCTCACTGGCTACTCCTTAGACATTCCGATGGCGATAAAAATACTCTGGCTCATGAGGACTGATGCAAACTCGCCGATGCAGCATCAATTCTAGTTTGACGAGCCCGACGCGTGCAGAACGAGGTGTTCAGTCTTTCAGTACGGACCGCGCGACACTTCGTGCGTACGCCAGCGGACCGTACATCAGGCCCAGCAGGTGGTAGAGGTACGCGCGCCTCGGGTAGCTCGGCGCCGAACTCACCGACCGCTCGTGGCGGGGCTTGGTGAGCAATTGGATCCCGCCCGGAAGTCGGCGAATCATGTGGACAACGTGACGGGGATCGCGAACGATCAATGCAGTGAACATCGCTGTCAGACCCGTGCCGTAGCCGAAGACCTGGGTCAGGAACTCACGCTCGCTCACCCGGTGCCGATGACGAACAAGGGCCCGTGGCTCGAAGGCGAGAGTTCCACCACGCAGCACCTGCCTCATGAACCGTGCGAGATCCTCGCCCCCTCGTGAACGCGTGCCCGTACCCAAGAAGCGATCGAATCCGCCGTTGGCGCGTAGCGCCGAGAGGCGAAATGCCATGTTGCAGCCGGCGCCGAATCGGCCGGGGGCGTAGGGGAACATCTTGTCCACCCCCGACATAAGATCGAGGCTCAGGATTTCGGCGGCGTAGCTCTTGGAGAAGCCGCCGAAAAACTCCTCGAACCACAACTGGGGCTGGGTCCTCAGTTCCAAGGGCAGGACCAGGCCACCGATTCCGTCGACTTCGGGGTTGTTCACGAAGCGTGTACCCAACTCCCGCAGCCAATTGGGATCGATCGTGACGTCGTCGTCAGTGAACGCCACGAACTCGCCGGTCGCGTAGCCGATCCCCACGTTGCGAGCCGATGAAGCGCCTCGGCGCGAGGCGTGCAACACGCGTACCTTGTCCTCGCCCGCGAACTGAGGCAGCGGGGTGCGATTGGGGTCGGGCCGATTGTCAACGAGGATGATTTCGAAGTCGGGATAGTCCAAAGCGAGCAGCGCCTCCACCCCGCGAGCGAGCCGAATGAAGTCGTGGCCGATGGTGGGCACGATGACCGTCGCCCTCGGCAGCAATTCATCGGCGACACGCTGGTGAACCGGCAAGTCGATGGCGGCCAGTTCTTTCGTGATGACCTCCAGGCCGGCCTTCGAGATCCCATCGGCTTCGCTGAGCGCTTCAACGACGCCGATTACCTGTCCCTGCCTCGCGACCTCCACCCACACCCGCTGGCCCGGTGATACGGCATTGAGCACGACATCCGTCAACGCGTCCAGATCGACCTGGACGATGGGAATTGGCACCCACGGTGCACCCCCGTCGGCGTTGCGCGCCCCCCAGGACCGTGGATCGAAGTTGGCGGTATTGCGTAACACTGTTCAATAGACCAATCGCTCGACGGCCAATCCCGACCCGACACGTCCGCAAGTCCCCATCACGCAAGGGCCCCCTGGACGTCGGGGTAGGAAAAGTGGGAGCGTCGCCGCGCGACGATCAACAGGCGCTGAAATGATGCACATTTTGATGTTCCTCGGTCGGGACCCTCAACCGGTAACACAATTGGGGGTCGTCTTCGCGCGTGGGCTAAGCCGTCGGCGCTAGTCGTTGACCGTCTCCAAGACGTCGGACGCCAGGCGCTCACTCGACGTCGGACGTAGCCGTCGAGCAAGTTGACCCCAGGTCTCGGGACTCGGGAAACGCAACTCCTTGAGCCGAAGCGCATGGCTGAGCGCCACGTTGACCGAGGCCGGCTGGCGCAGATCTGCCAGCAATCCGCCTACGTACCCCATACCAACTTGAGGCAGGGCCGACGTTGACATCAAGACGGTGGCTATTCCGCTCTCGACGGCCGACGAGAAGGCGCGCGAGTCCAGCTCCGGGTCGGCCACACTCAACGCCGAAGAGTTCGCGCAGAGATTGGTGAGTTCGTCGGCGGCCATGTCGTCACCGATGAGGGTGACGTACGACGGATAATGGCTCCGGCTAACCAGTTCGGGGACTGCGCCGCCGGTATAGCGCATGACAATTGACATCCGGTAGTCCGCGATCCAGGCCTCGGGAATGGCGCTGAAGGCCGCTAACAGTGACGCGAGTGACTGGACATTGTCCTTGGGCACGAAGGCCGTGATCTCGTGACCCTCGACGCCATCACTCTTGCCGGTCAGCGATAGTGCCGGATGGGATTCGACGACGGGTCCGTGATGACGAAAGATCGTCGCGAGCGCCGTGGCGTCGGCGATGTCGCCCACGTAGACGCGATTCGCGCGCCCGATGATGCCGGCGAGGGAGGTCACCTGGCGCGGACCGGTCTTGGGGACACTGGCACAGAGCACCGCGGTCGAGACACCCTGAGACTTGGCGACGTAGAGGAACTCTTGGATCCAACTGTTATCGATGCCGGGCCACGCGTACGCTACGGCCACGCTGACGTCGGGGCCGATGAGGTCCCTGAACGCCTTGGTGCGCCGGCGGGTGTTCTCCGGTGCGCGAAGTCCGACGACCCCGCCGATCTGCTGGTCGCTGTGCCACGCCGCGAGTGACGGGGCGCGATGCAGACCGGCCATGCTGTGCGACGACAGGTCGACCTCGATGCGAGTGACGCGACCATTCTTAGCCAGAGCCTGGACGATCTCCGCGACGATGATTCCCGGAATCGTGAGGTTCGAACCGGGGCCCGCGACAATCACACGGTCCTTGAGGGGACCGGAACTGTCCTCACCCAGGTGCTCAGACCGCCACGACACGATGTCGCCTCCTCACGCGTTCGCTCACTATAACTCGTAGTATCCGGAAACCGTCGCTCAGCACGCTTAAATTACTGGTGCCGTGAATCCGGCTGGCCTCGTAACACGGCACCTCCGTCGTGCGCAGTCGAGCTCGGATGGCTCGAATTCCAATGAGTGTCTCCACCTCAAATCCGTCGGTATCAATATTGAGTGCGCCCAAGCTGCTGGCCCGTACCGCAATAAAGCCGTACGTGGCGTCGGAGTACAGAGAACCAAAGAGAAGCCAAATCAGATAACAAATGCTTCGGTCACCAAAGCGCCGAAACTTCGTAATGTCGCTGGAACCGCCGCCTGGCGCAAAGCGGCTGCCCTTGACGTAATCTGCTCCCGCCACGATCGCGTCGCGGAACTTGCCGATGGCCGCCCCGTCCATTGATCCGTCAGCGTCAAGCGCGATCAAGATGTCACCGGTGGCGGCGTCGAGGCCAGCCCTCATGGCCGCCCCTTTGCCCCTCTTGAGCTCGTGCACGATTCGCACGTCGGGCCGAAGAAGTCTGGCGATTCGCCGGGTATCGTCGTCGGAACGGCCGTCGACCAGGATAACCTCGTCGACCCAACTGGGAATCGTGTTGAGGACGTACGGAAGATTGCCCGCTTCGTTGAGCGTGGGAATGATGACGGAGACCGTTTCGCCACCCGAGGGGCCTCGCTCCTCCAGGGCACCGCGCTGCGCGGCCATCAGACGGACAGGTGGTTGAAACACCCCACTGCTCCTATTCCGCCCTTGCATCCTAAAGCATGGCATGTGGGGCGTTCCTTGTCAACCCCGTGGGAAAGAATTGGGAATCGACGAGTGGTCGCCCCGAGGCGATCCCTAGAAATTATGGTCATTTTGCCACGCTCATTTTGTATTCAAGCGAGAGGCGGGGATTCGTTCTTTCGCTGAAACTCGGGTAGTTCACGCTATTCCCTCTATTGGTATTCCTATTTTGGAGTTGAAACGAATAGTGAAGAATTCCGGCATTTTCGACTGGCCCTTGTTGCGTTCACCTCGGTCGACGTCCAACGGGCGGCCCGGACGTCCATGTGACGTGACCCTGTGGATAACATGCTGGCTCAACTGTGCGTACCCGAGGACGCTGGTCGAGGAATCTCGGTGACTAGTTCTGGGTGTACTCCGCCACCCAGTCGACCTGCATCGACTGCGGTGCCGTCGGGCAGGCGTAACCGGAACTGCACCACGTCTGCTGCTGGAGGTCGAGTGTCATGGGGACGTCAGGAACCTCCGAGGCATTCGTGAAGCTGCCCCACACCCGGCCGTCGACCGTGTAGGTGATCGAGGTCGGCGTCCAGACAACGCCCCACGTGTGCCACTGCGTCATGTCGATACTGAGGCTCACCTGAGCCTGGCTTCGCGAGCTCCCGCTCACGGCCCAGATGTTGGTGGCGGTCGTCGACGTCACCTGGCCACCGGTCTCGTTGAAGTCGATCTCCGGCGGCCATCCTTGGGTCGGGAAGAGCAACTCGACCCCGGTCGGACCGGCACCGGTCAAGCGCGAGCGGACAAAGTATGCGCCATAGGTTTGGGGCAGGCCGCACTGGCACAGGCCACCGGTCACCCATTCGTTGTTGTACGCCGAGTCCTGCCACGCGTTCAGGCTGAGGATTCCGCCGCCCACCACCGTGTGGGCGCTGCCGAACTGGGCACCGGGGTCGCCACCGGGTGTGCCGCTGTACGACCCCCAACCAGACGGCAGCGAGGTGCCGGTGAAGTCGGTGACGTAGCTCTGCGTGTAACCGGCCATGGCGTTAGCCGATGGCGGGGAGTAACCGGACGGCTCCGAAGCATCAACATTGCCAATGGGGAATGCCGTTTGCGGCGCCGGTCCCGAAGCGGTGGTCGTGGTCGTGGTGGGAGGGGGCGACGCGACCGTGGTGGTCGTGGTGGGGGCCGGCACGTTGAACGTGGTGGTCGTGGTGGGGGCCGGCGCGTTGACCGTGGTGGTGGTGGTAGGAGCGGTGATCACGGCTGTCGTCCCGGTCGTCGGCGACGACGCTGGCGTGGTGGTGGAACCCTTGTGCGACTTCCCGTTGGTCGTCTTCTTCGCGAACCTGGCGCGATTAGTCACCGATCCGAGGGCGAACGGGTTGGTGTTCGTGATGGTGCGCGTGACCTTGTGCTTGCCAGTCGAGGCGAGCGTGGCCCGCGCCCTCAGTGCCCCTAGGTCGAAGGGATTGACCGAGGGCGAGGCCGGCGCGGATGAGTGGTAGAGAACCACCGTCCCCGCGGTTCCGGCGGCCGCGGACGTCGACGCCGACGCGTCGATGCTGACCATTGCCAGCAGTGTGCACGATGCGGCCATGAGCGTCACGAGCTTGGGAATGCGGTAGGTGGACGGACTCTGGAATAGCTGTTTGACGTTGCCCTTGTTCATGTTTCAAAATTTGCAGACTCGAAACACAGCGTCGCCTACTCATACTCAACATGCACACAATTCACGTCTCGCGCGTTCGTGACACGGTGGCAAGGCGAAAAAACAACGTCTGTTGTGATGATCACGTCACGCCGAGAGACCACACTTCTTCGAACGA
>Ga0187847_10002083_pt1 | contig 16701 bp, 9 predicted proteins | sample June2016WEW_4_10_FD_132458 | JGI IMG/M metagenome (GOLD analysis project Ga0187847, IMG submission 132458) | Peatland microbial communities from SPRUCE experiment site at the Marcell Experimental Forest, Minnesota, USA - June2016WEW_4_10 | ecosystem: Environmental > Terrestrial > Soil > Wetlands...
AGCCGCCCTGAAGACCGCCGGCGACGGCTCGTTTACTCTGGTTCCGCTCGTCACCGCTGGGCGGAAAGGTACGATGGCCAAGGAAATTTGCATTTCAAGCACGCCGCATGAGACGCGGCTTGCAATTCTTGAAGACGATCAACTCGCGGAAATCTATTACGAACGCGAAAACGAATATACGCTGGCTGGTTCCATTTACAACGGCCGAGTCACACGCGTCCTGCCCGGCATGCAGTCGGCATTTGTCGACATCGGCCTCGAGCGCGACGCGTTCCTTTATGTGACCGACTTCCTGGAACTCGAAGATCAGGAAGAGACTGACGAACTCGAACGTGCCACAGCCAGCAGCCCAAACCAGCCCCCGCGCGAAGTGAGGCATGGCGGAGCCCGCAATGGCCAGCGGAATGACCGGCCGGCGCGCGAGCCGCGTCCCGGCGTCGAAATCGAACCCGCCCCGGCTGAAGCTGAATTCTACGCACCTCCAACGCGCCCTCCTTCCGAACCGAAGGAGGGCTCGCAAGACACATCCGACGAACCTGGCGCAAAGCGCTGGCGGGGACGGCGTCGCCGTCGTGGCGGCCGCAGCGGTTCCAGCACTCCCGGCACACCGCCGGAGACTGACGAGTCGACCGAAATTGAAACCGGCGCCCCACTCGAAAGTGCACCGCAGGATTCGCACGCGATTCAAGCCTCAGCCGGCACCAGCCCGCGCGCCGAACGAGTGCCGGCTCCCTTCGTTCTTCCCGGCGAAGCGCTTTCGAAATACGGGGCCGCCCCTGCAGAGACCGAGAAGAAGCCTTCTGCTGAATCGGCGCGCCCCGGAGTCACCTCTAAACCATCAACTTTGATCGATGCCCCCATCGCATGGGATGGCAGCGGTCTGCTTCCCGGAGAATCGCTCGCACGGCATCGCCAACCCGAATCGGAGCAAGCGGTCAACGGAGAGCCGCAGGGTGTATTTGCCGACACAGCGGAAACTGGCGCATCGACCCCAACCAGGCTGTCGATCGAAGAGATTTCCCTGGAGCTCGCTCCACAGGCTGGGGAAGGCATTCCCGTCGATGAGGAATATGTCGAGGAAATCCTGGTCGACGAAGGGGTCATCGAGGAAGATCCGGCTTCTAACCCCGCAGTCCCGGAGGCAACGTTGGCTGCATCGGGCTTTGTTGTCCATGAGCCCTCGACGCAGCGCGAAATGGAGCATTCGGCGGAGATTCACGAGTCGGAATTGGAGACTTCCGACGCCAGTCACCCCTCTAACTCGGACCACGATGAACCGGAAGGCGACGCGAGCGCCTCGCATCATGTCGATCCACTGCCTCCGAGCGGCTTTCGCCTATTTGGTTTTGGCGGAAAGAACAAGAAAGACGAAGAAGCTCCCGCATCATCACCATCTCCGGAACCAACGCACGCCAAGGAGCCCAAGCCGTCAGCGGTCTCGGTTGCGTCAACCTTCGCGCCGGGAAGCGGTCTAGTCGAAGAAGAAGTGATCGAAGGCGAGGAGTTTGACACACCGCTGCATCGCCACGCCCACAAGCACGACGAGCACGATTTGGATGAGTACGAAGAGGAAACTCTGCAGACCCAGATTCGCTCCGGCGAGCTGGGAGAGATGCTGCAGGAGGCGCACCTCGATCATCGCATCCAAATGAATTTCAACGACAAGGCGGTAGCCGAAGAGGAAGAGGAAGGCCTCGAGTCAGACGAGGAAGAAGACGAAGAGCCTGTTGCCGCCGAAGGGCAGCCGGTCAGCGATGGCCAGCCTCAGCCGCGCCGTGATCGTGGTGGCCGCGGTCGCCGCGGTCGTGGGCCGCAACAAGGCGGACACAAACCGGGAGATCGGCGCGGCCCTTCGCGTCGCTCGGCGCAGACTTCCGACCTGCCGATCATCTCCGATCTTTTGAAACCTGGCCAGGAAATCCTCGTCCAGATTGCCAAAGAACCAATTGCAAAAAAGGGCGCACGCATCACGAGTCACATTGCGTTGCCCGGCCGCTTCCTTGTCTTCATGCCCACGGTCTCGCACGTGGGCGTCAGCCGCAAGATCGCCTCGGATGAAGAACGCCAGCGCTTGAAGCGCATCCTCACCCACGAACGCGGCGAAGCGTCCGGCGGATTCATCGTGCGAACTGCAGCCGAGGGCGCGTCGGAAGAAGAACTGCGCGCCGACCTGCGCTTCCTGATTCATCTCTGGAACGACATCAAGCAGCGCTCCGACGATTCCAAATCACCTGCGCTGATCTATCACGACCTCTCCCTCATCGAGCGCATCTTGCGCGATCAGGTCAGCGCAAACTTCTCATCCATTTGGGTCGATTCAGAAGCAGACTACGAGAGAATCGTCCGCTTTCTCAATCGCTTTTCGCCGTCGCTCGTGCGGCGCGTGAAGCTGTACACGAAAGAGACTCCGCTCTTCGAGCACTTCGGCATTCAGGACGAAATCTCGAAAGCCTTGCGCTCTAAGGTCTGGCTCAAATCGGGCGGCTCCATCGTCATCAATCAGACCGAAGCGCTGGTCGCGATCGACATCAACACCGGCAAGTACGTCGGCAAGACCGCGCGGCTCGAAGACACCATCGTCAAGACCAACCTCGACGCAATTCCCGAAATCGTTCGTCAGATTCGTCTGCGCGATCTCGGCGGCATCATCATCATCGACTTCATCGATATGGATGAGCGCAAGAATCGCTTCAAAGTGATGGCCGCTCTCGAAGAAGCTCTCAAGAACGACCGCGCGCCCACCAAGGTTCTGCAGTTTAATGATTTTGGTCTGGTCGCCATCACCCGCAAGCGCGTCAAGCAATCGCTCGAGCGCACACTCAGTGTTCCCTGTCCCATCTGTCAGGCAACCGGTATGGTCAAGAGTCCGACCACGGTGTGCAATGAGATCTTCATCGAATTACGCAAAATGCGGAAGCACTTCGAGAGCGGCGATATCCTGCTTCGCGTGCACCCGGAAACCGTCAAGGTCCTCAAGGCGAACAACGCACGCTGGCTCACAGATTTTGAAGAGCTCACCGGCAAGAACATCCTGGTCAAGAGCGACGCCACGTTGCATCCGGAGCAATTCGACATCCAGGGATAACTCGAAAGTCTTAGTTCCATCGATGAAAGCCGGACAAAGTTCCGGCTTTCATCGTTTCATCCCACATGCAACTTCTTGTGCAAAAACGTGTCTAAGTGGGTACGGGGAGCAACGCACGCCTCCCCGGTTAAGAACGATTCTATTCAATTCGAGGTACAGACATGTCATCTCCCCTTTTGATGTCGCTGATGCGGCATGCCTCCCTTCTCTCGGTCGCGACTGCCCTTTCTGTTGGCGCCGCAGCTATCCCCGCCGCACGAGCCCAAGCCGCACCGGACTCACTCGCACTGTCTCACGATCCCTCCAGTTCAGCAGCGGTTTCCGGGTCGAGTTCCAGCGCGGCAATGCCGTTGGCAGATGACGCCAGCGGTGACGGAGCTTCCCTCCCTTCCGCGCCTGCAGCAGCCGGCAACGGCGCAGCGCAGGAAGGCGGGGGCGGCGGCTATCACCATCACAGCCTGTTCAGCCATATGACGTTCGAAGCGGGCGGAGGCTTCAACGCACCAACTACCGATTCGTCTCCATACATCACCTGGGGTGGCAACCTCAACGTCGGCGCGGGGTATCGTATCGATCCTCGGGTCAGCGTCCTGGCTGAATATCAATTCATCGACGATAAGCTGCCCGGAGCATTGATTGCCGAGACCGGCGCCACAGGCGGAAATGCGCACATCTGGTCATTCACGCTCGACCCAGTGATCGATTTGGCTCCCAAGCGCACCAATGATGTCTATGTCACCGGCGGCGGCGGCTTCTACCGTAAGGTGACTAACTTTACTGACCCCGAACCTGCTGAATACTGCACCTACTTCTATTGCGGTGTGGCCTATCAAAACACCGTGGTCGGACACTTCTCGAGCAACCAGGGCGGCTGGAATGTCGGCGGCGGCTTCACACACCGGCTGGGCGGTATGTATGGCGACGGCACCATGCAGCTCTTCGCCGAAGTCCGTTACCTCGATGTGGACACTCCGGCTGAAGTCTCTTCGCCAAATGGACTAGGAACGACATCCGTTGGCTCAGGTACCAAACTTATCCCAGTTACCTTCGGCGTTCGTTGGTAGTTCTACGCGCAGCGGCATCCTGTCCTTTGTGCCTTCGTGTGAATGAAGCCACAAAGGACAGGGACCCGAACAGACTGCCTACAGAATTCCTTCAACTCTCAATCGCACAAGTCCGCCCGCCACGACACCCAACGGCGACACCGCAACCAGCGCCAGTTGATATGCGATGGGCTGTTTCCCGCGTGATTGCAGCGCACTCAATGCGGCAAGCACCAACACAATAATCGATAGCGCCGAGATATAGACAAGTGAGTTGGACGCTGCTATCCACGCGCTCACATACCCACCCGCGGCTGCGGCCAGAAATGAATCGCTCAGGTTCACGAACATATAACCCACGCGGGGATTGCGCGGTTCTCCAGTCCAATCCGGCGCAATTCGCTTGAGCAACGAAGCCGTCACGAGGACCAGCATCACCATCGTCGCCAGGCCCGCGAGCAGCGCCAGAAAGGCGCGCAGCACTACCAAGGCTTTTTCTCAGTCTCAGTGGGAGAGCCGACTGCGCCACTCTCGATGCGCGCTAAAAATCCACGCGCAAGCCGCGGCTCCCCGGGATTGCTTTCGCCATGAATAGTGCACAGATCGAGAAACTCGTCGCACAGTGCATTCCGTTCTTCCGCCTGGCTCAGGATGGTTTGCAAAGCGAAGGCGAGTTCGCGCAGACGTGCAGCATCAGGCCACGCACGGCTCTCTTCTTCCTCGCCCGTCAACTCCAGATCCGAAAACAGACCAACCCTGCCGCGCGCGCATTCTTCGAGGCATGCCCGTAACTGATCGGCAAAGGCGCGCACGAGCGAATCGAATTGTCCGGAATCACTCTCTGGTTCCATTTCTTCACTTCGCTCGCATCGCTGCCTCTACTTCATCGGCAGTATGGGGAAGAGCTGCGTCCAAATCAACGAGCTTTCTGTCCGGCCCCACCAGAAAGTCGCACTCGATGCGCACGCCGATCTTCTCCTCGGGAATATACACACCCGGCTCGATCGTGAACACCATGCCCGGCTTCAACACTGCGGGATAATCCGCCGGATCATGCACGTCGATGCCCACCATGTGCCCGAGGCCATGCAACCAATACTTGCCCAGCGGCTCACCGTGCACATCTTTACCATGCGTATCGATGTAGTTATACGCAGCTGTATCCAGCGAGTTTGGATCTTTGCGATCGCGATCGTTAATCGTCGACTTGCCCGCGACAAATGCCTCGATGGCAGCCCGCTGTGCGCCAAGCACGATGTCGTAAATCTCGCGTTGGCGCGCACTGAAATGCCCGCCCACCGGCACGGTACGCGTAATATCCGACGCATACATCGAATACTCGCAGGCCGCGTCCACCACCACCACGTCGCCGTCCTCCATCGTGCGTGAGTTCTCGGCATAGTGCAGCGTCGTTGAATTGATTCCGGAGCCCACGATGGGCGCATACGAAGGCCGCTCGCAACCCTCCTGAAACCACACCTCCGTCATTTTTCCTGCAACGGTCCGTTCCGTCACTCCCGGCTTGACTGCGCGCATCATCTCTCGCTGCGCAGCAATCGATGCATCGCTTGCCTTTTTCAACAACGCGACTTCGCCATCGTCCTTCACTTCGCGCAACAGCTTCGTCAATGCCGTCACATCCCGCGCAGGTGGAGCTCCATCCATGCCCAGCGTGACGGCATTCAACGCCACGACGGCTTTTGCGGCCTGCGAATCAGGTTGCGTCCAAAGGTTGTAAGCCAGTCTGCGATCGCGTGCGATCACCTGGTTCAAATCCGTAGGCATCGCCGCCATCGGCTCGACAGCATCCACCCCTGTAGCCTGTATCACGCCCGGTGTCGCGGCATCCATCTGGACTCCGGTGTAGAGTTCCGTTCGCAGGTTCCGCGTAGGAAGAAACAAAATCTCCTTGTAGCTTTGCTCTGAACCATTCGCACCAACAACCATCAGCGCCGCACCAGGCTCGTTCCACCCCGTGAGATAGAAAAAGTCGCTGTCCTGGCGATACGGCATGAAGTCAAGAATTGGTTCGGGAGCCGCAAACAACACGGCTACGCCCCCTTGAAGCTTCCCGGCAAGAGCCGCGCGTCGTGCATGGTAGGCACTCGACGGCTGTTTCTCGAGGGAGTAGGAAAAGGGAACAAAGGAAACTAAGACGAGCAGACTACAGCAGTTCCACAATTGCTGTACCCGAAGCCGCCGCTGCCGAGTGGCATTTTCCTTAAGAAAATGCCACCTTTCACGGAACTGAAAAGGGCACGTGAATTGTGGAACTGCTCTAACGCCCACCGGCCGCATCGATTTCATCTTGCTATTGTCGTCGGTGACGCGGCTCGACGCAAAATGAAATGGATGGAATGAATTCGATGGCGAGAATCGGAAACTGCTGCCTTAATCGGCGAAGTTGGTCAGAGAGCGGGCACGGTCGAGGCGACCACACCCAGGCCTTCGATCGAATGGATGCTCGCATCGCCCGATGTCTTTCCCTCGAGCAAACGAAGAAACGCATCCGGCGGAACCGGACGGCCAAACAGCCACCCCTGTGCATAGATTGACTGGTCCGCCTTCGCAAAGTACCGCGCCTGTTGCGGTGTTTCGATTCCTTCCACGATCACGCGCAGCCCCAGTGAATCGGCCATTGTCAAGATCTGTGGAAGAATCGTGACGGTGACCGCATCGGTGCCGATCGCCTTGGTGAATGCTTTGTCGATTTTGATCGCGTCGACAGAGAGATCGTGCAGATAAGCGAGGCTCGAATACCCCGTGCCGAAATCATCGATGTGAACGTAGTGACCCTTTTCGCGAAGCCGAAGAATGGTTTCCTTCGCTACTTGTTGCCGCGCGGTGTAGCTCTCGGTAATCTCGATGCCCAGGCTGCTCGCCGCAACGCCGGCTTCGGCCAGAGCGTTTTCCAGCATGGGCAGAAACTCCGGATCGGCGAGATCTGCCGCCGCAATGTTCACATTGACACGGAAGCCAGGACGTTCGCGCAGCGTCTTTCCAAAATCACGCAGGACGTGCCGCACCACCAGCCGCGTGATCTTTCCAACAAAGCCGCGCTCCTCCGCAACCTTGATAAAGTCATCCGGGCTTACGGCTACATTGTCCTCGTTGGTCCAACGGGCCAGGGCTTCCACTTCGACGATCTGTTCGTTTTCAAGATCAACGATTGGCTGATAGACGATGCGGAGGGCATCTTTGCGAATTGCACGCAGCAACTGGCTCTCAAAACCCTGCTGGCGGCGATAGATGACCGCACATACAAATCCCAGCAGTATCCCCGTCAATCCACCCAACGCCACAAATCCGCCCACCTCGATGCGATTGTTCAACATCGCCTGCGCAATTGGGATACAAGCAGCCACGCAGACCATTCCATCTGGAGAGCACTGGGTTCCATAGAGACGTTCCCCGTCGCGGTATTGGCCGCCCTTTACGAGATACGGCGCTTCCGTCTTCAAAGGAGAACCGATTAATCGCCCGGCTTCCCGATTCGGTGCGTCGACGTCAGTCACCGTGACTTGCATGGAATTGTTGAGCAACGGTTTCATATTGTATGGGCTGTAAACAATATAAGAATCGCTCAACTGAACCGTGATGACCGTTTCATTGCCCACCCGGAATGGGGCGATGTTGCGGTACATCCGCGTGCCATCCCGCTGGAAAATGTCTGGCTTGTATTGAACGTTGGACTGGGCTGCACGGCCGAGAGACGTTGAGCACTCAATCCTGCCATCGTGCATCCGGCCGCCCGCTTTAAGGTATTGGGATTCGAAGATCAGCTCGCTGAAATAGTTGATTTCCGCGTCCGAGCACTTCGGATAGGGAGAAGCATTCATCGCCGCCAGGACTGTCCGCGACTCGACCGTCGACTTCTGTCCTTCGTCGATAATGCGTTTTGCGTATTGCTCGAGCCTCGTCCCCGTTTGTTGCAACGTGAGGGCTCGGCCCAGCATATAGCCGGCGAACGCGCCCGCCGACAATCCACAGGCAGTCGCAAAGAGCGCAACCCAAACGCGTTGTCTAAAAGTACGCATGAATGGTGTTACTAATGTTTCGTGGAACTGCACCAACGGCAATCACCAATTTGGGGCATCGAACATACTTCGCAACCCCTTCGCCGCAGACGCCCCCTTTTACTTAACCTCCTTAAATACTTGCATTTACTCGCTCTAATGCCCTATAGAAGGCGCTTTTTCGATTGCCCGATATGCCTGCAATTTCCATTTAATCTCTGTTTTAGCCCGATATTTGGACCGATCCGAGGACATGATCCACCCCCTAGCCCCTTGACCACCTCCCCATCTCGGCCCCAACTTCGGCTCCAAAAAACATCCAATAGTAAACATTTACTTCATCGCCGCAAAGGCAGATTTAAACAGCCTTCCGCATCGGCCGCCGGCTGTTCCCTCCGTTGATCTCGGAAGGAAAAACGCGCCTCGATCGGACATTCGGCGAGAAACACACAGCGAATTGGCGGCGGACGTTGAGTTTCGTCGCGATTAGCAGTATTCTAGGAATGCGAACGAGTTTGTCCGCTGTATTCGCTGTGGGTAGACCGGCTGGCGGAGAGATGAGTGGGCTTACAGCCCACTTTTTATTTGGGGCAAACTCCCGGAAAAGTGAGCAGGTTGTTTCGACTTGAAGGAGCAGGATCCCAGGCGACGAGGATCGTCACTGGAGTGCGATTGATGGCGGGAATGCTGGACGAAATCCGAGGAGCAGCCACGAGAGCTGCCGCCTCGCACGGACTGGACGTGGTGGACGTGGAATTCAGCGGACGGGACAAGGATCGAATTCTTCGCGTCACGCTTGAAAAGAATGCCGAAGAACGTGCGAAATTGAAGGCGGCCGTTGCCGCGGGCAAGGAAGGGCTCCCGGAGCGTTTGGCACAAGGACGGATGAGCGTCGAACATCTTTCCGGCATCACACATGAGGACTGCGCTGAATTTAGCCGCGACTTCAGTGTCTTGCTGGACATGGAAGACCTGGTACCAGGCGCAGAATACACACTCGAGGTCAGCTCGCCAGGCCTGGACCGGAAGCTTTCCAAGCCGGAAGAGTTTCAGCGTTTCGCCGGCAGTTTGGTCAAGGTGCAGACATTCGAGCCGGTCCGCAATAACAGGCATTGGCAGGGCAGATTGGCGGCAGGCGGCGATGGGATCGCTCTCGACCTTTCGGCTGTAAGACAGAACAGCAAGAGCCGGAAGGCTGGTGTAGACAGCGTGGAAATAGCGTTTGCCAACATTGAGAAGGCGCAATTGATCCCGGAAATCTGAGCGCTCCCACTCGCAAGTGATAAGTCGGGGCAGGCTGATGCCTTGTTCCTCAACGTATTTCGACATAACGTGCACGCCGATTTTCGCCGTGCGCGCAGCACCCCAGAGAGCATTAGAGAGTATGGCTAGCGCGTTGTATCAAAGTATCGAGCTCCTCAGCCGTGAAAAAGGCATCGAGCCCGGAATCGTCGTCGGCGCCGTGGAAGAAGCAATTGCCCTCGCCACGCGCAAGTATTACAAGACCCAGGAGAACATGCGTGGGGAACTCAACAAAGACACCGGCGAAATTACGGCCTATATCTACAAGACGGTCGTAACCGATGAAGAGCAGGTCGAGGATCCGGTCAACCAGATCACGCTTGCTGAAGCGAATGAGCTCGCACCCGGCGTCGAAGTGGGTAGTGAGATCCGGCTTTATCGTGACACCAGTCCGCTCGGTCGCATCGCGGCGCAATTAGCCAAACAGGTCATCTTCCAGAAGGTGCGTGAAGCCGAGCGTGACACCGTCTTCCAGGAATATGCGCATCGCGAAAAGGAAGTTCTCAACGCGACCGTGAAGCGCATCGAAGGCCAGGACGTAATCTACGATCTCGGCAAGGCGGAAGCACGATGCCCCAAGCGCGAGCAATCTCGCCTTGAACAGTTCACGATCGGTGAGCGCGTGCGGGTGGTGTTGCTCAAGGTCGACCGCGCCGCGAAGGGACCGCAGGTGATTGTCTCGCGCGCCGCGCCGGAGCTGGTGTCGAACCTGTTCCAGTCTGAAGTTCCTGAGATCTACGACAACACCGTGGTGATTCGCGCCATCGCGCGCGAAGCCGGCGAGCGCACCAAGATCGCCGTGCAAAGCCGCGATAAGGATGTGGACCCGGTTGGCGCCTGCGTCGGCATGAAGGGCATGCGTGTCCAATCGATCATCCGCGAATTGCGTGGCGAAAAGATCGACATCATTGAATTCAGCGAGGAGATCACCACCTTTGCCGAGAAGGCTCTGCAGCCGGCGAAGGTCAGCCGTGTCTCCATCGCCGACCTGACTGACAAGCAGCTCGAAGTCATCGTCGACGATACGCAGTTGTCGCTCGCCATCGGCAAAAAGGGCCAGAACGTTCGCCTTGCAGCGAAGCTTCTCGGATGGAAGATCGACATCAAGAGCGAGGAAGAGAAGCGCCAGGAAGTCGAGCAGCAGATGCAGGCTCTCTCCGGCGGTCCTACCACGCCCATCGAGCAAGTCACTGAACTCGGCGAAGGCATCATTCAGAAACTTGTCGCCGCGGGCATCACCACGGTTGAAAATCTGGCCGACATGACACCGGAACAGCTCGAAGAAATCCCGGGCATCGGCGAAAAAACGCTGGAGCGCATCAGCGTTGCCGTTCGCCACTACTTCGGCCACTTCGAAGAAGGCGAAGAAGGAGCACCTGCTGCATCCGCCGAGGAACCGGCAGACGAACCCGCCGCGCAGTCTGCCGCGGCCGATACCGAACAGCGCGAAGAAGGCTCGTCGGAAATCGAGACACCCGAAGCGGCTGTCGGCACTGCGGAAGCAGAGCTGGAGAACGCTCAGGAGACCCTGGAAGAAGCTGAAATGTTGCGCAGCGCCGGGGCTGAAGAACTGGCCGAAGAACCCGGGGTCGAAACAGATGTCTCGGACGAGGCTGACATTGAAAGCCTGACCGCAGCCGAGTTAGCAGTGGAGAATGTGCCGCCAGCCAACGAAGCTGAGCTCCCCGAATTGGAAGCAGAAGAGAACGAAGTAGGCAAGAACGAAACCGATGGATAGGCCGAATGAGCGCGCGTGCAAGATGCGCTGCATTTCTGAAGGCGATTCAGGCGATAATGGAAGTTCAAGCACAAGCCACTGCCACGAGGTAGCTATGAGCAACTAGGGCTTTGGGCAGCATTTCTGAAAAGAGGCGGATGAGTAAGGTTCGAATCAATGATCTCGCGAGAGAGTTGGAAGTCAAGAGCCGCCAGATTCTTGACGTGTTGGCGGAGCTTGGCTTGGGAGCGGGTAAAACCCACTCCAGCTCGCTGGAAGAAGATGAAGCCGAGAAGGTGCGCGCGCAGTTCAATCATGGCGCGCGTCCAGCCGGCCATGCAGGTTCTGGCGCGTCGTCACGCGGTTCACAGGGGATTGCACCCAAGATCGATTTGTCGCATGTCTCCAAGCCCGGCGACGTGATGAAAGCCATCCTGGCCAAGAAACAGGAAGACGAAGCGGGGGCCAGAAGGATTCAGCCCCCCGCTCGGCCAGCGCCCGTTGCGGCACCGGCGGCACCAGCCAAACCAGCCTCGTCCGTTGTCGCGGCTCCTCCCGCGGCAGCCGCGGCTACTCGCCCGGAACCTAGAAAGATCATGCCGCCGGTAAGGCAAGCGCCTCCCATTGTCGCTGCCTCGCCTGCGGCTCGTGCCATCGCGAGTAAACCGCCCGTCGGGCCCGTTGTGGCCAAGGCTCCCGCAGGAGCAGCCCCCGCACGTCCGGCCGTAGCCGTCGTGCCGCCCGCAGTCACCGTCGTGGTAAAGCCGCCAGTTCCGCCTCCTGGCCCATCTCCTGCCCGCGAAGGTCAGACACACGTGGCCGAGGCTGCTCCCGCCGTGAAGCCGCAAACCCCTCCGCCTGCTCCAGTCGCAGCGGCACCGGTTCCCGTCGAGGCTTCCGCCGCGGCTCTCGCTGCAATTTCGGCGGAGCCGGCCATCGCGGCTTCCGCGTCTGCCCCCACGCCCACCACTGAGAAAGTTCATACGCCAACTTCATTGATCGAAACATCTGCTCCAGCGCCGGTAGCCGCAGTTGCTGCTGCGCCGGCTGCTCCTCGTGTGCCCGATGCGCCTCCACCTCCGCCGATTCGACGCGTCGTGATGCCGCAGACAGGTCCGCGCCCCGTCTACAAGGCGCCCATTGGAGTTCCGGCCGCCTCCGCTCCCGCCGCGTCCTCCGGCCAGCCTGGCGGAATTCAGCGGGGAAGGCCAATCTTCGATAGACGGCCCGCCGGAGGTCCCGGTAATGCCGGCGGCTTCACTCCGCGTCCTCCCCAGGGTCAAGGCGCGCCAGGCCAATTCCCCGGCGGTCCGCGGCCCAAGCATCCCACGCGCACTACACCTGGCGGTTACCAGGGAGCAGGCGGCCCTGCTGGTCCAGGCGGTCGTCCCGGCTTCGGCGCACGTCCCGGCTTCGGCGGCCCTCCACGCCCAGGCGGTTTCGGCGGCGCACGCCCAGGCTTCGGTGGCGCTCCCGGCGCAACACCACCTCCCGGTGAAGCGCCGCGTGCCCAACGAGCCAGCAATGCGAGAGGCCGTGGCGGACGTCAGCAGTATCCGAAAACTAAAGAGGGCCCCATGAAGGGCTTTGTGCCACCGCCACGTTTCGGCGGAGGCACACAGTACAGCAATGAGCCCCTTCCCATCACGCGTGAAATCACCGTGACGGAAGGCATCAGCGTCAAGGACCTGGCGGAAAAGCTCGAAGTCCGCGCCAAGGACCTGATTGCCACACTCCTCATGCGCGGAGTCTTCGTCACCGTCAACCAGTCACTCGACGCCGAAATGGTCAAGGACGTCGCCGCCAAGTTTGGCGCGGCTGCCACCGTCATCAGCTACGAAGAAGAGCTGGCCAACCAGGCAATTGAAGAAGTACTTGAAGCTCCCAACTCAGACGAACTCGAGGTTCCCCGTGCTCCCGTCGTCACAGTCATGGGCCACGTCGACCACGGCAAGACTTCGCTCCTCGACGCCATCCGTGAAACCGACGTAGCCGCAGGGGAAGCCGGTGGCATCACCCAGCACATCGGAGCCTACAAAGTCCGCTTCAGCAAGGAAGGATCGCCGGCTTCTGGCCGCGAGATCGTCTTCCTCGACACTCCGGGCCACGAAGCATTCACGCGGATGCGCGCTCGCGGCGCCAAGGTGACAGACATCGTCGTCATCGTGGTGGCTGCAGACGACGGCGTCATGCCGCAGACCCTCGAAGCCGTCGACCACGCCAGGGCCGCCGAGGTTCCCATCATTGTCGCGATCAATAAAATCGACAAGCCCGAAGCCAATCCCGACCGTGTGATGAAGCAGCTGGCCGATCGTGGTCTCACTCCAGACGAATGGGGTGGCGACACCCCCTATGTAAAAGTTTCCGCAAAGAAGCGGGATAACCTCGATGGGCTGCTCGAAATGATCTGCCTCGTCTCCGACGTCAAAGGCCCCAAGGCTACACCAACCCGCAAAGCCGTCGGCTCCGTCCTCGAAGCGCAGCTCGATCGCGGCCGCGGCGCCGTCGCCACCGTCCTGGTACAGGACGGCACGCTTCACCTCAACGATAGCTACATCGTCGGCAATACCTTCGGCAAAGTCCGCGCCATGTTCGACGATCGCGGACGTGCCCTCGAAGAAGCCGGTCCCTCCACGCCAGTCGCGGTTCTCGGTCTCGAATCCATGCCCGATTCCGGCGACACCTTCCTCGTCGTTGCCGATCGCGACAAGGCCAAGGGCATCGCCCAATACCGCAAGATGAAGGAGCGCGAGGCGCAACTCGCCAAGAGCTCGCGCGTCTCTCTCGAAGGTCTCGCCGAGCAGATTCGCCAGGCCGGCGTGAAAGACCTGCCCCTCATCATCAAGGGCGACGTCACTGGCTCCGTCGAAGTGCTGGCCGACTCGCTTGTCAGAATGTCCACGGACAAGGTGCGCGTCAAGGTGCTTCACTCCGGCGTCGGTTCTATCACCGAGAGCGACGTACTGCTGGCGGCCGCCTCCAATGCCATCATCATCGGCTTCAACGTCCGCCCTGAGCGCAAGGCCGCCGAGCTGGCGCAACAGGAAGCTGTGCAGATCCGCCTCCACTCCATCATCTACGAGCTGCAGGATGAAATGCGTCTCGCCATGATGGGTCTGCTTGAACCCACCTTCAAGGAGAACTATCTTGGCCGCGCCGAAGTCCTCACCGTCTTCAGGATTCCCAAGGTCGGCACCATCGCCGGTTGCCGCGTTCAAGACGGAGTGATCCGCCGCGACGCGGAAATCAAAGTGATGCGCGACGGCGAGCAGGTCCACAAAGGCAAAATCGGCTCTCTCAAGCGATTCAAGGATGACGCGCGCGAAGTCACCAACGGCATGGAGTGCGGCATCGGCATCGCCAACTACGGCGACCTGAAAGAGGGAGACCTCCTCGAAGCCTTCTCCACCGAGAAGATGGCCGCCGACCTCGGCCAACTCACCTCCGCCAAAGCCTAGTCTTCATCCCAACCAGAACAGGCCCGTCTTCTCCAAGCGAGAGATGGGCCGCTTCTTTTCTACATACGCCCGAGTGTGTAGAGGCGGCCCGGATGAAGTCAAAACTTCGTGCATCCGGTCGATAAGTATATCGGTTCGGCGAATCGCTGTTTCGGGGTTACTGATGTGCGTTTCACCGTGAGGCGAGTGATGCCTTACCACATCGTCAGAGTCACGTCATCGACCCATTCGTGAAGTGGAGTACCGGTGGGATCCTGGTCTAGTTGGTATTGGATGCCGATCATATCCGGCCAAGTGGTGGTGTTGACGTTCCAGGTCTGATTGAATCCGTAGGCCTGACCGTCGAACACGAGCGTGTCGTATCGATACTGCGTGGAATTGAGGCGCTCATAGTACCACTGAACGTGGTGCCAGCCCGGTGTCCAGTGTGGGCAAGGGATTCCATTGAGAACCCAGGCCCCGCCCTCGCTATCCCAGGTGGCCCAATAGCCGTCTCCAAAGTCGCACTGGCTGCCGATCATAAACTCGTTGCCACCAAGAACCTGCCAGAGATCAAGCTCCGAGGACCAGAAGTGGGCTTCGGCAGCGGAGTCATGGTAGACCCAGAAGTCCCATAAAAAATTGGTCTTGGCACTGGTGCCCAACATCGTATCCATAAACAGCACGTTGGTCCAGGACGGCCCGTCGGCATACATCTCAAGGCTGCTGCCGCTCATGGAGGGCTGGCTCTGGTCAAACGTCATGGTGTAATTGCCGGTGGTGTTGGTGCCCGCCGCACAGAGGCTGCAGATGGTCCAGTTGGCGGCGTCGTTCTGCATCTCCGATAGCACCTGTGCGTCTGCAGGCGGAGTGGGCAGCACAGTACTGCTCGTCGGTGGCGTTCCAACCTGAATCAAATGAATTTCCGATCTGTCGGAATCGCCCGCGGCGTCCGCCGCGCTTGCCCAGAGAAGATGCTGGCCAGTGGGAATAACAATCGCCTGGGAGATGGAAGTTGCAGAGCTATCTGTCTGATACACGGATTGACCGTCGAGGCAAACCGTCCACTTGGCGACGGCAGCGGGACCGTATGCGGTTGCAGTCACCGTGACATTGCTCGGATTCTGGCCTGGTGCGGGGCTTTGCATCCAAACGCCGGTTATCTCTCCATTTCCGTTGGTATATCCATATCCCGTACCGCTGCATCCCGCAGAAGTGTCGCTCGGTGAGCCGCCGATGGGCCCTGGGCTTGTGCCACCGCTCCCAGAACCTGTACCTGTTCCGCCAGAACCTGTACCACCGCTCCCCGTTCCGCCGCTGCCTGTTCCGCCGCTACCCGACCCGCTGCCGCTGCCCGTGGTCGTCGTTGAAGGTGAACCGCCGCACCCGGTTATGACCAGGACCTGGAGTGCAAATGCGAACGAGCAAAGAAAGGAAAGAAAGAGCCGAAACATGCGTACTCCCGACACAGATGTGAGATGCGGCATGTCCAGCTTGTTCTGTCCCAGATAGATAACAATTTCGGTTAGCCCGGTTCTCTCTAGGTTCTTGATTCTGTCCGTATAGCCGACGACCAAACGGAAGAAATGCTGGCCGATTCCGTTCTTTGTTTCCTTTTGTCCGTGCCCCTAAGGGAGGATGCCTCCATACGCGAAGTCGGTTTCTGAGAGGACTTTGGATCTGAGCCCCATCACGAGAGGACTTTGCCGCCAACCCACTAACCTCTTGCAGCAGAGGAATCTGCGCCCTGAGACCTGGGGGAGGGGTATCACCCGCCGCCCTTTCAGGAGAGCAATCTGAACCGCGCTCGAACCCCTGAAGCTGGCAACCTGCTTGGTCACTCCGGCGTCTCACGCGGTGTGAACGAACGGGAGGAAAATGGCATCTTTAAAAGGAAAGAAAATCGCAATTCTCGCCACTGATGGCTTCGAGCAAGTTGAACTCACTGAGCCTCGCAAGGCGCTCGACGAAGCGGGCGCGACCACAGTCGTCGTGTCGCCAAAGAGCGGCGAAATTAAGGGCTGGAAGACCAAGGAATGGGGCGACACCGTCAAAGTTGACAAGGTCCTCGACGACGCCAATCCCAACGAGTATGACGCAT
>Ga0187847_10002085_pt1 | contig 16689 bp, 17 predicted proteins | sample June2016WEW_4_10_FD_132458 | JGI IMG/M metagenome (GOLD analysis project Ga0187847, IMG submission 132458) | Peatland microbial communities from SPRUCE experiment site at the Marcell Experimental Forest, Minnesota, USA - June2016WEW_4_10 | ecosystem: Environmental > Terrestrial > Soil >...
AACAAAACGTCATTATCGGGCTATTTGCCTGCTTCGGCGAGATAGATCTCAACGTAGTCCAGATAATTTTGGGCATATTCGAGGATGAGGGCGCGATCTTTATCGCCCAATTCGCGTCGAAGCTTTGCAGGGACGCCGGCCCAGAGGGTCCTGGGGGGAACTACGGTGTGCTCCGGGACCACAGCCCCGGCAGCGATGATCGAGCCTTCGCCGATCCGTGCATTGTTGAGGACCGTAACTCCCATGCCGATCAGCACGGCGTCTTCAACCACGCAGCCGTGAACAGTGGCGTTGTGGCCGATGGTCACCCAGTCGCCGATGATGACCGGATAAAGATTCCGCTGACCGTGGAGTACGGCGCAGTCCTGCACATTGGACTTGGCTCCGACGCGGATGGAGTTCACATCCCCGCGCAGCACGGCGTTCATCCACGCTGAAGAGTGTTCGCCGAGAATGACGTCGCCAGTGACCTGCGCGGAGATATCAACGTAGCAACTAGCGGGAATCTGGGGCAGACGCCCTTGGTAACTGCGGATCATGCCGGTTCAACCTCCCGGAGTCCAACCTCAGCCAAAGCCTGAGTTGGCTCTACTCTGAGTCTAAGACCACTCTGAGCGTGGGGAGCATGGAAGCAGTCCGAAAGGGTTGCGCCTGGCGCTTCGTACAAGACGCCCCACAGCGAAGCACTATGGGGCGTCCAGTTCGAAGGTCCCGATGGTCATTGTGGAGTGGTCGTGGTGGTCACGGTCACCGGCTGGCTGATGGATTGGGTTGGTGGGCTGTAGATGCTTTGCGCTTTCACCCAGAGCTTATCGGGGTTTCCATTCACCGGCGTCAATTGAAACCCTGCCGCCGAAAGCACTTGCGCTGCTGTTCCTTGTTCTTTAGAGGTTCCAACAGGCAGGTTGGTGACGTTTGGGACGGTGGCGACCTGCTTCATACTCCAATGCGTGACATACGCCGAAGGCTTGGAGTTGCAGCCGCCGGGAGCCTTGCTGCCGATGTGACTTGTTGCTTGCTGGAAGTACGGCGAACGCGCGGTGTAACTAACCAGCTCTTCGTAAGTCATGTTGATCTGTTCGGCGGCAACCAGGCCATCGCACGAGCCGGGCTTGATAATCGGGCTCAGTTGGCGAGCATACTGTGTTGATACGTACTCCAATGCGGAGGTCAATGGGGGCAGGCCGAGAAGGGGTCCGAGGGCGAGATCATCGCTGATCGTCGACAGGGCTGAAGTAACCGCGTTGATGCCCATGCTGGAGTTGACGATCAGGTAGTTGAGCACAACGGGGCTGTCGGGATAGATGGTATTGTCGGCCGAAGTGAAGCCGATGTTGAACGTTCCGTTATTCAAGTTACCGAGGGCCGTGACGGGGAAGCTTTCCGGCGGGTCGATCGCGTTTTTTCTCACGGTAAAGACCACGTAATCGGTGTCTTTGTGGGCTGAACGAGTTTGGGTAATCTGGAAACTATCGAGACTGAATGTAAACAGGGGCATCGTTTTGATCTCCTTGAAAGCGCAGGGCAGGAAGAGGCGCTGCTCGAAGCCCCTCCTGCATGAACTATTTTGTGTAAACGGGACGGGGAGGGCTATGAGCAGCGCCAGCGGTGACAAGCGCTCATCCCGACCGGTGGTTTATCAACGGCCTTCTGCATCCTTCCCAGGCGAGTCGACGGTCGGATTGCGCACCACGCCATGGATGGCCTGCGGTCCAAAATGCATAGTGGCAGGCCCGGCGAACACCAGCGTAATGTTCGTATTCTGGGCCGAGTACTGGAGGACGTCCCCTCCGCTAACACAAACCTGCAGCGTGGATGAAGGTGGATTCGTCTCGAAGGGAGCGATGCTTCCATTCCCGGTCATCAGGCTGACCGTGGTCGCGGCGATCTGAAAGCCTGTCAAGGTGGCAGGAGGCAGGTAGGCGGGGCAGCCGTCGATGTTCCATGTGATTTTGGCGTTCGTCAACCGGATGTGGTGGGTGTGAGGGTTTACCAGGGGTTGCGTCGGATCAACTGCGCCCGTCGAGGTCTTGCCAAAGCCGGACATCGTCATATCGGCCGCAAAATCGGCGGTGGCCCCTTCGTGGTTCCATCCCTCGTGGATGTCCAGCGTCCATTGCCCATGCATTTCCCATGGGCTGCTTTTGACCGTCGCACTGAGGGGTGAATAATCGTTGATCAGGCCGCTCAAGTGGATTGGCCCGTGCTCCTGGGCCAGGGCTACGCCGGTTGAGAACAGCGTAAGGACACAGAGCAGGCGTACCGCCGAAGCGAGGATGTTGCTTTTCATGAGGAATCTCCAGTATTGGGATGGGCGCCTGAGTCACAGAAGATTCACACCCCGCCCTATGGCCCAGATTGTCGGGAAGGTACGGCAGTGAATCGAATTTCAGCGGCTCAAATCGCCTGAACTAGCGACACAGTCATGCACTTTGAGCAGGCGGGTCAAGCAGCAACTCGCGGGACGGTAATTTACCGTCAAATGCCGTCTATTACCGCTTTCATTGACCGGGTTACAATGGGGGCGTTATGTCGTCCGCAACAAGTTGAAATCCCTTGGAGATCTCTATGGGTGAGCCGTCGTTTGAAATTCCGCCCGTAGAGAAGCCGTCGGACAAGCGCCTGGACTCGTGGAAGGAAATTGCGGCCTATCTGAACCGTGATGTCACGACCGCCCAACGCTGGGAAAGGCGGGAGGGCATGCCGGTCCACCGCCATTTGCACGACAAGCGAGGCTCGGTCTACGCCGTGCCAGAAGAGCTCGACGAGTGGATCAAGAGCCGCAAGCCGCGTGAGGACGAATCCGAAAAGACGCCTGAGGCGGAAGTGCTCCCGACAGCCCCGGGCGTGCAAAGCGCAGCGGCTCCACGGAAGACTCGCCTGTGGATTGCTCTGGCCACCGTTGTTTGCATCTTTCTTGCGGCCGTGGCCTGGCTTTCGTTCCGCCATCGCACAAATCTGACACAGGCGCCTCGGATTCAGTCACTGGCCGTGCTGCCTCTGCGGAACCTGTCGGGTGATCCTGCGCAGGATTACCTGGCCGACGGCGTCACCGAAGCCTTGATCGGGCGTCTTTCCGGCATCCACGATCTGCGCGTGACCTCGCACACCTCGGTCATGCGCTTCAAGAATCCGCAGACCTCGACACCAGAGATTGCCAGAACACTGGACGTGGACGCCCTGGTCGAAGGGTCCGTCATTAAAGAAGGCGATCACATTCGGGTGACAGTGCAATTGATTCGCGGTGCGACCGACGAGCATTTCTGGTCAGAAACCTATGACCGCGAAATGCGCGACGCGCTGACCCTGGAGAGCGAGCTGGCGCAATCCATCGCCGAAAAAGTGGAAGTGACAGTCAGTGGGGAAGAGCATCAGCGCCTGGCCGCAGCACGCCCCGTCGCGCCTGAAGTTTACGAGAGCTACTTGAAAGGCAGGTTTGCATTAGATCAGGAAAACAGAGCTTCGGTCGAGCAAAGCATTCCCTATTTCGAGGATGCTCTCAACAGGGACGCGACGTTTGCGCCAGCTTACCTGGGCTTGGCAGAAGCCTACACCACTCTCGGAACGGTACTTGCCGGAGTTTCTCCGCAAGAGACACGGCCCAAAGTGGCCAGCTTCGCCCGAAAAGCGCTGGCAATCGACCCCGATCTGGTAGAAGCCCACGTCCTGCTGGCAAACGTTCTGCAGGAGGAATGGCACTGGGCCGAAGCGGAAGCGGAATACAGGCGCGCCCTGGCATTGAACCCGAACAGCGCCGAAGCCCACCAGTGGTTTGCTCTGTGGCTGCTTTGCCAGGGACGTACGGACGAAGCTGTAGCCTCGATCAAACGGGCCCGGGCGCTGGACCCAGTCGGGGTTCCAGGCGGCAGCGTAGCCTGGATTCTATTTCAGTCTCATCATTTCGATGAAGCCATCCGCGAGGATAGGAGCGAATTGGCCTTACACCCGGACAGTGTGGGCACTCTTACAGGCTTGGGATTCGCTCTGATTGCCAACAACAAGCCGGCGGACGCAGTCCCTGTTTTGGAAAAGGCGGTTTCTCTTTCAGGAAGCCCCGCCGCGACCGGCATACTGATCCGGGCCTACGCTCACGCTGGGCGGCGCAGTGACGCGATCCGGCTACTCGCCGAACTGAAGCTGCGCAGGAAAGCAGGCTACATTCCCGCGGGTGCGTTTGTGAACGCTTACCTGGGCCTGGGCGACACTGAGCAGACCTTCGATTGGCTCGAGCAGGCCTACAAGGAAAAGTCGAACATCCTCCAGTTCCTCAAGACTCACCCCTATTTCGACCCGATCCGCAGCGATCCCCGGTTCGCCGATTTGGTTCGCCGGGTCGGGCTCGGCTAATCGCCGGCATTTAGGCACCCCGCTCTCCGCAAGGCCCGCGCATTATCAATATTTCGTGATTTCGAGTATCCTAAAGGAGCCCCATGGCATGTTTGGAGGTGGGATTTTTTGGCAGAGGTTCGCGTTCAAGAAGGCGAGCCGCTCGAAAATGCGCTACGCCGGTTTAAGCGGAAGGTACAGCAGGAAGACATCATTAAGGAAGTCAAGCGTCACTCCTACTATCTGAAGCCCGGTGAGAAGAAACGCGTAAAGGCGGCTTTAGCGCGCAAGCGGAATCGTAAAAAGGCTCGTAAGGAAGCAGACTAAGCTTCAAATCAACAAGCAGAACAGCTTCAAGAACAATCGCGGCATGTGCCGCCCCCGGTGGCTCCCTAGGAATCAGAATGGGAGCTATCGGATGCCTCTGAAAGGCCCGGGCGGCAAGTCGCGATTTCGCTTTTGCCCGGCAAGTGCTGGTCGGGATCAGCTTGCGCCGCGCTCATTTCATGGCAGGGCTGAAGAGCAGGTCTCCGTTGAATTGCGACGGAAAACCAGCCGAACGAACCAGCGTGGCGAGTTGCGCCCAGTGACGCTGGCCGTGGAAGAGCGCATGAGCCAGGCCTTTGCGTTTCGAAATGGTCCGGACGTGAGGCGGCAGCCAGTCGTATTCAAAGGTGATGGTTGCATCCCAGTCCTGCGTGGGATTGTCGAGCAGCGCGCGGAAGAGCTGAACAGCCTGCAGGTGCAGATCGTAGAGGGCATCCAGCGGACCCGGGGGCACATCTTTCGCCGTCAATAAGGGAAGGCCGGCGATGCGATGTCCCATGCGCAGCTCAGCGGACCAAATATGGCGGACGAAATCCTGCACATTGACGGCTTTACCTATCCCGCAGGGCAGTTCCAAGAGCGCCGGATTGGCGTCCAGATGAGCTTTCCAGAACTGAGACGACTCCTCGCTCCAGGCCAGAAGTTCTTCCATTGTGACGGCAGCGGTCATAGTTCTCTCCTCACCGAGCGGTGTCGATGCGTCTGGTCTTTTTGATTCCGCTGCCTATGATTTCGATCCGAGACCGGTTCTCCCGGCTATTCCAACCCAGAACTGAAGAGCAGGTCGCCAAGATATCCGGAAGGGAATCCTTGAGAGCGGACCAGCGTGGAAAGCTGCGCCCAGTGACGCTGGCTGTGCAAAAGAATATGAGCCAGAGCTTTGCGGGGAGTGGGTTTTGGCGCCTCAGGACGGCGCCACGGGTAATGCACAGATTTCTCGTCCCAGTTTATGGGCGGATCGTCGAGCAGGGCCCGGAAGTTCCGCACGGCTGAAAGATGCATATCGTACAGCGCGTCCAGAGGGCCGTGCGGCCAAATGTCATAATCGGTGACGGGAAAGCCAGAAATAATCTGGCTCCAGACCAGCTCAGCACCCCAGATGTGGCGCACGAAGGCTTGAACATTGGCATTCCCGCCAATGCCGCAGGGCAGCTCCAGCAGAGTTGGATTGGCATCAAGATGAGCTTTCCAGAAGTGAGAGGACTCCTCATTCCAGGTCAGCAGCTCATCCAATGTTATCGCGGGTGTCACGGTTTCCTCTTGAGGGCGCGATGTCCGATGTCTCGCCGATAATAGATTCCTTCAAAGTGGATCTCTGCAATCGCCTGGTAGGCGCGGGCCAATGCCTCCTCAAGCGTGGGCGCAGCGGCAGTTACGCCAAGCACGCGGCCTCCGGCAGAGACGAGCTGATTCCCTATCTGCGCGGAGCCGGAATGGAAAATCTCCACGCCCGGAACTTCGGCGGCGACGCCAAGACCGGAGATGGGAAATCCCGTCTCATAGCTGCCCGGATAACCGACCGAGCTGGCAACCACGCAGGCCGAGGCACCCGGCGTCCAGCGCAGCTCGGTTTCGCCGAGTTTGCCGTCGATGCAGGCCTCCAACGCGTCCACCAGGTCGCTCTCCATGCGCACCAGCAGGGCCTGTGTCTCGGGATCGCCAAAGCGCGCATTGAACTCGAGCACCTCGGGACCGCGTGGGGTCATCATCAGCCCGATATAAAGCACGCCGACGAACGGCACCTCTTCTTCAGCCATGCCGCGCACGGTTGGCTCGGCAATGTGGCGCACAATCCAGTCCTTCATGCCGGCGTCGAGCAGTTCGTCGCTGGAGTAAACTCCCATGCCGCCGGTATTGGGACCTGTGTCGCCCTCGCCGATGCGCTTGTGGTCCTGCGCCGGTGCGAATGGCGCTACATGCTTTCCATCCGTGAGGCACAGGAAACTCAGCTCGTCGCCGGTGAGGAACTCCTCAATGACCACCTGCTGCTCCGCCTCGCCCAGCAGTTTGCCGGTGAACAGATCGCGCGCTGCCTCGACGGCGATGGGTCGCGACTCACAGATGAGGACACCCTTGCCGGCCGCCAGTCCATCGGCTTTCACCACAATCGGCGGATGGAATTTGTCGATGGCCTTCTCCAACTCGGCGGCGCTGGTGCAGACCGCATATTTGGCAGTGGGAATATTGTGCCGCTGCAGAAACCGCTTGGCGAAGGCCTTGCTGCTTTCGAGCCTTGCCGCTGCCTGACTGGGGCCGAAGACGCGCAGCCCGTTTTGCTGGAAGACGTCCACAATCCCCATGGCGAGAGGAAGTTCCGGGCCCACTATAATCAGGCCGGGTTGCTCGGCCAAGGCTAGCCGGAGCATCGAGTCCCCGCTTTTGAGGTCGACCGGAACGCAGCGGGCAATTTGGCCGATGCCAGCGTTGCCCGGCGCGCAGACCACCTCCGTGACACGTTCACTGCGTTTCACCGCCCAAGCCAGTGCGTGCTCGCGGCCACCCGAGCCCAGGATCAGAACTTTCATTGCGCGTGTAATCCCCCCGACACGCTATGGTCGGTAATCGGGGTGTGGGAAGTCAAACGGCAGGTGAAATCGGGCTGAACTGCCTGTCCCCTATACTGGGGCGTGGCGTGTGGCAGTCCGGACGCACGACGGATGGAGAGCCGAGTCATGGTGCAGACTCGCATCAAACCCCACTTCCAGCAAGTGGCTGAAAAGGCGAAGCGAGATGAGCAGCGGCGGGCCTACCAACGCAACCAGGTCTTCGGGCTGTTGATCGTTGCGGCGGCGATTTGCCTATGGTGGCTCTTTCATACCAATCCCAAATGGATCTTCCCGCCAGGCTGGTGGCGTCCTTGAGTCCTTCGCGGAAGGTTGGCGGCTTCGCCGCGAGTGCTACGGGGACCTGTGTGTCGAGCAGTCTCTTGGACGAAAGCAAGCCAGCGATGGCTGTTCTGCTTCTCGGCCCCACAGGCAGCGGCAAGACGGCGCTCTCATTGGCCCTTGGCGAGCGATTCAGCGGTGAAATCGTCAGCTGCGATTCGGTAGCCGTCTATCGCGGCATGGACCTGGGCACCGCCAAGCCAACCCGCGAGGAGCAGGCGCGGTTGCCGCATCACATGATCGATGTCGCCGACCCGGACCAGCTATTCACCGCCGGCGAATACAGCCGCCAGGCGCGTGCAACTCTCAAGGACATTGCCGGGCGCCGCAAGCTGCCCATCGTGACCGGGGGAACTGGACTCTACCTGCGCGCACTGACCGAGGGGCTTTTTGCCGGGCCCGCACGGCAGACTGAACTGCGAGCGAGACTGGCCCGAAGCCGGCTGAGGTTCGGCGAAGGCTGGCTGCACCGGCTCCTCGCGCGTCTTGACCCCGCTTCCGCAGCGCGCATTCACGCCAACGACACACCCAAGTTGATCCGCGCCATTGAAGTGTGCCTGACGGCCCGGAAACCGCTTTCGCACGTTCTCGGCAATAAGGAAATCGCGCGCGATCCGCTGACCGGCTTTCGGCTCCTACGCATCGGGCTCAATCCACCTCGAAAGGCGCTTTACGACCGGCTCAACCAGCGCGGTGCCGCGATGTTCTCTGCAGGGTTGATCGAAGAGACCCGCGGACTGCTTGCCCGCTACGGCCCAGTGAACGCGCTTGACTCCCTCGGCTACCGGCAGGCGGCTGCGGTCCTTGCCGGAACCATGACCACTGAAACCGCAATCGAGGCCACCCAGCAGGGCCATCGCAATTACGCCAAGCGGCAGTTGACCTGGTTCCGGCGCGAACCGGACGTGCACTGGATTGAGGCCTTTGGCGACGATGCAATCACTCTGGCGGCAGCCGCGGAACTTGTCCGACAAAAGGTCTGACCCGGTCGGCCCGCCCCGACACAACCCAGCCAGGCCGCACTCGGGCTTCCAGACATTGCGGACGCCAAGTGCCGCCTGTGCGCATCCTTTAGACTGAACGGTGGCGTGTACCCTTTTTCGAGGCCTCAGAACGGAGTTTTCGAGTGGCAGACACACTAGCAGAGACGATTTATGACGTGGCAATTATCGGCAGCGGGCCAGGCGGCTATACGGCGGCGTTTCGTGGCGCTGAATATGGACTGAAAGTGGCGCTGATTGAGAAGTCGGAGAAGCTAGGCGGCACCTGCCTCCATGTGGGCTGCATTCCCACCAAGGCGCTGCTCTTCAACGCCGAAATCTGGGACCACGTGCAGCATGCTTCGGATTTCGGCATTGGCGGCACCGGAACCCCGACGCTCGACTGGTCGACGGTTCTGCAACGGAAAGACGGCATCATCTCCAAGCACGTCAAGGGGCTGGACTTCCTTGTGCGGAAACACAAGGTGTCGCGAATCCTGGGCTATGGGCGGCTGACCGGACCCTCGATTGACGGTGTTCATACTGTCGAGGTCACCGCGGCGAACGGCGAAGTGAGCCAGGTGAAGGCAAAGAATGTGATTCTGGCGACAGGTTCTGAAGCGAAGATGCTGCCCGGGCTCGTGGCGGACGACCGCATTCTGACCAACGTTGAAATTCTGAAAATGACCGAGGTGCCCAAGTCGCTGATTGTGGTGGGAGCGGGCGCGGTCGGCATGGAGTTTGCCTCCATATTCCGCAGCTTCGGTACAGAGGTCACCATCCTTGAGTTTCTGCCGCGCGTGGTTCCGGTGGAGGACGAAGAAGTATCCAAAGAGATTACGCGCCTGTTCAAGAAGCGCGGCATTGACGTGAACACCGGTGCCAAGGTCGAGAAGGTAGAAAAGACCGAGACCGGCGTGAAAGTCAGCTACACCGACGTCAACGGTAAGCCGCAGGTGAAAGAGGCGGAAAAGGTATTGATCGGCGTGGGCCGTGCGGGCCTCACCGCGAACATCGGCGTGGAGAAGACCAAGATCGAGCTGGAACGCGGCTTGGTGAAAGTGAACGAAGCGCAGGAAACGGCGGAGCCCGGCATCTTTGCCATCGGCGACATCGTATTCGGGCTACCGCAACTGGCCCACGTAGGCGGCATGAGCGGCAATGTGGCCGTGGCCAAAATCGCCGGCCGTAAATTTCGCCCAGTGCGAAAGGACCGCATCCCCAGCTGCACGTATACCGAGCCGCAGATCGGGTCGGTGGGCTTGACCGAAGCCCAGGCCAGGGAAAAAGGCCACGAGGTGAAGGTGGGCAAGTTTCCCTTTGGCGGCAACTCAAAGGCAACAATTCTGGGCAACCACGATGGCTTTGTGAAGGTTGTAGCCGACGCCAAGTACGGCGAAATCCTCGGCGTACACATCCTCGGCCCGCAGGCCACCGAGCTGATCGCCGAAGCCGTCGCGGTGCTGGAGTTGGAAGGCACGGTGGAGGAGATGATGTACACCATCCACGCGCACCCCACGCTGGCGGAGGCAATGCTGGATGGATATGGAGCGGTGGAGGGAATGGCGATCAACGCGTAGCCGACAGCACGGGGCAGTGAACTACTTCGTACCAGGGAAGATGCAGCGTGCCTGGATGTAACAAAATGCAGACTCGGCCCTGCGCAACAATCACCCGGCCCATATCTTGGTCGACTCTGACGGAATCGAGCCCTGGGGCTGGACTCTCTTTTCCAAGATTTACTCGGAGTCTTCCGCTGGCTTCGGTAACCTGCGCTGCCTTTACACGCACGGCGTAGGTGGGGGCCGGCGCTCGGTCGACCACTGAATTTGCAGCAAGGGTCAAACCGATTGTGTATGGGCACGCCATGAAGAGAAACAGCCAAATTGGATTCCATATCCTCCACGCCAGCGAGGCACTCTTCGGCAGAAACGGAAAGAAGCAGGCGGTGTAAATGGCTCCGAGCGGAAGGGCGATCCAGATGAGACCAGCTATGGAAGATGGCTTAAACATGTAGAAAACGTGCAGGAAGAGGACACAACCAATCCAGATGGAATAAAAGAGGTCGATGCGCGGGTCCTGTTTCAGCTTATTGAAAGCGAAAACTGCAGGTGACCGCTTGAGCCAGAACCACCCGATCCACGGGGCAACGGCGAGGAACAATGCAAAGACGGCCTGCAACGGCCAGATTGCCTGCCAAAGACCGATTGCGCTGCCGGTTGTTGTCAGGAACAAGAATGCACGCTGGCCCTTCGCCGGTTTAAGAGTTCTTTCCTGCTCTTCGAATGTCGCGCCAAGACCCTCCGCTGCCAGAGCACCGGCGCGCTCCTGGTAGTTCTTGTCATTCAAGTCTTGCAACTGCTCGACCCATCGATGGAAGTCCTCATCAAGATCAAAAGACTGCGGAATCCGGATGTTTCCATGAGCATTCTTGAGACGTAGAACAATCCGATCCCCGAAACCCGAATCGTCTTTGAAATAGCCTTCGATCTCGCTCTGTGCGGCGATTCGCAGCCGGAAGAAGTTGCGCACTTCGATGCGAGGGCCGTCGATCACGAGCCTTGAAGGAATTGCCCTCGCGATAAGCGAAGTTCCGACCAAGGCGAGAAACAGCCCGATGAGTTGTCCAGGAAAGCCGTAGCCCTCAAAGATATTTTGTCTGTCGATTACCGGGAAAAACCATGCCACGTTGAATACTATGCCAACAAACAAGAACAGAATTCTCTTCCGCCAATCCATGTGGTATTCGCGGCGGGTCGTGTTTACAGGCTCCGAGGAATCCATCGTACTTCTCCGTTTGTGGCTATCTAACACGGGAGCAGTTTATACCGATGGCGCGAAAAACGCAGTGCGAACGACAGACCTCCACAGCGCGTGACTGCCGCACCTGCGAACTGCGCCCTTGAGCCTCTACAACTCGGTCGACTGGCTCGCAACCAAACCCTTCGCCTTCGCAACAAACTCGGCCAGCGGCACGGAGCCCAAATCGCCTTTGGCGCGAGCCCGCACGCTGACTGAATTTGCGGCTTCTTCCTTGTCGCCAAAGACAAGAATGTAAGGCGTTTTCAGATTGGCGAAGTCGCGGATTTTTCCGTTCATCTTTTCGTTGCGATCATCGATCTCGACGCGAAGGCCGGCAGCCTTTAACTCACCCTCAACCTTCTTCGCGTATTCGTGATGCCGCTCGCTGATGGGCACCAGGCCCACCTGCACCGGCGCCAGCCACAGCGGGAAGGCTCCGGCATAATGCTCAATGAGCACGCCGAAGAAGCGCTCCACTGATCCAAAGAGCGCGCGGTGAACCATGACCGGCTGATGGCGCTCGCCGTCTTCACCCACATACTCGAGTTCAAACCGAGCAGGCAAGTTGAAGTCGAACTGCACCGTGGACAACTGCCACAGGCGGCCCAGTACATCGACCAGCTTGACGTCGATCTTGGGCCCGTAAAAAGCCGCTTCGCCGGGGATGGTTTTGTAGGCGATGCCTTTCCTGTCCAAAGCGCTCTTGAGTCCGTTCACTGCCAGGTTCCAGTTGTCGTCGGAGCCGGCGTAGTGGGCGCGATCATTCGGGTCCCACGTCGAGAGCTCGACCTTGAATTCCTTGAAGCCGAAAGTCTTCAGCACGGCCTCGGCAAAATCGATGCAGGCCACGACTTCATCTTCAATCTGGCCTGGCGTGCAGAAGATATGCGCGTCGTCCTGTGTGAAGCCACGGACGCGCAGCAGCCCGTGCATAGTTCCGGAGCGCTCGTACCGGTAGACGTTGCCCAGCTCCGCCAGTCGCACGGGCAGGTCGCGATAGCTCTTCGGCGAGTTCTTGTAAATGAGAATGTGGCCGGGGCAGTTCATCGGCTTGAGCCGGTACTCGGCATCATCCAGTTCCATGGGGGTATACATGTTGCTGGAATAGAAGCCTTCATGTCCGCTGATCTTCCACAACTCGCGGCGCATGACGTGGGGCGTGTACACCAGCGAGTAACCGCGCCGCAGGCATTCCTCGCGCATCCAGTCTTCCATGATCTTGCGGATGATGCCGCCCTTGGGATGCCAGAAGATGAGCCCCGCGCCGGCGACCTCTTGAATGCTGAAGAGGTCAAGTTGCTTGCCGAGCAGACGATGGTCGCGCTTGGCCGCTTCTTCCAGGCGCGCAAAATGGGAGTCGAGGTCCTTCTGCGAGAAGAAGGCGGTGCCGTGGATGCGCTGCAACTGCGGATTTTTCTCGTCGCCTAGCCAATACGCTCCGGCCAGCGCCGTAAGCTTAATGGCCTTGACGCGGCCGGTTGAAGGCACGTGGGGACCGCGGCAGAAGTCGACGAATTTGCCGTTGCGATAGAAGCTGACCTCGGAGCCGGGCTCGGTGAATTTGGTGACGAAGTGGGTCTTCATGAAGTCGCCGTCGCGATCGAACTCCGCCAGCGCCTGCTCGCGTGGCTCGTATTCGCGCACAAACTTCTCATCGCGCGCAACGACTTCGGCCATTTTCTTTTCGATTGCGGCGAGATCCTCGGGCGTGAAAGGGATTGCACGATAAAAATCGTAGAAGAAGCCTGAGTCGGTGGCAGGGCCGTGGCCCAGCTTGGTCTCGGGAAACAATTCAAGCACTGCCGTAGCCAGCACGTGTGCGGCCGAGTGACGCACCACCTTCAGCGCCTCGGGATCATTTTCTTTGACCAGTTCCAGCAGAGTATCTGCGGTGAGGGGTGTCGTCAGATCTACCAGGCGCGGTTTGGATGCGTCCTCGGCGGAATACATCACTGCTTCAGCCGACTCGCCATCGTGGGTGGTCCCGGAACTCGCGGATCCGTTCAGAGGCGTCAGGCGCGCTACCACGGCAGCCGCGGCCAGCCGCGGAGAAATCAAATTGGCAATATCAAGGGGCGTTGTGCCGGCTGGCACTTCGCGCACGGCCCCGTCCGGCAGGTGTACGGCGATTGTTTGCGTGCTCATCGTTGATTGAAGTCCAATCGGGTCGCAAGCTAACCCAAGTGCGACCGACACAATGAGGATAGAAGGATGATGGCAGTCAAGTCGAGCCGCACGCCTTTTTCAACACAACCAGCACGCACAATTCTGTCTCCTCGGGGCATGCTCCGCGATCAACTCACGACACCAAACGGGTTATCGGCTCGTGCCCCCAAAGTCCGCTTGACCTGCCGGTATGAGGAATACCCAGCGACATGGCCAATTGGATATGGTTCAATCATGGCTGATCCCCCCGGTTCAATCATGGCTTGATGGCCCAAGCATGGAGGTTTAGGTATGAAGGTGTTTTTCAAGAGCACAGAAGGGAAAGCCAATACTCATTGCTGCGTATGCGGGCAGGGATTCATGTTGTCATGGGAGCGCAAGCCGAGTGAGGGGATCACTGAGGTTCTGTTCGAGGTTCAGAAGTCGCTTTGCGACCATCACCGCAGCGATGGGATGGGTCGGCAGGCTCACCCTCAGAGCGGCACCGTGATTTCCCGCCCGGTTCAGGAGTGGAGAGGGTACTTGCCATTTTCCGATGCAGCGATTCTTGGCAATGCACGAAGCCAGGCGCTTTGACGTGTCCGATAGCGTTTAGATCGGCTGCGGCTAATGCGGTCGACTCCACCGGAGAATGAGCAAATAGCAATCCCCGGAGTAGGTTTGCTTAGGTTTCTGCGTCGGCCTCAGTCACGAGCAGGAATCTGACGGCGTTCCGATGCTGGCCCGCTGATACTCCTTTTGAGGTCATCGCAGTCGGCATCCGCGTTCTGACCCATCTTTCAGTGCGGACGGTCTTCCGCAGCCGTCGCTACGTGGTCTCCCTCAGTTCCTGGCGCTCGAGTTCCTTGGTTTTGAGCACAATTAAATACTCATAAAAGGCCATCAACACGCTGTACGCAAAACCAGCAGCCCCATCGAGAATCCCGCGCTTGAAGAAGTACATCACTCCGAATTTCAACAGCGGCCGCATGGGCATCCGGTAGTAGAGTTCTTTCAGATTCTGACGGCGCGCGGAGGAGTTTTCGGCGAATACTACGTCCCTTAGCTTCGTGCGTTTTCCTTCCGTTCGGTTCGCCAAAACCTGCCGGGCCTCCTGGGTGCTGTAGAAATTATGGCGGGACACCCAATCGGCAATTCCCTTGCTGAAGGGGTAATGATCCAGGTATCCCGCGACGGAAGAAACTGGCCCATCAGGCATCGAAATGCAATGGCCGAGCCGCTCGTAACGCATTTTCTCCGGGCGAAACAGCCGTTGGTAGTGGGACGTCATCTGCACATGCTGGAGCCATGTGCCAAGGAAGAAATCCCGGCGCTGAACCTGGAAGGCGACATTCCCGCCCGGATTGACAACCGCCGTGCACAGGGCCTCGGCCAGCTTGGGGGTCACGCGCTCATCGGCATCGAAGTAGAACACCCATGGGTGTTTAAACGGAATGTTCTCAAGCGCCCAGTTCTGGTGTTGCGCGAAGCTGTCGAACTTGCGGAACCAAACATTAGCTCCAAACTGCTTCGCAATTTCAATGGTGCGGTCAGTGCTGTATGAATCCAGAACATGTATGTCGTCGGACCACGATACCGTCTCGAGGCAACCGGGTAGGTTGTTCTCCTCGTTCAGGGCTAGGATCAGAACGGATATCATGCGTCTTCTCAGGATGGATTTTACTGTATGAGCAATTTGACTCCTCGAAAACGGTCTGAAGACGGTGGCAGGCTTTGCTGAAAAGGTGGCTACGTGACCTTCTGAACGAGCCACCCAACATCGCGGCTGCACGTGTTATTCTCCCGGTAATTCGGGTGAAGGGCTTTTTGGTGAGAGTTCTTGTAACCGGTGGCAGCGGATACGTTGGATCCAGTACGGTGCGAGAACTGGCAAGCGCCGGACATGAAGTGCTGATTTACGACAACCTCTCTACAGGCCATCGCAAACTATCCAAAGGCTTTGAGCTAATTGAGGGCGAAATCGCGGATAGCGAAAAGCTGCGCGCGTGCATGGCCCGCGTGGATGCAGTGATCCACCTTGCAGCGTCTACCTATGTTGGTGAATCGGTGACGAACCCGAGGAAATACTTCCGTAACAACGTAGAATCCGCGCTGAACCTGATGGATGTGGTGTTGGAGAGCGGTGTCAGGATCTTTGTTTTTTCATCGACTTGTGCGGTTTATGGAATCCCAGCCCAGCTCCCGATTATCGAATCGACCCCCAAGGACCCCGTCAACCCCTATGGCGTCACCAAGTTGTTCTTTGAACGTGTTCTGTCTGCATACGCGGCGTCGCACGGTCTGCGCTATGCGGCCTTGCGCTACTTCAATGCCGCAGGCGCGCATCCCAGCGGGGAGATCGGAGAGATTCACGATCCCGAAACGCACCTTATTCCCCTGGCCATTCGGGCCGCCCTGGGCTCCGGACCTCCGCTGACGGTCTTAGGGAGCGATTTGGAGACCCCGGACGGAACCAGCATCCGCGATTACGTTCATGTGGCCGATTTAGCCTCGGCTCATCGGAAGGCGCTGCTTCATCTGACAAGCGGAGGGCCTTCACTAACGCTGAATCTCGGTACTGGAAAGGGAACTTCGATTGCGGAAGTTCTGCACATGATCGAGGACGTCTTGGGTCGGAAGGTGCCGCATATCTTTGCGTCTCCCAGACCCGGAGACCCGCCGGTCTTGTTCACTGACCCTCGCCAAGCCAGGGAAATCCTGGGGTGGGAAGCGCAGTTTGACCTGCGCCAAGTAATTGAAGGGGCATGCAGGTGGGAAGAGCAGCTTCCTGGCTTTCTGAGCACACCATAGCTGGAGTGGCCTGGAAAAAGCCTGACTTGGGAATGAGGTACGCGGACAGAGCATTTCGTCCGGCCAGAGTGAACAAATGCTGCCAAGACGCAGCCTAAGGATTGAACCGCGGTCCAATCCTTGGCTGGCTGCTCGGTCTGGTTGCTTAGATTCTGCCGGAATCTGGCCTAGAGGTTTAGAGCGGCTGCACGTCGGCAGCCTGCCATCCCTTGGGCCCCTTCACCACGTTGAACTGCACGGCTTGACCTTCTTGCAGACTCTTGAAACCACTGGAGTTGATCGCAGAGTAGTGCACGAACACATCTTCGCCGTTCTGACGCGAGATAAAGCCGAAGCCTTTCGCGTCATTGAACCACTTCACAGTACCTTGTTCCATTTTGATCGTGTTTCCTGGATTGAATTGCGCTGGATGA
>Ga0187847_10002086_pt1 | contig 16686 bp, 10 predicted proteins | sample June2016WEW_4_10_FD_132458 | JGI IMG/M metagenome (GOLD analysis project Ga0187847, IMG submission 132458) | Peatland microbial communities from SPRUCE experiment site at the Marcell Experimental Forest, Minnesota, USA - June2016WEW_4_10 | ecosystem: Environmental > Terrestrial > Soil >...
CAACGACATTTACCAGTCGGGCGCGCTGAGCTCGAGCACGTTTAGCGCGATGGTAAATGACATGCCGAACGATGGCCAGGAGGTCTACGCCACGATGTGGACGTTGATCAATGGCCAGTGGTACTACAACCAGTACATGTACCAGTCGGGACCGATGCTGGGCAAAAAGCCTGGTCAGAGGCAGCCGGGGGTACAGCGGCAGCTCACCAAGCGGTAAGCGGACGGGTGTAAGCCCGGCCAAAAGCAAGCTCGTGTTTCTGTTCCAGGGGAACAATTTTGCGGGGCAGGGAACACGGCGATTCGAGGGCACGGACTTCGGTCCGTGCCCTTTTTTGCTGCCCTTGCAGCCCGCATGTCGAAGCGGTCGCCGCATGAGCGTCGAGCCACTGCCAATCCCGACCGGCCCTGGACTCCTTATTGACGCAGCAATATCGCCAGCCGCGGGAAGACAAAGTGCCCAGCCGCGTCATCAATGACATTGATCTGACAGGTGTAGAAGCCGGGCTTCAATTCTGAGAGCGGTACTTCCAACTGAAAGATGGCGGCATGACGGTTAGGCACAGTGAGTTCTTGAACTTCAGTCAGCGAAGTTTCATACGCCTTGACGTCGCCCTTGAAGAAGGCCACGTTGCTCAGCAGCCTGACCGCGTTTTTCGGATCGGCGTTGGAGGTGTTTTGAGGCGTAACCTTCTTGCCACTCGCAGTCTGGGGAGGTGCATTGCGGCTGCGTGCCGGATCGTAGACCTCGTAGTAAAGATATAAGTGCTGGCCACTGGAGAATACGCGGGTCACACTGGGAATAATTTCCGAGCCATTGCGGATGAGAGGGTCATTCGGGTTGTCGTGCTTGCCGGCAGGCTGAAGCTGGCTGGCCATGACGATCGAGCTCATCTTCAACGGCGCAGACTTGAGATCGGGAACCGCGAAATCGGTCTCAAAGGCTCCCATCTGTCCATTTTCGTTTTCCCGTACCACAATCTTCAGGTGATATTTCCCGGGGGCCAAGACCAGCCCATTGTCGTATTGAACATTCTTGCGCTGCACTTCATTCGCGGCGTTGACCGCGAGCTTCACCGTGTCACGAATGCCGCCGGCTGGAATCTTTCTCTCGTCCGTCACCACCCCCAGCAAATCCAGGGTCGCCTTGTCCTGATCGCGATTGCGGGTGAACGGGATTGCCGAGCCGGGAACGATCAGGGAAATCGGAACGTAGTATCGATTGTCGGCGAGGCGGAAGTACCCGGTCGCCAGGTAAAGCGGCAGGTCGGTGTTGGGCAGATCCGACGCCAGCTCCTCCTGAAGCTGGCGCTCGCGATCGTCCTTGTTCGAATGCTTGAAGTCAGCCGCGGCGTAATAACCTTTGCGATACTCCAGCTTCACCCCCGGCCGATTCACCCGCACCGTGATGCGCCGGAACTTTCCATCGCGCGCCGCATTGCTGCTGTGGTACCCCAGCAGGTAGTACATGTCCATGTCCTGCTGCACACCGCGAAATACGCGGCCGAAGTCGTTGGAATCAAGATAGGCGCGGCCGCCGGTATCGACGGAAAGTGAAACCAGCGTTTCCTGCGTGGTGAAGTTGGAATTCAAATCGTTCAAGGTGGACTGCCCGTTGTAGGGCGAGATACCCCGCAGGCTGGCGTTCTGCGCTGCGCCGCCCGGAGGCAACGCCTGCAACCCGCGAATATCCATCGTATAAATGGCCATGTTCGCCAGGACGGCTGCGTTGGTGGCTGAGCGCAGCTCCGATTCATTCTCGATGCCAGTGCGATCCATGCCGCTGGAAAAGTAAATCAGCGCCTTCTGTTGTGGGACGCTGGCCACCTGCTGCGCGATGGTTCGGATCGCTTCCAGCCGCCGGTCAGTGTTGAAGATGTTGTATTCCGTGTCGTCAACCGTGAAGGAATTCGCGTTGTCAGGAGTGCCTTCGGTCGTTCCCACACTGCCTTCTTCGAAGCCTGCTCCAGCCCCCAGATTGAAGCCCTCCAGGACCTTCTTAAGCTGGGCGCGATCGGAAGTGAAATCCTGCTTGAGCGTGATGCTGTTGCCCAGCGACACGACTGCAACCAGATCGGCCGGCTCCATTTGTTTATCGACATAGTTCTGCGCCGCCTGAGCTGAACGCTCAATCTCGTCAGGCTCCATGGCCGACAAATCGAAGAACAGGATGATGAGCCGCCGGTCCTTGATGGCCTGCGCCTGCTCGGAGAGCAGCGGATTCGCCGGCACAGCCGTAGCCTTTTTCGGCGCGGTACTCAGCAGGGCCACCTGCTGGTCTGCTACAGCGGGCGTGTTGTGCATGTTCTCAAGGTCGAAGCTCGACACCTTCTGTGGCTTGTTATCCTCCAGAATGGTGAAGTCTTCGGGCTTAAGGTCGCGCACCAGATTTCCATTGCGGTCGCGAACCGAGACATTCACCAGCACCAGCTCCGCCTCGGCTTTGAAGGTGTAGCCCGCCTGCTGGGCAAGTGCCAGGTCCGGACAAAGCAATGCAGCGGCGACAGCTAACGCGATTGCCCGATGCAGCACGGTTTCTCGAATTCTGGTCATGCGCCTCTAGAACCTGAACCTGGCCGTCATCAAAACCGAGCGCATCGCGCCTACGGAAATGACGCGACCAAAGGTTGGAGAGTTCACAACCGTATCGATGGCGGTGTATTCGGGATGATTGAAAACATTTGTCGCCGACATGCGCACCTCGAAGAAGCGGTTCTCCTTCAGCGGAAAGACCTTGGTCATGGCCATGTCGAAGTTGACCTCGCCCGGTCCTTCAATACTGTTGCGGCCGGCGTTGCCGTACTGTCCGACCGGCGGAATAACAAACGCGCCAATGTTGAACCACTCCCCAATTCCAGGACTAGACAGGCTTACCGGCTCGCCAGTTAGGTCCGGGCGCAAAGTTCCATTCACGCCGCTGTTCACATTGGTAAACGATCCGAGAATGCGCGGCGTAAACGGAAAACCCGAGGCGATGGTCCAGGAACCGCTCCATTGCCAATCGCCCAGTACATCGCGTCCTATACCTGATCCCGAAAGCCAGCGCTTTTCATGCCCGAAGGGCAACTCCCATAAGTAATCGCCAACGAACTTATTGCGCTGATCGAAACTGGAAAGGCCATATTCAGCCTTCAGGTTGTATGGATTTTGTGCCACCAGCGTTTGGCCGGTGACAGTACCGGTCGGGCTGACCAACGCCGAGCCCGCGCCGATGGTCGAGGCATTATCAAGCGACTTCGACCACGTATATGTACCACCTATGGAGATGGCGTGAGCTAGTCGTTTGCGCAGGCGTACGGTGCCCGCGTTCGCGTTGGAATCGGCGACCGAGTCTTCGTAGTAGAAGGCCGGCACGGCAGGATTGAGCAGTCCTAGCGGAGTTCGGTTGGGTGCGTCAAGCAGATCGAGGTGGGTGCCTTTCGTCCCGGTGTAGTCCAGATTCAACACCAATGTTGGAGTGATGGTCTGCTGGAGGTCGAGGTTCCATATCTGCACGTAACCCAAAGGATAATTCACATTGACCGCGTAGTTGTTGGTGATGGTGTTCACCGGCTGGACCGGAAATCCATTTTGCAGGGTCAAGTGATTTGTTGACGACTCGACATTCGTTTGCGTGAAGGAAAATGGCGGCTGGAACGCTAGATCCTGCGCAATGTTTGCATAAGCGCTGGTGTTGTAGTTGATGCCATAACCGGCCCGCACGACCGTGTCATTATGCACCTTCCACGCGATTCCCACGCGCGGGGCAAAGTCAAAGTGGTCGGGATTCACCAGCGTGATGGGGTATACCGTTCCCGTCAGCGGGCCCACTTGACCAGGGAAAACCGGAGCCACTGCGGTCAGACCCGGCGCGATATTCAGGTTAACGATTTGATTGGCGGTCTCGCTGAAAGGCGAGACATATTCATACCGCAGCCCGATATTGAAGCTTAGATTGCTGCCAACCCGCCATTCATCCTGGGCGTACAGGTCCCAGGAGTTGCCGCGGAAGTGATAGCCCGAGGGATTGGTGCCATATTGCACCGAAGTTTGCTGCGGTAGGCCCAGCAGGAAATCGGCAAAGTCGAAGCCGGTGCCCGCCACCGGTACGCCGTTGACGATCTGCGATGTGTTCAGACCAGTAAAGACAAAGCTGCCACGCGGGTTGCTGGCGGTTCTGCTGTTGATTTCCAGTCGCCGGAAATCTCCACCCCAGCGCAGGGTGTGTTTCTTGTGGGTATAGACCATTTGATCCGTGAACGAGAGGGTCTGGTTGCGATCGGAGACGGGTAAAGTGTCCTGAAGGCTTCCGAAGTTGGTGAAGGAAAGATTGGGCAGGCCCCAGTTGGCCGGGTTCTGCGAGACTCCGTTAATGCCTAGTAGCCCGGTGACATTGGTATTGTTTGCGTAAAGATTTTGGGTATCGATGGTGCTGAGATTGTATTCAACGCGAAAGGTATTGATCAGCCGCCCGAAGCTGCGCACGTAGCCAATCGGCACATCGTAACCGTGAGTAATGGTTTGTCCGCCGACGCTGGGGTAAGCATTGGTCAGTGTCTGGTCAGATTCGTGATAGTGGAATGCGAAGGTCAGATTGTTCTGCGGGCCGCGAAAGCGTCCCGGGCCGCGTTGACTGGCGGCGCCCAGCGCCTGATTCAAGCGAAAGTTGAGATCGGTGCTGTCGCTCTTGGCCGCGGTAATGGACTGGAAGTTCTGCACCTGGCCCGGCAGATTAGGCAGCGGAATGTACGCCAGCAAGCCCTTGGCAGCCGGGTTGATCAGGTTCTGGGGAATCGTGTTATTGGCGAACGGCAGCCCGGTCACCGGATTGATAATTTGCACCGCCTGACCATTCACCAGGGTCTGCGAGAAATTGCCGCTGCGCTCTGCCAGCGTGGGCACGGTTGAGAAGTAGCTGTACGGAGTATCTCCGAGCGTGCCGTTGTAATGCAGAAAGAAGAAGGTCTTCGATCCGTTGTAGACATGAGGAATGATGAGCGGACCGCCGACGTTGCCTCCAAAGCGCTGCTGCAAGTACGCAGGATTGGGTGACTGGGCACCGGTCAGCGAAAACGGCGCAGCATTCAGGGCCGCGTCATTGGCGGAATAGTAAATCGTCCCGTGCATCTGATTGTTGTTGGATCCACGCCCACCCAGCCTGGGTCCTCCACCGCCGCCACCACCGCGACCGCCAAACCCTCCACCGGCCATTCCCCCACCTCCTGCGCCCGGAACGCCTGCTGTCGGGTTATTTTGCAGACCAGCGCGGAGTTCGTCGGAACCTATTCCAGCCTGGCTCGGCGAATTCGAACCCGAAACTGCAACCGACTCCGTTGCAATCGTTGGCGGCACACCTGGAACCGGCATTCCTGAAGGCGCGACCGATTCGCCGCCATTTACACCTTGATCCGCGCCAGCGTCACTCTGCATTACCGACAGCGCCTGGAAGCCGCGGTTTCCCCCGCCTCCGCCGGCTCTTGCTTGCTTGCCACCTAGAGCGGACTCGGAGCGCGACAGGAGGACGATCTCGAGATCAACGCGGGGATTCTGGTTGGAGGGACCGACGGTCACGTGCGCCATAGCGGTAGCGAATGCTGCCATCTGGGCGCGCACGGCATATTCGCCATCCCCGGGCAGCGTGAGTTTGTAGCTGCCATCGGAACCAGACCACTCTACGACCCTCTGCCCCGTGGCGTGATTGACGGCGGTCACCGTTGCTCCCGGTACCGGGGTTTTGCCGGACTTTACCACGCCTGTGAGGGTTCGGAGCTGTGCACTTGGGCCCGGTACTTGGCTCCAGGAAAAAAAGCACCAGAACAAAACGACGGCCAAAGTCGGGAAAAGAACGGTGTTCCTCTTCAGGACAGACTTCTCCAAAGCCGTAAATAGCATGACAACGAGCGGCATGAGGGCTTTATGTGCGCAAGTGACGTTGTCCTACCCAAACAGCCCCGGTCGTCGCCACCAATTCTGCCGCCGAGCCGAGGCACACAAGTATGCATTCCTCAAAGCTGGCTGACTAGTTCCGGAAGAAATACAAGGAAGTACCGAACTGAGAGCACAGAACCACCGCCGGGCCTGCGTGAACGCCATGCCCAAAGCTCAGAGAGCGGGGATGCCCATTTCCTTGCCTAGCATGAGTTGGTCGGACTGAAACTCGGCGAGCGCTTTTTCCAGACTCTCCGCCGTCCCGGCAAGCCGGCGCGAGTTTAGCTTGTTTTGCTCCAGTTGTTGCGAGATGCCTTTGGCGCTTTTATTGACCGCGCCGCCAGACTTCGTCAGCTTCTTAACCAGATTCTTCAGGTCGGCTTCCTGTGAGTCCGAAAACGATTGCAGGAAAGTTCGAGCGTCGGTCAGGGTCTTATCAACCGAATCCTGTAGTCCGCCGGCTCTGCCGGACAAGTCCTCGGAACCATTTGAGGTTGAGCTCAGGTGTTGAAGGTCTTGCGCCTGCTGCCGGGCGGCTTCCGTGTTCCTGGTCATCAGGCGAAACTGCGCGATCTGTTCGTCGGTGGCCTGTTCCGCGACAGTACGCTTGAAGGTTGCCGAGTCTGGATCAGCCGGTTGCGCAGCCGTCCCGCCGTTGTTGCCCGAGGTGCCGTGCCGCCCTCCATGTTGTCCCAACAGACTGAGGGGAAACGAAAAGAGCAGCAGGGCAATGATCGACCGAGGGTGGCGCATCAAATGTCTTCTCTTCTTAATAGACTACGACAAGAAGGCGAACGATACCCAGTCGTAACCCCATTGGCGATAACTTTGCTCGTGCGGCAAAGGATGGCATCCCCTCTATTGGAACTCAAGCACCACAATCTCAGGATTTGATCCCAGGCGCAGCGGAGGCCCCCACGTCCCGGCACCGCTCGAAGTGAAGACCTGCATCTCGCCGATCCGGCTTAAGCCGTACACAAACTGCCGGTAAATCCGTCGCGCCATCCAACTCCAGGGGATAAACTGCCCGAGGTGAGTATGCCCGGATAGCTGGAGTGAAAAACCCGCAGCTTCGGCGACTTCCGGATGGTCAGGGGCATGTGTCAATAGAATACTCGCACGATCGCGGTCCAGGCGGACGTTGTGCAGCGCCGACGCAAACTGCCCATCTCGTACCGCGTTCCGGTAGGGCACGCCGACAATCTGCAGACCGTCCACTTCAACCTTCTCGTTGCTGAGCACACGCACACCGGCTGCAGCAATGGCACCCAGATACTTGCTGTCGTCTCCAAATTGCTCGTGATTCCCCGCGACAAAATAAACTCCATGAGGCGCCGTTAGCTGATTTAACGGCTCTGCCGCTCGTCCAGCGTCGATGGCTGTGCCGTCGTACAAATCTCCAGCAATGAAAATTGCATCCGGCTCTTCGCGCAGAATTTTCCTCACCATGCGCCGCAGAAAACTGCCGTTGCGCACGTGCCCCAGGTGCAGGTCGCTGATCAGCGCTGCCCTCCGGCCCCTCCACGCTGCCGGCAAGTTAGCGAGCCGCACGGTCGTCCGCGTGATTCGCGTCAAGCTGGCGTTAAGAACTCCGTACAGTCCGGCCACCACTGCGGCGCCAAACAGCAATTCAACGGTCAAATGGAAGTTCAAGTTCAGCCCGGCTAATCGCGCCACTCCAAAAATGAGCCAGGAGGAGATCGCCGCGAGGAAGAGGAAGGTCAGCAGACCCACCCACACCGCAGCCGCCCTGTAAAAAATGCGCACGGGAGCATTTGTATAGCGAAAGGCCAGCAGCGAAGCGGCAACAAAGCTTACCGACAACAGGCCGAAAACCAGCTTGGTCCACGGCTCGCCACGACTCACGCTGCCGGTGGGCGAAAAGGTCCACGTCTCATAGAGGAACCAATGGGTCAAGAAAAGAATCGACTGAACAAAAGCAATGAAACCAGCTATACGTTTTCCTGCCTGCATGCTGTATTAGATTCCGCAACGTGGCATTCGGATTGAGGGCGCAACAATTCTTAAAAGTCGCGAGCGAATCAATCGCAGTTGACTTCCTGACTGCCTGTCATTGGGAGTGAACGAATCAGTGAGCATTAAGTCACTGCCCCCAACCATGGGATCGCTAGTCGGCATATTTGATTGAGCGCCCGTAAGCGCGGGTTGAGTGGCCTATCAAGCACGCCTGCTATCATAATGAGTCGTCTCGTCGATCGCGCCAGCCGAGGCAATAGCCTGATCGACAGAGAATTTTATTGCGCCGTTTATCGGCGTGGGGGATCGTTTGCAGATTTCAATTCTGGGATCCGGCTATGTTGGCTTAGTTTCGGGGGCTTGTCTCGCCGAAATAGGTCATTCAGTAGTGTGCAGTGACAAAGATGAAAGCAAAATTCGCGTGCTCAACGATGGCGGCTTACCGATCTACGAACCTTATCTGAAGGACATCGTGGCGCGGAACGTGGCAGCTCGGCGCCTGAGCTTTACCGCGGATTTGGGAGAGGCAGTACGGCACGGCGATGTGGTTTTCATATGTGTCGGCACGCCGCCGCTTCCGGACGGCGACGCGGACTTGAGCGCAATCGACGGGGCCGCGCGCCTTATTGCCATGGAGGCGCGTAGCTCCAAGCTGGTGGTCGAGAAGAGCACGGTGCCCATGCAGACGGGGCAAAAGTTGACACGGGCGCTGGCAATTTACGGCCGCAACTCGAAAAACAGCTTTTCCGTCGCTTCCAACCCCGAATTTCTTCGCGAAGGTACTGCCGTCCTGGATTTTCTGCACCCGGATCGCATCGTCATCGGCGTAAGCGACGAAGCTGCCGAGGCGCAACTTCGTGGGATCTACCGGCCCATTCTGGAGCAGAGCATCCTTCCGTGTGCCGTGCATGGGCGAGCCTGTCCGTCAAAAGACGTCCCCGCACTGCTGGTAACCAGCATCAATACCGCCGAGCTGATTAAGCACGCATGTAATTGTTTTCTGGCGGTCAAGATCTCTTATGCGAACCTTATCGCCGACATCTGTGAAAAGATGGGCGCGGATGCTGAAGAGGTGCAGCGGGCTATGGGGCTGGATCCCCGCATCGGACCTGCCTTCCTCCGTCCTGGACTTGGATTTGGGGGGTTCTGTCTGCCAAAGGACGTCCAAGCCTTTATCAGGCTGGGGGAAAAAGCGGGGGTGGACGTCGCTTTGCTGAAAGATGCGGAGTCCATTAACCGGCGCCGAATCGACCACTTCCTGGCTAAGGCAACGCAGTGGTTGTGGACGTTGAGGGACAAGCGTATCGGCGTACTGGGATTATCATTCAAGCCCAATACTGACGATATTCGTTTCGCGCCGGCGATCGAATTGATTAGCAGGCTATTACTCGAACATGCGGAAATTCGGGTCTATGATCCCCAGGCCATGGCGCGGACGCGAGAGCTATTTCCGACCATCCACTATTGCACCGACCCTTATGAAGTCGCGGAAGGCTCCGAGGCACTCATGATCGTTACCGAATGGAGCTGTTTTGAGGATCTCGACTGGACACGGATCAGGAGCCTGATGCAGCGGCCCTTGGTGCTGGACGGCCGAAATCTCTTAAGTCGTGACGCAATGGTGGCTATGGGGTTCGAGTATGAGGGAGTGGGTAAACCATTGGTTGAGGTTTCGCCGACGACCGGTCAAATTGCCCGTATAGGCAGTGCATAGAAGTATCCACGCCATTGCCTCGCTGGCGGTTAGCTGAGGTGCAGAGTCAGCGGCGGCAGCGAAAGCCCCTCGACCTCAACTGTCCAGCGATCGCCGCTGCCGGTCGGCTGTCCAGCCGTGAGCGTACCCGAACTGACGATTTCACCGGCCCGCAATGGCTCGTTGGGGAATCGCCGCAGGATGGCCGAACTGAGTTCCGCCAGGCACAATGCGGGACTCGTCAAGCAGTTCTTGCCCGATCCTTCTTCCACCAATTCCCCATGCTTCGACAAGCGCACTTTGAATCGCGGAAGTTCCTCCTGGAGCGTGGCAATCAGGTCTGGACGCACCGGCACGCGCTCTCCGATGACCAGCGCCGCATGAAGCCCAAAGTACGCCACGAAATCACTCGGCTGAAATTTCCAATCTGGAAAGGGAGAATCGATGATCTCGAATCCCATCGCCAGCCATTCGGTTGACTCGAGAGCGGCGGCCGCGCTGATTCCTTCCGCCGCGATCGGCGGTTTCAAGCCGAAAACAATCTCCGGCTCAATCTTCAGGGCATGGGAATTAGCCAGAGTCAGGGCCGCCGAGTTATTGTCGCTGTATTGCACCGTATCGTCGTACATGTGGGCCCAAACCAGGGTCTGAAGTTTGAACACACGCCACATGGCCTTATTGGCATAACCAACCTTGCGGCCGACGGCCCTGGTCCCTCCAGCTTCGCGAAGTCGCTTCAGTGCAGCTTCCACTTCATAAGCGGTGTTGAGGTCAAAGCCTGGACGGGAGGAGGGAAGGGAAGTCACCGCGTGGCCCTTGTGATAGGCGGACAATAGTTCACGCGCCAGAGCTTCGACCTCAGCGTGCTCCATACGTCAGTATGCTAACACTCGGTAGTGATTTACAATCGTCAGCCGCACCGCGGTTATCGCGTTCATGGGCGGGAGCTCACCGATCTTTCGACACGGAGGAAGCATGCGTAGCTGTTTTGTCTTGGCTGGGATAGTAGCGCTGACGGCTCTGGTTATGGCGCAGGAGACAGCCAATTGCGATTGTCAAGAAGACTCTTTGTGTCGCGGTGTAGATATCTGGAGAATCCACAGGACGGCTGAAAAGGCTGCGAAGCAGGATGCTTCAAAGGAACGGGGCCAAGGCGTGCTCCTTGCGTCACGACCGGCGGGGAAAGAGATTTGACTCAGAATAGTCGCCCTGCAATGATGTGCTGTCACCCAAAGAGCATTCCAGTGAGGCAGATCTCGGGAGCGTTCAATCCCGTATTTCGATACACGCTTCCAATTTTGGCAACCCAGATTTCCTTACCAGGCGCTCCGTGCGTCAGGAGTACGCCCTGAAGTGCGGTGGCGCCCGTGGGACAGTGATTTCATTGCAAGGCCCCGGCGATTCACCGGCTTAGACTGGCTGCCAGACGGGCCTGAAGAACGGGCCACATCTCTATATTCTTCGCCGGTAAAGGGCAAGCCTGGACCGAGGATCGAAGACCCGTGCCGAAGGACAACGAATGACACTAAAGTCGGTCGATACTCTTCTCGACGTTTTGCATTTTGCCGATAGTCATACCGCAGTTGTCATACCCGAGATCGGAATTCGTGTAACCTACGACGCGCTCCGGCAGCAGGTTCTGGAGATGGCGGGCGCTCTGGTTTCCCTTGGCATCGGTCGCGGCGACGCCGTGGCCATCGCTTTACCGAATGGCTTGCCCGCCATTGTGAGTTTCCTGGCTGCCGCGATCGCCGGGACGGCGGCCCCATTGAATCCGGCGTACCCTTATGAAGAGTTTCTGTTTTTCCTCGGCGATACCAATGCTCGCATCTTGCTCTGTCCTCCTGTGGGCGCGGAATTTGCCCGCAGCGCGGCCGCCGATCGCAAAATCCCGGTATTCCCGGTGGGGATGAACGAGCAGGGCAAGGTTACGTTGCAGGGCGCCCCTGGCGGAGCTTCGGCCGCTGAGCCTAACGCAGAAGACATCGCTTTGATCCTGCATACCAGTGGAAGCACGGGCCGGCCCAAACGCGTGCCTTTACGTCATTTCAACCTAGCGGTCTCGTCAGCCAACATTGCCAACACCTATGCTCTCTCCGAAGCCGATGTTTCCCTATGCATCATGCCTCTCTTCCATATTCACGGCTTAATTGGCTCTACCATGGCGACTTTGGTTTCCGGAGGAACGGTGGTTGTTCCCACCAAGTTCAACGCGCTTTCATTCTGGAAGACCGTACGGGAACATGGTGTGACCTGGTATTCAGGAGTGCCTACCATGCATCAACTTCTGCTGGCGCGGGCTCATCACAAGCCGGTGGAGGCTGCGTCTCTGCGCTTTATCCGTTCCTGTAGCGCGCCCTTGTCTTCAGAGCTCATTCACAAGATCGAGGGTATGTTCGGCGTGCCCTTCGTCGAAGCCTATGGAATGACCGAGGCGGCCCATCAGATGACCTCCAACCCTTTGCCCCCCCGACACCGGAAAATTGGTTCCGTGGGAGTAGGAGCCGGGCTGCGCGTCAGAATCGTGGATAAAGAGGGCGGTGATCTCGGCACGGGGCGGCGCGGTGAAGTTACCATTCAGGGAGCCAACGTGTTTCGGGGATATGAGAACAATCCCGAGGCCAACGCCCGCGCGTTTGTGAATGGATGGTTCCGTACCGGCGATGAAGGCTGGCTCGACGCGGACTGTTACTTGCATTTGACCGGCCGGATCAAGGACATCATCATCCGCGGCGGCGAAAATGTGGCTCCGCATGAAGTCGACGAAATTCTGCTGAAGCATCCCGCTGTCGTCGCCGCCGTGACGTTTGGCTTTACCCATCCGACGCTGGGCGAAGAAGTGGCGGCCGCGGTGGTCCTGAATGCGCCGCTGGGCGCCACCGAAGCAGCGCTCATTAAGCACTGCCGCGAATCCTTGGCGGAATACAAGTGTCCAAAGAAAATCTATCTCGTCGAAAGTATCCCCACGACCTCTACCGGAAAAATCCGGCGACGCGCGATTGCCGATGCTCTCATGGATAATCAGCGATGAAATTCCTGATCGCGGGTGCGGGAGCGATCGGAGCCTACATCGGCGCCCGCATGGCGCAGGCCGGTTTCGATGTGACGCTCTTCGCTCGCGGACCGCATCTCCGAGCCATGCAGGAACATGGCGTGCTGGTGAAAAGCGCCGAGGGAGATTTCGTGGCTCGGCCCGCCATCGCGGGTTCCCTTGAAGAATTGGACCCTCCTGACGTGCTCTTCCTGGGCGTAAAGGCGCATGGCTTGGCGCAACTCGCACCCCAGTTGAAGCCGATACTGGGACCGGACACCACGGTCGTCAGCACCCAGAACGGAATTCCATGGTGGTACTTCCAGGGCTTGGGCGGCCAATGGGAGGGGTTGCGCCTGGAACGCGTGGATCCCGGGGGGGTGATTTCGTCGGCCATCGAAGCCCGTCAAGTGATTGGCTCTATCGTTTACTTTTCCACGGAGATTACCGCGCCGGGAGTCGTTCAACACATCGCAGGGAATCGCATTTCTCTGGGCGAGCCCGATGGCTCGCGCTCCGATCGCTGCCGGAGAATTGCTGAGGCGCTGATCGCGTCCAGCCTACGCTGCCCGATTACCGCTCATATCCGGCAGGAGATTTGGGTGAAGGTGCTGGGCAACGCATCCTTCAATCCGGTCAGCGCCCTGACGCGCGCCACATTAGTTCAGATGGTGCGTGACCCGGAAGTTTGTTCGCTCATTCGCAACATCATGCAGGAAGTGGAGGCAGTCTCGCGCAATCTCGGTCTGCAGTTGCCCGTTTCGATCGACCAGCGAATCGCAGGTGCTGAAAAAGTTGGGGAGCACAAAACCTCAATGCTGCAAGATCTGGAGGCGGGACGGTCAATGGAATTGGAGGCGTTAGTAGGTGCAGTTGTCGAACTGGGCCAGCGGGTCGGTCTTTCTATGCCCTACACGGGAACCGTGTATGCCTGCGCTAAGTTGCTGGCGGAGTGCGCAGCTCGGCAACATCCGAAATAAGCGCACTACATGCTGTTCTAGTGGCCTCTGCAAGCGAGAATGGAGCTAGCTGCCAACTTCTTGTTGTCCTGGAATAACGTCGGCGTTCCTATTTTTGACGGCCCGCAGGCTCCCGACGGCCTTCTTCGTCCGAACGCAAAATACCTCAACAAAGTAGTTGCTGCGGACGCGATAATGGAGCTATACTGAGCTCGCGAGGGTGGTCCACTTACCAGACCACATGCCCATGCCAGAACCGGTTCAATCCGACTTCGAAGTCGTTCGAAGACAAAAGGTCTACGAAGCCGTTGCTGAGCAGATCGAACGTCTGATCCTAAAAAAGCTGAAGCCTGGGGACAAACTGCCCTCTGAGCGCGAGCTGGCGGAGTTGCTCCAAGTGAGTCGCAGCTCCATTCGCGATGCGATTCGTAGCATGGAGCTAATGGGCCTTGTTGAACCGCGCCAGGGGGCCGGGACCATCGTTTGCGAACGCCCCGCTGACTCAGCCGTCAATCCTTTCGCCGACGCTCTAAAGCGTCGGCAGGAATTGGTCAGCGAGCTTCTTGATTTTCGCAAGATGCTCGAACCGCCGCTGGCTGCGCGGGCCGCCACGCACGCTTCTCCCGACGAGATTTTGGAGATGGAAGAGATTTTGCAACGCCAGGAAGCGAAGTTGGCTTTAGGGGAATCGGCGATGGAGGAGGACGCGGAATTCCATTACAACGTTGCTTTGGCTTCCGGCAACAGTGTGGTGTTGAAGGTGCTCGACCTCCTCATGGACCTGCTGCGCGATACGCGTCAACGCTCGCTGCAGGTGCCTGGCCGTCAACAGAAGTCGCTGGCCGGTCATCGCAGGATTCTGGCTGCCATCAAGCGCCGTGATGGTGAAGCCGCAAAGTCTGCCATGCGCCGGCACATTGAAGACGTCGAAGAGATCGTACTTAACAAATTTTGACCAACGAAGGGCCTCGCGAACAGTCGACTCATGCCCCAGGACGAGCGCCACGCCGTAACGGAAGATAACTCGCCGCCTCAAGCAGCAACCCTCACCTTGCGGGTCGCCGAAGCATGTGTCGAGGACATTGGCCACGCCGTTGCTCGACTGGCGCCAATCGATCTACAGCGCATCGGCGCGCAGGCAGGCGACGTCCTGAAGCTTACGGGAAATACGATCGCGCTGGGACGCGCCGCGCACTCCCGCAATGGCCAGGAAGGCATGATCCAGATCGACGGCACAAGCCGCAGTAATTGCGGCGCCGGATTACAGGAACAAGTGACCGTAGCGCGAATCGAGCCCGACCAGGCTGTAGCAGTGCGCTTCTCGCCGTTATGGGTCGGGGCTGCGCCGGCACCATCGCACCCGATCGCATGCTCGCGGACCTCCAGGGCATCCCCGTCATCGCGGGTTGCGTAGTCCGCGTGCCCACGTTTGCCAAGGCGGTGAACTTCCAGGTTGTGCGCACTATTCCTTCGGGACCTGTGGTCATCGGCAAACGCACCGACATCCGCATCGTGGAAGGGGAATCGACGGCAGCCCGCGCGCCGGCGGTGTCTTACGAAGATATTGGGGGCCTGGAGCGGGAAGTAGCCAGGGTGCGTGAAATGGTGGAGCTGCCCTTGCGGTACGCGCATCTCTTTGAGCGCCTGGGCATTCTCGCGCCGAAGGGTGTGCTGCTATACGGTGCTCCCGGAACAGGCAAGACGCTGCTGGCGCGGGCGGTGGCGACTGAGAGCCGCGTGCACTTCATTCATCTCAACGGTCCCGAGATCATGCGGAAGTTCTACGGCGAGAGCGAGGCCAAGCTCCGCGAGGTCTTTGAGGAGGCGGCGCGCCATGCGCCGGCTATCCTCTTTATCGACGAGATCGACGCCGTGGCGCCGAAGCGCACGGAAGTGATCGGCGAGGTGGAGAAGCGCGTTGTAGCGCAGCTACTCAGTTTGATGGATGGTTTTATCGCGCGCGGCCAGGTCATTGTCATCGGCGCGACCAACATTCCTGAGGTGCTTGACCCGGCTCTGCGGCGTCCCGGCCGCTTCGATCGCGAAATTGAAATCGGTATTCCCAACACTCAGGCACGGCTGCAAATCCTCAAAATCCATACCCGCGCCATGCCGCTCGCGCCCGATGTGGACCTGCGGGAGATCGCTGAACATTCTCACGGCTTCGTGGGCGCTGACCTGGAAGCGCTGGGACAGGAAGTCGGCATGATTGCGCTGCGCCGCTTCCTATCGGTTTTTCCGCCAGAGATCGAGGGAGTCGCATCCGCGGACGTTGCAGCGCTACAGGTTACCCACGACGACTTTCTCGCCGGGTTGAAGGAGGTTGAGCCCAGCGCCACGCGTGAGTTCTTCATCGAAAAGAGCGTCTCGACGTTTGCATCGCTGGGCGGCCTCGATCAAGTGAAGCGATTGCTCGATGCGGTAATCGAGCATTCTCACATGCACGACGAGTTGTACGAGAAGGTTGGATTGGCTCCGCCGCGGGGCATTCTGCTGACCGGACCTTCGGGTACCGGAAAGACCGCCATGGCGAGGGCCCTGTCGGGTGAAAAGCAACTCCCGCTTATCGCCGTTGACGGCCCGCAGCTGTACTCGAAGTGGCTGGGCGAATCCGAGCGGGCGCTGCGTGAAGTTTTCAAGAAGGCGAGGCGCGCAGCGCCGTGCATCCTGTTCTTCGACACCATTGACGCGGTTGCGCCCAGGCTGGGCGCGGATCAGTTCGGCACCGACGTCTACCAGCGGATCCTGAGCCAGCTTCTGCGTGAAATCGACAACCTGCGCGACGTTAGAGGGGTGATCCTGCTGGCTGCGAGCAATCGTGCGGAACGGATCGAGCCGGCGCTGTTGCGCAGCGGCCGCTTCGACTATATCGTTGCGTTTGCCAGGCCCGATTCAACCGAGCGCGTGGCTATCATCCGGCTTTGCTGCCAGCAGGTGCCGCTTGCCCCCGACGTGGATTTCGTGGAGCTTGCCGACCGGATGGAAGGCTACACGGGCGCCGATATTGAAAGTTTGTGCAAGAAGGCTGCTCTGTTAGCGATTGTGGAATTCCAGGATAGCGCTCGGCTGGCGCCTTTTGTCGTCTCGCGGCGCGACTTTCTGACCGTCCTGCAATCCGATCG
>Ga0187847_10002087_pt1 | contig 16686 bp, 14 predicted proteins | sample June2016WEW_4_10_FD_132458 | JGI IMG/M metagenome (GOLD analysis project Ga0187847, IMG submission 132458) | Peatland microbial communities from SPRUCE experiment site at the Marcell Experimental Forest, Minnesota, USA - June2016WEW_4_10 | ecosystem: Environmental > Terrestrial > Soil >...
GGGGATGTTGTATTTGGTGAGCGAGGCGCGAACTCGATCGCGCGGGAACATGGTGGAACCTTTGACCACCGTCGCGGGGCTGATGCCGTTGACGCGGACGCGCGGGCTGAGACCGACGGCGAGCTCCTTGATCAGGTGGGAGAGGGCGGCCTTGCTGACGTCGTACGCTTCAGAGCCGCGCTTGGCGACGACGGCGTTGGCGGAGCTGGTGAGGACGATGCAGGCGTCAAGGTCCTGCTCGGCGAAGAACTTGGCGGCCTCGTCGGCGAGGAGGTAGTTGGCGGTAACGTTGACGTCGAGCGTGGTGGCCCACATTGCGTCGGGGATGGTGCCGTCGGGTGTGGACGGGAAGAGCGCGGCGGTGTTGATGAGGATGTCGAGGCCACCGAAGGCTGCGATGGTGGCGCGGACGGCCTTGGTGATGGCTTCGCGGCTGCGGATGTCGACTGCGGCGGTGGCGGTGAATTCTTTGGAGGTGACGGAGCTTAACTCGGCGGCGACATGCTGGGCGGCGGCTTCATCGCGATCGGCGACGACGACATGAGCGCCGCGGGCGGCGGCAAGGAGTGCGACTTCGCGGCCAATGCCACTGGCTCCGCCGACGACAAGGGCGATGCGGCGGCTGAGCTCCTTTTCAGGCGGTTGGCGGCGGATTTTTGCTTCTTCCATGGCCCAGTACTCGATGCGGAAGGCTTCAATGGCGGGAAGAGCGACGTAGTTGGTGAAGACTTTGAAGCTGGCGGGGTCGTTGGCGGGACCGCACTGCGGAAGGATTCCCGTGACTTCGCCTTCGGCGAGGAGGCTTGCGCCTTCCATGACGTGGATGGCGTTGGTGTAGAACTCGCCGGTGATGCGGGCTTCGGTTTTGTTTTTGCCGAAGCTGAACATGCCGAGTCCCTGGATGAGCACGACGGTGGGGCTCTGGTCGCGCAGGGCCGGGGAGTCGGGAGTGGCGAACCCGAGGTAGTAGTCGCGGTATTGCTGGCGGTATTCGTCGAGGGACGTGACGATTTGCTGCTTGAGCGCGACGACGCCGGCGTTGGCGGGCCAGGGAATGAAGAGCGGGCGAATCTTGGTGCGGATGAAGTGATCGGGACACGAGGTGCCGAGGAATGCCAGATCTTTTGCGTCTTTAGAGTTGACGAACTGGAGGACGTCGGGGGCGTCAGAGAAGCTGGAAATCCATCTGTTTTGGGTGCTGACGCGGCCGCGGAGGTAAGGAGCGATATCGGTGGCGAGTTCGCGGCGGTTCTCGCGTGCGGGGACGGCTTCTCCGCCGAAACGGATGGGACCTTTGGCGATGCCGTGGCGCTCAATGAACTGGCCGATCTGGTCAATGAGGGTGATGGTGTTGAGGTAGCACTCGCGCTGGGTTTTTCCCCACGTGAAAAGGCCGTGGCCGCCGAGGACGATGCCGTCGCAGGCGGGGTTGTCCTTGATTGCCTGGCGCATCATCAGGCCGAGTTCAAAGCCCGGACGCTGCCAGGGAACCCAGACGAGTGTGTGGTTGAACTCGCGATTGAACTCTTCCATTTTTACTTTGCCGTTGGCAGATGCGGCGAGGGCGATGCCCCAGTCGGGATGAAGATGGTCGACGTGCGGGAAGGGCAGGTAGCCGTGGAGCGGTGTGTCGATGGAGGCGGCGACAGGGTTGTTCTTGAAGGCGGCGATGGCGTACATGGGGACCATGTCGTCTTCGTGGTCGACGCCTTTGTAACTGCGCTCAAGTGAGAGGAGCTTCTGCTGATAGAGGGTGGCGAAGCCGGCGCGCTTGATACTGCCGAGATCGCCGCCGGAACCCTTGACCCAGAGGACTTCGACAGGCTCGCCGGTGAGGGGATCGATTTCAGTCACTTTGGAGCTGGTGTTGCCGCCGGCGAAGTTGGTGATGCGGAGGTCGGAGCCGAGAAGGTTGGAGCGGTAGCGAAGAAGCTCGGGTTCGTCGAGAGTGGAGGCCAGGCTGGAGTCCCAGCGGTCTTCAAGGAATTTGAGGGAGGCGGGAGCTAGAGTTGCCTGGGTCATATACACCACTTTAGTAGAGTGAGCGAAGCGACGGTTCAATGATACACCGGAAAGCAATAGGGAATCTGTTTCTGGGAGGGATTCCTAGGCGACCATTCTGGTCGGAGAGAGCCACCCGCCGTTGGAAAGATCGCCCTCTTTCCCATGAGCTACAATTTTCGCACCGACAAACTTGGCCGAGATATGGGTTTGCCGGGGAATGGGTACTCGGTCGCTCATTGGAGGATTCGTGCATTTTGTGGGAAGAGAAAAGGTCACACTTTCCGTCTTGGCTCTCGCTTTGTATTGCATTCATTCCCTTGCTGGCCATGCCCAGAAACTCCCGAACGAGTCAGTCAATGACATCCTTTCAAGAGGTGGGAAGGTCGCTGGCAACATTGAGATGGCGATCACAGAACACATAACTGAAGATGCTAGCTTTCGCAGGGTGAAGCAGCTTCCTGAAGATAAACGTGATTTGCCAAATCCCCTTGTGAAGAGGGACGGGAGCTTCGAGTTTGATTGGACACTTGGGCAGCATGCGCGCTATCTGATGGAAGCACTTCGCCAAGGGATTCACGCGCTCCAGTCGGTAGAAAAGCCAAGGGGGATGGATGTGATTGCTCTTGCGGGATCAAGGGAGTACTGGCCTAAACTTCGAGACATTTCTTGCAACGAGAATCCCGGCATCCGCTACTACGATCTGGACGGATTCGAGCAGTATTGCCCGACAAAATGAGGCTCCGCAAATAATGTACAGGTGGTAGAGTGTTTTTCGGGCCTCCGCGCAAGGGAGACCGCTGATTCACCCGAGAGGGCGACTTCAATTTACGAGGTCCGTATGACTCCACTTGCAGGGCTGGGAATGCTGCTGACGGTGTTCCTGCGAAAGCTAAGAATATCCGTGAAAATCAAACTCAGCTATCACTAAAAGCCTGCCCCCAGTTTCGACTGGGGGCTTGGCCAGTCCATTATTGCGTTGCTTTCCGGCTTGGCCTCCCTGGATGTCCCCTACGTTCGCATTCAATCATTGCAGCCTTCTTGCTTGTTCTTCTTTCCCCAAGTGCAGGCGTATTCTAACTTCGTCATGTCCAGATCAACTCGAAGCGACGCTAATAAGAAGAAGATTCGCAAATACCTCTACGCGGTAACGTGCTGGTCTTGCCGGCAGCAATTTGCAATTGGGTACGCTTGGCTTAAGAGCAACGCTCAAGTCGAGGACTTGCGAAATGAAGCCGTAGCAAAAGGGAATGTAGGCCATTCCGAGGGGTGTCACAATTTCGTGAATGGTCACCTATGCGGTGCGGCGAATCACATAACTCCGGATGTACTTGAATTTGCGAACGAAGAGCTTTTGGCGCCGGAGCGGTTGGGAGATGCCCTTTCTTGGCGGTAACCCCCTTTCTTTTTCCTCAAGCGGAAAGGATTCCAACATCTCAAAAAGGTCCCTTCTTCTACATTTTTGTGTGAGATGGGTGCGACGAGAGCACTTTTGCCGGAGCGTATTTCTTCAATCACTTCGGTGATACAATCTTGGCCGATGACGGCGACGTCCTGTTCGCGGCGAGCGATGCGGACAGCGCCTAGTTTGGTGAAGGCTGCTCGATTTTGTCGATGACAAGGACGTCCACGGGGCCTTTGCTGGACTCGAGCTTGAGTCCAAGCTGCTCCTGGATGGCAGTGAACAGGCCGGGCGGCGCGTTGGGATCGGGTGCGCCGTTGAGCAGCGGAGGCGGCGCATCATGGGGCGTCCATCGGAGGGTCAGGTCATAGCGGCCGCTGAGTCCGGTTTTGTTGACGACTACGCGGCCCTGCAATTGAGCCAGTTCGCGCGCGAGGAGGCCGATGGTGTCGTCGCTGCCTGCCACATGCATGCGGGAGCGCCAGGTATCGATGGTGGTGCCGCTGCGATCGGAGGGTTGGAACTTCGCGCCGCCTTTGGCCAGGACCAGGTTATAGATGGGAAGCTCGCGCGTCTCGTGGTGCGCGGCAAAGGCGAACCGATCAGCTAGCAGAGCCTGCACCATGAGCCGCTTTTGTTGCGCCGCAGCGTCGCCGGGCATGGCCTTCAGGCGGGCGTCCACCTCGGGGTCTGACTTGGCGTCGATATCGTACATTGCTGAGTTTAGCCAGGGTGGGCCGCCGAGAATTTGCGACTTGGGCAGGTAGTACGCGTACTGAATCAGGTCGCGAATAGAAAGGTTGCCGGTGCGGAAGTGACTCTCATGGACGTCGTTCCAGATGTGGTTGTGTCCGTCGGGCGAGGGCGGCGAAAGATGGATAGAGACGACGTCGAAGCTCGGCGTGGGCGCGGGTTTGGGCGAGGGTTCAGTTTTGGGTGCCTGTGCGGTGGCTGCGAAGGGCAACAGAAGTGCGGATGCAAGCAGGATGAATGCTCTCAGCATCGCTATACCTCATCTCGATAAGGTCAAAATCAACGACGCTCGCTGAGACCTCCGCGCTCAAGCTATGTTTCCTGTTCGGCGCCGAGCGTTTCAGGGGTTACGGCTTTGTGGCGGACGTAGTTGTAGGGAGGGATGGTGTAGCCGCGGAGCAGGGCGATGCCTAGCTGGATGAGGCGGGGGCCGTAGGTTTCGACTTCGTGGGAGATGGAGCCGACGAGCGCGCTTTTGCCGGAGCGCATCTCTTCAATGGCTTCAGGGATGCAATCCTGACCGACGATGGCGAAGTCCTGCTCGCGCTCGGCGAAGCGGACGGCATCGAGAACGCCGAGGGCGCTGGAATCGGTAGCGGCGGCTACGAGGAAACGCTCGCCTTTGCTACGGCCGCGAAGCACATCGTAGATGGCGAGTTGGCTGGGATGGCGCATGCCGCGGCCATCGAGCTGAATGAAACGATCAGGGCCCAGTTCGGGTAGTCGGTTGCGGATACCGTCAAACGCGCCCGTGATGCGGCTCTGGACGAAGCTGCCGGCCTCAGAGAATCCAATGCCGAGGACCCAGTCGACTTTGCCCTTCCACTTACGGAGGGCGTGCTGGGCGAGCAGGGAACCGGCTTCAAAGCCAACCTCGAAGTTGTCGACGCCGAAGTAGGTTGCGTTGGGGTGGGGAACGTCGATAGCGACGAGGGGAATGTCAGCCTTCTTGAAGATATGGGCCACGCGCGGGGCGACGCGCTCTTCAACCTGGAACTCGAGGACCAGGTCGACGCGCTTGGCGACGAACTCTTCGGCGTTCTGAATGGCGACGTCAGGGTCGTATCGATTATCGAGGATGAGTAGCTCAACGCCGGAGGCCGCGGCTGCGGCGGTGATGCTTTGAGTCACGGCGACGGAGAAGGGCATTTCCGCGCTTTGGGCGGCGAAGCCGAAACGCAGGCGGCGTGGGCGGGATACGAGGCGGTAGGTGCCGTTTTGCGCCTGGGCGACGTAGCCGCGGTGGACCAGAGTCTTGAGGATGCGGTAGACGCTGGTTTTGGAGATCTGGGTTTTCTGGTAGACGTCTTCGAGGGTGACCGGAGCGTGGCTCTGCTCAAGGAACTCGAGTACGTCGAGGGCTTTGGAGAGGATGGGAATCAAATACAGACGTTTGATTTTAGCCTTGGGCAAGCCGCATGCCTCCGGAGACCGTTTCGATTGAACAGCAAGTTAGTGATAAGAATAACCGCTCTCAGGCGTAGCTGTTAACGACTGCGCTACGATTTCCACGTTCCTGGCTGATGCGCTGGACATAGCCACTGGCGCGCAAGGCGGCGAGGGGGTCTGTGGGCAGGCCGCGGGATTCGCGCCAGGCGGCTGTGAGAGGGCGGACATCGCGCCAGAAGGCACCGCGGAAGAGCTCTTCGGCGGCGACGAGGTCACAGGACTGCTGGAGATCGGCGAGTTGCCCGCGATCGATAAGGGCGGCTTTAAGCCAGAGATCCTGGGCGGTAACGACGGTCTGGACCATGGCTTCGACTTTGCCTTTGAGGTTGTGGCTCTGGTCGATCATGAAGGCGATGTCCCGGGTCAGGCCTTCGGCGGCGGCAGCATGAATCTCGTGAAAAATGCGGAAGATCTGGTAGGGATCGATGGAGCCGAGGGTGAGGTCGTCGTCGGCGTAGCGGCGGTCGTTGAAATGGAAGCCGCCGAGAAGGCCGGTGTGGAGGAGCCAGGCGACGATTTGCTCAATGTTCTGGGATGAATAATGGTGGCCGGTGTCGACAAGGACGCGGGCTTGCGGGCCGGCCTGGCGCGCGAGGTGGGAGGACATGCCCCAGTCGGCGATATCGGTGTGATAGAAGGCAGGCTCGAAGGGCTTGTATTCGATGAGCAACTGCTGCTTTGGCGCAAGTTGATCATGGGCGCGGCGCAGAGCATCCTCAAGCCAGCCAATGCGTTTGCGCATGCTCTGCGTGCCGGGATAGTTGGAGCCGTCGGGGAGCCAGAGGGAAAGGTCGCGGGAACCGAGCTTCTTGGAGATTTCAATGGAATCGAGTACGTGGGCGATGGCTTGCTCGCGAATCTCCGCGGAGGGATTGCAGAGGGAGCCGAACTTGTATTCCTGATCCTGAAAGAGGTTGGGATTGATGGAGCCGGCGCGGATGCCATATTGCTCCTCAAGATTCTTGACCTCGTGAACGTCGGCGATGCCGTTGGGGAGATCCCAAAGAACGTGGAGGGCGAGGGTGGGGGTGACGCCAGTGAGGTGATTGACTTCGGCCGCGTCGGCGAATTTCTCGTCGATGGTGGTGGCGGCGGCAGCCTGCACGAATTTGCCGAAGCGCGTGCCGGTGTTGGCAAATCCCCAGGAGGGAATCTCGATCTGGAAGCTGTCGAGGGCGTGAAAGGCCTGGGAGAGGTCTGCATGGTTGGGATCGGCTGAGGCTGGATTGGCGGGTTGTGCGGGGTTGAAGTCGGTCATGATCAATTCCCTGGAGCCATTGTGACAGTATTCAAATACGAAAGATCGGGACAAAGTGCATACGAGAAAGAAGAATCGTATTCGATAGGGATACGAGTTGTCTATTGCAATTTGGCATTTGTTTTGATGGTGTAGCTGAAGCCCTGATCGAGGGTTACTGGACAAACTGTAGGGAGTAAGCCGCAGTGGGGTCAATGGGGCTTTGCAGGATTCCGAGGGATTTCAGTTGCTGGTAGGTGGCCTGCCAGCGGTCGGCGCTCATGTGGCCGGTTTGGGGAGCGGCGGGATTGTTGCCGGTGATGAAGCGACCGTCGCGCAAGGCCTGGGTGGTGTAGGCCTCCTGTGCTGGATTGAGGGCTGGGTTGAGTTTGAGCAGCAAGGCGTTGGTGGCGGCGGGGTCGCTGAGGTATGCCTGCCAGCCGCGGATGCTGGCGCGGACGAATTTTGCCACGATGTCAGGATGCTGGGCGGCGAAGTCACGGGTGGTGAACTGTACGCGATAAGGGTCGTATCCGGAAGAGCTGATGAGGAGAGTGCGGACGTCTGCGCCGGCTTGTTTGGCCAGGAAGGGTTCGCTGGTGACGAAGATCTGCTGGACGTAGTTGGGGTCGGCGAGGAAGTTGGCGATGGAGAGCGTGGAGGGAACCTGGCGGACCTGGTGCAGGTTGTAGCGGGAGATGACGTACTTGATCCAGGTGGCGCCGGTTTGCGCGGCTACGGTGTGGTCCTCAAGGTCCTTGAAGTCGTGGATGGGCGAGTTGTTGTGGACCATGATGGCCTGGGGATCGTGTTGCATGGTTGCGGAGACGGCGACTATCGGCAGCCCATTCGAGTTCCATTCGAGGATGGCGTCACTTGAGCCTAGGCCGAAGTCGGCTTTGCCGGTGGAAACGAGTTGGACGGCGCTGCCGTATTGGGGCAATGGAAGCAAGGTTACGTCGAGGCCTTCGGCCTTGTAATAGCCAAGGAGCTGGGCGGCGAAGAAGCCGCCATGCTCGGGCTGTGGATACCAATCGAGCTGAAGGCGAACGGGGGTGAGGCCGTTTTCAGCGACGGGCTGATTGCTGTGGCAGCCGGAGACGGCGAGGGTGAGCAGGATGAGGAGTGCGGGATGAGGAAGGAATCTGCTTGATTTCAACGCTGACCTCTTGGTGGATTTCAGGGCTGGGTTAAGGGAAAAATATTGGCTTGCAATGAACGGTATCACGGGTTGGATTGTGGGGCTGCGGCATTTCGTTGAGCGCCGAGGCGGGCGGCGAGGTGGAGGAGCGCTTCGTCGTTACCGCGGGCGGCGGCAAGCTGCATGCCACCGTGTTTGCAGGGGATGGTGACTACGGGAACGCCGGCGAGGCTGAAGGGAGTGGTGTAACGAAGGAGGCGGGAGCGGGTCTGACTGTGATCCGCGCCGGCGCCCAGGATGGAGACGGGTGCGGCGGGAAGAAGGAGGAGATCGTGTTCGGCGAAGACTTCGTCCATGCGCTCGCGGAAGGATTCATGGAGACCGCGCAAGACTTTGATTTGCGCATCGTTGATGCTTGCGCCCCATTCGAGGCGTTCGCGGATGGAGGTCTCGAAGTGATCGAAGTGGCCGGCGTGAATGCGGGCGGCTTCCCAGGCTTGGATGGGGGCGAAGATCTTGAAGCAGTCGGTCCACCAATCGACGTTGACGGTGGAGGATTGGAGCTGGACGATTTCGAATTTTGGATCGCGGAGGCTGAGGCTGGTAATGGAGGCCAGGCGCAGGGACTCGAGTTCGCGGAGGGTGTCGTAGAGGCTGGCGATGATATCTGGTTCGCAGTCGTGGAGGAAGCTCGAATCGATTACGGCGATGCGTTTGAATGTGCGCGACAGAGTTGTACGGGGTGGGGCGAAGACGCTGGCGAGGATGGGTCCGTCTTCCAGATCGCGAAAGAGCCATCCCATGGTATCGAAGGATTGGGCCAGATGGGCTGCGCCGCGCCAGTTGCCGCGACCATGGGAGGCACGATAGCCGGCGAGTCCGCAAAGTGCGGCAGGTGCGCGAACGGAACCGCCGGTGTCCGTGCCGATGGCGGCTACTGCGGAGCCTTCAAGGATGCTGGCGGCTGCGCCGGAGGATGAGCCGCCAGTGAGCGCGGTGGGGTTGCCGGGTTGTACACAATCGCCGAATTCGGGATTCTCGCCGGTGATGCCATAGGCCAATGGATGCAAATGTGTTTTGCCGGTGATGACTGCGCCGGCTGCACGGAGACGGCGGACGAGCCAGGAATCATGCGCGGCCGGACCGTTTAGATCGCGATAGAACTTGACGCCGCATGTGGTGGGCGCGCCGGCGAGATCGAAACAGTCTTTGACGGAGATGGGCAGACCCCAGAGATGGACGGGGCCATCGCTGGCGAAGGGTCGAGGAGCGGCCTCGGCACGCGCAGCTTCGGCAAGGGTCCATGCGGGGTTCTGCCACAGATAGGTATTGTGGCCGGCATTTCCATTGGAGCGTTCGAGTGCCTGTGCAGCCAACTCAGAGGGTCGCACGGAGCGGCTGGCAAGGGCGGAGCGAAGACCGCGAATGGTCCACGGAGGCGTGGTCATAGAGAGATTGTACGGGCAATTAAATGCAGAGAGTCTCGTGGCATGATTTTCAGCGATTGGAAGGCACTTGTCATGCTAAGTTCGAGTATGGGAGTTCCCTCCAAGATTAAGCAGGCGCGAAGCGCGACGAGGGCAACGGTGAACGGCCTGAGTCTCGACTTGGAACGAATGGCGGCACTGGTCGCTTTCACCGCGAGGTCGATGCGGACGGCGAGCCCACGGCCGTTCGGCGCTTCAATCGTGGATACGAAAACGGGCGCCGTGCTGCTGCGCGCATTGAACGCGGTGAGGCAGGAAAACGATCCCAGCGCACACGCCGAGGTGCGCGCGATTCGCAAGGCGACGAAGCGGCTGAAGCAGATTTCGCTGGCCGGATATACGCTCTACACAACGTGTGAACCTTGCCCCATGTGCATGAGTACAGCGCTGTGGGCGGGGCTCGATCGCGTGGTGTACGGGGCAACGATTGAGGACGCGAACCTGCACTGCAACCAGATACAGATTGCAGCAACCGAGGTGGTTGCGCGCAGCGATATGCGTTGCGTTGTGGATGGTCCGATGATGCGCGATGAATGCTATGCTCTTTTTACTCATCCCCAGATGTTGCGGGCATTCCGCCTGTGGCAGACTCGCAAGCGCAATTGAATGGAGAGGTATTTGCCGTGGCCGAAGGACTTGCAGCAGGGCTGTCTGAGTTGATTGGCGATGGTGCGCGGGTTCTGACTGCGCCGCAGGTTCTTGACCGGCTGTCGCACGATTTCTATTGGTACTCGCCGGTGTTGAAGCCGCTGTTAGTGAATAAGGTGGGGGAGGTCGCAGTGCAGCCGGTGAGCACGGACGAGGTGTTGGCGGTGCTGTGTTATGCGGGGAAACGCGGAGTGCCGGTGACGGTGCGAGGGGCGGGCACGGGCAACTACGGGCAGTGCGTTCCGCTGGAACGCGGCATTGTGCTGGACCTTTCGCTGATGGACAAGTTGGAGGAAATCACGGCGGATGGCGTGGCGGTGTGCCAGCCTGGGGTGCGGCTGGGCGTGATTGAGACGGAGGCGCGGAAGAAGGGATGGGAGCTGCGCATGTATCCTTCCACGCTGGCCAAGGCATCGATTGGTGGATTTCTTGCGGGCGGTTCGGGAGGCATTGGTTCGGTTGCTCACGGAGGACTGCGCGACTTTGATACGGTGCGAGCTATCGAAGTTGCGACGATGGAAGAAGAGCCGCGCGTGGTGCTGCATGAAGGTGCGGCGGTGCATGAGATTCTGCATGCGTGGGGCACCAATGGCGTGATCACGCGGATATGGTTTGCACTGACGCCGGCGGTGGAGTGGACGCAATGGACTGCGGCGTTCGACACGTATGAGCAGGCATTTCGATTTACGCAGTCGATTGCGGTGGATGGGACATGGACCAAGCGTCTGGCAACGGTATTCGAGTGGCCTATCCCATCGTTCTTTATGCCGGTGAAGCAGGTGGTGCGGGCTAGCAAGGCGCTGGCGCTGATGATGATTGCAACGGCCCAGGTGGGAGCGTTGAGTGCGGCTGCAGGACTGGCCGGCGGCGAGGTGACATTCAGCGGACCGTATGATGGACCGCGCACACAGCCGCTGCTGAGTGATTACACGTGGAACCACACGACGTTGTGGGCGATGAAGGCCGATCCCGTTTACACCTATCTGCAATGCGGATTTTCACCGGCGGAATGCGAGGAACAATTCAGGCTGTTGCGTGAGCGCTTTGGAGAAGAGATTCTGTTTCATATTGAGTTTATGAAGAATGGGGACGGCTTTGTGATTCCCGGTGCGATTCCGGTGGTTCGGTTCGTGAGTGAAAAACGATTGAACGAGATGATTGATTATTGCCGAGCGATCGGTGTGTTTGTGGCGAATCCGCATGTGAATTACGTCGAGGACGGCGGGCGATTCCGTGCGGACAACATTCAATTGCTTGCAAAACAGAGGTACGATCCGCGGGGCCTGCTGAACCCGGGGAAGATGATCAGCTTTCGCAAGGAGCCTGCGACGCGATGAGGACATGGATTCCAGACGCGCGCAATTTTGCGTATTTGACATGGAAGCAGGTCGACGCGTTGCCGCGTGAGACGACTCTGCTGGTGTTGCCCACGGCGGCGATTGAACAGCACGGGCATCATCTGCCGCTGGCCACCGATACGTTGATCAACAATCTGCTTCTGGGCAAAGCGCTGGCGCAGGTGCCCGCGGAGTTGCCGATTTATGCGCTTCCTGCGGTTTGCTATGGCAAGAGCAACGAGCATGTTGGATTTCCGGGAACGATGTCAGTGAGCGCACAGACGTTTCTTGCGGTGGTGCGCGACCTGGGCGCTAGCATTGCTGCGAGCGGGTTCAAGAAGGTTGTGCTTTACAACACGCATGGCGGAAACAGTTCGCTGGTGGATGTGCTGGCGCGCGATTTGAGAGCGGAATTCGGGCTGAGGACGTTCAGTTTGTTTGGATCGCCGGGGGCAGCGTTTGAGGGCGTGAGCGCGCAGGAGCGCACGTATGGATTTCATGCGGGCGAGATTGAGACTGCGTTTCTTTTGCATGGAACGCCGGAGTTGGTGCACACGGAGGAGTACACGGCGAATTACATTGCACGCGTGGATAAGCCGGAGTTGCTGAAGCCCGAAGGATCGGCGGCGAATTTCGCGTGGCTTACGAAAGACATAGCGCCGAGCGGCGTGATGGGCGACCCAACACCGGCGACAGCGGAGCATGGCGAGCAGTGGTCGAACGAAGCAGCGGCGCGGATTGCGGAGATCCTGGTGGCGATGTATAAGTTTGAGCCGAGGCATGGGGTTTGAGGACGGACATGGGCTTGAGTACGGGCTTGATCGATTGCGGAAACGGGGTTCGCCTGGAGCGCGGCGTGAAGTGTCGGCTCAGCGATGGGACCACGCTCTTGTCCGATCATTATTATCCCGATGGCGAAGGGCCGTGGCCGACACTGCTGATGCGGCAGCCGTATGGGCGCGATATTGCTTCGACGGTTGTGTATGCGCATCCGGTTGGGTTTGCGCGGCACGGTTACCATGTGGCGATTCAGGATGTTCGTGGGCGGGGAGGGTCCGAGGGGGCGTTCTATCCGTTCCGCTACGAGGGCCGCGATGGCGCGGAGACGATTGCCTGGCTGCGGGAGCATGCGGCGTCGAACGGACGTATTGGCATGTATGGATTCTCTTATCAAGGTGCGACGCAGTTGCTTGCGGCAGCGGAACAGCCAAAGGGGCTCGAGTGCATTGCGCCGCACATGACGGCGGTGGATCTCTACCACGGATGGTTTTATCATCATGGCGCGCTGCGGCTGAGTTCGACTCTTGGATGGGGCATCCAGATGCTGCGCGAAGATGCTCGGCGGCTTGGGTTGCGTGAGGCGAGCGACAGGCTGGAAGGCGCGTGGGCGAATGTGCGGGCGGAGGCTATGCGCGTTCCTTATGGGCAGCACCGTGCGATCGCGGACCCGGCACTGCCGGGTTATGTGCGCGACTGGTTTGCGCACCGCGAGGCCGGCGAGTATTGGAGTGAACTGGATGTGAGCGCGCGGCTGGATAAGATTTGTGTTCCGGCGCTGCACGTTGCGGGCTGGTTCGATACGTATCTTGAGGGCTCGATTGCGGGATATCTTGCGTTGCGGAAGCATGCGGGCAGTGAGTTCGCGCGCCAGAATCAATACTTGATTGCGGGACCGTGGGTGCATATTCCGTGGGGCGATCGCCCGGGCGATGGGCAGCTTGGCGATGCGGCGAATCTTAATACCGATGCACTGCTGTTGAAGTGGTTTGATCATTGGCTGAAGGACGCGGATACGTTCAGCGACGAGCCGCGCGTGCGGCATTTTGCGTTGGGCGCGAATGCATGGCGGAGCGCCGGCGAATGGCCGGTGAGCGCGGATTATCCGCTGTATCTGCATAGCCGCGGCAACGCCAATTCACGCAAAGGCGATGGGGTTCTTTCTGAAGTCACGCCTGAAGCGGAAGAGCCGCGCGATGTGTTTGTGTATGACCCGGAGGTGCCGGTGACCGCACCGGGTGGTGTGCAATCGCTGAGCGGCGCGTTCGACCAGTCGGTGCTGGAGTTGGGCAACAACCTGCTGGTCTATACATCGGAGGCTGTGGGAGAGGAGACGGCGATCTTTGGACAGCCGCGGATCGCGTTGTACGCGGCGACATCCGCTGCGCACGCGGACTTTACCGCAAAGCTGGTGCGCGTGACCAAGGGCGGACGCGCGGAATTTGTTTCGATAGGGATTGCTCGGAGCAGTTGGCTGTTTCGCGAGACGGGCTATGCGGCCGATGAGATTCATGCGTGGGAGTTCACATTGGAGCCGGTTTCGTTTGTGCTTGCAAAGGGGGATCGGCTGCGGCTGGAGATAGCGAGCTCGGCATTTCCTCTGTACGATCGCAATCCTTCAACCGAGGTGCCGGCGCAGCTTGCGGACAATTGGGATTGGGGACGGTCGACACAACAGGTGCTGCACACGGAGGCTCATCCCTCGACTCTGTATCTGCCGTTGAAGGGAGAGCCGGGTTGGTGACGGCGATCAGCAAGCAGGTTCCGGAGATTGCGCTGGAAGGCGTGAGCAAGCGATTCAGGAATGCGGCGGTTGCGCTTGAGGATATCTCGCTCACGGTGGAACGCGGCGAGTTCGTGACGTTCCTGGGACCGTCGGGGTGCGGCAAATCGACGCTGCTGAAGCTGGTTTCAGGGTTGAGCCCGGTAAGCGAAGGACATGTGCAAGTCAACGGGATGACGCCGGTGAATGCGCGCGAACTGATGAGCTTTATTTTTCAGGATGCGACGCTGCTGCCATGGCGAACCGTGGAGCAGAACGTGGGCCTGGGGATGGAGCTTGAGCATACGGCGCGGAGTTTACGCACAGAGCGCGTGGCGAAGATGCTGGAACTGGTGGGCCTTGGACATGTGGCAAAGCGCTATCCGCGGCAGCTTTCGGGCGGGATGAAGATGCGGGCATCAATTGCGCGGGCGCTGGTGAGCCGGCCGCGGATTCTGCTGATGGATGAACCGTTTGCAGCACTGGATGAGATGACGCGGGACCGGTTGAACGAGGAGCTGCTGCGGCTTTACAGCGAACAGAAGTGGACTGTGTTGTTTGTGACGCACTCGGTTGCGGAAGCGGTGTTTCTATCTACGCGCGTTGTGATTCTGGCGGCGCATCCGGGGAGCGTGGCGCACACGATCGACGTGGACCTGCCGTGGCCTAGGACTGCGGAGACACGGCTGTCGAAGGCGTATGAAGAGCAGGTGACGCGGGCTTCTCGGTTGCTGCGCGGGGTGTATCAGGGATGAAGAGACAGGGCCTGCTGGCGATGAACAGCTTGATTGTGCTCGCATGCCTGGTGGGACTGTGGCAGGCAGTGGTGAGTTTCAATCATGTGCCGGTTTACATTCTGCCTGGGCCGATGGTGGTGGCGCATGCTTTGAGCGAGCGGTATCCGTCGTTGCTTAATTCGCTGTTGATTACTACGGAAGAGGCGGCGGGCGGGCTTGCTGCAAGCATTGTTATAGGTGTGGCTGTGGCCATGCTGTTCGCACAGTGGCGACCGCTGCGGCAACTGTTCTATCCCTACACGATTCTGCTGCAGACGGTGCCGATTGTGGCGCTGGCCCCGCTAGTTATCTTGTGGGCGGGAGCGGGGATCCTTTCGGTGACCATCGTGACATTCATTATTTGCCTTGCGCCGATTATCGCCAACACAACGCAGGGGTTGATCAGTGTGGATGCGAATTTGATTGATCTGTTTCTGATGTACAAGGCGACTCCGGCGCAGATTCTGTTCAAACTGCGGCTACCGAATGCGCTGCCGAATCTGTTCACGGGCATTCGGATATCGTCTGGCATCAGCGTGATTGGAGCACTGACGGGCGAGCTGTTTGCGGGTTCAACGCGGGTGGGTGAAGGCGGGTTGGGTTATGCGATTACCTATGCGAATAACCAGATGGAAACGAGTTACATGTTTGCGCTGGTGCTGGCGGCGACGGTGCTTGGGTTTGCATTCTTCTTTATCGTGATGTTTGTGGAGTGGCTGGCATTGCACAACTGGCATGAGTCAAGCCGGGCGCAGACGGCGGATTAGTACGCTGTCTCTGAAGTTCATTGAAGAACAAAAGCAGATCCTTCGGCTCACCACCCCCGAACTGAAAAACGTTCGGGGCCCCTTTCGCTCAGGATGACAGGTCATTTTGTGTAATGGATTTTGGAGACAGGACACCAGGGAGACAGCGGATGTTACGGATGGAATCGAAGACCGGGTGGTGGCTGATTACGCATCCTGATCACGCGCGGCTGGCGGGCGAGTTTGCGGCAGCGTGGGGCAATGCTCGATTCCGCAAACCGGAACCACGTGCGCGGGTGCTGAAGGGAATTGCGTGCCACGACGATGGATGGGCGGCGCGGGATGCGCATCCATCGGTTACGCGGCAGGGAAGACCGTCTGCATTCTCGATTGAACTGGTGGGAAAGTATTCGGCGTTCGAAGAGATCGATTTGGCGGAGTACCTGGCGGTGCGCGAACGCGCAGTGCGGGTGATTGCGGAAGAGGATGCTTACGCCGGTCTTCTGATCTCGATGCATACATACAATCTGCTGACGGCGCACGCCGACCGCTCGACGATTGCAGCGGAGGGACTGGTGCTGCTGGATGCATTTCTGGAACGGCAGCGGAGTTATCAGGAGGAACTGAAGACGGCGATTGCTTTGGACTCTTCGCTTCGGCCACAGGACAAGACTGAGGAGACGATTACGGAGCACTTCAGGCTGTTGCAGGCGTGCGACAATCTTTCGCTGCTGACGTGCGTGGCATTTGGATCGGCGGCGCACTTGCTGCATCCCCTGCCACTGAATGGGGGCGGGGCGTCCGAGGTGGAGGTGCATCCAATTGGGCCGCGCCATTTTCGTCTGGAGCCATGGCCGTTCGTAAAGCCGGAGATGAGTTTTACATTCCCCGCACGGCATGTGGAAGAGAAATTCTTTCCCGATTCACAGAGCCTTGAGGAGGCCTTTCACAGGTCGCCGGTGAATCAGTTGAAGGTAATGCTGTTCGAGTAAAGGAGGATGAACTTGTGAAATGAAAAGGGAGGCCGCTGATTGCGTTCTCCCTTTTTGTTGTGCGCCCAGCATGGGCGCACTCTTACGGGTGCAAGTCCGGTCACAAGCTGGTCACAGTGAGTGAAGTGAAGCGCAACTGCATGAGGGCGACCGAGTGTGGGGAGGAAGCGTGGAGCGA
>Ga0187847_10002089_pt1 | contig 16671 bp, 10 predicted proteins | sample June2016WEW_4_10_FD_132458 | JGI IMG/M metagenome (GOLD analysis project Ga0187847, IMG submission 132458) | Peatland microbial communities from SPRUCE experiment site at the Marcell Experimental Forest, Minnesota, USA - June2016WEW_4_10 | ecosystem: Environmental > Terrestrial > Soil >...
CATAGGCGGCGATATACGCCTTCGCTTCCACGATCGCGAACTCTCCGGTGATGGCGAACATCGTCTTGCGCGCAACGCGGTCTCCGGGCGCGATCACCGTGACTTCCATCTGAATGGACGTCACGTCCACCTTGGGAATGAGATTCCACTGTTTGCCGGTCGGCGTCTCCAGGGTTGCGCTCATTGCATCCACGCTGCCCAGCGCGTAGTTGTAGCGCATGGTGAACGAGGCCGCTTCAATATCGGTGAGCAGTTGCAGCTGCGAGGGCAGGTATTGCTGCAGGTTGATTCCGCCCACCATTTGAAAGAGATTGCTGATCCCCGGCCGCGGAGCGACGAAGAGGACCTGGAACTCGAAGATATCCGGCTCGACCGGAACCGTCACCTTCATGTCGGCGGCCAGCCCCGCGGTGATGTGCGCGCCGACAGTGCCGATAAACGGCACCTTGCTCACCGGACTCATCGTGAAGCCGAACACGGGTTTCGAAATCGAGAGCCAGTCTGCTCCCGGCAGCGCCCACTTGGCAGAGAATTCGGCTTTGAAGGTGGTTCCCAGCTTGCCGCTGTCGTTGGCGTCGACAAATTCGAAGTTCACCTTGGTGACGCCAATGTCGCCGCCAAAGGCCAGGGTATTGCCGTGGAGTGTGCAGACTTCTTTGTTCTTGCTTAACTCGGGAATCGCGTCGGTAATGCGGAAGAGCTGGTCGATCCCCACGGCGGAGAAAAAATCGTAGATGTCGCCGGATGTGACCGCTTGAAGAAGATTGAGAACGCCGTCGTGGGTAAAGGCGACAAGCTTCAGGTACAGCGCTTCGACGATGTTTTCATCGGCTTTTTCGACGGCCTTCCTACCGGCCCTGACGAGCGCGGCCTGCGGCGCCGCGAATTGCCCAGGGCCGACCACGTTCACGAAGAGATCGAGGCCGCGCAACAGCTTATCGTTCAGCTCGTCGTGGAAAAACTGAGAGAGCCGCGTAAAGTACTTTGCCAGCGTGCTGCCCTGCGGAGTGAGATAGGCCTTCGAGATCGGCGGCAATTGCGCCGGCGGATAGGTGGCTCTCTCCGGAAACCAGCTACTTGGCTCCGCGGCCCTGATTCCGTTGAAGGCTCTACCCTGTGCATCGAGCGCCTGCGCGCTGCTGCTGCGCGAGCTGAGAGGCAAGGTGGGATAACCGAAGACCGCGTCTGTCTCATTGCTGGAAATCTTCAGGTAAGGCTTGCCCAGATTCAACATTAACTCGACGGTGTTCTGGCCTTCGAGCAGCGGAGGGACCGACGCGCGCTTGTAAAGCTGATCGAAAAGGGGCCCCGGCACCTTGTCGAGGAAGACAATCAGAACCTTCTGATTCTTGTTTTTGTCGGCCTCCAGCTCTTCGACTGCCTGCTTGACTTTTTTGAGCGAAACCTCTGTAGACCCAAATCCGACGGAAGGAATATGACCGACGACCTGGCTATTGAGGAAGTTTGTAAATGCTTCGGTGGGGCTTCTGAAGTCGGCAAGGCCAAAGTCGGCATCGCTGAGCTCGCTGGATTCTGCGGAGTCGACGCCGATCGCGACCAGCACGGTGGGCTTTTGCGCAGCAGCGAGCGTGATCTGCGATTGCCGCATTCCTGCCAGCATGTTGTAGAGGCTGGTTAGTCCACCGCCTTTTGTTCCATAACCGTAGCCGACCGTGAGGAAGATTTTGGAAGCATCCAGCTGCTCGAGAAGGTATTCGCAGATGTTGGTCTCGACCGCCATCTTGCCGGACTTCATTTTCTCCCAATCGTCAGGAGTCACCTTGGGATCCAGATAGAATGCGCGCCTCGGCATATTGGTTCCGGGGCTCAATTTATCCAGATCGATAATGTCGGTGAGCCCGCCGTCGTCGATGCGCACCATGTTGGTGCCACGATGCCAGGCATAGGGCTGTAACTGAAGATAATTGACGACATTCAGCTGGTCGTAAGGAGGAACCTTGTCGTCCTCAAGATTGTCGAACCCCCCGTTGATGGCTAGAGGGCCAAGCGGCAGCTCAGGCTTGGTGGGGTCCATCAACTTTACTTTGACGGTGCAGCCATTCAGGACAAACGACTCCGCCAGGACCGTGTACTGCGGAATCAGAACCGCAATCTTCATCGCCAGGTCGGTGTAATCGGGCTCGTTCTTGCCGTAAAGAACCAGCGTGTAGGAGGGCTTGGTGACGCCCATGCGGATGAGGTTGCGAAGGATGTTGACGGTCGACGCCTGATGGCCAAAGTTCTGGCTGTTTGCGGTGAAGATGCGGATCTCAGTAAGTCCCTGAAGATAATCGAGAATGTTGGTCACGCGCGAACTGAGATTGCGCGAGAGAACGTCCCCGCCGCTTTTCGACAGTTTGATCAGAATATCCGTTAAGCTCATTGGGACCTCGCGTCGGAAGCCTCGGAAGGAAGCGCGGCAGGGGGTTTGGGCGTCAGACGGTTAAACATTGCGTACCAGCCGAGGCCAGAGGGCTTGCCGTCGCCGGCGGGGTTGCCGAAGAGGAAAAATGTCGAGGAGCCGCTGGGCGGAATCTTCAGCAGGCCGAGGAAGCGCAACGCAATTTCGGTCAGCATCAGCAGGAAGGAGTTTTTGTTTCGGTCAAAGGTCAGCACCATCTGGCCGATCGAGAGCTTCAGTACATTTTGCAGGCTGATCAGCTTCGCGCCGCCTCCGGTGCCGGGAAGCCGCAGTCCAGCCAATGCGGAGTAGGCGCTGGGGCCGCTCTTTGGAGCCCAGGCCGTCAACAGGCCCGAGGTGAGCCCCACGGCGCCGGCCAGATTGCCGGGCGTTCCCATGTTGAGTTGATATTCGAGGCCATACCAAACGCCGCCTTCGACGCCGGAGAGCGTTGCGTCGGTAATGAGCGCCGCAAAACCGCTGCTGCTGGGCGGCGACTCCTTATTGCTTGAGATCAGCCGCTGCAGGCTCAGGGCAAGATTCAGGAACAGGCTCTGCAGACGCGGCGTGCTGCGCACCACGTCGAAGCGCACGTCTGATGAGTTGAAGAGATACTTATTTTGCAGCGGGTCCTCGGCAAAGATCATGTCGATGCCAAGCGAGGCGAAGGAGAGGCCTTTGCGCGGTTCATCCAGCATCTTCTTCGCTATCGGATCGTAAGGGCTGCCGAAGGAGAAGATGTCGAAGACGTCTCCTTTGCGGTCGAGGATAACCGAGAAGTCGAGAAAGCCGGAAAGGCCGAAGCGCGAGCTGAGATCCGATTGCGTTGTCATCGTCGCGGTGACGATCTCGATCTTGTTGATGACGTTGTTGTCGCGCAGGTAGCACTGCACGGCGTGGTCGGTGCTCAGGTTATAACTGCCTCCACCCGCCCTGTCCTCATAAGTGCCTTTCAGGATGACGGTGTTGTTGATTCCGCCCGTTACATTTCTGACGGGCGACTCGAAGAGCTTGTTGATCGTTAACTGCGACCAGCTCTGGAAGCTCGCGATGGAGGTGTTCTCAAAGAGAACTTTCAGCGTCAACAGGCGGAATTCGTAATCCACGCCGGCGGTGGGCGGAACCGGCTGCGGCTCGACCGCAGGGTCGTTGGGCATCACGAAGGACGGGTCCTGATAGTAAATCAAGCCGAACATCGAGCTCGACCCCTTGACCTCCAGCGGCTTCCCCATGTCATTGGAGATCTGCGTGGTCTCGATTGCAAAGTGATGCGCGGTAAAGGAATTCCGGTCCCGCGCGCCGGAGACGATCCCGGCCAGATCCTTGGGAACCTCGATCGCAGCGCGCAGCACCAGGACGCCGGTCCAGTTAGGGTCTTTGGCAATCTGGTTGAACTTGCGGAAATACTCGGGCTCGCTGTGAACGCGCGCCGCTTCAAAATAATCCTGCAGCCAGCCGGAGAGAATCGGCAGCTCCTGCGGATCAGGATCGCCAAGCTTGGTCGAGCCGGGTGGATAGTCGCTCGGAGCGCCCAATGCATCCCGCTGCGTCCATTGTGCGGGATTCAGAATGAGTCCTGTCGGCGTGGGGCCGGATTCTGTTTCGGTGACCGTATACAGCGCGCCCTTCATGCCCTTGATCAGGATGACGCTGCGGTAATCGTTGTATCTGTTCTTACCGGTCTCGGCGCGCAGTCCCCAGCCGCCGATGTTGATCTCGTTGTAAAAGGCCGCATCGGCTCCGCAATCGCCGCTCCCTCTGCCCATGAGCGTGCCCAGATAGTTGCTATTGGCAATCACCGCGAAGAGCTGATTGGTCTGGAATGCCTGCTGCAATTGTGGGGATGGCTTGCAGAAATACATCTGCCTTGTGGTGGGGGTGAGATTTTGACCGAGAAGAATCTTCTTCCACTTTCCGTTATCGACTGTCACCAGGAAACCGGAAGGCGTGGTGGTGTCGTAGGACGCTTCATTGGCTGCGGCCAGCAGCGCTCCGCGGCGCGAAGAACTGAATCCCTTGGAACTTTCTCCAATGACCTTGCGCCGCGTGGGCCCGATAATTTGCAATTCGAAGTCCGGCAGGTTTGCCTTACCTGGAACGGCCCCCGCATACGGGGCCAGCGGGAAGACTTTGACGCCGGCCGGAGGCAGATGAACGCTGGGGTCCATCATGCCCAACAGCAGCGGCTGCCTGGGATTGACCACAGAATCGCGGCCAAACAGCGTCATGCCCTTGGGCTGCGCCACGTAAGGAATGACCCCCGCGTCGCCGGCGATCAGGTTCCCCCACGAGGTCCAGAAGTTCTCTTCGAGCAGCGGGGCCTGCGGGTCCTCAGGCGGGCCTGTAGGCGAGCTCACAGGAAACGGATAGCGGGGCGCATACGCCGCCTGGCTCGCGGAGTAGCGCAGAAAATCTCCGGGGAAGCTGGCCGACTTGGGGCGAAAAGCGATGAACTCCGATCCCTGCAGGCCGCACATCAAGTCGCGCGCCTCACCGCTCGTGCCGTCGCCGATCTGGAGAACAAAGTCGCCGATGGGACTCACATGGAATTGCTCCAGAGTCGACGTCAGTACCGGGCCGCTGTTGAACTGCAGGCGCGCAGCATTGGGGCGATCGTCGCCGAAGGGCCCCGGCGCCGGAACCATGACGATTGCCTCGCCGTATGCGGTCCGATAATAGGAGGCGAGTTCGGTGCGTACAATCTGGTTGCCGCGCAGGGTTTCGCCGGTAAAGGTCAGCAGGCTCTTGTTGGCGATGCTTTCATTGCAGGGATCGCTGAGGTTTAGCGAGGCATAAAAACGGGGGAAATCGACGCCGTAATCCGCGAGCGGAAGAGCTACGCTGATGTAGGTTTGAAGGACTTCGTCGGGCGATGCGCCGGGATAGAAAAATCCAAAGCCGCAGTGCAGGTTGTCATTCAGCGATGAGCCCTGGATGAAGACAGAAAAATCGATGTTGCCGCGTGTCCGGCCTTCAAAGGGAATCGTGCCGGTAGTAACAGTGCGAATGGTTGGCGTCGATGGACCTTCGAAGCGGATCGTCCCTTCCAGCTTCAGGTTGGTTCCCTCGAGCTGTAACTTGGTGCCATTGGTCACAACGAGGCTAAGACCGCGAACAATCTCTCCACCTGTCAGCGCCCCTTGAACCGCACTGCCATCGGGCGAGAGTCCCATCACGGCCGTGGTGGTGTCGTCGATCCGTTGTGGATTCTGGAGCCAGATAAATCCGCGATCGCGGCCGGCGGTTCTTAGAACCGCAAGCACAGAATTTGCGAAGTCTAGCGCGTTCTCCTGCGTGATGCTAACCGGGGTGGCGGAGTAGACGAAGGTGGCGCGCGCATCGGGGAGCGCGGCCGCTAACGCGATCGTGTCCTGGTCATCGCCGGCGGAGAGGACGAGATAAAACTCGCCGCTCCCCGCCGGTCCGGCGTAGAGCTGATCGACGAAAGCCTTGGTGAAATCGTACGGCATGGGGAACCCCTCCCGCAGATCTGTTCCGCTGGCTGAGACGAACGATTTGTGCCCGTTGTTAGGCGGTGAACGGAACCGTGGCCGCCATGCGCGTGAGCACCGGCGTTGTGTCGCTGTAGCCGGACATGAAGTAAGCAATCGTGTACCGTTTGCCGGCCAAGAACTTTCCGGTGATCGCTACCCAGGCGCTCTCGTCGTTGTTCTTGATCGCGACAGCTCTTTCCAGAGCCAGGTTGTATCCCGCTGCGCCCTTGAATACGCCAAGATAGGCGTTGTTGGTCTTCGGCTGGCAATTGGGCGGAATGCTGTACTTCACGGTTACGACATCTCCGCTCACTGCGCCTACTGTCAGGCCGGTAAAGAAGTAATCGGACGGCTCGGACTCGAGATGGCCTCCGGATTCGGTAAGAGCCTTCGCCGTTGGGATTCTGGGAACGTATACAGTGGAGCAGACGTTTCCATACTTCTGTGACGGAGTTGCCAGTTCCGGTCCCACCGAGTAACCGATAATGTAATTGTTTTGCGTCAGTGAGACAGGGAAGGAAACCGTGCCCCGCTGGCTGCTGCCTTCGATGGGCTTGGGTGGATCTGTCGGTGCCTGATTGTAGGGGATGTTGTCGTAGTTCTGCCAGATGGCGATATAGTTCGAATACGATCCTGGATTGGTGTCGGGCAGTAGGTTGTACTCAACGGTGATGACATCCGCGGTTACCTGCTTCAGCACCAGGGTGGTCTGGTTCAGGCCTGCTTCGGTGGACAATTCTGTGTGCTCTGACATCTTTGCTCCTCTCGGGTTGTACGGTCGTTGGGGTTGAGCCTCGACGCGGAGATTACTCCGTGTCGAAACGAAACAAGGCCGCGGCGGTCTTGTTAGCGGTCTGGTTCTCCTTGTCCGCCATGAAATAACCAGCCGTGTACGTGGAGTGCTCGCGAAACGCAGTCTGAAACGTTGCGCGCCCTTCATTGACGTCGTCTTCGGGAAAACAGATAACTGCGGGCGCGCTGGGAGGGTCGAACGGATCGATATCGCCCCGCCAGAGGCCCATCCAGTTTCCCGCGGATCTCGGCTTGTAACCGCGCAGCGTCGCGTAGTCGAGGACCAATTCGGTTTTATCCAGCGAGCGAAAGGTAAGCGTCACGGACGGCGGGGCGAGCAGCAGCAAATCGTCCGTCGGCACCGAGCCTTTGACAGGGGCACTGGCGCAGATTCCCAACACTTCCCCTGTCACGCTATATCCGACGATGTAGTCCTTGCTGCTCAACTTCAGATCCTCCATCGTGAAGGTGCCGTTCGTGTCGTTGTTCTTCACCAACTGGGTAGCTAGCGGCGTTGACTTCCAGTCGATCACCGTTCCCTCCCAGAGCATCACCTTGTTGTTGTTGTCCTGTGGATGATTGCCGGGGATTGTGTTGTACTTCACCGTCACCGTATCTGCGCTGTGGTGAGTAATCTCAATGACTACCTGCTCCAGTACCGGAGGCTCGATTGCCAAAGGCAGCCGTTCGGGCACACGGAACTCCTTGCTCCGCACAGGGTAACGCCGCCGGATTCCATGCAGCATAGGTGCGGGAATGCGGTTTGGACAGGGCCTTCTGTGCGCCCAGGAGACCTCCATGAAATTGCGCATTGTTGCATGGTTTATCGCCAGCAGCAGGCTGGCCGGCGGCACAGTGCCGCAGCTAGACCTCCGGCTACTTGAATTTGTCACGACATAATCGTAGAAAGACGGGTTCGCAGCAAATGCAGTCAGGGAAAGGCGCTGGTGAAGGCAGGGGGTCCTAAACCAAAGCACACAAAAGCAATTGAATTTTCAGTAACATCCATTACCCATTTTTTAGTTGCTTGTGTCGGGGAAGGGGAACTGGCTCAACCAGTCTCCCCTGAGTACCTTGGGTTGTCAAGATAATTTTATGGTTATATCAGGCGATTGCTTAGGCGACAGTTTTTCCCCCTCGCTAAGCGATTTTCAGTCTCGGTTTATTTCGTCCAGGTTGCCACCGGAGGCAAGTTCCTTGGATGACTGCGATCCGTGTGGACGAGGGTCGAAGACTTACATACAAAGTGGTTCAAAAGAGCTGTGGTGATCAATTGGAAGAAACCTTGGTATTTGTGCCGAGCGTTCAAGGTCGGCTATGCTGAGTCTTCGCTATGCCCCACGGATTTGACGCATATCGTGTGTTTGTCTCGGCTCCGGGTGACCTCGAACTCGATCGCCAGGCCGCTCACGATGCCATTGCGCACACCAACGAAGCCGTCGCGATGCCCGCTAAGATCCTGCTCGTGAACGTGGGCCTGCGCGACAACGACCAGATCGCGAACTTCCGCGGCCCGGTCTCCGAAAATGTACGCTGGAGCACATTTTTCATCCAGCTCTTCCAGGATGACTGGGGAACGAGGGATCTGTTCCGGAAGCTGTTTCTGCTGGCGCTGGAGTGCCGCGACGATGCCTCGATCCCGATGCGCGACGTGGTGGTCTGCCTCAAGGACGCGCCCCGGGAAACGAATGCGGAGGTCCTGGCGTTTCGCAGAGAGCTCGAAGAGTGGAAAAATGTGAATGTGTTCCGGTATAGCAGCGTTGAGCAGTTGCAGAAGTATCTTGAGACCGTCTGCGGAGAGTGGGTGCAGTCGCTGATAGCGCTGGGAAGTCCGGCGACAGGAGCGAGCTGACGAAGGCGCCAAAGTTAATAGCAGGCTCTAGACCAGCGCCACCGTTCGCCATTCCATGAAGTAGTTCATCTCGTCTTCGCGCACAATACTGAACCCCAGCCGCTTGTGGAACCGCACGCTGCCGGGATTGAACTTGAAGACGCAGGAGCGGACCGGCATGCGGGCGCGTGCAGCCTCCTGCTGCAACCTCTGGATCAGCGCGGTGCCGATTCCCTTGCTCTGCACGCTGGGATGCACGGCGATATCGACAAGATGAAACTCGGAGTCCATCTGCGCCACCCAGAGTCGCCCGATGGGTTTGCTGTCGAGCAGAACAATGTGATAACAGGAGTTCGGATACATCTGCGTGTAAGAGGACATCTGCGCACGGAACTGCATGCGCAACAGGTTTTCCCTCTCGTTCGCGCTGACCGGCGCCAGCGCGAACTCAGGTCCGCGCACGGCCGAATACAGCTCGTAAAGGAAGATCTCATCCTGAGGCAGAGTGGGGCGAACGGCAAGAGTGGACATAGCTGGATCATGCGGGACCGTCCTTCGCGGATGGTCCCATTCAAAGGGCCTGCTATTAACTTAGGCGCGTGTCGCGGTTAATAACAGGCCCTAACCTACCTTAACTTCGCGCCGGGAAGATGCCTTGCAGCGCAATCACCCAGTTCAAGACGAGGTAGGGCATCATGTTGTTGTGCGGTAGACCTCCGCCCGCAAAAGGCGTAAGAAAGTTCGGATTGAGCGTTGCCTTGGTTCCACCTGATCCGGTGTAGTAAATATTGCTACCGCTGGCAGTCGCGGCCAAGGCATTCCCGCTGGGATTGGGAAGGTCCCCCGACCGGGAATCTGCCAGGAACTGGTGTGTGTGAAGCGGCGTCTCACCGTCCAGGAGGGTGACTGCAGTCGTGCCGCCCGTCTCGCCTAGGACATAATCGCTTAGGCCGGGCCCCTGACCAACATCGAGGGCAACATTGCCTTGCAGATTCGGCAAGGCGAAGGTGCTCACTCCGTTTCCTCCGTACGTGGGGCCAAGGAGCGAGAACAGAGCGGTGTACTGGGAAATAGCCAACATCTGCCCTGCGGCCAATGCCCACTGAATGGGAGCAAAGTTGAAACCCACCAACCGGATTTCACCCAGAAATTGATCCGACATAGATTGCTTCTCCTCTTAATTCGGTCGGCCTAGCTTCGCGAGGGAAAAATTCCCGACAGCGAGATGATCCAGTTCATTACCAGATACGGCTGCCTATTCTCATGGGGTTGATTTCCTCCGACACCTGGTACTGTGCCAGAATTCAGAGCAACCAGGTTGCTGTTGGCGTTGTAAATTGCTAAGCTCCCCGTCGTTGCCGCGAGGTAGTTGCCTGACGGAGTTGTAGCGTTCGCATTGCTTGTAACTGCGGTGGCAATATGCGTGTGCGAGGGAACCGTGCTGCTGTTGAGCGTAACGGTCTCTGTGCCGCCGACCTCACCTTGGGTGTAGTTGTTGCCAAAGAAGTCCACGCCCATGGCAATCGGAGTCCGCCCTTGCAGGTTAGGCAAAGCAAAAGTCTGGATGCCATTTCCACCGTACAGGGTCCCAAGAAGCGCAAAGAGCGCCGCATTCTGGTTGACCGCCATCACCTGGCCATTGCACTGCGCCCAGCCTCTGGGAGCGTAATTAAACGAAACCAGCCTCAATTCTCCAAGATACTGCTCTGACATAGTGCTTCTCCTCCAGTTTGTTTCGGTCCCGCAGCTTTTTCGTTCCGAATATCGCCGGTTTCACGACGGGCTGGGATAGATGCCAAACAGCGAGATGATCCAGTTCAGTACCAGGAATGGCTGCCTGTTCTCATGGGGCACGCTGCCTCCGGCGTTACTGAGCATACCGTTGACCAAGTTCACCGCGGGGGCCTGATTGCGGTAGATATTCTGGCCGGTGCTCGGGATGTTGTTGTTGGGGCTGTTTACGCTCCCTGTCGCATTCGAGTTGGCCATAGCGGAGTGGGTGTGGCTTGGGTACTGATTGATGGTGAGGGTGACCGATTCCACGCCGCCTGTTTGTCCAATCAAGTAAGTAGTGCCGGAGGACCCAGTGCCCATATGCACCGGAATACGACTTTGGAGATTCGGCAGGGCAAACGTGCTTTGACCGTTTCCTCCGTACGTCGTGCCGATCAGATTGAACAACGTTGAATTGTCCGAAATGGCGATAATTTGCCCTTGGCACTGCGCCCAATTGACCGGGGCGAAATTGAAGCCGACAAGCCGCAGCTCGCCGATAAATGGGGAACCCATAGTGGAAACCTCCTGAATGTTTTTCTTAGACGTCGGGGAACCAGTAGTGCAGGCAAACAATCATTATCATTCCCGAGCGTCGATGGCAAGAGATATCTGAGCGAATAATTACTTGACTTATGCGGAAGGCTCTGCGAAACTCTCCGTGAATCAGTAGCAGCTTTCCCCGCTGGCGTTCATTCCCATGCTTTTTTAATTCTTGATTAAAGTACCTGTTTGACGCATTGGGCATTGGGCCCTCGTCGTGACGTTAACCGTGCTGCGCGGGAGTGTGCCTTTCGCCGAGGATGCAATGCTTTCGGCGGACACCTTCCTTCACGGCACTACCAGGAATCCTCGCGAAAGCGACGGACTCCGTCATGCTTGCCAGGCTTGTGCTTCACTGCCCCTTGGCGTTCGGAGATGACGATGCAGTTCCTTCCCTGTTCCCTTCAGTCCTTGTTGCCAGTTTCTCTCACGCCATTCGCCGAAATGAACCGCCTGCGCAACCACCGGCCGTCCGGCCGCGCGCGAGGGAAAACTGCGGCGTTGCTGAGCCTTCTGGCGGCATTGGCGCTAAGTGGGGGCGCGCGCTTCGCGCTCGCACAGACGACGTTTAGCTCTTCATCGCTGGGATGCACATTGAATTCGGGAGGGTCCGGAGCGTCGTCGCTCGCGGGTGGCGGTCTCCAGATCAACGGGCCGAATGCACACGGACAATGCACGATGCAGGTTTCCGGCGGCTCCGGGACGGTGCAAACGATCACCGTGAAGCTCAATGGCGTCGACTCGCAGGCCAATGAAAGCGTCTGCTACTCGGCGTTTACGCTGAAGGGGCCGAACAATCAGACGTTCGAGCTGCTGGGTGCTACCGGCAACTGCCAGGAGACGATGAGTGGCCTCGTGATCAACATTGCGGACAGCAATTCAAGCTCGGCGCCCCTCGGCGCTAACCCATGGGCGAACACCGGCGCAACCAGTGTTAAACCGAGTTCTTATTGGACAGATCCCAGTAGCGCAGGGGAGGGAAGCGTGGACCCGATCGTGGCGGGCGACGACATCCCCCAAACAGACGGCACTGCAACCCTGAATGGAACCTTTGGAAGCGGGGCCAGTGCAGCGAACGGTAGTTGGACGCTCGGGATTGCAACGGATGATCCGACCGGGAATACGGGCATAATCTCCGTGTCGAACTGGTCGATTACGGTAACGTCTTCGGCGGCCGTGGCGACCACGACCAGCCTGAGCTCGCAAAACCCAATCCTGACCATCGGCGGCTCGACCACAAGCTCCATACTTACGGCCACGGTGACCTCCTCGGGTAACCCGGTGGCGAGCGGCACGGCAACTTTTACCGCGAATGGGGCAACGATCGGCGGCTGCGGTGGAGTGGCGGTGAATAGTAGTGGCCAGGCGCATTGCACCGCATCGGCAAGCGTTTTAGGCCAGGGAATCAAGAGTCTGCAAGCCAACTACACCGGGAATGGCAGCTTCGGAAGCAGTTCTAGCAATATTGTTAGCGAGCTGGTGGAGTTGACACCAACGCGGACTGCTGACACATGGTGCAACAGCGGCTCGATTACGATACCGACGGCGCAGGGCATTGGGGCGATCTATCCTTCGGCGATCCACGTGAGCGGGTATCTGGCAGGCAGGACGGTGTCGAATGTACAGGTGCAGCTTCTGGGCGAGACCGGAACCGTCTTTGGCCAGCATCTGCTGGTGGCGCCGGACAGAACGCACAATCTGGACTTCTTGGACGGCGCGTGGAGTCAGAACTCGACCAGCTCTTTTAACCTGACCTTCCTCGATTCGGCGACTGCGTATCCCCACTATACGGATGGCTCCAACGTGCCCAGCACCGGCAACTATTTGGCCTCCGACGATCTGCCGAACGGTACCAATCCCGACACTTTCCCCACCGCCTTGGCGCCAACTATCGACACGTCGATTCCGCAGGTTCCCGCGACCATCAATTACGGGTACAATCCTTTTTTCCCGGCTGAAAAGGGGCTGGTGGGCAACATCTTCGAGAGCGAGATCGGCGGCGCGCCGGCCAACGGCGACTGGGCTCTTTATGCCTACGAGTTCGACGCCTTCAACGAAACCATCGGCGGCGGATGGTGCATCAATCTCACGCTGAATCCGGTCACGGTTACGCCCACGCTTGGCCACAACGGCTCTGGCGCGAGCGGCGGCTTTGTAGACGGCGAGCAGAACGCCGCGATTACTGTCGGCATCGAGAACAACGGTACCGGATCGGCGGGCGATCCTTCGGGCAGCAACACCAGTCCATTGCAGGTGGTCGATACCCTGCCCACCGGCCTCACCTACGTCTCCGGCACCGGCACCGATTGGTCCTGCACGGCAAGCGGCCAGGTGGTCACCTGCAAAAACGACGACACCGTCGCGCAGGGAAGCAGCTACTCGGCGCTGACGATCGACGTGAACGTTGCGAGCAACGCATCGAGTTCGTTGGCTAACTCGATCACCGTAAGCGGCGCCGACGTCACCAGCACTTCGGCAAACGACACGATTCCTGTGACTGCGTCCCCGTCGCTGGCGATTGCCCTATCGCATGCGGGCAATTTCACGCAAGGACAGAACGGGCAATGGGACATCGTGGTTAGCAACACGGCAACCAACAGTACGACGTCGGGAGCCGTGACGGTGACCGATACCCTGCCCACCGGTTACGTGCTTGTCACCTCTAGCGGCGCGGGCTGGTCGTGTTCCGGGACTGGCACCGCAACCTGCACCTCTTCTCAGGGAGTCAGCGGCGGATCGTCATTCGCCACGCTGGTGCTGACAGTGAGCGTGCCGACGAATTCGCCCGCGTCGGTTTCAGACACGGCTAGCGTCTACGGCGGCGGCGATCCGGTGCACAATACTCTGGGCACTGCGGTAACGAGCAATACGGATACAGTGAGTGTGATCGCTACCTCCACCACAACGGCGGCTAACGCAACAGCTACCTTCAGCGCAAGCAGTCAGCAGGTGACTCTCAGTGCCACAGTCACCAGCACTGCGGGCACGGTGGACAGCGGCACGATCACGTTTACGGTGCTCAATGGCGGAACCCCGATTGGCGCTTCCACCTCGCCTGTCAGCGTCAGCAACGGCAGCGCCTCCGCCACCTACACGTTGCCGGGTGGAACGAATGCGGGAACCTACACTATTACGGCCAGCTACGCCGGCGCGGGCAGCTTCACCTCCAGCAGCGACAACACTCATACCCTGACAGTCAGCGCCGCCCCCACCACCACGACTGCTGCCAGCCAGACGGCCACTGCCAGCGGCAGCAGCCAGAGCGTGCTGCTTTCGGCCACGGTGACTAGCACAGCGGGAACCGTGAATGCCGGCACCGTCACGTTCACGGTGCTCAATGGTGGAACCCAGGTCGGCTCCGCTGCGACTTCCAGTACACTTTCGAACGGGAACGCTTCGGTCAATTACACTTTGCCGGCCGGCACCGCCAGCGGAACCTACACCATCCAGGCCGTCTATAGCGGATCGACCAACTTCACCGGCAGCAGCGACAATACGCACACGCTGACAATCAACGGCGGTAGTACCGTCACCACCACATCCAACGCCTCAGCCACCTTCAGCACGAACAATCAGTCGGTGACTCTCAGTGCCACAGTCACCAGCACTGCGGGCACGGTGAACAGCGGCACGATCACGTTTACGGTGCTCAATGGCGGGACCCCGATTGGCGCTTCCACCTCGCCTGTCAGCGTCAGCAACGGCAGCGCCTCCGCCAGCTACACGTTGCCGGGTGGAACGAATGCGGGAACCTACACTATTACGGCCAGCTACATCGGCACGGGCAGCTTCACCGGCAGCAGCGACAACACTCATACCCTGACAGTCAGCGCCGCCACTACCACTACCGCCGCCGCAAATCAGTCGGCGGCATTCAGCGGCAGCAACCAGAGCGTCACGCTTTCGGCCACAGTGACCAGCACAGGGGGAACCGTTAACGCCGGGACAGTTACGTTCACGGTGCTCAATGGTGGAACCCCGGTCGGCACCGCGACAACTTCTGGTACGGTTTCAAACGGGATCGCTTCGGTCGGTTACACTTTGCCGGGCAGCACTCCAAATGGGACCTACACCATCCAGGCTGTCTATAACGGCTCGACTAACTTCACCGGCAGCAGCGACAATGCCCACACGCTGACAATCAACGGCGGTAGTACCGTCACCACCACATCCAACGCAACAGCTACCTTCAGCGCAAGCAGTCAGCAGGTGACTCTCAGTGCCACAGTCACCAGCACTGCGGGCACGGTTAACAGCGGCACGATCACGTTTACGGTGCTCAATGGCGGAACCCCGATTGGCGCCTCCACCTCGCCTGCCAGCGTGAGTAACGGCACTGCCTCGGCCGCCTACACGTTGCCAGGCGGAACGAATGCGGGAACTTACACCATCGTGGCCAGCTACGCAGGCGCGAGCGGCTTCACTGCCAGCAGCGACAACACCCACACCCTGACCGTGATACCCGCGTCGCAAACCATCGCCTTCGGAGCCATTGCACAGCAGGTGCCAGGCACGCCGCTTACTTTGACGGCCACCGCTAGTTCGGGCTTGCCGGTCAGCTACACCTCAACCACAATCCCCGTCTGCACCGTCAGTAACAGCACGGCCACATTCTTGCAGCCGGGCATCTGCTCTATCACGGCTTCGCAGGCGGGTAACTCGAATTACAACGCCGCCGCGCCGGTGACGCAGAGCTTCTCGGTGGTTTTAGCGCCCGCAGTGACGCTTATAACCACCTCCTCGATGTCCGGATCGCATAGTGCTGGCTACACCGCAACCGTCACCATTAGAAACACCGGCACTTCACCGGCATTGAACGTGGTTCTAAGTGCAGCCACGCTCGGTACAACCTCGGGAACACCGTTGCCGCAGACATGGGGAACGATTGCTCCAGGCGGAACAGCCACATTGACTGTTGATTTCCCTGGGAGCGCAGGTCTGGACGGCGCGGGAGCGGCGGAGAAGCTCTCCGGCACTTATACAGGAGGCTCGTTCGCGGGCAATATCCGTTCGGTGACGCTGCCGTAGGCTGGGAAAATCTCAAGACTGACGAAGAAAAAAGAATGAGGAGAAAAATGAAGAGATACAGAAATCTGCTGAAATTTTCCCTGGCGGTTGTGGGCCTTTTGCTAGCCGGCTCGGCGGCCAAGGCGGATACACTCACGTTCACTCTTGATCAGGCGTTTCAATCTGGTCCATCGGACCTGTTCGTGTTCACTGGGACGATTGCCTATACAAACACTGACTCGCTAAACGATGGGGGCCTCACGGAGTACCTAAACGCAGACTCCTTCTCAGTGGATGTACCGGCGACGCTGGATGACAGCTCGTTCCTTCTCAATGCGCCTTTATTCATGAATCCGGGGGATTCGTTTTCGGGGGTGATTTTCACCGTGACCACTCCGCCCTACATGGACGGATTGCCTAATTTCTACACTGGATCATTCAGTATCGTGGGGGGCAATTCATCGCTCGACGATACGGATGTGTTGGCCACGGAGAATTTCGACATCCAGGTAACACCGGAGCCGCCGAGCTGGGAGCTGCTGGCGATGGCGCTCTTGGGCCTCCTTGGCGTAATTGGTTGGAAATCCTATTGCCGCCAAGCCTTGGCCGCGTAACCATCGGCCACGAAACCTATTTTCGATTAACGGGAGCCGGACCCGACCTCCGGCTCCCGATTGCTTCTGCGCAAACTCCCTTCTCGCGCCCCCATGACCTTGCCCGCGCAAAACGTACTCCTTAGCGAGCTGTTCTAATGCGAAAGGGTAGCGTAGATGAGGAAGGCAACGCGGGGACGTTACACGCTTGAGTTCAAGCAAGAGGCGGTTCGGCTA
>Ga0187847_10002090_pt1 | contig 16670 bp, 19 predicted proteins | sample June2016WEW_4_10_FD_132458 | JGI IMG/M metagenome (GOLD analysis project Ga0187847, IMG submission 132458) | Peatland microbial communities from SPRUCE experiment site at the Marcell Experimental Forest, Minnesota, USA - June2016WEW_4_10 | ecosystem: Environmental > Terrestrial > Soil >...
GAAGGGCTTGCGATCGATGCGCTCCCGAACCTGGTCAATTTCGATGTCAGCCTTGCAATCGGTTCGATCGACCAGTTTGCGGTTCGTTGTGCGCGCGCGTTGAAGGCGCGCTGGCCGCAATCGCTGAACCTATTTTTCGGGCACATCGGTGATAGCAATGTGCACATCGGCGTCTCCATTGCCGATCTGGCGCAAGACGAGGTCCACCTCGTCGATGAAGTCGTTTACGGTGTGGTGCGCGAGATGGGCGGGTCAATCTCGGCCGAGCACGGGATTGGACGACTGAAGCGTCCATTTCTCGGCCACACGCGCTCAGCGCCGGAAATCGAACTCATGCGGATCGTCAAGCAGGCGCTCGATCCGCGCGGGATCTTGAATCCCGGGAAGGTTCTGTAGATTCTCGGCGGTCGCAACCTTCCGATCAACCGCCAGATGCGACAGATAGGCCTCGACTTCGGCTCCACTCATGCTCGACGGATGTCGCCGCCCATGGAATAGGATGAAACGGCGAATCCAACCCAGCGATCGCTCCTTGGTACGGTAGCTACAGTGCTTGATTCGAATCTGCCCTCGAACGCGATCAAGCAAGCGAGGGGGCTGCGGCTGCATGCAGCGTTCCGTCCTGCGGCGAATTGACCGATACTAGAAAGAATGTTGTAGTCATTTCACATGGTTAAAAACGACGTCCCTGCTGATACCGCGGCTTTGCGGCGATGTAATCGTGCATTTCTGCTGTCTACCGGTAGTTAGATCTATAAGGGGTATGTACTTGGCTCAACCTCCTCGGTATTGGTTCGCGGCCAAACGCAGCGGCTACGGCTGGGGTTTACCCCTCTCATGGCAGGGATGGGTGGTTTACGCATCTTGGCTCATTGTCTATCTTGCTATTTTTCCGTTCCTGAGCGCGCGTGGTCACCCCATTCGAGCCCTGCTGAGCACCATGGGGATTGTCGTCGCGCTCGCTGCAGTTTGCTATTGGAAGGGTGAGCCCGTTCATTGGGGCCAGCGGCCAAAGTAGACGTGGTGACGATCTAACAATTGGCTGGAGCGATCGCGGGCCGAGTCCTTAATGGGCCAGGGAGAGGGTGGATGATTTGGATGAGCTGCCTTCGCTTTGAGTCGCCGCATTCCCGCGTCGCCCAACCTCATCGTTAAATATTAATGAGATACCTTCTCGCAATTATCAGTGGATCGGTAGTCTTCGCTGGAGCCTTACCCCTCGGATATCGTTCGCGTTTTTTCGATATCGTTCTTCTTAAATATTCGCTGATTGTTATCAGCTCCGTCGTGGTGGTTGCTGTCAGTAGGCCATGGACTGGCGGTAACCGTCACAGCAACTCACTATTCTCGTCAGGCTTGGCGTGGCTGGCTACGATCGGGTGCGTGTTTTTTGTGTTTGCGATCAATTTCATCTTTTTATTCTGGTACGTATGCTCGCGTGAAGTTTGCATGCCTTGATTTAGACCGCTGCCGGGTGCTGCGTGTATCTAATTTGCGTCAGAGCGGGCACGTGGCGGCGTCTTCGTTCATTTTTGGAGAGAGTCGATGAGTCGGGATCAAGCAGCTTCATTTGCGCATGCACTGCCGCGCGCCGCTCAGCTTTGACGCTAGACACCCGATCTCAACGCATGCGTTATCTTCTTGCATTGCTCGTTTTCGCAATTAGTGCACACGCGCAGCCGCGCGATCTAGCGCCGTTAGAAGCTCAGAAAATTGAGTATCTAATAGCAGCGATAGAGAAGCTGCCAACCGCTCAATTCATCCGAAATGGCACCGCCTACGACGCAACGAGCGCTGCCAACCACCTGCGCCTGAAGCTGCAACTGGCCGGTTCACGAGTTGTAACTGCCGACGATTTCATCAGATTGTGTGCCTCGGTCTCGGCGGTTTCGGGTCTGCCATATCAGATCAGGTTCGCTGACGGGCGGACGGTAACTGCGGAGGCCTTCCTGCGGCAACAACTCTTCGAATTCGAGCGATCGCGGGCCGCGTCGTCGCCGGAATGAGAAGTGGGTCGATGAGTAAGGTAATGTGCGATCGTTGCAACCCGGCGCGTTCCGGTGCCGCTCAAGCTGCTCGCTAGGCGATCAAGTCATAAGAGGGTCGCATGGTTATCGACGGCAGATGTCATTGCGGAAATATAGCTTTTGCGCTCGACTGGCCCGGAACCCGCTCTGACATCGTCGCGCGCGCGTGTGGCTGCACATTTTGTGTCAAGCATGGAGGGGTTTGGACCTCCAATCCACACGCAAGTCTTTCGATTACTGTTCAACAGACCGATATCGTTTCGAATTATTCATTTGGAACGAAGACCGCGACATTTCACGTTTGTGCCCGCTGCGGTGCGGTGCCGATTGTCACAAGTGAGATTGATGGTCGGCTGTACGCTGTCGTAAACGTCAACACATTTGAAAACGTCGACTTGGTCAGTTTGCGCCGACAGGCTGCCGATTTTGAGGGTGAGGATCTTCGGTCGCGTCTCCTGCGTAGACAAAGGAATTGGATTTCTGATGTGCGTATCTACGAGGGCACTGTTTAACAATCGATTCGGGCGATAGCGGGCTGCAACTTCGGTGAGCCACGGAGAGGGTCGATGATGGGGATAATTCAGCTTCGCTTGAGGGCAACACACGCCCGCTTCGCTCAAATGCGGCGTTAGGCGGCGCGTAGGCTCCTATGGGCAGACTTGGCATAATTTCGGACACCCACGGACTCCTACGACCAGAGGCCGCGGCATTCTTGCAAGGGTGCGATCGCATCCTACATGCCGGAGACATTGGTAGCCCGGAAGTGCTTGCGCAGCTATCGGCGATCGCGCCGGTAACGGCTGTGCGCGGCAACAATGACAAGGGTGTTTGGGCGGAGGCCATCCCGAACGTGCAGCGCTTTGCATTCGGAGGGATCTGTGTCTGCGCTATTCACGACCTGTCGCTGCTCGATCTTGGCCCTTCGGAGTCAGGGATTCAGGTCGTGGTGTCAGGACATACGCACAAGCATTGGGTCGAACAGCGCGACGGCGTCTTATTTGTAAACCCCGGCAGCGCAGGACCTCGCCGATTCAAGCTACCAATTTCGATTGGGGAAATCTTGGTTGAAGGCGGCGTCATATCGCCACGCATCGTCAGGCTCGACAATAACCCATCGGCTTAAGTCTCGTTAGGTGCTTCATGAGCGTTACCGACCGCCCACTCGCAAAAGTCATCGCCAACGTCCCAGCAGACCGCGTGCTCACCTTTGGCAGTAACGGTCGCCTGCCGCAAATCGGCGAGCTTGGGGAGGTCGACGAGGTTTTTGCGGCCGCGACCGGGGTCCAGATGTCCAAGGTTTATCTCCCGGATTCAACTGGCCGACAACTTTGGGTCGCCGATATGCTTGAGTCGGCTTTTTGTACCCGTTCCTCGAAGCTCGAGCCGCTCGTAACAATCGGTCGGGCTATCGCGGGGGCAGTTTCGACGAGTATCGCAGGGAACTGATGATTGAGATACAGTGCCTTCGAATGAAGCCGACGCAGTTCCGCGTCGCTCAATCTCATCGCTAGGTCCCACCCGCATGCGCGCGAAGCTTTTCCACGCCTGTTTCCTGACCATCTCGATCCTAATAACCGGATGCACGCTCGGGTCGCTTATTGGCAGCAGCAGACCCAGATTCATATTCCAAAAGGAACAACCATCGCCGATGCGCGGAACTTCTTCGCCGCGTACGGTCTGGAATTACGGTGCTGCATGTCCGGGCCGGATATACACGATGCCTATTCGGTCACCGAGCGCACTGCCGGGCGATTTGCCTTGACTGAGTACTCGGTGCTGGTCGTCGCGGATGTCTCTGCGAATCAGACCGTCGATCGTGTCCGAGTATTCCGCATTGGGGTGGGCCTCGAGTGTCCGGCAATCCGAGAGTTCGCGGGCCGCGGTAAGCGCATGCGGCACGTGAAATTGCGGCCTGGTGCGCACCTCGAAACTGCCGCTCTTGGCGGCCTCATAGACGCCGCCTACCTCGACATCAGGGCGCGCGTCCACGGCTGACTGTGCTCGAAACGACGAACGACGTGTGGGTGGTACCGTCTAATCGCCGGGCGCGTTCCGTGCAACAATCGTTGACGATCTTCAGTCGGTCGGTGATTTCACGGAGAATCAATGGAATGACAGATTTCCCGAATGACGCGGACGGCGATTCTTTGCGGCGTGTGCAGGACAGCGGATCCGACCTGTCCAGTCCGATGAGCATCGATTTTACGATTATTGCTCCGAATGAACATGCCGCACGGACCATCGCTGATCTTGTGTCTGCCCAAGGCCTTGACCCGTCGATTTCAGACAATGAAGGCAAATCGACCTGGAGCGTCTACTGTTCGAAATTCATGCTCGCTACTTACGATGGGGTCGTCGCTGTCCAGGCACAATTGAATGAGATCGCGGCCCGCTATGGCGGTCGCTGCGACGGCTGGGCTACCTTCGGCAACTCTTAGTGGCGTGACCCCAAGGCGCTCGCGAGGGCCGAGGCCGGCGTAGGTCGTGGCGGCGTCATCGCCGGCGGCTCTGCGACGATTTGCAGACGTTCGAACAAGGCGCGGTCGCTTGCGGTATCCGGGTTGCCGGTCGTCAGCAGTTTTTCGCCGTAAAAAATCGAGTTCGCGCCGGCGAGGAAGCTCAAAGCCTGCAGCTCGTCGCTCATTTCGCCGCGGCCCGCGGAAAGTCGGACGTGCGCGCGCGGCATCAGGATGCGCGCGACCGCGATCATGCGCACGAAATCAAAGGGATCGAGAGTCGCTGAGTCGCTGAGCGGCGTGCCCTGCACGCGTACCAGTTGATTGATCGGAACGCTCTGCGGATGGACGGGAAGCGTCGCGAGCGTGTGCAACAGTTCCGTGCGGTCCTGCGCATGTTCGCCCATTCCGACGATGCCGCCGCAGCATACGTTCATGCCGGCCTCGCGCACGGCCTCGAGCGTATCGAGCCGGTCCTGGTAAGTCCGTGTGGTCACGATCTTTGCGTAGTAATCGGCCGACGTGTCGAGGTTGTGGTTGTAATAGTCGAGGCCTGCAGCCGCGAGTTCGCGTGCTTGCGCGGCATTGACCATGCCGAGCGTCGCACAGGTCTCGAGCCCCAGTTCCTTGACCGCGCGGACCATTGCGACGATTTTTCGTAGGTCCTTCGGCTTGGGCGAGCGGTAGGCCGCACCCATGCAGAAACGCGTTGCACCGGCTTGCTTCGCCGCGCTTGCCCGGCGCACGACCTCGTCGAGTTCGAGCAGCTCTTCGGATTCCAATCCGGTGTCGTAGCGGATACTTTGCGGACAGTAGGCACAGTCCTCGGGACACGCACCGGTCTTGATGCTCAGCAGCGTGCTGATCTGAACGGTGTTCGGCGTTTGGAAATGCCGGTGCACTTGCTGCGCCTCGAACAGCAGATCCATGAACGGCCGGTCGAATAGCGCCTGTACCTCCGCCAGCGTCCAATTGTTTCGAACCTGCATAGAACCCTCCATCGGCGCAGTATTCGGGCGCCCGACTTCCTAGTCAACCTAATAGTTAACTTGCGGTTGACGAGAGAAACGGATCTACCGCGCCGCAGCGAGATGCGAGGCCGCAGGCCGGCGTCACTGGAACGTGTAATTGAGCATGATGCCCGCGAAAATCGCCGCCCCGAAATGACGGTTATCGAGAAATGCATGAAAGCATGCCGCCCGGTCGCGGTGACGAATCCACCACAGCTGGCGCACGAACAAGCAAGCGCCAATCAACAACCCGAGCCAATACCAGCCGCCGAGTCGTGTGATGCGGCCCACCAAGTATAGCGAGAGCAAGGTCAGCGCCTGTAGCAGCGCAATGATGTGCCGATCCGAGTCGCCGAACAGGATCGCCGTCGAGCGCACGCCGATCCGAAGGTCGTCTTCCCGATCGACCATCGCGTACATCGTGTCGTACACCGTGACCCAGAGGACGTTCGCGACGAACAGCAGCCAGGCAACGCGCGGCACGTGCTCCAGTTGCGCGGCGAAGGCCATCGGAATGCCCCAGCCGAATGCCAGACCCAAATACAGTTGAGGTATCGAGACCACGCGCTTGATGAACGGATAGGTGATCGCGAGAAACGCTCCCACGACCGCGTACAGCAAAGTCAGCTTGTTGAGCTGCAAGGCCAAGGCGAGACCCGCAAAGGCGAGCACCGCAAACAGCACCAAGGCCTCCTGCGGCGATATGCGCCCCGCGGCGAGCGGGCGATCCTTGGTGCGATCGACATGCGGATCGTAGCCGCGATCAGCGTAGTCATTGATCACGCAACCTGCAGATCGCATCAGAATGACGCCGACCACAAAGATCGCGAATACACGCGGATCGGGCTTGCCACGGCCCGCGAGCCACAGCGACCACAGCGTCGGCCACATCAACAGCCAGGTGCCGATCGGGCGATCGAGGCGCATCAGGTGTGCGAACTCCCCGAGCGTAGCGAGGATCTGCGGCAATGCGTGCGTCGTAAAGGGATGGAAGCGCACGCGATAGGCGAACCAGCGCCAGCGTTCGAGAATGATCTCGGCCAACTCGTCTGCGGTTCGCGGTAGCGGCACTCGGATGTGTCCTAGCCGATCGCCATGGCTAAATCCGCCCCATCGCCGGCAAAAACAGCTCGTGCACGAGCAACGGGGCCGCGCGTAGCGACAATTTGGAACGCCGCGCCCACAGCCCGGGCGGCTTCAGATCCATGCCGCGCAAGGCGCTGGCGCACAGTGCTTCGGCAGCCGGCAGCCATGCATACTCGTAGGAGCTGCGTTCGAAGCCCGACAGGTCGCACATGGTCTCTCCGAGCGCGGCACACCCTAATTCGGCGAGCCAGGGATGCGTGCTCAAGGTCGAGTCCGGCATGATCGTCTGCGCAAAAACCCAGACATTTTCGTCGCAATACATCTCGACGTCGCGAAACAGGCCGGCGCCGTCTCGAACGCCAAGGCCGCGTCGTTGTGCTTCATCGAGCAATCCGGTGCGCTGCTCGACGAGCCGCAGCGAAAATCGTTCACCGCAAATCGCCTTGAGACGTTTGGTGAGCAGCCCCTTGCCGATCAGCCAAGGGCGCAGCACGGCATCGACGGACATTTGGCCGAGCCGTTCAGCGGGCAGCCAGTCGACCTCGACCGTACCGGAGTTCTTTGCGGGAATCATTGCGGCCATTCTACCCGACACGGGCATATTGCTCAGCCGGGCCGACCCAGCGCCGCACCAGGGGCGCGATCTGTTGCGGCCACTCGCGCAGCAGGCTCTCGGCGGCAATCTGCACGCGAGGCAACAAATCCGCGTCGCGCAGCAGATCGGCGACGCGCATTTGCGCGAGGCCTGTTTGACGCGTGCCCAAAAACTCACCCGGTCCGCGCAGCTCGAGATCGCGTCGCGCGACCTCGAAGCCGTCATTGGTCGCGCGCATCACCGCCAGGCGTTCGCGCGCGAGCGGCGACAGCGGCGAGCGGTACAGCAGCAGACAAGAACTCGCATGATTGCCGCGACCTACCCGGCCGCGCAGCTGATGCAATTGCGCGAGTCCCATGCGCTCGGCGTTCTCGATGACCATGAGCGTCGCATTGGGCACGTCGACTCCGACTTCGATGACGGTCGTCGCGACCAGCAGTTGTATCTTCCCGGCTTTGAAGCCTTGCATGACGTCGAGCTTCGCGGCCGCGGGCATGCGGCCGTGAACCAGGCCGACCTTGAGGACCGGCAACGCCTCAGAGAGCGCCGCGGCGGTTTCCTCGGCGGCCTGAAAGGGTAGTTCGTCGGACTCATCGATCAAAGGGCAAACCCAGTAGGCCTGCCGGCCCTGCAGACAGGCGGTTCGAATGCGCAGCACGACCTCCTCGCGGCGCTGTTCGGCGAGCACCACCGTTTGCACCGGTGTGCGCCCGGGCGGCAATTCGTCGATCACCGATACATCGAGATCCGCATAGGCGGTCATCGCGAGCGTGCGCGGGATCGGCGTCGCCGTCATGATCAGCTGATGCGGGCGATGGCTCTCGCTCGTGCCCTTTTCAGTCAAGCTCAAGCGCTGGTGCACGCCGAAGCGGTGTTGCTCATCGACGATCACGAGCGCGAGCGAGGCGAAGTCGACGCTCTCTTGAAACAGTGCGTGGGTGCCGACGACGATCGGCGCATGGCCGCCCGCGATCGCGGCGAGCGTCGTACTGCGCGCCTTCGCGGTTTGCCGTCCGGCGAGCAGCGCAACCTCGATTCCCAATGGCTTGAACCAGGTCTGAAAATTCTGTGCGTGCTGCTCTGCGAGCAGTTCGGTCGGCGCCATCAATGCGACCTGGCGGCCGGCGTGCAGAGCGCGCGTCGCGGCGAGCGCCGCGACCAAGGTCTTGCCGCAGCCGACGTCGCCCTGTACCAGGCGCAGCATCGGAGTCGCGAGCGCGAGGTCCGCTTCGACCTCGTGCAGCGCCCGCTGCTGTGCGCGGGTCAGCCGGAACGGCAGCGCCGCGAGCAGCTGCATCTTGAGCACATCGTTTTCGGGCAGCGGCCACCCCGGCTCGCTTTGGACGCGCTTGCGCAGCAGCTTCAGCGACAAGTGGTGCGCCAAAAGTTCCTCGAATGCGAGCCGACGCTGTGCGGGATGGCGCCACTGCATCAACATCTCGACCGGCGCATCGGACGGCGGCCGATGCACGTACTCCAACGCGGCGCGCAGCGACGGCAAATTTGCGTCGGCGAGCAGTGACGGAGGCAGCCAGTCCGGCACCTCTTCGGTCGATAGCCGTTCGAGCGCGGCCAGCACCAATTGGCGCAAGCGCCCCTGCGTGATCCCTTCCGTCGCCGGATAAATCGGCGTCAGGTGATCGGCAGCGGCGCGCGCAGCCGGCGCATCGGCCCTGCGATACTCCGGGTGAACGAATTCGAGGCCCTGGCCCGAGCGCCTGGCCTCGCCAAAGCAACGAATTCGCAGGCCGCGCACCAGCGCCTGCTGCTGCTGCGCCGAAAAATGAAAAAACCTCAGCGTCAAGAAGCCCGAGCCGTCCGAGACCCGGCACAGCAGCTGCCGCCGGCCGCGAAAGCTCACCTCGGTGAGCTGAACCTCCGCCTCGATCGCGGCACGCTGGCCGGGTCGCAGCTCTCCCAAGGGAACGAGGTGTGTACGATCCTCGTAGCGCAAAGGTAATAGAAACAATAAATCTTGGGTGTTCTCGACGCCGAGCGCGCGCAGGCGTTCCGCCAACGCATCGCCGACGCCGCGCAGCGCGGTCACCGGAAGCGGATCGTTCACAATGCGACGATGCACTCCACTTCGATCTGTGCCCCGCGCGGTAGCGACGCAACCCCTACGGCCGCCCGTGCGGGATATGGCTCGCGAAAATATTCGGCCATGACCTTGTTCACGAGTGCGAAGTGGCCGAGGTCGGTCAGGAAGATCGTGACCTTGACGACCTCGTCCAAGCTGGCGCCGGCGGCGAGCACGATCGCTCTGAGATTCTCGAACACGCGGCGGACTTGCGCTTCGATGTCGCCGGGCACCAGTTCCTTGGTCGCCGGGTCGATGGGAATTTGACCGGAAACCCAGATGGTATTGCCGACGCGCACCGCTTGGGAATAGGTGCCGATGGCGCCGGGCGCGTTCGCGGTCGAGATGATCTGTTTGCTCATGTGTCTGTTAGTTTTCCGATGTTTTGCCGACGAAATTCATGCCAAGGTGCGGGTGACTCGTTGGACGTCCGGCATGCGCCTGACCGTCTTGATGATTTGGGCCAGATGCTTGCGATCGCGCACCTGCAGCTCGAGTATGAGCCCGGAGGTGTCGCTGTCGTGCTCCTCCAGGATCACGTGATCGATGTTCGTCTCGGTTCCCGCGACGCTTGCGGCGACCGCGGCCAGCACGCCGACGCGGTTGCCGACCTCGAGTTGTATTTCCGAACTGAAGAGCCGATCGTGGGTCGCTTCCCACGCGACCGAAATCCATTTCTCGGGCTGTTTGCGATATTCCGCCAGATTTCCGCAGTTCTGACGATGGATCATGACGCCGCGCCCGGTGCTCAGATAGGCCATGATCGGGTCGTTCGGAATCGGAAAGCAACAGCGCGCGTACGTCACGAGCAGCCCTTCGGTTCCCGCGATCATCAGCGGGCCGCCGACATGGGCCTTTTGTTCGGCGCCTTCGGGAATCGGCTGCAGCCGCCGAGCAACGAGCGGCGCAAGCCGCTCGCCGAGCCCGATCTTTTCGAAGAGCTCCTCGGCGTCCCTGAGATTCAGCTCCTTGACGGCTGCATCGATGTCTCGCTGCGGAATCTTTTTCAAATTCAGCGAAAATTCCTCGAGCGCAAGATTCAGCAGCCGGCGGCCGAGTTCCGCGGCTTCGCCGCGCTTCATGTTCTTCAAGTATTGCCGGATTGCGGCGCGTGCCTTGGCGGTGACCAGAAAACCGGACCAGGACGGATTCGGCGTCGCACCCTTGGCCGTGATGATCTCGACGGTCTGGCCATTGCGCAGCGGCGTGCGCAGCGGCACCAACCGTCGATCGACCTTGGCGGCGACGCAGCGATTGCCGACGTCGGTATGAATCGCATACGCAAAATCGACCGCGGTCGCACCCGTGGGCAGACGCAATATCTTGCCCTTCGGCGTGAATACGTAGACCTTGTCCGGAAACAGGTCGACCTTGACGCTCTCGAGAAACTCCTCGGAGCTGCCGCCTTCCTGGATTTGCACGAGGCCGGCGAGCCATTCGCGTGCACGGTCGTGCTCGATGCCGCCGAACGCCTCGCCCCCGGATTTATATTTCCAGTGTGCGGCGATCCCCGACTCGGCGACGCGGTGCATCTGCTCGGAACGGATCTGGACTTCGATCGGTATGCCATTCGGCCCGAACAAGGTCGTATGCAGCGACTGATAGCCATTGGCCCGCGGGATCGCGATGTAATCCTTGAATCGTCCCGGCATCGGCTTGTAGACGCTGTGCACGAGGCCGAGCGTGCGGTAGCAGGTATCGGCCGAGTCGACGATGATGCGAAAGCCGTAGACGTCGACCATCTCGTTGAGCGAAATGCCCTTCAGCTGCATTTTCTTGTAAATGCTGTACAAATGCTTTTCGCGGCCCTCGACGCCGCCGCCGATCGTCGCCTTTTTGAGCGCGCCCTTGAACGTTTCGGCGATCTTGCCGATGAATTCCTTTTGGTTGCCGCGTGCGCGTTTCAGCTCACGCTCGAGCACTTTGTAGCGATAAGGGTACAGCGCCCGAAACCCCAAATCTTCGAGTTCGAGCTTGACCGCGTACAGACCCAGGCGCTCGGCGATCGGCGCGTAAATATCCAGCGTCTCGCGTGCGATGCGCCGCCGCTTGACGGGCGGCATCACGCCGAGCGTGCGCATGTTGTGCATGCGGTCGGCGAGCTTGACCATGATCACGCGAATGTCGCGCACCATCGCGAGCAGCATCTTGCGGAAGCTTTCGGCCTGGGCCTCCTGACGGTTCTTGAATTGGATCTGATCCAATTTACTGACGCCGTCGACGAGATCGGCGACGACCTCGCCGAAGATCGAAACGATCTCGTCTTTTGCGGTCGGCGTATCTTCGATGACATCGTGCAGAATCGCGGCGACCAGCGTGTCGCCGTCCAAGCGCAAATCCGCGAGGATGTCGGCGACCGCTACCGGGTGGGTGATGTAGGGTTCGCCGGAAACGCGCTTCTGGCCTTGATGCCGTTCCGCGCCGAATTCGTAGGCTTCGCGCACCCGCTCGATTTGAGCGGGCGGCAGGTAGGTCTCGAGCTTATCTAAAAGCTGACTGATCCCAGTGGAGCGTCTTCCACCGGGTAGAAAACCGAGTATGGAAGACGCATAGTCCATCGTTCCTCTGCAAAGACTGGGGTCTTAATCCCCTAATCCAAGTTGCGGCGCACGAAAATCCGAGGGCATCTCCAGCTCGCTGACCACCTGCTGTACAGGCTCCTCGGGCTCCTCCAACATTTCCAGCGTGATGTTGCCCGCAGCGATTTCGCGCAGCGCGACAACCGTCGGCTTGTCGTTTTCCCACTCGACCGTCGCTTCGGCACCGTTCGCGAGACGCCGGGCGCGCTTCGCGGCCAGCAGCACCAAGTTGAACAGATTCGGTTCGTTCTGTAAGCAATCTTCGACCGTAATACGTGCCATGCCGTGAATTCCTCGAGAAACGGTCGTGTAGGATAGCAGAAAAACGGCTCTCCCGGCTAGCACCGCTCAGGCGAGTAGTTCGGCCGCAAGGCGCTCAATCTCGGGTCGCTTTCGGTGCAATTTCACGCCGCCTTCGCGCACGATATGCTGCAAATCGTCGAGCGCAGCCGCGAAATCGTCGTTGACGACCACGAATTCGAACTCCGGCCAATGGGCCAAGTCGAGCACCGAGTCCTGCAGGCGCCGCGTGATAACCTCATCTGTATCCGTGCTGCGCTGCCGAAGCCGCTGTTCGAGCGAGCTGCGAGACGGCGGCAGAATGAAGATGCTATGGGCTTCCGGCAGGCGTGCTCGGACCTGGCGAGCGCCCTGCCAGTCAATCTCGAGCAGCAGCTGCTGCCCCGACTCGAGCGCCTGTTGCACCGTGGAGAGTGCCGTCCCGTAGTAGTTGTCGAATACCTGGGCGTGCTCGAGGAACTCATTGCCGGCAACCATGGCCTTGAAGCGCTCGGCCGAGACGAAATGATAGTCCTCCCCGTCGCGTTCGTTCGGCCGCGGCTTGCGCGTCGTGTAGGAGACCGAGAATTGCAGTGCGGGTTCGCGCTCCATCAACGCTTTGACGAGGCTGGTCTTGCCGGCGCCGGAAGGCGCTGCGATCACGAATAGACGCCCGCGGCCGCGGGTGGCGCCCGGAGCGTCATGCATTGCCGTGAAACCTTCGAGAGCTGCTCGTCACGGCATGGCTACTCGACGTTCTGCACTTGCTCGCGCATTTGCTCGATCAGCACCTTCATGTCGACCGCGGCTCGCGTCGTTTCGATGTCTTGCGACTTCGATGACAAGGTGTTGGCCTCGCGATTGAGCTCTTGCATGAGGAAGTCGAGCCGCCGGCCCGCGGGTTCCTTGCCATCGAAGGTCTTGCGCACTTCGGTGACGTGGCCTCGCAGCCGATCGATTTCCTCATCGACATCGAGCCGCTGCGCGAGGATCGCAATCTCCTGTTCGAGGCGATCGTGATCGACATCGCTGACCAGTTGCGCGACGCGTTCGCGCAGCTTCGTGCGCATGCGCAGGCGCACTTCCGGCAGCCGCTGTGCAACCCGATCCGAGAATTCGATCAGTCCGGCGCAGCGCTGCTCGAGCGCATCCTGGAGCCGGCCGCCTTCGCTGTCGCGGAAGCGCGCGAGCTCGAGTAGCGCTTCGCCGAGCAATGCGTGCGCAGCCTCGAGCATCGGCGTCATGTCGCGTGACGCGTCGCGCACGATGCCCGGCCATCGCAAGATGTCCATGACGTCGATGCGTGCGGCTGCGCCCGCTTGAGTCGCAATCTGCGCGGCGCGTTGCGTCAAGGACGACAGCAGCGGCGCATCGACCTCGAGCGAATTCGCAGCGATCGTGGCCCGAAAGAACAGGGAGCAGTCGACCTTGCCGCGGCGCACCGAAGCGGCGACGGCGGCGCGGAATTCCGCCTCGCCGGACCGGAATTCTTCGGGTAGGCGGCAGCCGATTTCGAGGAAACGGTGATTGACCGTCTTCAGTTCCCAGGCGAGCATGCCCCAAGGGAATTGGCGCTCACGGCGCGCGAAGCCGGTCATGCTACGGATCATGGGGGGTTTGCGGCATAATCGGCCAAGTTCGACAAAAAATCGTATTCAAGTTTAGCAGAAGCCCCAGGAGCAGCAATTGCAGATCGAAACCGCGGACGTGAGCCTGATCGGCCACCGCGAAGAAAATCAAGACCGTGTCGCAATTGCCGCCGACGACAATGCGGTGCTGCTTGCCGTCATCGACGGCATGGGCGGCCACGCCGAGGGAGCGCGTGCGGCGGAAACGGCGCTCGCGACCTTGCTGGAGGCTTTCTGGCAAACACCGCATCCGATATTCGATCCACTCGGCTTTTTGCATTTGTCGCTGGGACGCGCTCACGAAGAGGTCGTCAAGCTGGGCGTCGGACTCGGCATGGAGGCGCGGCCGCGCGCAACCTGCGCCGTCTGCCTGGTCCAGGACTCCGCGGCCTATTGGGCGCACGTCGGCGATAGCCGAATTTATCAGCTGCGCCAGCAACAGGTGCTCGAGCGGACGCGGGATCACAGCCACGTCGAGGTGCTGTTGCGCGAAGGTCTGATCACGGAATCCGAGGTACACGGTCACCCCATGCGAAACTATGTCGAATGCTGCCTTGGAGGAGACGCGGCGCTGCCGGAGATGAGCATCTCGACGCGCAGACGCCTCAAGTCCGGCGACATGCTCGTGCTGTGCACCGACGGCATGTGGGCAAACCTCAAGGACCAGGATTTCGTCCGCTTCGCCCAATCGTCGGGCAAGCCGCTGCGGGAGTCCTTGACCGAGCTCGGCACGCAAGCAGTCGAGGCCTCGGCACCCTATAGCGACAACACGACCGCGGCGGTTCTGCGCTGGCGAGCCGCATGAGCATCCGTCCGAGCGGCCGTGCACCCGATCAGCTGCGCGCCTTGAGCTTTCATCGCGCATTCACCAAGCACGCCGAAGGCTCGGTGCTCGTCGGTTTCGGCGATACGCGTGTGCTCTGCACTGCAAGCGTCGAGGACGGCGTTCCGTCGTTCCTGCGCGGGCAGCAGCAGGGCTGGGTGACCGCCGAGTATGGAATGCTGCCGCGAGCGACTCACACGCGTTCCGCGCGGGAAGCGGCGCGCGGCAAGCAAACCGGCCGCACGCAGGAGATTCAGCGTTTGATCGGCCGCGCCTTGCGCGCGATCGTCGATCTCAAGGCCCTGGGCGAGCGCACCGTGACGATCGACTGCGACGTATTGCAGGCCGACGGTGGCACGCGCACCGCTGCAATCACCGGCGGGTACGTTGCGCTCGCGGACGCCGTCGATGCGCTGATCGCGCGCCGCGTGATTCACTCGAACCCGCTGCACGGACAGGTCGCGGCGGTCTCGGTCGGCATCTACCGCGGTACCGCGCTCATCGATCTGGACTATGCCGAGGATTCGAACGCCGAAACCGACATGAATGTCGTCATGAACAGCGGCGGTGGATTCATCGAAGTTCAAGGCACGGCCGAGGGCCACGCCTTCCGGCGCAACGAACTCGACCAACTGCTCGACCTCGCAAGCGCTGGGATCGCGCAACTCCATGCCGCACAACTCAGCGCCCGCGGCGGGTAGTGCGGCCGCGCGGTCGAAGCTCGTCGTCGCGACCGCGAACGCCGGCAAACTGCGAGAAATTCAGGCGCTGCTCGCGCAATTGCCGTTCGACGTTGTGAGCCAGTCAGCGCTCGGCGTCGAGTCGCCGGAAGAAACCGGCACGAGCTTTCTCGAGAACGCGCTGTTGAAGGCCCGGCATGCCGCAGCCGCGACCGGACTTGCCGTGATTGCGGACGATTCCGGCCTCGAGGTCGATGCGCTCGACGGCGCTCCCGGCATCTATTCGGCGCGCTATGCAGGTCCCACAGCCGACGATGCGGCGAACAACGCCAAGTTACTGCAGCAAATGCAGGAGATTCCGGCGCGCCATCGAAGCGCACGTTACCGATGTGTCCTGGTGTATTTGCCGACCGGTGCGGCGGAGGCGCCGACGATCGTCGAAGGCGTTTGGGAGGGTCAGATCGCGCTGGAACCGCGTGGATTTGGGGGCTTCGGGTATGACCCTTATTTCTGGCTGCCGGATCTCGGGCGCACCGCGGCCGAACTCGAGTCAGCGGAAAAAAACCGCCTCAGTCATCGCGGCCAGGCGATTCGTGCCCTGCAGCGTGCACTCGCGGCGCGTTGCGCTTGAGATCCGAGACCGCGCCGATGAACGCCGACCTGCCGCCGCTCGCGCTGTACCTGCATATGCCGTGGTGCGTCAGAAAATGCCCCTACTGCGACTTCAACTCGCATCAGTTGAAATCGGCGCACCCGGACAGCGCCTATATCGACGCACTCATTGAAGATTTCGAGCGAGAAGCCCCGTTGGTCGCCGGGCGCCGCATCGACAGCGTATTTTTCGGCGGCGGCACACCGAGCTTGTTCGCGCCCCCGGAGATCGCTCGACTGCTGCAAGCATTGCGCGAGCGTATCGAGTTTGCGGCGGATGCCGAGATCACGTTGGAGGCCAATCCTGGAACGATCGAACGCGGCCGATTTGCCGGTTATGAGGACGCCGGCATCAACCGTGTATCCCTGGGAGCACAGAGCTTCTCGGCGCGTGCGCTCCAACGACTGGGACGCATCCACACGCCGGATGACACACGGCGGGCAGTTGACGAGCTGCGCGCGGCCGGGATCGCCAACTTCAACCTGGATTTGATGTATGCCCTGCCCGAGCAGACGCTCGAGGAAGCCTTGGCAGACATCTCGGCGGCCTGCGCATTGGGCCCGCAGCACATTTCTCATTACCAGCTGACGCTGGAGCCGGGCACGGTCTTTCATGCGCGGCCACCGCCGTTGCCGGATGAGGACCTGGCCTGGGCCATGCAAACGCAATGCCAGCGGCTGCTCGCAGCCGCGGGCTTCGAGCAATACGAGGTGTCCGCGTATGCGCAGCCGGGCGCGCGGTGCCGCCACAACCTGAACTATTGGCTGTTCGGTGA
>Ga0187847_10002096_pt1 | contig 16652 bp, 12 predicted proteins | sample June2016WEW_4_10_FD_132458 | JGI IMG/M metagenome (GOLD analysis project Ga0187847, IMG submission 132458) | Peatland microbial communities from SPRUCE experiment site at the Marcell Experimental Forest, Minnesota, USA - June2016WEW_4_10 | ecosystem: Environmental > Terrestrial > Soil >...
GAGCATGTACCTTTGCTTAGCGGGCCCCATCTTCGCGCAAAGTACAGACAGTCAAAGCACAGATTCGAGCAAGTCGTGGACGGCGACCACCGACTCGAACGAAGATTCTGCAAATCCGACTCGCACCACCGAAAGTCATACCCAGAACGGTGATCGCACAGTCGACACAAGATCCGTACAGACCCGTGGACCCGACGGAACGATGAGTCCTTACCAGAACATCGAAACGGAAACGATTCAGCTGAACGCCACGAGCACGCGAACCATCACCCGCACATTTATTCGAGACGCAAATGGCGCCAAAACATTATTTCAAATCACGCAGGAAGAAAAGCAAACTCTGCCAGATGGCGGATCAAAAATAGTGCGCTCGACCTCGAATCCAGACGCAAATGGAAATCTTCAAGTGGTTCAGCGCGAGGTGCAGGAAACGGCGATCCCCGGCCCGGGCGCCCAAGATACAAAAACAACTGTGCTATTGCCCAGCATTGACGGCACACTGGCTCCGACGATGCAGACTCACGAACTCCAACAACGAAGCGGAAATAACATTGAAATTCAAAAGACCACCCTATTGCCAGACGGTTCGGGAAACTGGCAAGTGGGTGAAGTAAAGAAAGAAACAATCAAGAACGATGGCAAGAACAGCAGCCAGCAAGAAGACGTCTCCCGGCCGGACTCAGAGGGCAATTTGGGCGAGGTCTCTAAAACCGTGACTCACGAATCGGAAAATGCTGCGGGGGACAAGAAGAAAGAAGAGGAATCCTATTCTCTTGATCTTCCGGGAACGACCCGCGACGGCAACCTGCATCCGATCCAGCACGTCACGACTACTCAGCACAGCGATGCAGGTGGACAACAGACTACGAAAATTTCTGCAGCACCCAATTCCGGCAACCCCGATTCGAGCATGCAAGTCACTGTAATCACTAACGACACGGTGCGCTTGGGGCCAGCGGGAGCGCAAGCAAGCCGCACCATTCAATGGAACGATGCCAATAGAAATCTTGGCATAGTTTTCGTGGATACGGCGAAATCGAACAATGCCCACGCCGTCGAAGTTCAGATTGCTCCTTCTCACCCAAAGTGAAAGCAGGTGTGATCGCAGGCCTGACTAGGAATCCTAACTCTTAGAACGGCGCAGGCGTAGTGACGACGACAGCCTTTACTACGTCCACGCCACCGCTGGTGTAGTTAAGTTTGTAGTTGCCGGGTTGTGGCACGACGAACCAGGCGGTTCCGCTACCATCTTCCGCGGCCACGACTCCCGTTGCGTCCGCGTTCCCAGTGGACGAAGTCAAGAATGCCGTCTGCACATCCGAAGGAATTCCTGATGCCTGATAATCTCCCGACGTAGGACTGGTACTGAGCAATGTTGGTTGTACATATTGCTGGAACAGGCCTGCAAATTGGGTGCCTAAGGGTGTCGAAGTAAATTTCTGAGTCATCCAATTGGGAACTTGAATCGGCGTAGTGGGCCGATTGCCAATGCCGCTGATGCTAAACCAGATTGGCATGATATTGGTGTTCATCGAATAGGCGAGGTCCGACAGCATGCCTATCCCGCCGCCGGTAAACGCCGCGTTGTAGTAAGCGTCGAAAAAGGCGGGCACGCAGGCAAGGTTTTGGTTGCCGTACATTTCTCTGGTAAGCAGGGGTTTAGTTTCGCTGGCGAGTTTGGCAGCCATGGCGGCCGGCGTATCGCAATTGGGTGGATCCGGATCAAAATTTTCTGACCAGGTGTCAATGTCGGTGCTGTCTGCGATCGGGCGGTTGCTTGGATCGGCCGCGCGTACGGCTGCATTAATAGGCGGCCAAACATAGGCCTGAGTCACTCCTTGAGGCAACACGTCGGTCGGTCTCCAGATGACGATCGAGGGATGGTTGCGGACGGCGATGGCCCAATCTCCCGCGGTGCTGGCCATCCAGTCGGTCCAACCCGTAACGCTATCGACTTTGGATTCGCCGATGGGGCGCCCATCGCAATAAAATGCCCCCATCACGAGATATCCCATTTCGTCGGCGAGATCGAGAATGCTGCGGCCGGCGTCATCCCAATGACTTTCCATCATGTTCAAGCCATTGGATTCCCACACGTATATCTGGAAGGCTTGGACACGCCGGTCGTTGACGTACCGCCCGGGCGCGAGTTTTAAGAACCAGTCGCCCACCATCCAGAGCGGTTTGCCATTCAAGTAAGTGGTCTTGCCAACGTCCCAAACCTCCCGGAAGCCAAACTTGGTGAAAGTCTTGTCCACCACTACGCCCGATTCCAAAAGCTGGGTTTCCAAGGTGTAAAGCTTGGGTTGTCCATAGGGAGAAGGTCCCCACAATATTGGATCTGCCCAAGCCGCGTTGAGTGTCGCCGCTCCTGCGATGACTGTTTGAGGTTTTAAGCGTAAGACAACCTGATTGCCGTCGAGGACCGCCGCCTGGACAGTGGCAGTCGGACTGGCATTGACCACCTGGAGGTCCGCGGTGAGGGTTGAATTGCGCACCGACGTAACGACAAACACATCGGAGACATTCTCGGTAGGCCGCCAGTAAAGAGTGATGTCGCCGACCAGACCGACCCAGTTACGTTCTACGACGGGATCGGCCGAGGTGCGATAAGCGTTGCCGATGCAGTCGGGATTGTCCGGCGGACAAGAGCTTTGGTTAATGTTTACGCCGGAGCGCACATAGGTCGTATCCGCTTTGTGGACATAAATATCGATAGTATTAACCTGCCCTGGAATGATGGCGCTGGTTACGTCAACTTCAAAAGGGGTGAACTGCCCGAAGTGTTCTCCCATCATGGTGCCATTCACATAGATGGCCGAGTAGTGGCCGGCCTTTTCCAGTTCAAGGAAGAAACTTCGCCCCGGCTTTGCCCAAGTGCTTGGAACATTCAATGTTCGTTGATACCAAATCGAACTGGTGCCATCATCAATTGGCAGGGCCGGAATGCGGGCCGGAATCCAGCCCGAAGTGGGGATGGAATTCTGGCTCTGGTTGAGCACGTATCCCCACATTCCATTCAAAGTGATTCGAGCCCGGACTGCGCTTCCTGCAAGCTGCTGTGCGGCTAATGGCGACGAAAGATTCAGGGTGAAGAAAACTGTCATCATCAGAACCTGAAGTTTTGAGAACAGGGAGGACGTAGCCCGACGTTCCGAACCGTGAAATGTTCCCCTCGCTCTATAAGAATCGACACTTTGGTTCCTCATAAATTCTCCCATCACGGTTGCCTAATGTGCTGAAGATACCCCTTTATTGATGTTTTGCAAGTGAAATTCAGCCATTTAAAGCGCGGTGGGTGATGCTTTACGCCAGCCCAAGCCTTCCTTTGCTCCCGCAGAATATTGGTACCGTACTGGGTTCACACTATCCGAGAGTCACTGGCGCGCAGTGTCAATATGGCTGGCGTACCAGTCGTAAGTCTCAGGTAAAGCCTGCTCTAGAGTGGCGCCACAAACAAAGCCAGTCGCATTGAGACGCCGTACGTCATAGGCGCGGTAAATATAACCGCTGGGTTTGCTGGCATCCCAGACGATTTGCTCCTTCATGCCGGTATAGGCGGCAAGAATATCCACTACATCACGGATCTTGCGCGTCGTACCGGAAGCAAGGTTAAGGGGGCCAGTTGCATTGTTCATGATCGCAAGTAGCGCGCGCGCGCAATCCTTAACATAGAGAAAGTCCCGTTGCGCCGAACCATCACCCCACACGGTGACCGATGTTTTCGTCTGGACGGCTTCGTGGAATTTTCTGATGAGTGACGGAATTACATGGCCTGTTATTGTGTTGAAACGGTCATACGGGCCATAAAGGGTGGTGCAGAATGCAAAAGCGTACTGCATACCGTGGCTGCTCTGATAAGTCTGAAGCTGCGCAAGCATGCCGCGTTTGGCTTGGGCATAACCGTATTGGGAGTGATGCGGTGGTCCTTTCCAAACGTCATCCTCGGTGAGGGGAGCGACAGATGTAAGTTCGGGGTACATAGCGATGGAGCCCATAGCGACGACCTTCTTCACGCCCGATACATGGCACGCGTCAATGACATGTGTATTAATCAGAGTGTTCTTGAGGTAGGCTTCGCCCTGGTTCGATGCGTTGTACATGAGGCCCCGCACGAAGCCGGCTAAATGGAATACATAGTCGGGCTTGGCGCGCGCGAAATATTCCAGCACGCGCTGGCGGTCGGTCAAGTCGCATTCACCTGACGAGGGAGCCAAAATTCTCGTGAAGCCTTGCGATTGCAAATATTCTTTGAGGTTGATACCGACAAGCCCTGAACCGCCGGTAATCAAGATAGTGTCGTTGTGCTGCATCATAAGATCGAATAGGCCAAAGAGCGGGGCATGTTGGGAAGCTAGAACAGCTGGCCGTGAAACTTAAGTCATGCAGCGTGCACGCTGGAAGGCGACTGGCGAGTGCGCACAGCGTTGTGCGCGATTTCCATGAAAGTCCGCGCAAAACCGAGCATTCGAACGTCATGAGACTTTGAGTCGAATGGCTCAGTCGTCCGCCTATCTAAAAACTCGGCAATAGCGCGAGCGCAGTCCACCGGATCACCTCGTCGAAAGTAAAAGAAATTAGGCGCCCTCTGCTCCAGATGCACAGGATGGTCGGACAAAATCACTGGTTTGCCGAATGCCTTCGCCTCCTCGACTATGGAACTCCATCCTTCGAATCGAGAGGGTTGGATCGCGGCTTGAGATGCACGAATGAGAGCAACCTGCTCCTCGCGTGGAAGCGCACCTGTCAATTGCACCTGGGATTCAATGTCGAGTTGTCGAATTTCCGATTTCAGGCTGGCAATGTACACCGGATGATGATGGTCGGTGATGGGGCCGGTGCAGACCACATGAATTTTCCGGCCATCCTGCGCTAACTTCGCTACAGCACGGAACAGCGTGGGGTGGTCTTTGTGGATCCAGAACTGATTGCATACGATGAAGAAGTCAGCAGGGACGCGATGCCGAGCCATGACGGGAACAGGATCGCCGTACCAGGAATCCAAAGGCGCGGTGACGAAACGAAGAATATGAGTTTCGGCGCGAGGAGTCCCATATACTCGAACGGCGTCCTCAAGCGCGGATTGGCTGCTGAATACCGTGTGTCCGCCGATTTTGTTCAACTGTGAACGAAATCGACGGTCCCGAATCTGCCGCGTGAACCAGGGAAAATTCTCGGGCATGATGCAGTGCTGAATATCGGGAATCCAATCGATCGGATTCGGAAGTGAAGTGGGGGATTCGCAAACCGGAAAGATACAGTCCACACCTGCGCTATGGGCAGCGCGTGACAACTCGGGGACGGCATCACGAAAAAGAGCGGCAGTGCCAAATGACTTGGTGACTTGCGCAACCCGGCTCAGCGCCCGGTTCTTGAAAATATCTGCTTGCCATGCTTCGTATAACACGAGTCGGTCAACGAGCGGAACAACTTCTTCGTAGAGATCGGTGCGATTCCGGCAAAAAAGTGTAATTCGCGGGCACTCATCATCTGGTAGACGCCGCAGAGCGCGGATCAGATTGTGCACGTAAGTCGCGCCACCCAGCCACAAATCCAACCCGATCAAGCCCAGATGAAGTCGTCCGTTTTTCATGCGATCAACCCCTCAAATGACGACCGGCGCATACTCGCCAAGAGATTAAGACGGAGAGAATTTCTCTACCGATGACACCCGAATGGAGCCAGCAAAGCATACATCAGGTCCCGAGAAATGTCAGCCAGATTGTAGGGCGCTCAATATTCCCTTTACGTTCAAGTGCTGAAAAGGCCTAAAGGGGGCTGGTTGGCCGGTCATCCCCTCGAATGGACTAAGCAAAGGCCTTGCTGGACAAGGGATTTGCCTGATCTAAGCGAGACAAAAGCGAGCTTGACAAGGAGTCCTATCTCCCTATAATCGGCGAGCAGACTTCGGCGTGACGCCAGCCCGATCAAGCGCGGGATCCCCTATCCCCGACCGGGGAAGCGGATTGCAATTAAAGTCTGTGTTCTGCGAGACTTGGCGAACGAACAAATCAGGGAGAAATCGCGATGACCGACAAGAATGAACTTTTGGTGGTGGCGGGAGCGGACGGCTTCATTGGAGGTTCCCTGGTAGCGGACCTTCGTCGACAAGGGTTTACGCGCATCAGGGCCGTGGGCGCGAAACCGTTCGAGCGCTGGTACCAGCATTTCCCCGATGTCGAGAATTTGCGACTCGACCTAAAAGATCGTGAGAATTGCGAGGCCGCCGCCAAGGGTGCATACCAGATTTTCATGCTTGCGGCGGATATGGGAGGGATGGGCTTCATCGAGACCCATCGGGCGGAATGCATGCTTTCGGTGTTGATCAGCACACATATGCTGATGGCTGCGCAGAAGTGCGGAGTGCAGGGTTACTTCTATTCATCCTCCGCGTGCGTATACAACGCCAGTAAGCAGAAAGAGTTCGATTGTCCAGCTTTAAAGGAAGAAGACGCATATCCTGCTGACGCAGAAGACGGCTACGGATGGGAGAAGCTTTTCAGCGAGCGCATGTGCCGGCACTTTCGCGAAGATTACGGTCTGCGCACACGCGTGGCGCGCTACCACAACGTTTACGGCCCACATGGGACTTGGACTGGTGGGCGCGAGAAAGCGCCCGCCGCCATTTGCCGCAAAGTGATTGAAGCGACGCTCAAAGGTCACACCGAAATTCCAGTGTGGGGAGACGGCAATCAGCGGCGCAGTTTCATGTACATTGACGACTGCCTAAAAGGCACGCAGATGATCATGAACTCGGAGGTCACCGAGCCTCTCAACCTCGGTTCTTCTGAGATGGTAAGCGTCAATCAGTTGATTGACATCGCGGAGTCGTTCGCGGGCAAAAAGTTTAAACGCGTATATGAGCTTTCAGCCCCGAAGGGTGTGAACGGCCGAAACAGTGACAACACGAAGATCAAACAGCTGCTGAACTGGGAGCCCAGCATCCCGTTACGGGTGGGCCTCGAGAAAACCTACCGCTGGATTTACGATCAGTATGTGGCCCGTGAGAAGGGCGTTGCGGTCTTAGTGTAATTCGAACTCTTGCCTTTTATATTTGTGTGGTCTCATGATGTGGATCAAGCGTTCCGTCCCGGCGAAGCAAGTACGTTCCGGGAACCGGCAAGCTTCCCTGCGCTGACAGAATTTTGTTTACGGCCTCGGCGATAATGGCCGGATCGGCATAAGAAGAAAAATCGAAGTCCGCCGGCCTGCGGCGGCGGATGCCTTCCGTGTCCAACTGGAAGGTTGGTACCAATTGATAGACACGCAAAGAATCCGCTGAATTTTCCGCTGCCACAGCGCGCAACATCGCGTGCAGCCCTGCCTTCGAGGCCGCGTAAGCGGACCGTCCGGCACCCGGTAAAAGAGCCACATCGGACGACAGGTTGATGATGATGCCGGGAGAATTGGCAACAAGTTTCGGCAGCAGTCTCGACACAAGAATGCAATGGCCCACGCAGTTCGTGTTGATGACTCGTTGCCATTCTTCCGCCGACGTCGTCGCTGCAGGATGTCGTTGACCAACGCCATAATCCACGGCGCACAGAACCAGCGCTCGAACGGGCGTTGATTCCAAGGTTGAGGTACACCGAATTACGTCAGCGATCTTGGCGAGATCTAAGCCTCGCCACATGGAGTCATCCAGATCCTCCGGCTTCCTGCGGGAGAGACCGATGGCAAAATGACGGGTTCTGGCGAGGTTGCACAGAATCGCCTTGCCAATCCCTTGGGATGCGCCAGTCACAAGTGTGCAGGCGGTTGCGTTAAAGGTTCCCAGTGGGTGCTCCGCTGTGCGCTTTAGAAAAGTCGATGATGGCCTTGACCCATTTTGTATCGTGGCGAGTCTTGCTCGACAGCATTTGACCTACCACGCCGGGAAGTTCCACCAATGAAAGCACGCGATGAGGGATATCCGCGATTGAAATAATTCCATCCCGCAAAAGATCGACGGCTTCAAGAATATGTCGCAGCGATGTCCCGCGATGGCCGATAAGTTGAACGGTTTTGCCGCTCGAGCAATCTGTAACTACAGTGGGTGGTGCGCCTACCTCGCCACAAATATTATTCCATCGAATGGCATCAAGATTCACTTCGCCGAGGCGAGCTTCTTTATGTTCCGCTGGAAAGCCAGCCATAAGGTCTATGGTCGCGCCCTCCCTTACAACGTCCAGTAACGAACACAGTCCTGCCGAAGCATCTTCCCGGGAACAGCAGAGGATCGCGGCATTGGATCCGGAACCCGCTGGGCATTCGCGAAGGGTGCTTGTCAGGTTGGTAGCGGAGCAGACCCGGACATTTGCCGGCCAGCTTGCGGACTCTCTCAGCCACTCTGCATGGGCTTCCGACTTTGAGACGAGAACAACGAAAGATCCGGGAGATATGGACCATAACTTAGCGGCCAGGATGCCGACTGTCCCAGCGCCACGTATCAGGAGCGAGTTGCCACCCCTTTCCCGAAGCAGCTCCAAGCTGTACAACACAGATGCCAGTGGTTCAGCGAGAACAAGTTCCGTGTCTGCGAGCATGCACTCTTTAGGACATGCGACTAAAAGGCCGCCCTCGGCGGCGAGCGCAGCATCTATACAAAATATGTCGCGAAATACTCCGTCGTCACTGTGACCGATCACAATGTGAGGATTCTTACGGTGTACCGGATTAATTATTACGCGAATTCCTTTGGACAAGCCGCAATCTCTTGGAGCATGAAGGACGATGCCCACTCCTTCGTGACCAAGTACCGCGGCCCTGCAAACCCGGTTGCCGGAAAGCATGGCCAGATCTGTTCCGCAAACTCCCGCCGCCAGCATCTCAATGAAGATGGTGGAATCGTTATAGGATGCGGGCCCTTGTTGCTCAATCGCAAGATGACTCAGATTGGAGGAGCGCAAGGCAACGGAATGTTGCGGCACACTAGGCACTCTTGGAAACCCTTGACGCGTTTCCGAGACCCCAGGATTGAATGAAAGTAAGCGCTTCTTCCAATTGGCTGTCACCAATGTCATCGACGAATGTGGCTTCCCCAATCCGGCATAGAACGGGCATTCTAAGCCGCCCGCCGCGATGTCTTTTAGCCTCCCGAAGGCCTCGCTGGAGCATGTCGAGGGTCACTCCCGGCTGGTCAATGGGCAGTCCCAATACCTGCTGCGTAGTGAAGATTCGCTCCGCCTGATCAAGTCGGAGGATGCCCGATACCGCAGCCAGCGCCGTTGCAATGGCCATGTCAAGAGCAACGGCTTCGCCGTGCTCCAGGTCACTCAGTTCGAATTCGAAGATAGGGCTAAATGTGTGGCCATAATCCGGACAACGGTCCAGCGTACGCTCGTGAAGGTTCGGGGAAAGTTCGAGCAGCATTGCACGAATAGCCCTGCGAACGAGTTCCATTCCGTATTTCGATTGAAGCTTTGTGCGGATGAAGTCGAATCCGTGCTCTTCGATCAGCTCGAACAGCGATCGATCTGCCACCAACGCAATCTTAAGAGCCTCCGACAAGCCATTTCTTATTTGACGGTCCGAAAGTGTAGAAAGAAAACAGGGATCCACCACGACAGCATAGGGAGCCGAGTATGTGCCCAATCGGCTCTTGCTTTGGCGAAAGTTTACCGCATTCTTGAGTCCGATACCCGCGTCGATCGCGGCCAGCAGAGTAGTTGGAAGTTTCAAGCAAGGGACGCCGCGTCTGAACAGATTGGTCGATAAACTGGCGATATCCAGAGTAATTCCCCCGCCTGCAGCAACCACAAGGTCTCTACGTCTGCGAACACCAAGGGCGTCGAAGGACGACACCAGTTCTGTAACCGCGAACAGATCCTTTCGCTTCTCTCCAGTTCGCAGGACGACTGTGTCAACATGCCGGTAGGATCCCGCGAGTAAGCGCCGAAGCGAGTCGCCGTTGAGTTCGTCAACGGCGCTATCGACGACCAGAACAATTCGTTCGAATGGTCTCAGAAGGTGCTCGGGAAATGCCTCATTTTCAAAAATGTTGGGCACTACGTGCACGGCATAATCGACGGAATTATGTCGAGAGACTTGGTATGGCGGGTCCGCACTCAATGTCTCGCGACGATGAATTTGTGGCGATTCGCGCGCGACATAAGCGGCGCCGATAAGGCCGGCATCGTCGGAGAGTGGGCCCATAATCACGCGATCGGCCCAAAATGCCGAAGGATCCGACGCCAAGGGGTAGAAGCCAAGCATGCAAAGATTTTCAAGTACAGATGAGAGGTAAAAGTCACCGAGCCGAAAACAAACGCCTCCGGTAAGGATCAGTTTGTCGATTTCAGGATCCAGCATGAAATGCCACTTGATCGCCTCTGCGATGGGCAAGGTGAAGGCTTTAAGCAACTTCTTGGAAAACGGGTCATCGCTGGCCAAACCATCAGCCAGCACATCGGGAGACACATCGGAAACCGGACCGTTATTCGTATGCAATGACATAAACTCTTGCGGCAACATTTCGCGGATCCGACCGAGTACACGCTTGATGCCTTCCCCCGAGACGAAAGCATTCATATGATCTACGCCACCGCACGAGCATTTTAGAGAAAGAGGAAGGCCCTCAACCGAAAACGAAATGCGGTGATGGCCAATTTCGCCTTGGGTGCCGAGAACCGCGTCAACAGGTATGTGTGGAACCGAACAATTCAAAACACGGGAGGCAATCCCGGTGCTTACGGTGATGAGGGCAATCCGACGCGCGCGGAGCAGACTTGCCATTCTAGAGTGTGCAATCAGGGAGGCTGTTACATCATTCACGATCGTGATGTTGATGTCATCGAAATGCTGTCTAATTGCCAGATCCAAATCGAAAGTCGAGGAGTCTTCTCCCAGGATGGGTCCGGACCCAAGGATCTGTCCCGTGTGCGCGTTGAGCGCGGCTCCTATTGAAATGGCGATTGACGGACGCCGTTGCGATACGTGAGAAGAATGCCAGCATGATTTTGTCGTCGTCGCGATGTAGGCCGCAATTTTGTTCACGATGTCAGCGGCGGAACTGCCAGGGTGGGAACGGCGATTCAAGGATGGGACGCGTTGGAGACCCGTCAAGCCTCCGTCTCGACCCACGATTCCGCTTCGGAACGATGTACCTCCGATGTCGAACGTAACGATTTCATCGCCGTTTCCGAGAGTGACAGGGAATGAACTCATGCGCCACCTTATAGAAGGATGAAACGGCCTTCCAACGACAAAAGTCCCGTTGGGCCTACGATTGTAGCGCGTTTTTGTACAAATACAATGGGAAACGGCGGGGCAGCAAAGACAAACGTTGGTCGCAAATGGCCATTGAGCAGCCGCCCCGAATACGATCCTTCATTCCGCAAATTACTCTTAGTCAATTAGGTTGTAAACGGCGTGGCTTGAGCGTTTCTAAGTGTCCAGGCTTTCAAGGAACGTCGCCGATGGCGCGAAGAACAAGCTGCCACTGACGGCGCGGCTAAAATCAAGAATCCGATCATAGTTGCCCGGCGGGCGCCCCACAAACATGTTCTCCAGCATCTGTTCCGTTGTTCGCGGAGATCGGCTGTATCCAATAAAGTAAGTTCCGAATTCTCCACGCCCGGGGCTGCCGAAGGGCATGTTGTCCCTGAGAATCTTGACTTCTTTTCCACCCTCGACGATGGTCGTCAGCGCGCTGTGGGCCGAAGACGGTTTCACCTCGTCGCTCAGCTCAATATCGGAAAGCTTCCTGCGTCCAATGATGCGCTCCTGTTCCTCGGTCGAAAGAACGTTCCACCGACTCATATCGTGCAGATACTTTTGTATGATAACGTAGCTCCCGCCCGCAAACTGAGGGTCTTCTCCGGCAACGAGCGCGGCGTTAAGGGCGGCCACACCGCGTGGATTTTCGGTCCCATCAACAAATCCAAGAAGGTCGCGATCTTCGAAGTATTGGAAGCCATGGGTCTCATCAACCAGCGAGACTGCTCCCATGATTCGCTCCATGATCTGTGTGACCAATTCGAAACACAGATCCATTCTCTTAGCGCGAATGTGAAACAACATGTCGGCAGGTGTGGAAACGGCATGACGTTCGCCTGCTCGTATCTCGCGAAAGGGATGAAGTTCAGCGGGCCGGATTGTACCGAAGAGTTTGTCCCAGACTTCGGATCCGAATCCCGCAACACACGAGAGCCCTCCTTCGATGCGACGGAAATCGACCGCGCGAAAGATGCCTGGAAGATCGCCACAGAGTGACCGCACCGCTGCATAGCTGTCGCTGTCCGGTTTGATATTAACGACCAAAAATATTGCTGAACTGGTGAGCGGTGCGAGAACAGGTTGAGGAAGTGGTGTGGGCTCTTCTTTGCCGACTGGGCTCATACGATTTCGCCAATTCTTTCAGCACATAATACAACTGGACGCCAGAGAAGCGCGAATAATCCACACCGCTGCCGCCTGATCTCTTTGATTCCCAGCTCACCACCCCGGGAAGAACGGCGCCCACTCCTTCCCCAATGACGCCGATTTCATGCTTGCCGAAATAACGTTCGACCCTGAGCTCCGGTTTTTAAAGAATCCAGCAAGTATCGTGCATGAATGACCACGCGCCACCGGACGCGCGTTCGCGGAATCCCACATTAATTTATTGAGGAATCTCGGAATGCGCTAGGCGCATTCCGAGTACGTTCCCACGAAGGACTATGCTTAGCGGCGTTCTGGTTCTGGATGGGCTGCGGGAGGGGGAGCCTGGCGTTGTACCATGTTTTGTTGCGCAGCGGTCTGGCGCTGCTGCAACTGCTGAGTCTGTTGCTGGTGACGCTGTTCTACTTGCTGCTTCCTGGCGTCGTCAGCATTTTGTTTGGCAAGCTGCGCATGTTCTTTGTCTTGCTGCTGCTGGAGCTGTTGGCGCTGTTTTTCCTGCTGCGCCTGAAGCTTTTGCTGTTGTTGTTGATATTTTTGATCTAGTTTTGGATTGCCTGTGTTGGGAGCAGCTGGCCGTTCATAAGCGGGCAAATCGCTCGGGTGAACTGCCGGTTTGGGGGCGGCATTCGCAGGTTTTGCGGCCTCATCGTTGCTATTCTCCGGACGGTTGTTTTCCGGGCGTGCTTCCCCGGCAGGCTGACCTTGAGCCGGTTTTTCCGGAGCGCGATACGGCGCTCCAGCTTCACGGGCAGCGACCGCTCCATCCCCCTTGAACTCGCCTGGCTTTTGCGTAGCCGCGATGGGTGGTTTGCCTTGATTGGCTGACGCTCTCAGTTCCGGATTGCCCCGCGCTTCCTGCACATGTTGCGTCTGCGCGGCGACGGGAGGAACGTGCCTTCCATTGGCGGCCGCCTCTTCGGCTGCAGTTGGACGAGCATTGATACCTCCGGTGCCGCCGTTGTAGCTAATGCGGTTTACCGTTGTCGTGTTATTGATCACGGTAGTGTTGTAAACGTTGTGAATGTTTGTCACGTTCACGTTGGTAACAGATCGGTTGTAGTAGAAATGATCATGGTCCCAACGGCCGCCTTCAAAACCATTTCCAAAATATCCGAAGCCATAAACGACGCCACCGTAAAATCCTACGGTCGGACCCCAATAGCCCTCATGCCAAATGAAGGCGGCGCCGCCCCATCCCCAATAACCGGGCGTCCAAAGAAAGCCGGGTTGTGGTGCGAGCACCCATGTGCCAGGAACCCAGAAATAACCATCATCTCCCCATGCCCAGTAGCCCGGGGTCCACAGATAACCATCATCGGGGCACGGCGGCTGTTCGTACACTGGTAAAGCCGGCGGCGCAATCGTGATCGAAACGCCGATTTGAGCGAAAGATCCCGCTGACAGCGTCAGTAAGAAAAACATAGACAACAAAAACCGGACGATGCGGTTTGGTTGCATTCGATATCTCCTTCCGGCGACCTTAACTTGTTCGCAACCAACGCTGGTTGCCGCGGCGCCGGACTCGAGCTCTGTCCCTTAAAACATCTAGAACAAATGAGCCAGCCCTTAGACTAGACATACACCGAAAAGGTTGTTTCAAATTACCTCTCAAGATTTGCGGGATCTTGCCGTATTTCTTGAATTTTCATGTGCAGCAGACAAAGTAAAAACGCACCGCCTTAGAAAATGCGGTGCGTTTCGGTACGTATAATTTGTGACGAGAAATTAGCGCGGCAAATCGGAGTTCACCGACCCTGTGCCACAGCTATTTGCAATTTCCGTAACTTGCGCAACCTCAATTGTGGGCTGGTCTGCGGAGTCGGAAGCTGTCATTGCTGTGGATCCATTCGTCACGACGCCGACAATGGATACTTCTTGGCCGACATGGCCTTGCAATTTTGCGTCGTCGCCTGACACCTTCACAGTCGAGCCCGTTTCATCTTGTTTAAGTGTGTAATTGCCGGACGAACCCCTGAGGCATCCTTGCACACTGCGGCTTCCGTAATCGTTCGTCGTCTGTGCTTGATTTGCTTGCGATTGATCCTGCGATGAGGTGGGCGATCGTTGAGCCCATACGAATGCTCCCATCAAGAGTACGAGTAATCCCGTCGTTATTCGGTTCATAGAATCCTCCGATCAGTGAATTGCGCGAAGCGGAGCGCACATCGAACTGGAAACCACTTTAGCTCTCCCGTTCCAGGCTGACAATCGGTTGAATGCTCGAGAAGGACGATCGAGATTGGGTAGATATTTTTGGGCGAATGCGGTACACAATTTTCCTAGGCTTAATAAATCGTTCAGACCCACCGAGCTTGTTTCTTTCTTTTCATCACGCTGCGGCGAGACATCATGGCAAGGTGTGATCCGGCTGCGAATCTTGGGCGCGAGAGCCTCGTTAATCTTGCGAACTAGTTCGCGCAGTTTTTCCGGATCATGCTCCTTCGCCGCCGCTTCGCAGAGCTCCCGCCAATTCTGGTGAATGTTGGTGTCATCGCTCATAAATGGCCTATCCTTCCGGTTGCCGAAAAATAACGTAACTTACTTAAAATGGAACGTCCATACCTCAACGTGAATGCAACGACGGATTGTCTAAGTGCAAGCGCCATGCCATATACTCAAGGCCTGATATTGCAAAGATTTAGCTATCTCACGGGGCAGACGGGGCATCGGTAAGAATTTCGCCCCTCCCGAACTTTTGGCCCCGACCATTCTGGATAAACCTGATGGGTTTAGCCATGAGTAGAAAATTCGGGAACGCTCAACCGAAAACTCGAAACCGCCGGGACTGGCACATCAAATACAGCAATTACTGTAGGCAAAGTCCGCAATAAATTCTGTATGCTCTAGAGAGTTCATCGTATGTCTCCCAAATACAGTGCTCGTGTTATCTTTGCGCTCGCGGCTATTCTTCTCTTAGTGAGTGGAATCGCGGCTTGTTTCACCATTCTTCGATTGAATCAAAGCCAGGGATGGGTTGGACATACGCAGGATGTGCAGGTGGCTCTAGGGCAGGTGGACGCTGAGCTTGCCGTTGCCGCCCGCAATCGCACGGCATATCTAAACACGAACCAAGCCAGTTATCTCGATCGTTACAATACCGAGCTCCCGAAAATTTCTGCGATCCTCAGCCAGCTATGCGTGCTCACCCAAGATAATGCGGCCCAGAGAGCCCGTTGCGCGGACTTGCAAGACACGGTAAACCAGAGGCTCGCTCTCTGGAACGCTTCGATTGATTTAAAGAAAGCCAATCCGGAAGATAGTCACGGGCAATCCGACCTGGCAGTTAAAGGTCTAACCTTTGCGCAAACTCAAAGTTCGCTGGGCGAAGAGATGCGTGCGGAAGAGGCCCGTTTGCTCGAATTGCGACAACAAAGGTCACGCCTCCTTTTCAAATGGGCAATCGTCGTTCTGGGCACATCTTTTATCGTTGCTCTCTGGTTGCTTTCCCTCCACTACCGTCTCTTGATGTCGGAGCTTGACTCACGATTGACAGCCGAGAATTCGGCCCGCGAGAGCGAACAGTCTCTTCGCTTACTGACCATCCGTTTGCTGCAACTACAGGATGAAGAACGGCGAAGATTTTCCCGGGAACTGCATGACAGCCTCGGCCAGTATTTGGTCAGCGCGAAGATGAACCTCGACCTCCTGGCACAGAACTTTCCGCGCGAGGCGAACCTCGCGGAGGCGGTGTGCTCTCTCGAGCAGGCAATCGCCGAGACTCGGACTATCTCGCATCTGCTGCATCCGCCACTCTTGGATGAAGTCGGTTTTGTCTCTGCCGCAAAATGGTACATAGACGGCTTCGCGCAACGCAGTGGTATCGAAGTGATTTTCGATATGCCCGCGGAACCGCCTCGTTTGCCCAAGGAGGTGAATATTGTGCTCTTCCGGATTCTGCAAGAAAGCTTGACCAATATTCATCGTCACGCCATGACGAACAAAGCAGAGATCAAACTGAATTATTTCCCCGATCGAGTCTCTCTAACGGTGCGTGATTATGGCCGGGGCATATCGCCGGAATTACTCCGATCGTTTGTCACCAAGGGGATAAATGTGGGTGTAGGGCTTGCGGGAATGCGGGAGAGGACTCGCGAGCTGGGAGGCGAGATCAAAATTAGCTCGACCCACAGCGGCACCACGCTGTTGGTGGATATTCCTCTGCGAACAAGCCTGGCCCAAGATGTGTACGTAGGTCAGGAAGTTGTTTAATTTAATGTTCCATTCTCACCCGCCCGGCATTTAGCCAACCTTAGTCCTCTTTGTTCCATCGAAAGATCTCACTTATTGGGGGA
>Ga0187847_10002097_pt1 | contig 16646 bp, 14 predicted proteins | sample June2016WEW_4_10_FD_132458 | JGI IMG/M metagenome (GOLD analysis project Ga0187847, IMG submission 132458) | Peatland microbial communities from SPRUCE experiment site at the Marcell Experimental Forest, Minnesota, USA - June2016WEW_4_10 | ecosystem: Environmental > Terrestrial > Soil >...
CAGTCGGCCAAGACGCTGCGCGGGTCACGCATGGAAGACGTGATTTTTGCCGGCACGCGCGACCGCAAACCGACCGGCATGGCCGAAGTGGCGCTGACTTTGATTGATCCTGAGGAGTACGACGGGCCGGATGCGGGCAACCCTACGGAAATCGATATTCAAGACGAACTGCCGCGAGAAGCCGAGTCTGACTTTGCAGACTGGAATGAAGCCGAACTCCGCGCGAAAGCAGCCGAAGAGACGGAGAGCCTTACTGAAGAAGCGAGACCGGGAAAAATAGAGGAAGTGGAAACGGAAGGTTCGCCCACCCTTTTGCACAAAGCGCAAAATGGTGGGGCAGCCGTAGGGTTATCGGATGAGGCAGCCGTAGGGTTATCGGGTGGGGCAGCCATAGGGTTATCAGATGGGGCAGTCACCGAGGAATCTGACGCGGCAGCGGCGATCCAGGCGGGGCCGCAAGTTGTTCTGAAAATACGGCGGCGCAAGTTTCAGCAGAGTTTTCGCGCGGGAGAAATTGTCGTTACCCGCCGTCTGTTCCGTTCGGGAGAAAGCGAATATCTTCTCAACGGGAAGCTCTGCCGCCTGCGCGACATTCAAGAGCTGTTCATGGGCACAGGCCTGGGACCGGAGTCCTACGCGCTGATTGAACAGGGCCGCATCGGGCAAATTCTCAGCAGCCGGCCCACCGACCGCCGCGCGATTATCGAAGAAGCCGCGGGCATTACGAAGTTCAAGACCAAGAAGCGTCTCGCCGAGGCGCGTCTCGAAGATGCAAAGCAAAACCTTGCCCGCATCAACGATATTTTTGATGAAGTCGCGCGGCAGATGAATTCGCTCAAGCGTCAGGCTGCGAAAGCCGAGCGCTATGCCAAGCTACGGGATGAAATGCGGGCGAAGCTACGCGTGGTTCTGGCCAGCAAGTTCGTCCAACTGGAACGCGACGGCGCCGGGATCAGCGGACAGATCAACACGCTGGGAGAAGACATTCACCATCATGCGGAGAGCGTGCAGTTGCTCGAAACCGAGCATGCGGACCGCACCCAGCGGGGCTATGCGGTGGAGAGCGAAATACGAGAGAATCGCGAGCGCATCAACGAAATCAAGCTGGAAGCGGATCGAGGCGCGGCACAACGCCGGCACAATGAAGAACGCTGTTCGGAATTGACCGTCCGCGCGGCTTCTTCTGATTCCGAGTTGTCGCAGGCGCGCCATAAGTTGACCGTGCTTGAAGCCGAACGCGACTCCAATCGCGAGATTCTCGATTCCACAGCTTCGGAAGTTGCTGCTGCACAGCAAGAACTTGCGAATGCCCAACAACGTGCGACGGAGGCGGCCCACGCACTGACCGAGATGGAGCATCGCCAGGAACAGTCCCGGGTTGCGATCATTGAAGCCGTGGCTGGGGCCGCCAGCCTGCGAAATCAGCTGACGCAGTCGGAAGAGCGGGTTGCGGCCATGGACCGCGAAGCGCATCGACTCCAGACCGAGGCCGCGACTGCGAATTCGCAAGTTGAAGCATTTGGTGGACAACGTGGTCAGATCGCCATTGAGTTTGAGACTGTCTCGCAATGCCTTAATGGATTGACCACAGAAATTGCGACCGGCCGTGAATCACTCGCGGCCAAGCGTAGCGACGAAGCGACGTGCAAGCATCATCTGGATGGCCTCCGCGCCGAGTATGCGACGGCGATCGGGAAAAAGGGTTCGCTCGAAGCCGTCATTGCCGAGCATGGCTATTCGACCGAGTCGGTTCGCCGCCTGTTTCAGTCGGGCGTGATGAATAGCGGGCATGCCCCGGTTGGCGTTCTGGCCGATTTCCTCGAAGTGGAGAATCGCTACGAAGGCGTGGTGGAAGATTTTCTGCGCGATGAGTTGAACTACATCGTGGTCAAGTCGTGGGACGCAGCCGATGAAGGGCTGCGGTTGTTGCGGTCTGATGTAGATGGCCGTGCCACGTTCCTGGTCCATCCCGAGGACTCGCAAGCAAAGTTTTCTTTTGTGCTGGACGAAAGTTTGCACCAAGCGCCGCCGAGCCATCCCGTAGTTCCTTTGAAGAGCACAATTCGGGTGCTCGACGGGTTCGGAAAATCGCTCGAAGTGATTCTGCCGAAGCTACGCGATGGGTATATCGTCCCAGATTCCGGCATAGGACGTGAACTGGCGCTCGAAAATCCAGATGCGTTCTTTTTGTCCCCTTCGGGCGAGTGCTTCCATAACGTCACCGTGACGGGCGGTAAACAGCGCAGCGAAGGACCCCTTTCCATGAAGCGTGAGCTTCGCGAAGTGGTGAGGCTGATGAACGATCTCGAGGGTGCACTGCGCGAAGAAGAAACGCGTGTGCTGCGACTAGGACACGAAATCAAAGATCTCACTTCCCTGCTCGACCGTCTGGAAAACGAAAAGCGCGAAGCCGAAAAGCAGGCCATGACGGCGGGACACCTTCTCGGCCAACTGGACACCGAGATGAGCCGAGTACGCGAGCGGGCCGAGACCTGCCAGCGCGAACTGACGCGGCTCGCCACAGACCGGAGCGAGCAGACCACGTTGATTGCGGCGCGTATGGCTGAGATCGCAGGCCTGGAACACATTCGCATGGAGCGCGAGCAACAGGCCGTCCAAATGCAGGGGGAATTGGGCCGTCTGCGGGAGGGCCGCGATCTCGCTTCGCAAAACGCGACCGAACGCCGCGCGCACATGGCCACGATGGAAGAGCGGCGTCGCGCCGCCGCCGCCGTAGTCGAGCGAATCGAGTCGCTGGTGGCTGAATTACGCGAGCGCGCTCAATCGCTCGCCGCCCAGATCGAATCGGCAAACTCTGAAAGACTTCAGAGGGAAACTGAGAACCAGCAGATTGCTGTCCGGCTGGGAGATCTCGAGGCGGAACGGAACGCCACGCAGGCGCGTGACGGACTGCTGCAAGTGGAGTCTGATCAACTCCGCGCCCGACTTGCGGAGATTGATGAGACTCTTCGCAACGCCCGCACGCTGCTCGACCAGGCTCGCGACCGCCGCGGCGAACTGCAAGCCGCAGCTGCTAAGCTGCAAGCTGACGCTGAGTACATGGCGCAGACCTGCTTGAACGAGTTGGGCGTCGAACGCCCAGTGCTTATGGCGGATGCGACGATTATCCCCGTCTCGGGCGATGAACTAGTACAGGAAGACGAAGTCTATCGTGATATGCGCGGACGCCTCGACGCTATGGGGCCGGTGAACATGATGGCGCTCGACGAGTATAAAGAAACAGCCGAGCGTCATGGTTTTCTTGAAACTCAACGCAAAGATCTGCTCGATTCGATTGAAAACACCCAAGCAACGATCAAAGAGATCGACGTCTTCTCGCGGCAGAAGTTCGAGGAAGCATTCCACAAAATCAACGAAAACTTCGGCGTCACGTTCCGCAAATTGTTTGGCGGCGGCCATGGCTTCATGCGGCTGACCGATGAAGAAAACAGCGCGGAAAGCGGCATTGACGTGGTGGCATCGCCTCCGGGCAAGAAGCTGCAAAACGTGCTCCTGCTCTCTGGCGGCGAAAAAGCCTTGACGGCGCTGGCTTTGCTTGTCGGCATCTTCCAATACGCGCCGAGCCCGTTCTGCATTCTCGACGAAGTGGATGCGCCGCTCGATGAGGCCAACATTGGCCGGTTCACTGAACTGGTCAAAGAGATGAGCGTACAGACGCAGTTTGTGCTCATCACCCATAGCAAGAAGACGATGAGCATCGCCCCTGTGCTCTATGGCGTGACCATGCAGGAACCCGGTGTTTCCAAGTTGGTGTCGGTGAGGTTTGGGACGGCATAATTTAGCGTGAGTCGTGAGTGGGACGGTTCTGAACATTAGCTGCCGCAGGTTCTCAGATTTCGGAGCCGCGATATCCACTTCCCTCCTCAGTTTTTCCACAGTGTGTGTCGCTGGAATGCCTTGTCCAGAGCGGCTTTCACCGAACCTGCCGAGTGTCAACTATTTCCCATCCGGCAGGAGAGAAACTTCTTGCATCTCCTGAACAGAAATCATTGACAAAATATTTTGAGACGCTAGAATACCCCTCTGATTCCTGCCTGTAGAATTCCAATATGAGCACTGAAACTCTCGACACCGTCCTGCTTCGCACCAATTTTCCCGACCTCACTCTGCACGCCAGCGGCAAGGTACGCGACGTCTATGAAATTGACCGCGATCATCTGCTGTTCGTTGCCACCGACCGCATTTCTGCGTTCGACTACGTCCTGGCTACCGGCATTCCGCACAAAGGCCAGGTACTCACGCAGATCTCGTTGTTCTGGTTCGAATTCCTCAAAGACGTCATCGCCAACCACGTGGTCACGGCGGACGTGAACCAGTATCCCGTGCCCATTCGCAAGTACGCCGATCAATTGCGGGGCCGCTCCATGCTGGTCAACCGCGCCGAAATGTTCCCGGTGGAGTGCGTGGTGCGAGGTTATATCTCCGGCAGCGCGTGGAAGGAATATAAGACGACGGGACGCGTTTGCGGCATTGAGCTGCCCAAAGGATTGAAAGAATCCGACAAGCTGCCCGAGCCTATCTTCACGCCCGCAACCAAGGCCACCAGCGGCCACGACGAAAACATTCCGTTCAGCGAGATGTGCCGCATTGTCGGCGAAGAATTGAGCCGTCAGCTGCGCGATGCCACGCTGAAGATTTACACCACAGCCGCTGATTATGCCCGCACTCGCGGCATTATCATTGCCGACACGAAGTTTGAATTTGGCATGACCGGTAAGGGCATCACACTTGCGGATGAAGTCCTGACGCCGGATTCCTCCCGTTTCTGGCCTGCTGACAAATACCAGTCAGGCAAGGCGCAGGAGTCGTATGACAAGCAGTTCGTTCGCGATTACCTTGAAGAAATTCGTTGGGACAAACAGCCTCCGGCACCGGCCCTCCCCGCCGAGGTGGCTCGTCGTACCAGCGAAAAGTACGTCGAGGCGTACGAGCAGTTGACCGGGCGCAAGCTGAATGTTTAGGTGCGAACTGCCTCAGGGGCCGCTCACGAGGCAGGCATGAATTGGGCGGCATTCAATTTGACCGACTGGGCCATCCTGGCGGCCATGTTGGCTTTTGTTATTTCGGCGATTATCGCGGGCTTTTTTCAAGAGGCCTTCGGCATTGCCGGCTTGGTTTGCGGTTATTTGTTGGCTGCGTGGCAGTATCAGCACGTGGCTGTGTGGCTCGGCCGCTTCGTAAAGGCGGACTGGGTGGCCGAGATTGTCGCGTTTCTGGCAATTTTCATCGCGGTGATGGTGGTGGCGGGAATCGCCGGGCGCATGGCCCACTGGGTCATGAAAAAGGCGGGTCTGAGCACGCTTGATCGCGCGCTTGGCGGTTTTCTCGGCCTGCTGCGCGGCGGCTTGACAGTGGCAATCGTATTGGTAGCGATGGCGGCGTTTACACCGTCATCGCAATGGCTGGAGGGGTCGCAACTGGCTCCCTACTTCCTGGTGGTTGGACGGGCAGCAACCTGGGTCGCGCCTCCGGATTTGCGGGCGCGATTTTATCAGGGATTGGATTTGCTGCGGCATCAGGCGGAAAAAGTGGAGTCGGGAGAGCATGCCGCCTCCCGCAAATAGGCCGGGCACGGCCTGGCGGTTCACACTACATTTTTAGGAAAAGAGATCCCTGTGAGAGACCAGCTCGAAGCGCTCATCATGCAGATGTACAAAAGCAACATTCTTTACTCCGAGGCCGTGCGGGAATTCAAGAAACGCTTCATACTGACCGTGCTTCAGGAGAACAAAGGCAATCAGTGCCGCGCGGCCAAACAATTGGATATGCACCGCAACACCTTGAGCCGCACCATCCACGAGCTCAAGATTGACATCCGCCAACTGCGTGACGGCGGTAAGCGACCGCCTCGCAGCGCCCGCCCGTTGGGATACGAGAAGAAAGCCGCTCGCTAAACTTTCCGCTCAATCTCAGTTTCAATCCAAGAAATAAGGGCAGCCTTTTCAGGCTGCCCTGTTCTTCTAACTGGTGTTTCCTTAATTGCTGGCCGGACGTTTGTGCACCGGCGCTTTGTGCGCAGGCCCAGCTTTTGTCAGCAATGCGCCTTTTTCCATCGTCACCACAAACGGATCCGGCGTGAACGAGACTGGTGTTCCCTGGAAGTCAAGTGGCCCACCTTCTTTGGGCATCAACTTCGCGGGAATCGGGCCATCCATCGTCAGCGTAATATCTGCGCGCTTCGCGTCGATATCATCCGAGCTGCCTGCCAGTTGCACGGTGTTGGGGTCGGCGCTAATAACCTGCGCTTCCATCTGTAAGGGCACGCCTTTGATTGCGCTCCACACTTTGTCAGAGTCTTCGGGCTTGCCCTTGGAGAGGCACAGTTCCCACTCGGCAAAGCTCATGTCTTTGGGAGCTTTGGTCTTCAACAGATCGGTGCACTGCTCTGCTGGGGTCGGCGGAACATATTTAGCCACGGTGAAGTTCGCCGGAGGTACGGGATTCGCCTTCGCGGCGGCCAAAACATCGTCCCAGCCCTGATCGGAGCCGTGATACTTCGTGTAAACACTCTTGCCGTAGTTTGTAATCTGCGTCTGGCCCGCGCCTTGGGCCAGATTGGCCGCGCGCGCAATGAAGAACAATCCATTGACCGTATCCGGCGGGTTCGCGGTCAAATAAGAAAGCGCCAGAGGGTAAACGTCTTCGAGATTGTTGGGGTTCGCGGTTACAGCCGCCAGCAGGTCTTTTTGCGCGGTCGCGTTGTCTTTCATCTGCAGCGCGGAGAAGCCCGCAACACTATTCAGCAATCCGCCTAATTCGGTCTTCTGCTTCTGGAAATCGGGGTCAGAAACACCATCTGGCTTGGCCATATTGGGCAGAGCCGCAAGGCCTCGCTCGGCAAATTGGCGTGCATCGGGCCACTTCTGCGCTGCCCGGTTGCTGTATGCCAGTAAAGCCAGCGCGCGCACATTGTTTGGATCGGCTTGCAGCAGGCGGTTGGCGGCATCGCTCATTTTCGCGGTATCCCCCGTTTTCTGGTAGGAACTCATCAAAATTTCGAGCGCGTCAGGTTTCATCACGCTGTTTGGATACTGCACCAGAAAGGCTTCCAACCCGCTAATCTTAGCGGCGGGATCGGCTTGCTGCACCGCGTTCACATACGCGTTGTATTCGGCAGGATCTTTGATTTCTTTCTTTTGTGGGGCCGCTGCGGGCTGGCCTTGGGCGGCGGTTGCGGGGGCGGGGGCGGACACGGGCGCTGGGGGTTGCTGACCAAACGCGGTTCCGGCTACAACAAGCACCACCGCCACTAGGGTCATCTTCATTCGACTGGCTCCTTGGAGTTTCGGGAAATCAAGATTTCTGGAAAACTTATGAAAACATGCCAACTAACGGTTCCGCTGACTTACACTGACACACGCTACCAGCAGTCCGGGAGAGCTTACGACGGTACCGCCTTTGGCATCCGGTGAACGGATTATAAGGACTGTTGCTCAGCGAAGGCAAGTTTTTCCGCTCCCTTTCGGCATACAAAACATCACTATTATGATGCACAAAACATGGTTTGCGTGACTGCGGTTCACTCGATCTAAATCAAGCGTGTTCATACGCAGGGATTAGAAAGCACTACGAATGACATTAAATGGCAAATGTGCAGTGGTTACCGGAGCAGGCGCCGGGATTGGAGCATCTGTAGCCGCAAAGCTGGCCAGCCTGGGCGCAACGGTTGTACTTGCGGGACGCACTCGAAGCTCTCTCGAAGCGGTGGCTAAAAAGATAGCGCAAAACGGTGGAAAAGCGGAGATTTTCGTTTGCGATGTGAGCAACCTCGAGTCCGTAGACGCTCTCGCTCAATTTGTCCGGCAAAAATTCGAAGGCCTCGAGGTTCTGGTAAATAACGCCGGCGTGCGCGGTGTCCCGGGACCGCTCCATGAGTTGCCGCCGGATTCATGGGACGCGGTAATGAATACAAACTTGCGGGGCGTTTTCTACTGCATCCGCAGTCTGGCTCCGCTCATGATCCAAGCAAAATCGGGCCATATCATCAACATTTCGTCGCTCGCGGGAAAGAATGCTCTTCCCGGAGGCGCGGCATACGCTGCGTCAAAATGGGCGCTCAATGGCCTCAGTTATTCAGTGGCCGAAGAACTGCGTGGGTTCAATGTTCGGGTATCTGTGATTTGCCCCGGTTCGGTCCACACTGATTTCAGTCCGCATACGGGCAAATCTCCTGACAAGATGCTGCAACCTGAGGACATCGCTCACGCCGTGGAAATGGTGGTCACGCAAGCGCCGCAATCGTTTGTTAGCGAGATTCTGCTGCGCCCGGCGCAGAAACCGTAGTGAACTCCCATGACGGCCTTGTTTGATCTTTATGTCTCCCCTATCGTATCGGCGCAACTCGGATGACTGTCGCCTTGCAATCGCGCAGCGCCCCACAGGTCTGCGGAGCAAGCGTGTCTTTGTTTAGGCAGAATTCAACCGCTGTCAGATAATTGTTGCCGCAGCTTACCGCCATATCTTTGCCTTGGAGTCCCGGATTCGCGTCCACAAAAGCCCGCTTCACTTCGGAGGGCGCCCTAGACGATTGCCGTGAAGGCTTTGCCAGTTGATCGGGAATTTTGACCGATGTGTAGGCACGACGGATCAACTCAAAGTACGCATCGGCGCTTAGCCCGCTGCAGGTGCCGTGCGTGGTCCATTCGTGACGAAGCAGCCAAGTCGTCGGCATGAAGTCGAGATATTTAGAAGCATCCGCCGGGCCGGGGGCGTTCGAGCAATGCTCGGGATAACCGTCCGTAAACTGTGGCCACAAACCGTGGACAACGAACCCGCGGCCCCCGGTTTGACATTCCTCCGAGGCGGCGTTGTGCTGCGAGTGGCAGAATTCGGGCTCCCAGGAAAGGTTGAGCAAATAGTAATCGAATACGCCCGGCTGGCTTGGCTTTCCGCGTTGCGCGCGCGTGCTTGAGGCCAATGCCGCGCTAAGCAGAAACGCCCAAAATGAATACTTCAAGACACGATTCACGTCATCCTCACGCTAGTTGAAGAATGGACTACAGAGTGACGAAACGTCCTCATTAAGTCTTTTTAAATAAATTTTCAAATGCCTGGCGCGCGTCGCTGGGTTTGCTGGCCGGCGGCGCCGGCGTTGACGTTTCTTTTTCCAGCCGCATGCTAATGGAGAAAAATGTGCAGTTATTCTTTTCGTCTTTGCGGGGAATTCTCTCCGGAATCGGCTGCATGCACTCAAAACGCTTCGAAGTGTCAAAGTACGTGCATTGCCGGCAAGAATGGAGCGCGATCCCGCATTTGGGGCAAGCTTCAGGCAGGTCATCCGTTACGTGAAGCACCGTGCCACACTGCGCGCACCGGGATATGCGATGCGTGCCCGGCATCTGCAATTTACGCGGGCCAAATGTGTCGTCTTTCTTCTTGGGAGGCGCGGCACTTGTTTTCTGCTTCGGAGTTTCGTTATGGTCCTGATATCCGTGTTGACGATATTTTCGATCTGACAAAGTCACACCCCAGTGTTGCCCGCAATTCTCTCTCGGAAGACGAAACTCTACAAGTGGCGTTCGGCCGCCGTTATCTTTTTCTAATTTGAATTGGGTTCCCAAAGCGGTACAGGGCCCGTTCGGTGTGCTACTTTGAATGACGGCCAATCTTGATTCCTACGTGGTCTAGCGAATTGTATTTCGTTATGTGCGATGCTACCATCGCCTTAGTTAGCATCAAAGGAAGTGCCTGGAGGCTCGTATGTCGAATCGTGATTCTGCAAATGGGATTTTGTGGTTTATTGCCGGATTGGGTGTCGGGGCAGCGGTCGCGCTCTTATATGCTCCGCAATCGGGCAACGAAACCCGCGAAATGTTGATGTCCAAAGCCGAAGAAAGCCGCGAAAAAATGAAAGATCAGGCCCGCCGCGCGCGCGAAAGTGCCGGCGAGTGGATGGATCGCGGCAAGGAAGCCTATACGCAACAGAAAGAACAGTTCAAGTCGGCATACGAAGCCGGACGTCAGGCTTACAAAGAGGCAACGACCGGGAACGAAGGCGGCGTCTAAGTTCTGGCGATCGGGATCTTTATGAACTATCTACCTATTTTCGTTGCGGTCACTTCAGTGGCGATCGTGATTCAGACCGGCATTCTGATTGGAATGTTTCTGGCTCTGCGCAAAACCGCGGAAAAACTCGATACCGTCACCAGCCATGTGAATGCAACCATTCTGCCCGCCGTAGATCTTACGCGGGAGATGCTCGTAGAGTTGCGTCCGAAAATCGAAAACATCGCGACTAACTTGAGTGAAACCACCACGATTATTCGAACTCAAGTCGAACGCGTGGATGCGACCCTCACGGAACTCGTGGATCGTGCGCGTTTGCAGGTAATTCGAACGGACGAACTTGTGGGCCGCGCCATCGATAAAGTCGAGGACGCGACGGAATCGGTGCAGAAAACAGTTTCAATTCCGGTCAAGCAGCTTTCCGGCATCATGCGCGGGGTCAGCGCCGGCCTGGATTATCTCGCCACGCAAAAGCGCCGTCAGGCGACGCAGCGCGACGAAATGTTCATCTAGCAGAGCTCGACACCATCGCTTCACGCGCTCCAAGCACCCCGCAGAATCATTTCAGCGAGAACTTGTAGATTGTTCCGCATCCAGTATCGCAGGGGCCGTTGCCCCCGTAGATGGTGACCCCGTAAAGCGTGCCGTGCCCATCCGTGATCTGGCCACCCGCGGGAGCATCGCCCTCGGTGCCATCGAAATTGTGCAGCACAGTGATATGGCCTGAAGGCGTCAGCTTAAAAATGTTCCCGCAGCCGTAGGGGCAGGCTATGTTACCACCGCCCCCGGCCGTTCCGTAAAAGTTGCCGTGAGCATCCATCAACAAATTTCCATCAGGACCGGCCCCGTCCGCTCCACCAGTAAAGGTATAAAGCACACTGAACTGACCTGCCTTTGATATCTTGAAGATCGTGCCGCAACCCCCGCCCCCGCATCCGCTGAGATCGCCCCCCGCATTGGTGGCGCCATAGATATTGCCTTGGCCATCAACCGTTAGGGCAGAACTGGGAAACTCCCCGTCGGTGCCGCCCGTAAACCGATAGAGCACGGCTTCGTTCCACGTGCCATCCCCGGCCGGCGTAAGTTTAAACACAACCCCGCAGCCGAAGGGGTCGCTCCCGCAAACAGATTGCCCGCCGTAGTACGTAGTGCCATACAACGCACCAGACGCATCGAGGGTAAGGGGCTGCATCGGCTCCTGGCCGTCAGGCGCGCCCGTAAAGGAATGCAAAACCGTTTCCTTTCCATTGGGAGCAACCATGTACACCAGGCCGCAAGAAACAATGCCTCCATCGCAGGATCCGGCTCCTCCTACCGCTGTCGTGCCGTACATGTTTCTTGAACTGTCGAGAATCACAGAGCTCTCGGCGAACTCTCCGTCGGTGGGAGGTCCTACGAAACGGTAAAGTATTTTTTCGCCAGCCTTGCTTAGTTTGAACACCGTTCCGTAATTGGTATAGCCGCCGAAAGCCGTGGCGCCATAGAGCGCATCGCCCGCCAGCACGACACCGCTCGGACCGTTGCCGTCCCCGCCGACACCCGTAAAGTCATACAACACCGTAAACACGCCGCGGTTACTGAACTCGTACACGTCGCCAGGCTCTGCGCCCCCGTAATTCTCACTTCCTGAACCGTACAGATTCCCTGCTACGTCTCGCGCGAGAGGGCCATCAGGGAAGCAGCCATCCTGTGCGCATTGAAATTGATAGAGCAGGCTAAACTGCTGCGATTGGGCCGGAATCCCTGCGCCTATAACCAAAGCAGTCAAAGCCGTAAATATTAAGCCAGAGCTCTGTATTCGCGAGAGAGCGTACCTGAACATCTGCGGCCTCATTGGTCGTGCCCCTCAATGCCCTGAACTTGCTCCACAACCATGTTGAAAGTGCAGCCGCTGGTGCAATAGAACTCAGTGGCCGCGTCCACCGTCAGGCTTCCGCTTGTCGCTGGAATGAGGTACCACGAATCCATACCCCAGTTCTGCGCGGCACTTCCAATATGGCTTAACAAGGAAAACTGATTACCGTTCTGGTCCTCGACGCTCCCGCCGGCTAGGCAGGGGACTGCCTTAGGGGGCAGCCCGGTACCGCCATAGTTGCAAGTTACATACAGCACAACCCAGTTGTACGCTGTCTGGATGTTTTCCGTCGCTTGCAGAAGGCCGCCCACTGGCTTAGTAACCACCTGGTGGTCCACGATGTTGGGGACGGGCAGGGGAGTTTGGGCTCTAGCGCCTACGCTAAGCATGGAAATGATGAGCATCATCAGAATTATCGCAACTCTCTTCGTCGTGATTGTCGATAGATAGTTGCGGTTAACTCCTGATTCGGTTAGGGAATACTGTGTGCGTGGGGGGGCGAAAAACTTTACATTCATAGGGCGCCTCTTTCACTTCTTCACTTCACTTCAAAATTTGATTTAGGGGTCCCATACCGGTTGTTCCCAACAAGAGAGCGCTCTGCGCTGAGCACGTTTGGAGCTCTCGAACAGGCCATCGCACAAGGGATTTCGCCGACAGCCTCAAACCCGGCGGCAACATAATGCCATCGGACGGCGGGTGTGTCAATTGGAAAAATTGCTGCGAAACACGGCTCTTTATGGGTTCATCAGCCGATCCAGCCCCCGCCCACCACCACGTCGCCAGCATAAAAAACAGCTGCCTGGCCCGGCGTGATCGCACGTTGAGGATCGTCGAATGTAGCCACGATATCGTCCCCCTCGCGAACAATGATCGCCGGGGCTCCCTCGTGCCTATGCCGAATTTTCACTGTCACGCGCATCGGCTCCGTCAAGTCATCCACCGAAATTAGATTCACGCGGCGAGCGCGCAACGTCTTCGAATAGAGTTCCTCGGAATTGCCGACGACGACCTGATGAGCATCGCCCCTAATTTGGATCACGTAGAGCGGCGACCCTGTGGCCACGCCTAAACCCTTGCGCTGTCCAACCGTAAATTTGTGGATGCCCTCGTGCTCTCCGATGACTCTGCCGTCAGCGGTGACAAGTTCGCCCGCCGTATCGGGCAGCGACTCGCCCTGCTCGGCCAGATAGGCGTCAAGAAATGTCTTGTAATCGCCGCCGGGGACAAAGCAGATCTCCTGCGAATCCGGCTTCTCCGCCAGTGCCAGGCCATGCTGTCGTGCCCGCTCGCGAACCTCTGGCTTCGTCATGTCGCCAAGAGGAAAAATCGTCCGGCTCAACTGCTCCTGCGTGAGGCCGAATAAAAAGTATGTCTGGTCCTTCGAAGTATCCTTCGGCCGCTTCAACAACCAGCGCTGGCTGCTTTCGTCAAACTGAACCCGCGCATAGTGACCGGTTGCGAGCTTGTCCGCGCCGATTTGCCGCGCCACCACCAGCAGTTCGTCAAACTTCAAGTGGTTGTTGCAGAGGCTGCAAGGAATTGGGGTCCGGCCAGATAGATATTCCTCGACAAATGGCCGCACCACTTCCCGTTCGAAGCGTTCTTCGTGGTTGACAACGTAGTAGGGGATTCCTATCGTCTCGGCGACGCGCCGCGCATCATACACGTCGTCGAGTGAGCAGCAACGTCCGGTCACAGCCTCCGGCATGCCGTCCTTCCCAGCTAAACGCCGCTGGTTCCACAGTTGCATGGTCAGCCCGACAATCTCATGCCCCCCCGCGCGCAGCATGGCCGCAACGGTGGAGGAATCCACGCCACCGGACATTGCTACCGCGATCGTGCTCTTTGAATGGGTTTCGCTATTCATTCTTCAACCACGGATCATCCGCAAATCACAAAATCACAATTGAAGTGTGATTTGGCTCACCATTCATTATATCGGGGCTGACGATTCATCGCTGCGAATCCGCGAAGCGCTCTATTTTCACGGCGTTTCGTAGATAGCATGTATTCCTGCATATTGTGGAAAAGACCATGTACTTCCGAGGAAACCAGCTATTGACGTGGGTTTCCAGCCTGCCTATACTAGCGCCAATTGATGTACTGATAGGCCACTTCGCCCGGTAGCTAAACCATCACTTTTAAGCGAACGAAAACTTAGGGATACGTGTGCGCGTTGGGATGCAGCGGTTGCATTGTTACGTCCGTCGCTAATCTCTAATTTCGTCCGTTGGTAGGGGGAACGAATTGGCCATCATGACATACAAGCAAATTATTACGAGTATCGTGCTTTTCGCTTTAGGTGCCTTGAACGCCCTGGCGCAATATACAGGTCCCGACCTAGCTTCCAGCGCTCCTCCAATTTCAGCCCAATGGTTCGCGATGCATACGCTCATTCAAGCGGACCCGTGGCCGACGCAGGAAGGCATCGAATTTTCTTCATGGCGGAGCGTTTCGGCCGGCATTCAGTGGTCAAGCATCAACACCTCACCGGGCGTTTACGACTGGAGCTATTTCGACCGCTGGATGGCACGGGCCAGCGAATATGGCCAAACCGTGCTTTACACGGTCTATGCCACACCTACGTGGGCCTCGTCGTGCCCATCATGCATTTGTAATGAAGGCAACGGTGCGCCGGGAAGCTGTTATCCTCCCGACGATCTGAATTCCGATGGAACCGGTAGCGATCAGCACTTAAAAGATTTCGTCACTGCATTGATGCAGCATGTGGGCCCAGGCAAGATTGAGGCGCTGGAAGTTTGGAATGAGCCCAACATTCCGACCGAGTGGGGGGGGACGACGCCGCAGCTAGTAAGCATGACTCGGGACATCCGCAGTGTTGCACTCTCTTACGATCCCAATATTGAAATAAGCAGACCTGCCGAAACGGGAGACGGCAAGAATGCTTTAAACATGATCTGGCTGAACGGCTACCTGGCCGCGGGCGGCGGCAATTACGTCGATATCATCGGACTTCACGGCTATGTATTGAATCCCGAAGAAATTGTAACCCGTGTCGCCGCGACCACGGTGGACATGCAGCAATATGGTCAATCGTCGAAACCCATATGGGTCACCGAGGGCAGTTGGTGCTGCGACTATCAATCGCTGCCCACGAATGAGCAACCGGGCTTCAGTTTTCGACTGACGCTCGCCATGATGTCCACCCCAACGAGCCGATTCTACCTTTATGCCTTTGATTCGCCGCTGGAAGCCAACTTGTGGGATTCCACAACCCAGCAACTCACGCCCAATGCAACGACCTATAAGCTGTTTTACAACTGGCTCGTTGGAGCATCGTTTTCCCAGCCTTGTCAGGCTGGCACGGGTTTAAACGACCTTATTTGGACTTGCTTTTTCACCAGACCGGGCGGCTATCAGGCGGAGGCGATTTGGAACACTGGACTGCCCTTCGGGCAAACCCAGCGCGCTACCGTGGCCAACCAGTTCGTCCAGTACACAGACGTATATGGCGTGGTGCACCAAATCAAGAACAATCAAGTCCCCATAGGGTACAACCCCATCTGGCTGGAAAACTGATTTCCTTCGTTCTGCCTGGAGAGCCCCGCCACGGCGGGGCTTTCATTTTTCTTTGCGTCAAGGGGATTGGCGAGGAATATCGCCACGTTCATTATTTTGGAACCTATCCAAAGGCTACGCCGTAAGTCCAACTGCAGGGGCGTTTCAGAGACAAATTCGCCCGTAGACCGTCAGCTATGATGGAAACAGCAGTCATTTCATGCGCGTTCTCTTCGAAATCTTCGGCCAGACGTTAAGCACTCTTTGGGCGCATAAGTTGCGTTCTTTTCTAACGATGTTTGGCATTGCCTGGGGCGTGGGTTCTCTTTTGCTGCTGGTTGGCTTGGGGGAAGGATTCCGCTCGGGGAATAAGAAGCAGTTCGATGAACTGGGCGAGAACGTGATGTTCATCTGGGGCGGACGAGCTCCCGCGGTGAGCGGCGATTTCAACTCCATGCGGCCCTATTACCTCACTTACAAGGATTATCTGGATATTCTGGAATGCCCGCACGTGAAAGCGGCAGTCCCGGTGATTCAGCGAAGCGATATTCGCGCGGTCAGCGACTTTTACCAGTCGAGCGGCCAAATCCTGGGCACCCTTCCGATTTTCGGCGAGATTCGCTATGTTCCCATCGTGGAAGGGCGGTGGCTGAACGATCTCGACAATACCGATCGACGCCGCGTGATTGTGCTGGGCGCGGAAACCAGCCGGCTGCTGTTTCCGGGACGGCCCGCGATCGGCAGCACGATTTTGCTTAACGGGATCAGTTTTCAAGTGATTGGGGTGGTCAAACGCATCGGGCATGGAGACAACAACAATCAAAACCTGAAAAATTTCGTGCCCTACACGACCATGCACGAGAATTTTCCGCCACTCAACGTTGGCGAAACGGTCAACGCGCTTTCCTTTATCGATTATCAGCCGATTGATCGCGCTTCGCACGAAATCGCGAAGGTGGAAGTACACCAGGTTCTGGGGCGCAATCACGGTTTTGACTACACGAACCTGGACGCTTTCGATGAGTGGGACACGATTAAGACGGTGGACAGCATCGGCAAAATCTTTGACGCTATGAATATGTTCCTTGGCAGCGTAGGACTCGTCACCCTCGCGCTCGGCGCTATTGGCATCATCAACATCATGCTGGTCGCGGTCGCCGACCGCACCCGAGAAATCGGGTTGCGGAAAGCTCTGGGGGCGACCAACGCAAGCATCATGTTTCAATTTTTCGTGGAAGGCGCG
>Ga0187847_10002098_pt1 | contig 16644 bp, 18 predicted proteins | sample June2016WEW_4_10_FD_132458 | JGI IMG/M metagenome (GOLD analysis project Ga0187847, IMG submission 132458) | Peatland microbial communities from SPRUCE experiment site at the Marcell Experimental Forest, Minnesota, USA - June2016WEW_4_10 | ecosystem: Environmental > Terrestrial > Soil >...
CGTCACGTCGCCGTCGGCGGCCTGCAGGAGCTTCAAGATAATGTTCTCGACATCCTCGCCCACATAGCCCGCTTCCGTCAGGGTGGTCGCGTCCACGATAGCGAATGGCACGTCCAGCATCTTGGCCAGCGTGTGCGCCAGTAGCGTCTTGCCTGATCCAGTCGGCCCGATGAGCAGAATATTGCTCTTCGCCAGTTCCACTTCATTATTGCGCATGCGGTTCATCTGGATGCGCTTGTAGTGGTTGTACACCGCAACGGCCAGTTTCTTCTTGGTCTGATCTTGTCCAATGACGAAGTCGTCGAGGAAGCTCTTCACTTCCTGTGGCTTGGGCAGATGGCCGGCTGTGGTGGCGGGTGTCGCATCTCCGCGGTCGTCCTCGAGGATCGAGTTGCAGACGGCGACGCACTCGTCGCAAATATATGCGCGAGGATAGTCGCTAGGCGACGAGATCAGCTTGGCAACCGCATCCTGCGACTTGTGGCAGAACGAGCAGCGCAGCGCTTCTTCAGGTCCCGTGCGCGTTTTCATTGGACAACTCCCTCTGGACTAAACCCTAAGTTAAATTCCGCTCCGTGCGGGCCGGACCACTACGTGCGAGGCCGGTCAATGATTTCGTCGACGATGCCGTATTCTTTTGCTTGTTGCGAGTTCATGATGAAATCCCGCTCCACGTCGCGTTCAATGCGGTCGAGCGGCTGGCCGGTATGCTTGGCCATCAAAGTGTTGGTAATCTCGCGAATTCGCAGAATCTCGCGCGCATGAATGTCGATGTCCGTGGCCTGGCCGCTGAGTCCGCCCATCGAGGGCTGATGAATCAGGATCCTCGAATTCGGCAGGGCAAACCGCTTGCCCTTGGTTCCCGCCAGTAACAGAAACGCTCCCATACTCGCCGCCTGGCCAATGCAGTAAGTCACCACGTTGTTCTTGATGAACTGCATCGTATCGTAAATGGCCAGTCCCGCTGTAATGGAACCGCCCGGCGAATTGATGTAAAGCGAAACGTCCTTCTCCGGGTCCTCGCCCTGGAGAAAGAGCATTTGCGCCACAATAAGATTTGCCACCTGGTCGTCAATCGGCGTGCCCAGAAAGATAATGTTGTCACGAAGCAGACGGGAATAAATGTCGTAGGCGCGCTCGCCTCGGCTCGTCTGCTCAACCACCATGGGTACCAATGCCATTGAGTACTCTTCTCGCTCTCAGCTGGGGACCCGTTCTCCCCATTTTGTGGCAGCCGCTTGGCCCCTTCAGAGCCGTACAGCGCCTTCCCCTTGTGATCTGCTCCTTAGGCGGGCAGACGCTCGTACAACAAACTCGCAGTTTTCTCCCGCTTTAACTGTTCACGGATTCTAGCCAGTCCGCCGTCCTGCGTCAATCGCACCTTTAGGGCATCTATCGGTTCCCTGGACTGCAGAGCTGCCAACTGCACTTCGTGGTCCAATTCCTCGTCGCTGACGGTAATATTTTCCTCACGGGCAATTCGGTCCAGGAGGACGGTAGCCTTTACTTCAGCAACGGCGCTTTCCTGTTGTGCCGTGCGCAACCGGCCAAAGTCGAGTTTGCGCATCTGTTCCGGCTCCATACCTTGTGCTGCAAGGGCACGCAAGCCGCGTTCCAGACGGGCGTCAATCTGTTCCTGCACCAGCGTTTCGGGAACAGGGAACGGGTAACGCTCAGTCAAAGCTGCCAAAAGCCGGTCCTTGGTTTCCCCTTCCACGCTCCGTTTCTTGCGGTTCGCCAAGTGCTCGCGGACACGAGCTTCAAGATCGGCAAAACTCTCGTAGTTTCCAATCTCTTTGGCAAAATCATCGTCCAGCACCGGCAGAATGCGCTTCTTGATGGCTTTTACTTCCACGTCGTAAGCCACGGTCTTGCCGGCCAGCTTGACCTCCGCATAATCGGCGGGGTAAATTACCTCGGCCTTCAGCTCCTGGCCAGGCTTGGCGCCTCGCAGGGCGGTCGAGAAGGCCTCAACCGTATCCTTGCCGCCGACCTCCACCAGCGTGTCCTCGCCGGAAACAGGGGCTGTGTCGGTCTCGCCTTCGATCTCACCCTTGTAGGTAATTTGCGCCCAATCGCCATCTCTCAGCGGACGATCTTCCTCGACCGGCTCGATGGTGGCGCGTGAGTCGCGTAGGTGTTCAATCTCGTGAGTGAACTCTTCCTCAGTGATCTCCACGGCCGGCTTTGGCACCGTGACGCCCTGGTAGCCGTCGATGGAGAAGGCAGGGATGAACTCGAAGACGGCCTTTACATGCAAGGGTTCGCCGTCTTCGACAGTCAACTCAGTCACCCGAGGCTGTCCTACCGGCGTCACACCCAGCTCGTTCACTGCTTTGCTGAAGCGCTCCGGCAGCAGGCCGTCAATCACGTCCTTGCGAATCTCAGCGACAAACCGCCGCTTGACCACCGACTCCGGAACCTTGCCGGCGCGGAAACCTGGGATCTTGGCGTATTTACGATAATTGGCGACCACTTTGCCGTAAGCTTTAGAAACTTCGTCAGCGGGCACGTCCAGCACCAGTTCGCGCGTGCAGTCCGGATTCAGAACCGGACCGTGCTGATGATCGTGGTCGTGACCTTCGTGGGAGTCATCGTGGGTGTGGGAGCCTTCGTGCGTGGCCTCTATTGCCCCTTCGGCTGAATCAGGTTGGGGGGTCGAGTCGAGAGTGTCGGTAGAGCTCAACGTTTTGCCTTCCAGGCTCGCCGCGGCGAGCCAATCATACTGCCGGACCGGAGTGCGATCTACCGGGTCCGCATCTAAGACTCCCACTGCGGGCTCAAAGCTGCCACTTCGTTGGATTCAGGCTGTAAGCCAGCGATTCAAGGCCACAAGCCACCAACTACCGCAACAAACCGCTGAGCAAGACTGTCACACGGCGCAGATCCAGTTCCGCGTGGCCGGGGAGTGTCTCATCTCATGGTAAGAGGGAATGCGCTAAGGGGTCAAACCGACTGGGAGTATTTGGTCACCGAACGGGACCGCCAAAGGTACGTTACTCTTCGGTGACCCGGGGCCTACGAACGTAAGGAAGGAACCGCGGGTGGGCCGCGCCGCAGCGCGCATAGTGTTCGCGCGCCTCATTCAGGCTGAGGGCGCCATTCACGGTCAGGCGGACATCCGCAGCGTCCGAATCTTCCTGGCCGTCGTCTTCCCACCAGCACACTGGGCATAATCCAAGCGCATCAGGCGCTTCCAGCGTCTTATACCCGCAACACGGGCAGCGGAAACGAGTTTGCACAAGGGTCTCCACATTTGAATGGACGTCAACTGAGGTCCCGGAGTTTACGCAATCAGCCGCTGCCGGCCGAGCCGAGAGTAGAATCTCGCACCAGGAGGAGTCCGAGAGTATGTCGTATTTGAAAGCTTGTACCGCTTTCCGATTGAGCCGCATGTTGTTGTGGGGATTGTTGATCGCCGCGACGGGCGCGCTGCGTGTCCAGGCCCAGCCCGGCCCGCTGCGGGTTGCCATTGTGGGCCTTACCCATGGACATGTCGAGGGATTTCTTTCCGCATTGCCGCAGCACAAAGACGTGGAATTGGTTGGCATTGCCGACTCCGATCCCGCGCTCTTCGCCAAATACAAGGGAAAGTACGGGCTCTCTGAAACGCTCTTCTATAGGAGCGAAGCCAACATGATTGAGAAGACCCATCCCCAGGCTGTACTGGTCTATACCTCTATCGCAGAGCACCGCCCCGCCATTGAGATCGCCGCGCAATACGGCGTTTCAGTGATGGTGGAGAAGCCATTGACCGTTTCTCTCGCGGACGCTTTGGCAATTCGCCGCACCGCCCGCCACCATAAAATCCATGTCCTGGTCAACTACGAAACCACCTGGTACGCGAGCAATAGGTTTGCCTACGATGAGGCAGAAAGCGGCCGGCTAGGCGCAATTCGCAGGGTTGTGATCCACGACGGTCACAACGGGCCTAGGGAGATTGGCGTGCAGCCTGAGTTCTTGAGCTTTCTCACCGATCCTGCCCAGGACGGCGCGGGCGCTCTCTACGACTTTGGCTGCTACGGCGCTGACCTGATGACCTGGCTCATGCGTGGCGAGACACCCCTTACCGTGACCGCCGTGTTGAATCACGACAAGCCCGAAATCTACCCCCGGGTCGATGACGACGCCACCGTGGTGCTCACTTATCCGCGCGCGCAAGCTGTGATTCAAGCTTCGTGGAACTGGCCCTTCGGGCGCAAGGACATGGAGGTTTACGGCGCAACCGGCTACGCCATCACCGTGGCAGCAGACAAGGTGCGGCTGCGTCACGAACATGACTCCGAAGAGCGCTTGACGACGGCCTCCCCGCTTTTCGCGCCAAACGATAACTCGCTCAGTTATCTTGCTGCTGTGGTGCGCGGGCAGTTGGAGCCCAAAGGCGACCTGACGGCTCTCGATACCAATATTGTTGTGATGCAGATTCTCGACGCCGCACGCGAATCCGCGCGTGAAGGCAAGACGGTACAACTGACAAGACCGAGAGATGAGTAGCTGGGTCTAATGCCGGTCTACTTGAGACCCAGCCCATTCGCCACCAGGTCCCCGAGATGTTCTCGAACCCGAGACGAGCAAGTCCATTCCCGGTCAGGCGGGGACTGCTCGCTTTGAGCGCAGCTTAGCGTGCGGCTTGATGCACCCGTCATCGTATTTGTAGTTCGCTCTTCGTGCGGATTCACGCTGTGGAGTCCGGGCCAGCTTCACGCAGTGACCCGGAGGCGGCCTTCTTCTGTTTCACAATTCCACCGATCGCGGCGATGGATTCTCCAACAAACCAGAAGGACAAAACCGCGTATATAACCACCGCCCAAGGTTTTCCGTCAGCCCCTGTGAAACTCTTTATCGCGGAAGCGGCAGCCCCAACCAGCATTGTGGCACTCTTTAAGTATAAAGATCTGTTCGCGAACCAAATTACGATTCCACTTAGCCCAATGGCAATAGCAAGGAAAATGTCGCGGGTAAGGTTTGCATGATCGGGCGAAAGCCATAAGATGCGGGCAATGAGGAACAGAGAAATGATACCGAAAAGACTCGGAACTACCGCTTGTCGCACTCTCATGAGATCCAAATCCTCCTGATTGCTGTGGCTGCCCCTCATGTTCGAGCTCGCATGCTGCGCGTCCCAGGCCTCGATCATGAGACCTGGGAGTTCCCAACATCTGCAAACCTACGGCACAAACACCTTCACCCGGACATGCCACTTGGTGTTCTCTCCCGGCTTCAGTGTGACCATGCCTGTGTCCATTGATCCCCACTCCTTGCCGAATGGGTCGGCGAAGTTGTCCTGGTGCTCGATGGCTACGAATTGCTTGGTCGGCGGCGCATACATCTGGATCGTCTTGATGTCCGGAGAAAGGCCGATGAGTTCCACACCATAGTGCGCGGCCGGATCGATCACCCGCACCGTTGCAGCGTGATTTACCCAGTCGATGTGGCTCCAGTTATCGTCGAACATGTTGTTCCCCAGCGGAACTCCACCTGCGGCGCGCAGGTCATAGCGCGTGCCGTCCACGGGCAAGAGCTTCCCCGTGGGGAAAACGTTGTCATACCCGTCCACCTCGGCCAGCTTCGACGCGGGAATCTGTATCTTGACCTGGCTGCGGTCTCCGGACGGAAGCGTCAGATACGGATGCCAGCCGATGGATATCGGTTCGGTTTCGTTGCCCACATTGCGGGCCTCCACCATGGCGTCCACGGCCTCGGCTGTCAGCCGGATCGTGATGATGATGTCAGTTTTGGAGCGCCAGTGGCCTCCAAAGTTCCCTGCGTGGATGACGCCGGAAACTTCCTGCCCGCCGGGAATTTCCTTCACGTGGATCTCGTCGGTCTTGGCCTTGAGAATGAGCCCATGCATGGCGTGCCGTTCAGCACCTGGCTTGCTGCCAATGTTGTTGGCCGGCAGAGTCAGCGGGTGGCCTTGCCACTCGGTGGTCAGTGTCTTGCCGTCTGCCGAAAGCTTGCCGCGGATGCGATTGGGGTAGGGAACCAGAAACACAGAGCCTAGCCGGTAGCCTAAGTCGCCGTTGGCGGTGTCGTCCACGTCGAGCATCTTCTTGATGGTGGCCATGTCGGGCGAAGCCAGTACATCGATATTGCCCTTTCCCGGGAAGTCGGCCGTAATCTGCAATACTTCCATGCCGCGCCCGGGCGCGAGGGTGACGCTGGTGAACTCCGGCTTGGTTGTGCTGGTGGCCATGCGGCTGAGGGTAACGTTTTTTTGGCCACCGATTTCGGTCGCGGCCTGAGCCTGGCCCATTACAAGGAGCGGCGCTGCCATCAGAATCGGCAGGGCAAAGGGGAGCAAAGCAAGTGCGTGAAGGAGTAGCTTCATCTCAATCCATCCCTTTTGAGTGCAATTGAATTCCCCGGAATAGTTACACTGACAGCTCAGATTAGAGCAGGGTCAGAAAGCGTATTCCCGGGCGGTGCCATTCTACGCCAAGCGGCTTGCGCAACGCTTCTCTGCACTATGAAGACGAAGTTGAACGGAACCATTTAGAGCCTCGCTCCGCGATACCAGCATACGAATGCGGGCTGTTCGCTACGGCAGTTCTCACTTACGGACGGAGCTTGGGGGATGGGAGGGGGCAGTGTGGCTAAGCCTCTGGCTGTTGTTCGTTGAACCGGTAACCCACGTAGGCATCGGTCAGTAAGTACTGTGGATTTTGTGGGTCATCTTCGATTTTCTTGCGCAGCAAGCGCACAAAGGTTCTGAGGTATTCGAGTTCGCTGCCATATTCCGGCCCCCACACCGACTTCAGCAGTCGCGCATGGGGAATGGGCTCGCCTGCATGCATCATCAGGTAGTGAAGCACTTCGAATTCCTTGGGTGTTAGGTGAATGGCACGTCCGCGCTTCATCACCCGGTATTTCACCGGATCCAGTTCCAAATGGCCTTGGCGAATCAGAGCATCCCTGTTCGTATCTTGGGCATTCCTTCTGCGCACGGCGGAGCGCAATCGTGCTGTCAGTTCACGCAGTTGAAATGGCTTGGTAATGTAGTCGTCGGCGCCCGCATCCAGCGCGAGAACCTTGTCGTCTTCGCTGTCCATCACCGTCAGCATCAGAATTGGCAGGCGCGCCACCGCACGGTGAATGCAGCGGCAGGTTTCGACTCCACCCATCCCCGGCATGTCCACGTCCAGCAGCACCGCATCGAACCACGTAGCGCGCACCAGAGACAATGCTTCCTCCCCGCGGGCCGCTTCCACAACGGAGAAGCCCATGCCGGAAAGCGTTACGCGTAGTGCCCGCCGCGTGGAACTGTCGTCGTCCACCATCAGAATGGTGCCCTGTGCTGTAACTGGCGATTCTGTATTCAATTATTTCTCCTCGTATCCACTCGGGCAAGACCCGGAAGTGGTCACCCATTGCCCACAATCGCCCGTCACTCACACATGCGAATTGGAAATGGCAAAAGGGAATATATGTTGCATGTAGAAGTGATCCCAAAAGACGGCTTATCAAGCTAAGCATAGTCAGTTTGGCGTAAAAAACCTATAAGGAAAACATAGAGACCGCGTTGCGCCATGATAGCGCCCGCATTGCGCACCCGGTAAACCCGCATTGGTGTTCCCAGCGTGCGAGCTGCCCGAACAGGGTCTATCATTCAGAACTGTCGCCCGTAGTAATCACAAATACCGGAGTTTCTGCGGGACACACCGGAATGGGGCGAATCTAATCAATGTCAAGATCGTAGGTCTTTAGCTTTCGCAGTGCCGGCTCCATTCCTGAGGAGGACGCATGTTGAATCCTGGTAATGCTGTGAAGGTGTGCATTTATCTGAGTGAGGGGGCGAAACATCACGGAGTCCCCGTCTATTCAAGCATTCTCGACTTTCTCTTTTACCGCGGCGTTTCTGGCGCAACCGTTTTGAAAGGGATCGCCGGCTTTGGCGCGGATCATCACATCCACTCCGCCAGCGTTGTCGAGATCTCGGATCATCTGCCTCTCAAAATGGAGTTCATCGAATCAAGAGAAAAGGTGAATGAGTTGCTAGGCAAGTTGGAGGAACTTGCCGGCACCGGGATGATCGAAATCCAGGAAACCACTGTGGCCAAGCCCGCGCAGGCCTCGAAGAAAGAAACGCCTGCCCCTCCCGCACATATGAAGATGGAAGGCAAAGCCAGGATGATGCGTATCTATATTGGCGAGTCGGACCGTTGGAAGGACAAGCCTCTTCACACGGCATTGGTTGAGGCAATGCGGGCTAACGATATCGCCGGCGTTACCGTCTACCGCGGCATTCTCGGCTATGGAGCGCACCGGCGTATTCACAAAGGGAAACCCCTTCACCTCTCCCAGGATTGCTCCATCATGCTTTCGGCTGTAGACACGGATGAAAAGCTGCAGGCCTTTCTTCCGCTTGTGGACCAGATGGTGGATGAGGGACTGGTGGTTCTGTCGGACGTCGACATTATCAAGTACTCTTATCGTACTTTGGAAACGGAGCCGGCGGAACCGCTGCGAGGAATCTGAAGGCGCTTCGATGGAATCGGAGGCTCACTTGTGAAAGAGCAATTTCAGGCGCGCATGTTACGCGTTCACTTTGGTGAGAGCGATAAGTGGCGGGGCAAGCCCTTGCATGAAGCGATCGTTGCCAAGTGTCGTGAACTGGAGATCGCCGAAGTCATGGTCTATCGCGGCATTGAGGGTTACGGGTCAAGCACCAGGATTCGCCACGCCAGCCATTGGACCTTTTCAAAGGACGCTCCGATCATGTTGAGCATCGTGAATGCGCAGGAGCAGATTGAGAAGCTGCTTCCGCATCTGGACAAGATGGTGAACGAAGGGCTAGGGGACATGGCGCGCGTAGAGGTTATGCGCTACACTCGGAGTCCCGAAACGACGATTGCCAGGGAAGGTTGACGGATTCCGCATTGGTAGGGGGGCCGACCATTGCCTTTACGCTGCACACCGCGGTCCGTATACTGATACCGGACCGCATCATTGAGAAAAAGGGCGGGAGTAGTTCAGTGGCAGAACGTCAGCTTCCCAAGCTGAATGTCGCCGGTTCGATCCCGGTCTCCCGCTCCATATATGGGATATAGGCAACATGGGATATGGGCAGTCGATATAGATCTCTTTCAAACTTGGGCCCCCGATTGATGGTGAATCCCCGTATTGACGAAGAATCGGACGAGGCACGGCTCCATAATTCCTCAAATTTTCTTTCTATTTGCTCGCGGGAGGCGCCGTTGACTTCGCTGCGGGAGGAACGGATTTCCTTGCAGCCGGACGCGCCGCAGGGAGGCCCTCAACCCTGGCTAACTTGATGCTGTCGAGCAATGAGAAGTTCTTATCCAGGTAGGGCTTTCCCTCGGTTTGGATCCGCCCTTGATCTGGCGATTCTCCATATCCGGCGTAGAGTTTTTCCACTACGCCCATGCCCTCGGTTATCTTCCCAAAGGGGGAGAAACCCATCTCGTCCAGCCGTGCATTGTCGCCCAGGTTGATGAACAATTGCGACGTCCTTGTGTTCGGACCCCGGCTCGCAAAGGTGACCGTCCCAATCGCATTGGTCTGCTTAACCGGGTCATCTTGGATCGTGGTGTCTTTCCAAACTTTGTTGACCGAGGGACTGGGGCTGAGGCCGAATTGAACCACGAATCCGGGCACCACGCGAAAGAAGTGTGCGTTGTTGTAAAAGCCGTTCTTGACCAGGTTGTAGAAACGGTCAGCGCCTAACGGAGACCAATCCCTGTGCACCTCAATTACGAAATCGCCTTTGGTTGTCGTGAGGCGAGTCCTGAAGATATCGGGGGCTTTCGATTTCAGCAACGCGGGATTCATTAATGCACGGCTGATTGCAGGCGTCGCAGGCGTGGTGGCCTTCCTCGCGGTGGACGCGGGCGCCGCAGCGGTTTTTGGCGGTGCAGACTGCGCTGCGCCGAACGGCTGAGCATAAAACGGAACCGTGATTGCGGCGATGGCAAGGAGGGGCACGGAGATGGTCTTCATTTTGCGCAAAGTATAGCAGCCCGGCCGATATCTGGTCAGGGTATTTGCGCTTCAGGATTCTCCCGAATCTTCACCACAAAGGCCGTGAACGTCTTGTCGTCAGCCACAAGCATCTGATGCGGAACTCCGGCGGGCACATGCGCGACGTCGCCCGCCCGCAGTTCCTGCCTTGCGCCACCATCAATTCTCTCACCGCGAATCTCTCCCGGCCCAACGGTCCGCGCACCGGGCAGAACGCCTCCCGTTACCAGGGTTGCCCGGCCGTCGAGAACATAGAAAATATCGGAGAAGTTCTCATGCAACTCGGCCTCTCCGTTGCGGCTGCGAAACGAGAGCATCGTCGCGTGCTGTGGATATTCCTTCAACGTCTCGCTGGCCTGCCCATCTCCATGTTTGGCCAGTTTGCGCAAATAAGCCCCGCGCTCCAGCAGCACCGCGGAGGACCAGTGATCCAGGTGGGGCGTTTGATCCCGCCCTGCCTTTGGGTCCTGCTTCGGCGGTGCCACTTCCTTTTCCGGCGGAAGCAATTCTTTCAGAATCTGTTGCGAGAACGAGTCCATTCTTTCCTCTTGGATTGCCCCAAATGCTTTACGAATTTCTAGGTTTCCGTTTCGACTGAGGCGGAATTCTATGCTCGTGTAACGGGTATTCTCATCCTTTCATACGGTCGAGTCAATGCTTTGTCGGCCGCTCGCTCTGTGATGATTCCGCTGATCTCACTGAGCGATACGACGGCATAAGGCGAGGCCGCATTGAGTTTCTCTGAGGACGCCAGCACGATCGTGTCCGCAGCCGCTTTGCTCAAGGCGCGCTTCACGGCAGCCTCCTCAAAGTCGCCGGTTGTCAGGCCAGTCTTCGGATGCACACCAGTCACTCCCATAAAATATGTGTCTGCATGAATGTGCGAGATCGCCTCCATGGCAGCCGCTCCCACGGCGACAACAGAGTGCTTGAACAGTCGGCCACCAATGAGAATCACCTCAATCTCAAAATGGTCGATGAGTTCCAACGCTATGGTCGGACTATGGGTAACGACTGTGGCTTTCAGGTCAAGCGGTATCTGGCGGGCAACCTGCCGCGCAGTTGTGCCCCCATCCAAAATCACCACCTGACCCGCCCGGATCATCTGAGCCGCAGCGCGACCAATCGCCACCTTGCCGTCTGGGGCAATCGACTCGCGGCCGGCAAAATCCGTGATCGCCGGTGAAGACGGCAATGCGCCGCCATGAACGCGCTGTAGCTTTCCTTTCTGCGCCAACTCGCGCAAGTCGCGTCGAATGGTGTCCTCGGAAACACCCATCGAGAGGCTCACCTTTTTGGCGATGACCTGCCCGTCGCGCTTCAGAAGCGAAAGAATCTGCTGTTTTCGGTGCTTGGTCAGCATAGCATCTATTCACGATATTACTTGACATTGCACGAAACTGCACAGTAAATTCGCGCCATGAGCAACTCTATTTCACTCTCGCACACAACCGAACGAGTCCGCATCAAGAACGTGGAAACGTTGTCCGATGACTGGTATGTGTTGAAGAAGACGACCTTTGACTTTCTGCGCCGCGACGGAACGTGGCAACAGCAAAGCCGGGAGACCTACGACCGGGGAAACGGCGCGACGGTTCTGCTCTATAACCTGGAACGACGAACGGTAGTGCTGACACGACAGTTCCGCTTTCCGGCTTACGTCAATGGTCACTCCGGCATGTTGATTGAAGCAGCCGCAGGGCTGCTTGACAAAGCAACGCCGGAAGAGCGGATCAAGGCCGAAGTGGAAGAAGAGACTGGCTATCGCATCGACCACGTCCACAAGGTTTTTGAGGCGTTCATGAGTCCCGGTTCCGTGACCGAGAAACTCTACTTCTTTGTCGCCGAATACGACTCGGGCAGCAAGCGAGCCCTTGGCGGCGGCAATAGCGCTGAGGGAGAAGATATCGAAGTCCTTGAACTCTCAATTGGCGATGCAATTGCGGCTATCGAGTGCGGTGAGATTGCTGATGGAAAGACAATCATGCTACTGCAGCATGCCTGGATTCATTTGTTCCAACCGAAAGGAACGGTCGCCTAAGATGCCTACTCGACCCCTGATGATTCTCATCGCAGGTCCTTACCGCTCGGGCACCGGAGACGACCCGGAACGCATGGCAATGAATTTGCGGAACCTCGAGTCCGTTGCGCTTCCGCTCTATCGAGCCGGTCACCTGCCGCTGATCGGTGAATGGATCGCGCTTCCATTGCTGCGCGAGGCAGGCTCCACGCGCCCCGGTGATGCGATCTACGATGAGATCCTCTACCCTATTGCTCACCGTTTACTCAACCGCTGTGACGCTGTCTTCAGAATGCCGGGCGCCTCGAAGGGCGCGGATGAAGACGTACGCCTCGCCAAGGAACGCGATCTGCCGGTATTCGAGAGCCTCGCTGAAGTTCCTGGGTACGACCTCAAAGACAATTGAGGCGAGTGAGAAATTGATCTCCTACGCCAACCCCGCCAACTCTCGCGTTCGCATGAAAATGTTGAGAAACATGGATCGGGTCAGCTTGCCGGTATTCGTATTTTGCAGCGATGGATGATAGCTCGCGATCACGTTCAATCCGCTATCGAGCCGGTACTCCGCGCCGTGTCCGAAGACAAACCCGGTCCGCGACGATAGTTTTCCGGTACGCAAGGCGTGGGCCAGCAGGCCGTCAAAGGCAATCTTGCCCAGGCACACCACCACACGCAGGTTCTTCAGCAGGCGAATCTCGTCGTCGAGCCACGGCGCACAATTGCGGAGCTCCTCAGGCGTGGGTTTGTTGCCTGGTGGAGCGCATCGCACCACGGAGTTAATCCACAAGTCCGTCAACCTCATGCCGTCGTTGCGCGAGACGGCCTTGGGCTGCGACGCGAATCCAGCTTCATAGAGAACCGGATAAAGAAAATCCCCTGACCCGTCTCCCGTGAATGGCCGTCCGGTGCGGTTTGACCCATGTGCTCCCGGCGCCAGCCCCAAAGCCAGCACCCGTGCTTGCGGATCGCCGAAGGACGGCACCGGCTTGCCCCAATATTCATGGTCATGGTAAGCGCGTCGGCGGATCTTCGCCACTTCGGCATCGTATGCGCGCAGCCGTGGGCACTTCTCGCAAGCCACTATGCGGGTATTCAGGACTTCAAGCGGAGACTGCGCACGGGCCATAGTGAAATTTTAAGGTATCGCGCCCCCTCGATGCGTCATACTTCCATGCGGAGGAATTTCATATGAAGCCCGCGAAACTATTGCTGCTCGCCGGTGATTTTGTCGAGGATTACGAGATTATGGTGCCGTTCCAGGCATTGCAGATGGTCGGCCACAGTGTCGATGCGGTTTGTCCCGGCAAGAAAAAAGGGGAGCAGGTCCGCACCGCCATTCACGACTTTGAAGGCGACCAGACCTACACGGAAAAGCGCGGCCACAACTTCACGCTCAACGCGACCTTCGATGAAATTGACCCCGCTGCTTACGATGCACTGGTCATCCCCGGCGGACGCGCGCCGGAGTATCTCCGGCTCAATGCCAAAGTCCTCGACATCATCCGGTACTTTGACAAGGCCGGCAAACCCATTGCCGCGCTCTGCCACGGACCCCAGTTGTTGGCGGCTGCGGGCGTGCTCAAGGGGCGCAAGCTGAACGCTTATCCAGCCTGCGCGCCAGAAGTCGAGCTGGCCGGCGGAACGTTTGTGACTGTGGACTTCTTCGGTGCGGTGGTGGATGGCAACCTGGTCACGGGTCCGGCGTGGACCGCCCATCCGGCCTGGCTGGCGCGATTTCTTGAAGTGTTGGAAGCGCACCTGGCGGCCTGAGACCCCTCGGCAATCAATCAGCGCCAACTTATAATCGAAAGTTTGCAGACGGGAGAGTTGCTGTGGCGGATGCAGCGTTGTATCAACGCATGTTGACAGTGGCGCTGCAAGAAGCGCGTACAGGTCTCGCCGAGGGCGGCATTCCCATCGGTGCGGCCATCTTCACGCATTCCGGAGACTTGATCAGCCGCGGTCACAATCGCCGCGTGCAGCAGGGGGATCCTAGTGTTCACGGCGAGACGGATGCCTTTCGCCGTGCAGGCCGTCAGTGCAGTTACCGCGGTCTGATCATGGTCACTACGCTCGCGCCCTGCTGGTATTGCAGCGGCCTTGTGCGCCAGTTTCGCTTCGGCACGCTGGTTGTGGGCGAGAGCCGCACATTTGCTGGCGGCCTGGACTGGCTCCGCGAAAACGGCGTCGAGGTCATCGATCTGGACAACCAGGAGTGCAGAGAATTGCTGGAGGGGTACATCGCGGCTCACCCAGAAGTTTGGAATGAAGACATCGGCGAAGAATAGGAAACTGATAACTGCTAGCTGTGAGCGGTCGGCTGCCTCCGCCTCACTAGGTACAGCGCCAGCCCCACTGCAATGTACCCCAGATAAATCCACGGAATCCGCGCATGATTCTCATCGGTCGCGGATCGCAGATCGAAGATCACTATCAGGATCATAACAACCACGGTGAGTACGCTGATTGCGGCCACCCTGTGCGAGTGCCGTCCCAGAGCGCGCCGCGCGAACGGCAGTGCGCCGGCCACCAGCGCGTACGCGGTCAGGAATCCGAAGACCGAAAGCGACCCCAGCCAGTCGTACATGTCGGACCCCGCAACCCCACGTAACGCAAGCGCCCATGTCGATACCAGCATGACTCCCGCGGCGAGCGCAATCGCTCCACCCGGCGTGCCGTGCTTTCGGTTGGTCCGCTCCAGCGCGGCGGGCAAGAGCCCGCCATGCGCCATGCGCAGCAGCACGCGCGCCGCCGCCGTGGTGCAGGCCAACACGCAGGCAATCATGCTCACAAGTGCGCCAAAGTCGATGGCCACGCCCAGTGGCGAGATGCCCGCCTTGGTCGCCAGCAAATGCAGCGGGCTGGTCGAGTCGCTCAGCTTCGACGACTCGCCTTTGAAGCCGAGCACCTCGGAGTAGGAGCAGAGCATGAAAAAGACGCCGGCCAGAATGGCGCATTGCAGTACCGCGCGCGGAATTGTCTTCAATGGCTCGCGGGCCTCACCGCCCAGCGTGGTCGCGCTCTCAAAACCCACAAAGCTGAACATGGAGAGCACCAGCGCCGGTCCCAGAGCAGAGACGGTTACGCCCTTCAGCTTGAATTGATCCAGATCGAATTGAAAGCCGAAGCGAAACACCAGCACCGCCAGCACCATCAGAATCAGGCTCACCGAGCCGATCTCGATCCACAGCATCAGCTCCGCCGAGAGCTTCACGTCAAGATACGCGACCAACCCGGCCAGTACGCACACTACGGCCAGCGTCACGAGCGCGGGAGGCGACCAATGGAAAACTGCTGCGACAGCAATCCCGCATAGTAAAGCGCGCCGCCAGCAACCGACGCGCCGGTGGCGATGTAGGCCAGCAGCAACCCCCACGCGGCCACCACGCCAAACACCGGCGGCAGCGTGTCCGCGGCGTAACTGTAGAGCGACCCCGGCGATGCGGAGAGCTGCGCAAACCGGCTTACGCAAAAGCCGACAAGCAGAGTGGCTGCGGTGGCCAGCAGATACACAAACCACGTGGCGTTGCCCGCGAGCGCAAACACCAGTGGAATGGTCAGTGAGGGCGAAGTCGACGGGGCCATCGCGGAGACTGATTGGGCGAGAGTCTCCAGCGGCCCCAGCACACCGGCGTGAAGGCCGTAGTTCTCTTTGCTCTGCTCTGCATACACTTCGACTTTTGCCTGGCCGGTCACCGGTCCGCCTTTCAACGCCTGATTGGGGTGCCTGATTGTCTGCCTGGTTGCTTTAGCCTTGCGCGGGTTGCTTTAGTTTTGCGCCCTTCCGGCCTCGCGGTCAAGGCTCAACTAAAAACCTATCCAGAACGGTTCCCATGAATGATGTTTCCGTGGCATATGAGCATCTATTCCGATTCTTTGTACAGATTCTAGAAGACAATGCGCGCGTCGGGAATCAGATTGTGATTGTAGGTATGAAAGCTTGAGGTTGCTATTTGCATGCAGACTCCGAGAATAAGAAAGACATGCGTAGGCTTCCACTCTTTCCGGCGCACGGCATACATGGTCGCTGGCGTTAGAAAGTTCTGCGTCTTGCCATCGAAAGGCCCGCCGTAGTTGAACGTCGCATTGTCCTCAACATCCACCCATGTTTTCGAGCCAACCCGTATTTGCCCTGTCGTGTTCCAATCGATGGACCGGCCCTGCTCCGCGATCTTTCCCGCGGGCAGCGACCCGCCCAGTGTCGTCTGCACGTCAAATCTTCTCCACATCCGTCCCGCCGCAATCTCAGGGCAATAAGCCGCCGTGGGCGCACCGTTCTGGTAGCTGCCGGTGGGAATGCCATAGGCCATTACTGCGGTGACTGCATAGTTGCCATGCTCGGCGTTGCCCGAAGCAATCCTGAACTTTCCCTGGACGATCGTGTCGCCGAAACCATCCTTCGCAGTGGCCGAATTGTTCTGAAGATAGGGCGGCGCCATGAAGTTGATCTGGATGTGCCTGTTTACGATCATCCCAAAGGTGTGACTGTTGCCGTAGTTTACCGTGTGCGTACCGGCGGATGTGAATTCGCTGGAGAACGAGATGCGCGCATACTGCGCCAGCCGTGCGTCCGTCTGAATCAGCGGGCCCATCCACGCTGGCTGCACCTCGGCCATCTCCGTATTGTGCGCCCGGAACTGATC
>Ga0187847_10002100_pt1 | contig 16638 bp, 13 predicted proteins | sample June2016WEW_4_10_FD_132458 | JGI IMG/M metagenome (GOLD analysis project Ga0187847, IMG submission 132458) | Peatland microbial communities from SPRUCE experiment site at the Marcell Experimental Forest, Minnesota, USA - June2016WEW_4_10 | ecosystem: Environmental > Terrestrial > Soil >...
CGAAGACGCCCAGGATGGCCTTATTGCGGCGCAATTCGGCGGCCAGGCGGGCGCCGGTCTCCTCCGCGCGCGGGGGGAGCTTGCATGCGGACAGCGGACGCACGTGGCTGGTATCGTGGCGTACGGCCTCGCCCGCGAGCCAGTGGCGCATGCCGTCGAGAAAGAAATCGTCGGTGAAGTCCGCGCTCCACAGAGAGCTGTAGGACACGCCGGCCTTGGTCAGAGAGGCGTTCAGGTTGAGCATCCCGACCAAGCCGGGCCATTCGCCGCTCCAATTGGCCACGGTGAGGATGGGTCCGCGATGGCTGTAGAGGCCGTGCAGGATGTGATGGCTATACTGCCAAACCGCCTCGACCACCACCAGCGGCGCGCCGGGCGGGATACCACGGAACACTTCCATTCCGCGCTTTTGGCTATCGATGAAGCCGTGGCCTTTGGCGGCGTCGCAGGCGTGGCCGCGTTCGACCGCGCGGCCCAGCCGGCGGATCGCGCCGGTGACGGATTCCTCGGCGCGCGCCTGGGCCGGCCAGCATTTCCGGTTGGCGGCCAGGCGCAGATCGCCGTTCGCAATTAAGATGACAGGATCTGGCATGAGTATATTTTTGCATCGCGCGCGGCCGGAGTCCAACTCAGGGTGAACCGCTAGGGGAAAGGGCGGGTCCGGAGACCCGCCGCAGGCGCAGACGCCTGCCCCACGTTTGCTACGGGGTGGCGTGGTAAGCTGGCTTGATATGGCGTAGGCGCGAGGGCCGGTAGCTCAGTCGGTAGAGCATTTGACTTTTAATCAAAGGGTCGCGGGTTCGAGTCCCGCCCGGCTCACCACCCAAATCTCCACCGCTTCATCACAATACCGTGAATGGCAGCGAGACGGCGGGCTGATTCTCGTAGGTCAAGCCGGAATTGCCGTTAGTGAACGAGATATTAGGTGAACCGGCGAGTTGGAAATTCATGAACCCCGGCCCGAATCCAGATGAGCCAGTGGCTTGGATTTTGAAGGTGTAAGATCCGGGCGCCAGCTTCAGACCGGTAAGAAAGACGTCCTCCGAAGGTGTGGTATTACCAGCGGAACCCGGCACATTGATTGCCGTAAATAAGAGTTGACTCCCGGCACTGTTTAGAATTGTGACATTGGCGGTACCAGGCAGCCCGTAGAGGTTCGTGACATTGATAGCCGAGGACGAGACCGAGAAACTGGACCCGTCCGCCGATAGCGGCGATGGGGCTGCTTCTACGATCGTCTTACTGGTATCCTCCAGGACATATTTTTCAATGTTTCCAAAGGAACCAAACGGGCCCGACGCGGAGGAATCCGAAGCGTTGCAAGTGCCGCCGACCCCGGTATAGTCGTCTCCGAAGGACGCCGAGCCAAACAGCGAGAGGATGGTAGGTTCGATTTTAGTTCCGACTTTGACGGAAGGACTCTCGGCAATGCATTCGGCCGAAATTCGCTGTGCCGGATCTGCGTGGGGAGGGTTGCCCGATGTCGAAATGGTTTGGTGGGTCGTTTCATCCGTGATGGTGATAAGAAACTGTTTGTTGCTGTAAGACACCTCGGCCGACATCCGATCCGCGGGCGATATGGAGAGGCTAACCTGCACCGAATCTTCCGGATAAAATTCATACCAAGCCCAATAATGGGGGGTACCGCTATTGCAATCGGACGAGGTTCCAGTCTGTTCGACAGTAGGCGAGCCTGCGCCGTCGATACCAACCCAGAATGCGGACTTCGTGGTCAGCGTGCTACCGCAGTTGACCTCGGGGACCGTCCACGAGCCGTAGACGGAAGTGAACGCGGAACCCGTAACAACATAGCCGCTCCAGACGGTATTCGCTACAGTGCCATCGGGCAGGCGGGTCACATCCGTCGGCGGGCCATGCCGATCCGAAGATACCTCCGCGGCGGCCCGGTCGGCTGGCGCGTGCGAGACCTGCGCAATGGCAGGCCAAGCCGAATTGATTAGCAGCCCCGTGGCGGCGGCCAGCAGATGGATGTCGATCGTGGGTTTCATTCACTCTCCTTTAGGGTGGCGCCCCAGATCCGATTAGGGTACACCGGTCCGCCTCCTTTTCGCAACCGTTACAGAAGCGAGAGTCAGACCGCTCTGCAGCGGGCTACGATCATAGTGATGTCGTCGTACTGTTCTTGCGGGCTGAAGCGCTGGACTTCGTCTACTATCGACTGCACCATAGCCTGCGGCGACTCCTGCCGATGACGGCGCAAGGCGGCGATCAGACGCTGTTCTCCGAACTCTTCTTCCGCCTCGTTGAACGCTTCGGTCACGCCATCGGTATAGAGCGCGAGTGTGTCTCCGGGCAGGAGCAGGCGTTCGTCGATGGCGCAATCCCATGCCTGGAAAAGGCCTAACACGGTGCAGGTGGAATCCAGCCGTTCGAGGGAGCCGTCGCGCCTGAGCAACAGGGCGGGGAGATGTCCGCAATTGGCGTAGCGCAGGCGGCCGGTCTGGTCGTCGTATTCGGCGAAGAAGAGAGTGGCGTAGGCGCTGTCCACCGTATTCCGGTAGAAGAGCTGGTTGACGGAGCGCAGGAACAGTTCCGGCCGATCGAGGGCGATGGCGCATTGGCTACGCAGGTTGGCCTGGAGATTGGCCATGAGGAGCGCGCCCGCGATGCCTTTCCCGGCGATGTCGCCGAGCACCAGCCCAAGCCGGCCGCGGCCCAGACTGAGGAAGTCGTAATAGTCGCCGCCGACCTGGCGCGCTTGAATGCAAGAGCCGCAGTATTCCAGCGTCCTGAGCGCGGGCAGTTCTTGCGGGAAGAGCCTGGCCTGCACCTGTTTGGCGATCTCGAGTTCCTGCGCGGCACGGCGATCCGCTTCCAGTTTCTCCGCCAAAGCGCGGCGTTGGGCCTCGACTTCCCGGCTGACTTCGTCGAAGCCCACCAGCGCGAAGGAGTTGCCGTCCAAGTCCTTAAAGCGAGTGAAGACGGCGCCCCAGATGGGTTTCTCTTCGGCGGCCGGCGTGGGAGGCTCCGCGGCGGGCCGCTCATACTTGAACCGGCGCAGGCGCGGTGGATGACCGAAGCGTACGCCGCGGTTGCGCCATTCGTGGAACTTAGCCAGGACATCTTCGGTAACGAAAGCCACCTGGGTGGCCCGGCCGATCAGCTTGTACTCTTGGGTGCCGCGCTTGGGGGCGATCAACATAAGGACCGCTGAGCCGTCGGGTGGGGAAACGGCTACCCAGCGGCCAGCGGAGCCGAACTTGGCGTCGAAGGCCAGATTGAATCCGAGCTGGTCGAGATAGAAGCGGAGGCTGCGGTCCTGGTCGCGGACGTAGATATTGATGGCGTGGATGCGGAGGTGGGGTGTGGGCGCGGGCGCGTGGTCCATCGATGTGATTATATGCCCGCGGGCTACTTCAATTCGATGAAACTGCCGGTGTCGCTACCGGCCGGGCGCATCTGGGCCGTCAGGGTCCTCTTTGCCTTCGCGTGCCGGTCGATTTGCAGCCTGGCGTTGGCGGGGGAGAAGCCCACATAGCTGGACTTGACGACGAGGCGATAGTTCCCGTCCGGAATGCCGGTCAAGTCGAAGTGCCCGGCCTCGTCGGTCTCTGCGACGGCAATGAGATTATGATCGGGTTCCGTGAAAATGCCGACGCAGGCGTCTATGGGGAGACGCTGCGCGTCCTGCGCGACGCCGCGAACCCGGGAGACTGGTAAGCTCTCGGGTTCGATTGGATTGCGGTTTTCATAGGTCAGGTCTTTGCAGTCGGTTCGCGGCTCCTGAGCAAGGGCGGCTAAGGCGAGACCGAAGTAGCATATGCAGACGCGCGTTGGCGATTTCATGCGACCTGTCTTTCTTTGCATTTCCGGACAGGCGGGTCTGGAGACCCGCCGCAGGCGTGGACGCCTGCCCCACGGCTTAGAAGGTATAGAGCGGGACGCCGGCCACTTCTTCGGCGGGCTCGGAACCGGCGGCGACAGGCTGCGCTTCGGCGTTTACAGGGCGGTAGTAGATGCCCGTGTCGCCCAGGTAAACCTCCAAATCGCCGGGGCGGGGAAGCGCGCCCTGGATGAGCGCTTCCGAGAGCGGGTCTTCGATGAACTTCTGCAAGGCCCTGCGGAGAGGCCGCGCGCCATAGCTGCGATCGGCGCAGGTTTTTTCCAGCAGGTATTTGGCGGCGTCCGGGGTCAGCCGGATCTTGAGCTGCTTGGCCTCCAGATTCACGTTGATCATATTCACCATCAGGCCGATGATCTTGAGCAGGTCGTCGTCGGTGAGCGAAGTGAACAGAATGATGTCGTCCAGGCGGTTCAGGAATTCGGGGTTGAACGCGCGCTTCACTTCGGCGCGCACCATATCCTCGATCTTGGACGGAATGCCTTCTCCCATGGGCGCGGAGAAGCCCAGGTGGCCGCGCTTCTCGAGGAACCGCGCGCCGAGGTTGGAGGTCATGATGATGATGGTGTTCTTGAAATCCACCTGGTTGCCCAGGCCATCGGTCAACTGGCCGTCTTCAAAGACCTGCAGCAGGATGTTGTAAATATCCGGGTGGGCCTTCTCGATTTCGTCGAGCAGGATGATGGAATAGGGCGAACGCTTGACGCGCTCGGTCAACTGGCCGCCCTCTTCGTAGCCCACGTATCCGGGAGGCGAACCGATCAACTTGGAGACCGAATGCTTCTCCATGAACTCGGACATATCGAAGCGGATGAGCGATTTTTCGCTGCCGAACAGGAAGGAAGCCAGGGCGCGGGCGACTTCCGTTTTGCCGACGCCGGTGGGGCCGAGGAAGAGGAACGAACCGGCCGGGCGGGCGCTGGCCTTCAACCCAGCGCGGGAGCGGCGAATGGCGCGGGCGAGGACCGAGATGGCCTTCTCCTGGCTGATGATGCGCTTGTGCAGCTCTTCTTCGATGCGCAGCAGCTTGGCGATCTCTTCTTCCTTAATGGCGGTCATGGGCACGCCGGTCCAGCGGGCCACCACGTCCTCGATATCGTCCTTGGTGACGATGCCGGTGGAGGAATCGTCGAGATTATACTTTTCGCGCAACTGGCGCATGTTTTCGCGCTCTTTGCGCTCCTCGTCGGAGTAGAAGCGGGCCTTCTCGAACTCGTGGTTGGCGATGGCGTTCTCCATGCGGTGCACGATGAACTTGATGCGCTTCTGAATGTCGGCTAGATCGCTGGGCAGGGTAGTCTGGCGCAGTTTGACGCGCGCGCCGGCTTCATCGATCAGGTCGATGGCTTTGTCGGGCAGGAAGCGGTCGGGAATATATCGGCTGGAGGTGTAGACCGCCGTCTCGATGGCATCGTCGGTGTAGCCGACCGCGTGGAATTTTTCGTAGCGGTCCTTGATGCCGAACAGAATCTTGACGGCATCCGCCTCGCTGGGCGGCGGCACCTTCACAGCCTGGAAGCGGCGTTCGAGCGAGCGGTCCTTTTCAATGGACTTGCGGAACTCGGCAGGAGTGGTGGCGCCGATGCACTGGATTTCGCCGCGCGAGAGGGCCGGCTTCAGGATATTGGCGGCGTCGAGCGATCCTTCGGCGGAACCCGCGCCCACCAGGGTGTGCAGCTCGTCGATGAAGATAATGGCGTTCTGATTCTCCATCAACTCCTTCATGATGGTTTTGAGGCGCTCTTCAAACTGGCCGCGATACTTGGTGCCGGCCACGATGAGGGAAAGATCCAGGGCCAGGATGCGCTTGTCGGCCAGGAACGAGGGCACATCGCCTTCCGCGATGCGCTGGGCGAGGCCTTCCACGATGGCGGTCTTGCCCACGCCCGGCTCGCCGATGAGCACGGGATTGTTCTTGGTGCGGCGGCAGAGGATTTGCACGACGCGTTCCAGCTCGTAGTCGCGGCCGATCAGGGGATCGAGCGAGTTGTCCATGGCGGCCTGGGTGAGGTCGCGGGAGAATTCGGCGAGCAGGGAGCTTTCCTTGGGGCGGTTGGAGGCGACCTTCTCGGACTGGGAACGAGCCAGCTCTTCGCGAATGGTGGAGAGGCGCAGGCCGCGTTCGTGCAGGATTTCGGCGGCGAAGCACTTCTCCTCGCGCAGCAGGCCCAGCAGCAGATGCTCGGTGCCGATGTGTTTGTGATTGAGGCGCTCGGCCTCTTCGGCGCCATAGGCGAGCACGCGCTTGCATTCGTGGCTGAGGGGCAGATCCACGGAAGTGGAAACCTTCTCCCGAATGGTGGTGTGGCCTTCGATCTGCTTGCGGATGGATTCGACGGCGGCGTGGGACCGCAAGAAGCGGTTGGCCAGCGCCTTATCCTCGCGCAACAGACCCAAAAGCAGATGCTCGGTTTCGATATAAGGACTGCCGAACTGGCTGGCCTCGTATCGGGCGAAGAAGATCACCCGTCTGGCCTTCTCCGTATAACGTTCAAACATGACCGTGACGCTCCCTATTATTAAAGATACTACCCATCCGCGCGCGGATGCACGTTATCTGGGCCGGTACCGGAACTTTCGGCAAGCAAGGCGCCGGCTTCCATCATCAGGATTCGATCGCATCTTCTGGCGAATGTAAGATTGTGCGTGACAAAAACCGAGGTGAGCGTATGAGAACGATGCAGGCGCTCCAGAAGATCGAAAATCATTTCACCGGTCCTGAAGTCGAGGTTGCCGGTGGGCTCATCGGCGAGCAGGACAGAGGGTTCACCGACCAGAGCGCGAGCCAGCACAACGCGCTGCTGTTCGCCTCCGGACAGTTCCCCTGCGCGATGTGTGGCGCGCGCGTGAAGCCCGACTTCATCCAACCTCGCTAGCGAATCCGAAGCCGCCTTGGTGTGCGGAACTCCCCGGATCAGCAGTGGCATCATCACGTTTTCAAGCGCCGTAAATTCCGGCAGCAGGTAGTGAATCTGCCAAACAAACCCGATCTCGCGATTCCGGAAATCGGCGAGTTCCGAATCCGCGAGCCGTGAAATATCTATCGATCCGTAGTATATCGTACCAGTCGTCGGCCTGTCCAGACCGCCGAGCAAATGGAGGAGGGTGGATTTGCCGGCGCCGGACTCGCCGACGAGGGCGAGCATTTCGCCGCGGCGGACTTCGAGGTCGAGGGAATCGAAGATGACCAGGTCGGCGTCGCCGGAGCGGTAGACCTTGGAGAGGTTTTGGGCGCGGAGGGCGGTGTCGCTCGGGGCGGTCATGGTCTTAGGGTAGCAGGGGTGGCGCCGTGGGCGGCCTCGGGCCGCCGGGGCTGGGGGCTGGGGAGATGGAGTTGTGTTTCTGAGACGATCAAAGCCTATGTGGTTGGATTTAGAGCGGGTGATGGGGATTGGATGCGGGGCTCTGTGCGCGGCAGGCAGCGCATGGCGCCGCCCCACGTTCGATCACAGCGATTGGGGGGCTGGGGGAGAGGGATTTGTTGCGTATGCGGTGGGGTCGTTTGCGGGGTTGTCAAAGATCAGGGGGGCAGATTGCTAACGCGTATCGGTGGCGGCGGGGGCGCGGAAGGCGGGGTGGTCTTCGGCGGCGTCCGACATCACATAGCCGGGGGGAGGAGTGGGCGGTTGGCCGGCTGGGGCGGTTGGCTGTGTTTGCCTGGCCTCGGACTGGGCTGGTTGCGGGCGCTGGGCTTGGCGCTGTTTCTGCAATTGTTGTAGTTCGTGCATGGCAGCGGTGTAGGAACGCTGCAGGCGGGCGCGGCGCGCGGCGACGCGGTCGAGCAAGGCGCCCTCCATGTCCAACCGCAGGTCCATCTGATGTATGCGGCGCTCGCTCGAGTCGGCGCGCGCGAGCAGCCAGTGGGAGGTGGACATCATTTCCAGATAGAACCGTTCGCTGGAGGTTTGCGGCTGCCACTCGGTTTCGAGATCGGCGCAGAGTTGGCGGTATTCGCCGGGGTCTTCTTCGGGGAGGATGAGGGTGCGGGCACGCAGGCCATAGGTGAGGGCGTTGCGGCTGGCGGCGGCCTTACCCGCGGAAGTCTTCGGACCGGAGGAACGCTGGGCATTCCGCCGGTTGGCTTTTTGTTGCTTCTCGGAAATCAGCATGTCAATTTCTCTTTCCGGGGTGGCGCGATTTGATGCGCACATCCCGATTTAAGAATAGAACGGCGGTGGGCGGGGATAGGTTGAACATTAAGGAGAAGGATTTGGTAAGTGGCTTTTGTATGTCGCGGTTGACTTTATTGTTGAAACGCGTGAACGAGCATGGCGGACGGCGAAGAGCGGGTTCCGGAGAACCCGCGCAGGCCTAGAGGCCCGCCCCACGGTATAATCACGCCGGTGGCGATACGGACGTTTCTATTATTTGTGCTGTGCCTAAACGGTGTGCGGGCCGCGGAACTGGACATTTACTACACCGCGATCCAGAAGATTCTGGCGCAGGAGGTGTTCACGCAAGACGGCCGCCGCTACGTGCGCGGCAACCCCGCGGCCAAATGCAGCTTCGCCTATCTGGAGCATCCGGAGTTGCACGGCGACAATGGCCGGCTGAGCCTGAAGGCGCGATTCACGGGACGGTCGGCACTGGACGTCTTCGGGCGGTGTATCGGTTTGGGAGACTCGTTCGATGTTTACATTACCGCCGTGCCTTACTACCACAACCAGGCGATCGGGCTGAAGGACGTGCGCGTGGAGGGCAGAGAGGCGCGCGGGGAACCGCGCACGGGATACTATGTGCGGCGGGTATGCGCGGCGCTGGGCGACAGTTTGCGCAAGCAGTTCGAATATCGCGTGGGGGACCAGGCCAGGCGGATTCTGGAGCAGACAGCGCCGCAAGCCGCATACCGGCAGGAGCTGTTGGATTTCAGCGTGCCGCAGATTCGGGTGATGCCGGACGCTTTGATTGTGACGGTGGACTTCCGGCTGGCGGTGAAGTAATTGGCGGACGGCGAAGAGCGGGTTCCGGAGAACCCGCGCAGGCCTAGAGGCCTGCCCCACATTTTACAGTTTCATTTGATCGCAATCGTCGAGGTACGCGAACGCATTCCGGATAAGCGCGCGGTCCGCGGCGACGGGCTGCAGTTTGTGCATGAGACGGCAAGCCTGCAGCCAGGTACTCGCATGCGAAGATTTCTCTTTAGGCGCCATGGCGACGGCGGCTTGGTAGACGCGGGCGGCATCGGCGTAGTTGCGCCGAATGAGGGACACCTCAGCCACGGTCGCGGTCAACCAGTAATCTCCGGCCCGTGGTTGACTCCCGACAATTTCCTGCACCTTAGCGGCATACCCTTCGGCTGCTTTGAGATCTTCGGGCGACCCGAGGAGGACGCTTTTCGCCGCGGCGTTGATGCCTGTGTAGTAGTCGTCCGGGGCGCGGGAGAACGCGTCGGCATAGAGGTCGCGCGAACGCCGCAAATCGGCGATGTCCGCGGAGATGGCGTAGCGATCCATCCAGGTTCTGCCGTAGATTCCGAGCGTTTCCGAATCCTGCTCGCCCTGCGCGTACAGCTCGCCCAAGACTTCCTGGGCATCGTCCAGATCGTTCCCTTTTCCGCGCCTGGCCAACGCCAGCCCGTAAAGCTGCTTCGGACGAACGGCGCGGGGGAACCGCGCGCACGTGTTGCCGAGCAATTCGATGGCATCGTCGTTGCGGCCAAGCTTGGTGAGGCCCTCGGCGGCCTTGCAGCGCAACGTTGGAGAATCGTCCCAGGAGAGACCGCCTTGCTGCGCGAGTTGGATCAGCCGGTCCGGCCGGCCGTTTTGCACGGCGGCCCCGATTTTGACGGCGGCGATCTGAAATGCCTCATCCTGCTCCAAGGCAAACTCCGCGGCGTCCGGGCTCAGGGGCTGCCCAACGATGGCGTGCAAGAGACGCAGGAGTTCCCCGCCATTCGGACCATCGGGGTACGAAGAGAAATCGAGATAGATGCGGTTGGACACGAACACCGGGAACTTGGAACCGTCGAGCGCGACGGGGACGAACTGGAAGTCCTTCTTTTGCGTGGCGAAGGTTTCCAGAACCTGGAATTCCCGCGCGACCCATTCCGAGTCGCCGGTGGCTTTCGACCAGATCAAGATGCCGGCCTGACTGGAATTGAGCGCCGCCTGGAGCCTGAGGATCAGAGGATCGCCCGCCTTGAGCTCACACTGGTCTATGAAGACTTTGTGACCGTGCTGGCGCAGGAGGTCGTAAAGGTTCAGCACCCACGGCCGGTTCAGGGAACGGTACGACAGAAATACATTCCAATTCTCGCCGGGGCCGAGCGGCCGGGGCGGCGGAGCGTACTTAAGCCACTCGCTGAGAGGGTTGGGAGTAGGTGGGTTCATTGCATTTATATTAGATCATGGACCGGGCGAGCGTAGCTCGCCTCTGGAGATTGGCCTTTTGGTGGGGCAGGCCTCCAGTCCTGCGCGGGTTCTCCAGAACCCGCTCTCGGCGAGCGAAGCTCGCCTGTGTCGGCATGAGTGCCGACACGGCACGCCGGGGGCGTGCGCCACGTCGTCTATTTGGACTGGGGAGTGGCGGCGAGTTCTTCGAGCTTAGGGAGCTGTTGGCGCACGATGGCGGCGTCGTTGGCATTGGGCGCGAGCTCGAGGTATTTGCGAAAGCACCTGGCGGACTCGGCGTAGGCCTTCTTGTCCATCAGAATGAGGCCGAGGACGTAGCTGATGCGCGGGATCTTCTGGTCCTTGTCCAGACGCAAACCTTCGCGCGCGGCGCGCTCGGCTTGATCCGGTTTGTTGAGCCTGGCGTTGGCTATGGCGTTAAAAAGGTAGGCTCCGGGAAAGTCCTCGGGATCGAGCTGCAGCCACAGGTGCGAGTATTTTTCCGACTCGGCCCAATCGCCCCTACGGTCGGCGGCCACGGTCAGGTTCTCATAGGGTTTGATGTAGCGGGGGTCGCTTTGCTGCGCTTCCTTCCAGGCTTCCAGGGCGCCGGCCGCATCCTGCCGGTTGTGCCGCGCGAGGCCGAGCTGATACCAGGCGATGGCGAACTTGGGATAGATTTTGACGGCCTTGGCGAGATCGGCCGCCGCGGCGTCCCACTTCTCCAGGCGCATGTCTTCCAGTCCCTTCTGGTAATTCTTCCGGGCGCTGGGAGGAGCCTGGAGTGTAGTGGCGCTTACGGTTAGAGAACTGGCGCGCGAAAGGGGATGCAGCATGATGGTACCGACGCGGGCATCGTCCATGGTGCTTTTGATGGACATGCTGACGGCCTCGGAACGGTAGCCGGCCAGAACGGCCCGCAGCTCGCAGTTTTTCAGCGTGCTGGTAATGGGCATGGTGTACTGGGTGGAGTTGCCGTTGAGCGCCTTATTCAACTCCGTGGGACCCTGGCCTTGCGCGCTGGCGTCGCTGCCGGAGACATCGCGCCCGTTGGGCGAGACCTTGAAACCAAAATGGCCCTTCTCGTCGGTCCAGGCCTCGAAAGTGGCGAGTCCGCTGCAGACGCGCTCGATGCGCACCGTGTCGGCGGGCGGCGACCCATCGTCCACCATGACATTGCCGGTGAAGAAGACCACGCGCTCGGCGCTTTTGTCGATGGCGGCTTGCCCCGGATACTGGGCCCGCGCCGCGGCCCCGACGGCCAACAGCACGCCCGCGCATACCCACGTTCGGCTACTCATCCCGCCTCCCATATTGCCTGACGGCCCATTAACCTAATTATGCGCCTGCCGGATGCCAAAACGGAATACAAGCTTGCAAAGACTTTGGCTGGGTGTATAATTCCTATACCCAGGACGCCAATCTCCTGGTTGAAGCTCACACACAAGGGAGGGAACGGTATGGACAGCCGGCTCGGAAGTGGAACGGTAGCGGTGACGACCTTATTTACAGTTGCAACATTAACGGTGACGCTGGGGATATCGCCCGCGGCGGCACAGGAAGCTGACAAGGGCAAGCAATCGGCGGCGGCCAGCGGGGCCGCCAACCCGGATGCGTTGACGGGCAGCGGGACCGCGGACTACATCGCGATTTGGAAGACGGCCACGAAACTGGGCAATTCCGGGTTATTTCAAACGGCCGGCGGTGAGGTGGGACTGGGCACGATCACACCGAAAGGGGTGCTGGATGTGGAGACCGCCAACACCACCGGGACGCCGGCCATCCAGGGGGAATCGAATGTCACGTCGGGCACGGCGTATGGGGTTTTGGGTCTGGTGAACACGGATCCTACAGCCACGGGAACGCTGGCGGCGGGGGTGGCCGGGACCTCGAACGGCACGAGCGGCAACACCGCGGGGGTGTTGGGAACCGATCTCAACCCGTCGGGCGTGGGGGTGTTCGGGCAAGCGCTGGCTACCACCAGCAGCGGCCAGCGCGGGGTGCAAGGCACCGCCTACGGGCCGGGCGGCGTGGGCGTGCGCGGAGATGCCACCGGCAACACCACCAATCTGAGCTATGGCTTGGAAGGAGTGGGTAACGGCCCGATCGATATTGGGATCTCGGCCTTCGCTACGTCCGCGACGGGCCAGACGGCTGGCTTGGCGGCTTATGACTACAGCACCAGCGGCACGGGCGCGATTCTGGAATCCACCGCCACGACCGGCGTGACAACCGGTGTGGCGGCTTATGCCTTCAGCTCAGGGGGCACGGCGGGACTATTCGATGCCGGCTCCGCCACGGGGAATACCATCGGGATCGTGGTCTTCGATTCCAGCCCTACGGGCACGGCCGGACTCTTCGACAGCGTGGGAGGCGGCAACATTCTGGTGGGGCAGAATAACGGTGCGAACAAATTCCGCGTGGATGGAACGGGCAAAGGATATTTCGACGGCGGCACGGTGACCGGCGGCGCCGATTTTGCCGAGTCGGTGGCGGTGCGTGGAGACCGCGTGCGCTACGAACCGGGAGATCTGCTGGCCATCGATCCCACGGGGAGCCGGCGCTTGGATCTTTCGCAGGACGCATACTCAACGCGGGTGGCGGGCATCTTCTCGACCAAGCCTGGCATTCTGGCCAGCACGGGAGCGATGGACGAGGCGCGGCTGGCCGGCGAAGTTCCGCTGGCGGTGGTGGGCATTGTGCCGTGCAAAGCGACTGCCGAAAACGGCGCGATCGGCGTGGGCGATTTGTTGGTGGCGTCTTCGCGGGCGGGCTACGCGATGAAGGGGACGGATCGCGGCCGCATGCTGGGCGCGGTGGTGGGCAAGGCCATGGAACCGCTGGCGGCGGGGAGCGGCGTGATTCAGGTGCTGGTGACGCTGCAGTAGGGCGGGTATTGCCGGAGACGTCGACGGCATTCGACATGGCGGCCAAGCAATACAAGGTCGGCAGCAAGTGCGGCACGGGTCAAGTGATCGCATCCATTCTGGGGCAGAGCGCGGTTGCCTGCGTTTATACGACGACGGACAATCACCTGCGGTGGGAGTATTTCAAGGACCGTGGGGCACTGCCCAAGGCGCTCAAGCCCGCGATAAGCCGCTTTGACGCCCAGATGGCACGCATCAGAGAGCTATCCAATGTGAAAGATCACAAGCCGCTTTTCGAGTTGCTTGGGAAAAGTCTTTTTTCAGCGTTGGATTCAGGTTTGGCGGAGTCTGTTTCCTCTTATTTCCGCCCGGTAGAGCGCATGATTGGCGACCATATGCGCCCAAAGGCAGCGGCTAAGCGGAAGAGGGGCACGCGACGCGTGTTCATTGTTCATGGAAGAGACGACGGCGCCAAAGAGGGATTGGCGCGCTTCCTGGCGCAGATCGAGCTAAAGCCGGTGATTCTTGCCGAGCAGGCTACCGGCGGGAACACCATAATCGAGAAGTTTGAAGCGCATGCGGCAGACGTGGATTTTGTGGTCGTGCTTCTAACGCCCGACGATGCAGGCGGTCTAAACGACGGTTCCGGAAAGTTAAATCCCAGGGCCCGCCAGAACGTGATCTTTGAGCTGGGGTACTTCTGTGGCGCTCTGGGGCGCAGCCGAGTGGCGGCCTTGCACAAGGGGGGTGTGGAATTACCTTCCGACTACCAGGGCGTGGTGTACATCGCGATGGACGATGCGGCCGCATGGAAGTTGCACCTGGCGCGGGAGATTAGAAACGCGGGGTTGGCTGTGGACTTAAATAAGGCCTAAGGCGCAGCGGACGGCGCTGCCGCACATCTATTAGTTTATGGCCGATCTGTTTTCTCCCCTCACGATTCGCGGCGTCACGTTTCGCAACCGCATCGCCGTCTCGCCGATGTGCGAATATTCAAGCGAGGATGGCTTCGCCAACGACTGGCATTTGGTGCATCTGGGCAGCCGCGCGGTAGGTGGCGCGGGGGTGGTGCTCACGGAAGCCGCGGCGGTGGAGGCGCGCGGGCGCATCTCGCCCGCCGATCTGGGCGTCTGGAATGATGCGCATGTGGAGATGCTGGCGCGCATCGCGCGGTTCATCCGCGAGCAAGGCGCGGCGCCGGGCATGCAGCTTGCGCACGCGGGCCGCAAAGGCAGCACGCGCGTGCCGTGGGAGGGCGGCGCGGCGATTCCGGAATCCGAAGGCGGATGGCGGACCGTGGCGCCCAGTGATATTCCGTTCCGGCCGGGAGAGCCGGCGCCGGCGGAGTTGAGCAAGTCCGAGATCGGCGCCATCGTGGAGGCATTCGCGGCGGCCACACGGCGGGCAGCGTCTGCTGGATTCCAGGTGGTCGAGATTCACGGCGCACACGGCTATCTGATCGACGAATTCCTGTCGCCGCTATCGAACCACCGCACCGACGAGTATGGCGGCGGATTCGACGGCCGTATACGCTTGGCGCTGGAAGTGGCCACGGCGGTGCGCGGCGCGTGGCCGGATTCTCTGCCGCTGTTCATGCGCATCTCGGCCGTGGATTGGGTGGAGGATGGCTGGCAGATCGAGGATTCCGTGGAGTTGGCGCGGCGTTTGGGGCCACTGGGCGTGGACTTGATCGACTGCTCGTCGGGCGGGGTGGTGCCGCATGCCAAGGTGCAAATCGGACCGGCGTACCAGACGCCCTTCGCCGAGCGCATCCGGCGGGAAGCGGGCATCCTGACGGGCGCGGTGGGGATGATCACGGAGCCGGACCAGGCCGACGCGATTGTGCGCGGCGGGCGGGCGGACATGGTGCTGTTGGCGCGCGAATTGCTGCGGGATCCTTATTGGCCGCTGCATGCCGCGAAGGCGCTGGGCGCGGCGGCGAGCGTGCCCAAGCAGTATGGGCGCGCGTTTGTGTGAGGGCAATTGGAAGAGACCGGCTAAAGCCTGTCCTACCGGGATAGAAAATTTCAATCACACCCATAGAAATGTTCCGCTTGGGACGCTCCAGGCCGGCATGCACAATGTAAAGATAGAGTTGTGTGAGTCGATACCTGCCGCTGGAGACTAACCTCGGTGAAATGCCTGTCCCTGTTGACAGTCCTGCCCGTCGTGGCGTGGGCGCAAAACACTTCCGAACTCCAGGCTAAAGTGACGGCCCTGGAAGCCGCCACCCGGTCGGCCCAAAGTGCGGGCGACAATGCCTGGATGCTGATGAGCGCGGCCCTGGTGCTGATGATGACCGGACCGGGCCTCGCGCTATTTTACGGCGGCTTGGTGCGCCGCAAGAACGTGCTGGCGACAATGATGCAAAGCTTCATCCTGATGGCGGTGGTTACGGTGTTGTGGGCCGTAGTGGGCTACAGCCTGGCCTTCGGCGAAGGGCTGCCGTTTATCGGCGGCCTGCGTTATGCGCTGCTGAACGGCGTGGGCGGCGCGCCGAACGCGGATTACGCAGCCACCATTCCGCATCAGACTTTCATGATCTATCAATTGATGTTCGCCGTGATCACACCGGCGCTGATCTCGGGCGCCTTCGCGGAGCGCATGAAATTCAGCGCCATGCTGCTTTTCACGATCTTGTGGATGTTGGCGGTGTACTTTCCCATGGCGCACATGGTATGGGGCAAGGGCGGCTTCTTGAACGCGGCCCTGGGCGGCAGAATCCCATGCTTCGATTTCGCGGGCGGCACGGTGGTGCACATCACGTCCGGGGTTTCGGCGCTGGTCACGGCGCTGTACCTGGGCAAGCGGCTGGGTTATCCGCACGAAGATATGAAGCCGCACAATCTGGTGATTAGTTTCATCGGGGCGTGTATGCTGTGGGTAGGCTGGTTCGGTTTCAATGCCGGCAGTGCGCTGGCGGCCTCCAGCCTGGCCACCAGTGCGTTCGTGGCGACACACTTCGGAGCGGCCGCCGGCGCCTTGGGCTGGGTGTTGGCGGAATGGCGCAGATCGGGCAAGCCCAGCGTGTTGGGAGGCATCTCCGGATGCGTGGCCGGATTGGTGGCCATCACTCCGGCTTCCGGATTCGTGAAACCGTTCCCGGCGCTGCTGATCGGTTTCCTGGCCGGAATCGTATGTTATTTCATGGTGGCGAAAGTGAAACAGAAGCTGGGATACGACGACTCGCTGGACGCCTTTGGGGTACACGGCTGCGGCGGTACTTTAGGCGCGGTCTTGACGGGGGTGTTCGCCACCAGCGCGGTAAATGACGGCTTCAAGCGGCCATTGGGCCTGGTGGACGGCCACCCCGGCCAAGTTTGGAACCAGGCGGCCGGATGCGCGATCGCTTGGAGTTTGGCCATTGTGGGAACATTGGCCGTACTGAAAATCTGCGACGCGGTCATCGGTTTGCGAGTCAGCGAGTCGCAGGAGGTGGCGGGGTTGGATTTGAGCATGCACGGCGAGGAAGGCTACATTCTGGAAGCGTGAATATGAAAAAAATCGAGGCCATAATCCAGCCATTCAAGCTGGATGAAGTGAAGGAAGCGCTGGCGGGCATCGGCGTGGATGGCATGAC
>Ga0187847_10002101_pt1 | contig 16633 bp, 19 predicted proteins | sample June2016WEW_4_10_FD_132458 | JGI IMG/M metagenome (GOLD analysis project Ga0187847, IMG submission 132458) | Peatland microbial communities from SPRUCE experiment site at the Marcell Experimental Forest, Minnesota, USA - June2016WEW_4_10 | ecosystem: Environmental > Terrestrial > Soil >...
ACGCTCGACATCCGCCAGCATGCACGCGTGTTGGCCACGGCGCTTCAAGAGGCTATTGCCGACACCATGGCAGAATCGTTGCCCAGCACCATGTCTGCCCAAACAGCCAGTGTGCTTGATACGTTTCGCGTCGTCGCTGAGATCAAGAGCGGTTGCTCCCCGGAAGCGATACGCCAATATGTCATCAGCGGCGCTTCCACCGTGGACGACGTACTCGCTGTCATTCGTCTCGCGCGTCTCGGCGGCGTCAAGGTTGAGGGCTCTGGCCGCGATCCAGGCCTGATGCCAGTGCCGCTGTTCGAATCAATTGAAGACCTGCGCCAGGCTCCTGCCGTTTGCCGCGAGCTTTGGAGCCGCCCCGACTATCGCAAGATGATGGCCACCTGGGACAACTGGCAAGAGGTCATGCTGGGCTATTCTGATTCCAACAAAGACGGCGGTATGCTGACCAGTACCTGGGAGATCTTCCGCGCTCACCGCGATCTTCATGTTGTTGCACGAGAGGCCGGCGTCAAGCTGCGTCTCTTTCATGGTCGAGGCGGCACGGTAGGCCGTGGCGGTGGTCCTACGCATCGGGCCATCTTCGCCCAGCCCATTAACTCGTTCGACGGCCAGTTGCGCATCACCGAGCAAGGCGAGGTGCTCAACTTCAAATATGCTGACGAGGTTCTAGCCGAGCGCAACCTTGAGCTGATGATTGCGGCCTCTCTTGACGCCCTGGCCCGTCCCAACGCCCGCGACCCCAAAGGACACTTTACCGGCGTGCTCAAGCCCGAGTGGGAGGCTGTCCTCAACGAGCTTTCCGCCGTCTCTTACGACTACTATTGCACCCATATTCTTCAGGACCCAGGCGTGCTCACTTATTTCGAGCAGTCCACCCCGATGGGCGAGCTCGAAAACGCGAAAATCGGCTCCCGGCCCTCACGCCGCAGTTCTTCCCCTAAGCTCACCGATCTGCGCGCCATTCCGTGGGTCTTTGGCTGGACTCAGTCCCGCCTCCTGGTGCCGGCATGGTTTGGCGTCGGATTTGCGCTCGAGCAGTATCTCTCCCAGCCCGCGGAGCCCGCACGTCTTGCCGTGCTGCAAACCATGGCTCAGGAGTTTCCGCTGTTTATTGACCTACTGCGCAACGTGGAAATGGCGCTGGGCAAAGTCGACCTCGCCACCGCGCGCCTCTACTCCTCGCTGGTTGAGAACCCCGCGATTCGCGAACGCATTTACGACCTGTTTGAAGCGGAGTTCCATCGCACCGTCCGCGCAGTCCTCGCCGTCACCCGGCAAACAGAACTTCTGCAAACCAACCAGGTGCTGGGGCGCTCCATCAAGCTCCGCAATCCATACGTGGATCCCATGCACCTCATCCAGGTCGACCTGCTACGCCGCAAACGCGCCGGCGAAGACACTCCCGAGGTCAATCGCGCCATCGCCGCAACCATCAGCGGCATCTCTGCGGGGCTGCGTAACACTGGATAATGTCTAGAGAAGGATTCTGACCCGAAGAACATCCTCAACCGACCGAAGCGCGATAATTGGCGCGCCTGGTAAAAGGAGCGCTCAGCTTGTGATCTCGGCTCTACTTACTGTCGGCGTTTATGCATGCTTGCTCATCGTGGGACTCGTTTTGAGTTTCAAAGCCCGAACTTCGTCGCGTCGTATCGTCGCTGGCATCACTACCCTGATTCTCGCGATCCCGGGCCTCCTTCTTCTTGCACTGATTGTCGTTCTCCATGAAGCAGAGCCGCCAACTCTGGCAGATCTCCAGCGTGACTTCCCAACGAAACGAGCGGACCTCGAGACGGTCCTTCGAATGTCTGACGAAGACTCAAAGTTCTCGCGAATTGCTCCAAACTTTCTCGATCGGGAAACCAATGACACATTTGGGACGGGGCGTTTCATGAACGGCGACCCCAAGGCGGAACTTCCGAAGCCGCGCTGGGATGCTTACCGAGCGATATACTACCGGAATCACATTGAGCTTGGCATTCAGCGCGATAAATCGCGAGACGCCTTCATTATGGTTGACTCAATTGGCCTCCTCAACCGGGGCCATACTACCGGCTACTTGCATTGTGCTGATAGTCCATCGGCAGGTGGTGACGGTTTCTATCCCTGCCTGCTGCATCAGGAAAAAGGAGAACGAAAATTCAATCCGGATACACGCGATGAAGGATATTCATTCCAGAGACTAGACGATCACTGGTACGCCTACGACGAAGGCCCGAGCTAAAGCCGGTCGTGTCGCACTTGATTGATCCTCTGTGTTCGCTCTCCATCACACAGAAGTGCTCAAACTTCCGCCACAGGCCGCCCAATCTCCCATTGGTGCCCGAACGGGTCGGCCACACGCCCCACGCGCCACCCATGCTCCTCGGTCACTGCCCAAACCTGCGTCGCCCCGGCCTTTAACGCCCGCTCAAACATCGCATCCGGATCAGCCACAGTGAAAATGATCCGCACCGTCGATCCACCCAGCGACTCCGGGCTGAAATTCAAATGCTCCGGCGACTCGTCCCCGACCCAGAACTCCGCACCTTCCACCGAGAGGCGCGCCACCACGTTGCCGTCCGGGTCCTCGATCCGATAGACCTCAACCGCTCCGTACGCCGCCTTGTAAAACTCCACCGCCTCCGCGCTCTTCCGCACATTCAACCAAGGAGCAATCGAGTTTCGCGTCGGAGCTCCATCCGAATCGTCTTCCATCCGTTCCCTTCTTAAACGATCAACTATCGCATCGAAAAGTGCACTGCCACATGCAGCGCCATCATGAGCCCGGTAGCTAAAATTCCCGCGGCCACCGGCCCTCTTTTTCGCCACAGCGCTATGGTTGCGATGATAAAAATTGCCTCCGGTATGATCATCACCGCCAACCAATACGCCCATGGCGAGTGCTCAAGTCCCGGAAATAGAAGGCCGCTGATGCGCAGCGTAGCAAATGCGCACCCAACAAGTGCCAATGCGGAAAACAACCCCAACCCCACTCCCAACGCTTTCTTGCCTGTGTTATTCATCCCGACCTCCTCCTTTGTCTTTCCTTTCAACCGCTCCCGGCAGGCGCTGGCCGCATCACGCAAAATCACAGTCGTGCTGCCCAGCGCCCAGATAAGCGCCGCCCAGTCGCCCTCCACAAAGTCCAATTCCCGCAACATCGCTGCAGCCCATTCGCCGCTCGCCTCAGGCGCCACCCGTATCGCATATCTCAGTAATGCCGTAGCCAACGTGCGCGGCGCTCCCATCAGCCCTCCACCATGCCCAGCGCCACTTGTTCCAGGGCCGCTCCCGAACGTCCCACGGCATTCGCTCTCGCAAACCGCAGACCATCCGGCGTAAACCTGTACATGTGCCGCGGAGGCTTGCCCGGCTCACCCGCCTCCCACTCGGTTTCCAGCAGTTTCCGTTCCGCCATCCGCATCAGAATCGGATACAACGTGCCCGACTTCAGCCCCGTCACCCGGCTCAGATCGTAACCGTACTTCCACTCCTCCGCCTGCACAAGAAAAGCGTCCAGAACCATCAACGTTTGTGGTGATAGCCGCAGCTTCATTTTCAAAACTCTATATATGTAGAGTTAGGTTGTCAACACCATTTTCCGAATCCCGCAAACCGGGTCGGAGTACCGCCAACCCGAAATCCTTCCGGGCAACTTACCGTATCGATCCGGGTCAACACTTCTACACCGGCAGGTGAGTCAGCCCCGGGGAGGTCAAACGATGACAGAAACGTTCACAAATGCATTGGCGCTGATGCGCTTTGGCGGTGGAAGGGGCAGTGGCGCCTTCGTCTGGTTCATCGTAGTGGCGGTTGCGGTCGTGGCAATTATGGCGCTCATGCGGCCGCGGACAGATTCTGCAAAGCAATAGAAGTCGGAATCGTGCGGACTATTTCTTTCGCGCTCGCCAGAATGAACTCACGCCGAGGTAGAGAAAAACCACTGTAAAAGCGGCGGAAACCAGGAAGGTTCTGTGATCGGGCCCATGGGCGAAACTGGCCCGAGTGCGCCACACCGTGGGGGCGAACACAACCACCGGCAGCAGGAAGAAAACTCCCGTGACTTCAAGCCAAAGAATGCCACCTACCCGGCCAAAGGGGCGCAGGAATCCCCCGATCCCTCGCGCCACGTTCCGGGTCGCCTTCCCAGAGGCGTTGCTGCGTGCGGCTACCTCCACACTACTCGGACCGGGGTTGGGCGACTTTGCATTTGCCGCCGCATCTGCACTTGCAGCCACATGTTGGCCCGCAATGCGTCCGGCTACCCGCAGCCCGATTCCCAAAGTGCGCCCGATGGAGTGAGGTTTCATTCCGTTTATGATGGTAGCAGCGACCGTCGCCTGAAAGCTTCTCAGGGTTTTCCGCTTTTCTCAGTTGCTCGCAAACGGTGACGGAAGTAAGGTAGAGGAATCTTACGACGCAACCCGCGCCTTTTCCTTGCGCAGGCCGCCCCGGAGGTTAAGGTGACATCACGTCTGCGCGAACTGATTCAACAACTGGGCGAGGCCATCCATGAGTCGGTCATCGAGAGCGAGCAGATCGCCGGGGTGGTTCAGGATATCCGGAAGCACGGCTTTGACGTCCTCCTCATGCTCGAGGCAACCATCGGCCTGAATGAGGTCACCGCCAAAGATCCAGACGATTCCGAAGCTGGTTCGAAGGAGGACGGCAGCGGCACCTCGTTCACGCAGAACGATCTCCACTTCCTCCGCCGTCTCCGCATATCCGTCGAAGGCGAGGACAAGGACAGCATCAATTCAGACACGGAGTAGTCCGGTCTGACTATATAAGCTACCCTGGGGCAGTTCAGAAACTGAAACCGGTTGGATTCCTCTCCGATTGAGAGCATACTGTTGCCATGGCTACGCTGCCCATTGAGGAGCCGTTCGTGACTGTCGAGGAGTATCTCCGCACCAGTTACCGCCCCGACTGCGACTATGTGGATGGACGCGTCGAGGAGCGGAATTTGGGCGAGTACGATCATGGATTATTGCAAACGCTGCTTGTTGTCTTATTTATGAACAACCGCGACGCATGGGGCGTGCGGGCGGTGACTGACGTAAGAACGCAAGTAAATCGGTCACGCTTCCGTGTGCCAGACGTCTCCGTGCTGAAGGCGGGTGCGCCGAGAGAGCGAATCGTCACCCACTCTCCACTGATCGCCATCGAGATTCTTTCGCCGGAAGACCGGTTGAGCCGCTTTCAAGATCGCATTGACGATTACATCGAGTTTGGGGTGGAGAACATCTGGGTTTTCGATCCAGAGACACGTCGCGTTTGGACTGCCGATCATGCGGGCCTGCATCTTGTCCTGAGCGGAGAACTGACCGTGCCGGGAACGCCGATCCGCGTGGTGCTGAGCGAGTTGTTCGCGGAACTGGACCGGGTGTAAGCCTCTTGCATGCCAGCTCCCGCCACGCCACTTCTTAAACTCCTCAGAAACTGGCAAATCCTTTCGAAAGTCGTAAAGACTGGGTGCCATGTTCGACCGTCTTGATCGAGACGACTTCGCGAATGTTGCCAAAATTATCGGGGCGATTATTCTTGTGGTTTCGCTCTTCCTGCCAGCCGTCACACCCGGCTACCCTCAGTCCCTAAGGGATTACCTGGTGACCAACGACGCATACCACGGCTGGGCCTGTGTCGCATGGACTTTGTGGGGGTCGGTTGCATTCATCGCAAGTCTTTTTAACCCGAGTGGACAAGGAGTGAACTTTTTCTTTGTGGTTTCAGGTTGGATAACGCCGTTGGTGGTTGTTTTTGGCGCAGTCGCCGATAACATTACTGCGAAGCGAAGATTCGCCCGAGCGTTACCGTTCCTCATGGTATTCCCGTTCTTGTTTTTTGCGTCGCCCGAGCCGGGCTGGGGACCAGGCCCATTTCGCCCACTGATTGGGCATTATGTTTGGACAGTGGGGTGTTTGCTCATCTTCACTCCCCAATACGCCGGAATGCTCCGCTCCAAGAGAAAAAACGACAACGAATCACCAGGCGAGCACTGATTGTATTAGCTCTTCAGCGCCACCCGAATATGCAGTTCCTTCAACTGCTGCTCCGTCACCGTCGTCGGCGCGTCGGCCATTAGGTCAATCGCCTTCGCCGTCTTCGGGAACGCAATCACCTCGCGTAGGCTGGGCGCTCCGGTCAGCAGCATCACAATGCGGTCCAACCCCAACGCGATGCCTCCATGCGGCGGCGTGCCGTATTCCAGTGCGTCCAGGAAGAACCCAAACCGCGCCTTCGCCTCTTCCTCGCTGATCCCCAGCGACTGGAAAATCTGCTGCTGCACATCCTTGCGATGAATACGGATCGAACCTGAACCAAGCTCTAGCCCGTTCATCGCCAGGTCATAGCAATTGGCCCGCACACTGGCAGGATCAGTCAGCAGGTTGGCCATGTCGTGTTCGTGCGGCGAAGTAAAGGGATGATGCGCAGGCACCCACTTCGCCGAAGCCACCTCGTATTCGAACATCGGAAAATCGACAATCCAGATCGGGTTGAATGCCGCAGCCCCGTCAATTTGCACCCCGCCACGCGAGTCAGCCTCGGCAACAGCCTTTTCCGTCACGGCAAACGCACCATGCCGCTCGGCATATTTCTTCGCCAGCTCTGAGCGAAAATTGCCCGCAGCGGAGTAGACGTTGATCTCTCGCTCGCTCAACCGTCCTTCAAACTTGGTGTCGCTTGCCTTCACCGGGTGTGCCGGATCGCCGGCAACGATGATCACAAAATCGGCCTCAGCCGCTCCAGCTAGTTCGCGCACCTTCACGGCAGATTCGGGGAAGCCCTTGGCCAGCCGCTTGAAGTCGTCAATGAACTTCGCGCCCTTCTTCAGGTCGAACATGGGGTGGTTGTCTTCGCGTTCCTTTCGGCTCAGCTCGCCAACCTTGGGGATCCGCAACGCCACAACGGGCAGCGCCGGATCGATCTGCAGCGTCGCCAGCGCCTCGTCGGTAAACGCCGGACGTACGTCGGTCAACCCGGGCAGCCGCATATCCGGCTTGTCACTCCCAAACTTCCGCATCGAGTCGTCATACGTGATGCGCGGAAACGGCTTCTGCAGCGTAACCCCTGCCGCCGCGAAGGCCGCCGAAAGAAAGTCCTCCACAACCGCGAAGACCGTCTCCTGATGGGGAAAACTCATCTCCAGGTCAACCTGAGTGAACTCAAGCTGGCGGTCGGCGCGCAGATCTTCGTCACGGAAGCAACGGGCGATCTGAAAATAGCGGTCGAACCCCGAGATCATGAGGATCTGCTTGAAGATTTGCGGCGACTGCGGCAGCGCGTAAAACTCGCCCGGATGCACGCGGCTCGGCACCAGAAAGTCCCTCGCTCCCTCCGGCGTACTCTTGGTCAGGATCGGCGTCTCAATCTCCAGAAATCCCTGCCGGCTCAGGCTTTCGCGAATAGCCAGCGTAATGTCATGCCGCAGCCTGAAGTTGCGCTGCATCTCCGGCCGCCGCAAATCCACGTAGCGATATTTCAGCCGGACTTCTTCGTTCTGAATCGCCTCTTCCGAAGGCGAGAACGGCGCAAGCCGCGTGTCGTTCAGCACCAGCAGTTGCGTGGCCTCAATCTCAATCTCGCCGGTCGGCATCTTGGGATTAATGGCGTCCGCATCGCGCAGGCTCACCTTGCCCACAGCGGCCACCACGTACTCCGGCCGAACCTGTTCGCCCTTCAGGTGCCCGTCGGGGGTCAGTTCCTTATCCAGCACAATCTGGCAAATGCCGGTGCGGTCCCGCAGATCCAGAAAGATCAGGTTGCCGTGATCGCGGCGCCGGTTCACCCAGCCCATCACAACCACTTGTTGGCCGGCGTTTGCTGCGCGCAATTCACCGCATAAATGCGTTCGTTCGAGACTACCTAGAAAATCGAGCACACGTTTCCTTTATTCGCCTGTGGGCAGAAGGAGTTCAGGTTCACCGGCTGAGATATGCCGCCAACTCCACGCGATCTATCTTGGTCTGCATCCCCGTAGCGAAAGTCTTTACCGTCAGAATACCGGATTGAAGCTCGTCTTCGCCCAGGATCACAATCCGCCGCGCGCCCTTGTCGGCCACTTCAAACGACTTCTTCAGGCGAAAACTGCCCTCGCCCAGCTCAATCCGTAGCCCCTGGCGTCGCAAATCACGCGCCAGCGCCAGCGCAGCTGCGTTCATTCCCTCGCCCAGCGGCGCAATGTAGGCGTGCGCCTTCTCCGGTGCAGCATCTTGCAGGGCCAGCAGCGTAAGCACCAGCCGGTCCTCGCCCATTGCGAAGCCGATCCCCGGAGCCTTCGGGCCGCCAATCGCCTCACTCAGCCCGTCATAGCGCCCGCCGCCCAGCAGAGCATTCTGCGCACCAAGGCCATCCCCGTGATGGCTGAATTCAAAGGTGGTTCGGGTGTAGTAATCCAGGCCGCGTACCAGCCTGTGATTCCGCGTGTAAGGCACGCCCGCCGCATCCAATGCTGCCGTCACCGCCGCAAAGTGTGCTTTGGAAGCTTCATCCAGTGAGTCCGCAATTACTGGGAGCGTCTCAATAATCGGTTGATCGGCAGGAACCTTGCAGTCCAGTACCCGCAGAGGATTGGTCACGGCGCGCCGTTGGCAATCCACACACATCTGGCCTACCACCGGAACCAGTGCCGCGCGCAGCGTCTCGTTGTAGCGCGCTCGATCCGCCGCAGACCCGACCGAGTTGAGCTCCAGAGTCCAGCCAGTTATACCCAGCTCATCAAGGAGCGTGGCCAGCATTTCGAGCACCTCGGCGTCGCGCAGTGGGCTTTCGCTCCCCGCGGACGGAGGCCCAATCACTTCGGCGCCAATCTGCCAGAACTGCCGGAAGCGGCCCTTTGCTGGCCGCTCCCGCCGGAACTGGGGCCCGACGTAGTAGAGCTTCTGCAACTGTCCGCTCTCGCCCAGCCCATGTTCGATGTAAGCCCGCACCACCCCAGCGGTATTCTCCGGACGCAGCGTGAGTGACTGAGCCCTTTCAGACTGCGCCCGCGCCTTGTCTTCCCAGGTGTACATCTCTTTGGAGACAATGTCGGTTTCCTCGCCCACGCCGCGCGCAAACAGCGCAGTGTCTTCAAAAATGGGCGTGCGAATTTCGCCGAAGTTATAGCGGGTAAACACCTGCCGCGCAGTCTTTTCAATGTGGTTCCAAAGCGCCGTTTCCGGCGGCAACAAATCGCGCGTCCCGCGTACGGCTTTCAATGTGCTCATAGCCTTAACAGTGTATCGAACATGTCCCTTCCATCTGGAACAGCTGAGACGCTCATTCCAACCTCAATCGAGTCTGCGGTAAACTTTGGGCACACGGAGCCGACCGAAGTGGTGTTTTGCAGCCAATGTGGATCTTCATCTCGCGACATGGAAGGTTTTTGTCGCGGATGTGGTGCCCCAATGGCTTCCGCGGAACCCGTAACCCCGGTGTCAGCCGTCGATGAAACTCTGCCTCAGCCCGCCACTCCCAAGTCGGCAGCCGTTCTCTCTTCTGGTTTTGCTTCGGACCGCCTATTGCCAAAGAACGTCTGGGTCGCCGCTTTGCTCACGCTGGTCTTCGGACCGCCTGGAATGATCTACAGTACGCCGCTTGGAGCCCTGGTCATGTCCCTTCTGTCCATCCCAGCCTGGTTCTACGGCGGACCTTTGCTGGTAACGGCTGTTTGGTGCGTGAGCATATTCTGGGCTGTCATGGCGGCGCGGCCCTAGGGCGGGCACTGATTTGCGCTTTCAGGATCAGGTCGGCAGCCAATCTGCATCCTCATGCAGGGCCCCGCATCCAAACCACCATGGAATATCGACTTCTGGGAGGCTCCGGCCTCAAGGTTTCAGCGCTGAGTTTTGGTACCGGCACGTTTGGCGGTACCAATGAGTTTTTCAAAGCCTGGGGAAGCTCAGACGTTGCCGAGTCCACGCGGCTTGTGGATATCTGCTTTGAGGCAGGCGTCAACCTCTTCGACACCGCTGACGGCTACTCCGATGGCCGTTCCGAAGAAATTCTCGGCAAGGCGCTTGAAGGCAGGCGCAACCGCGCGTTGATCTCAACCAAAGCGCATTTTCCAACCAGCGACGGACCAAACGATAGAGGTACCTCGCGCTACCATTTGCGTCGCGCCCTTGAGGCCAGTTTGCGTCGCCTCGGCACAGATTACGTCGACATCTACCACATGCACGGCTTCGACGCGCTCACGCCAATTGAAGAGGTTCAGGACACGCTGAACACGTTTGTCCACGAGGGCAAGGTGCGGTACATTGCGGCCTCCAATTTCTCGGGCTGGCACCTGATGAAGTCGCTCGCCGTCGCCGACCGCTACGGCTGGACGCGCTTTGTCGCCCACCAGGTTTATTACTCGCTGATCGGCCGCGAATACGAGTGGGAGCTTATGCCGCTCGGCATCGACCAGAGAGTCGGCGCGCTGGTCTGGAGTCCGCTGGGTTGGGGTCGTCTCACCGGCAAACTGCGCCGCGGGCAGCCGCTCCCCGAGCAGAGCCGCCTGCACAAAACCGCCGACGCCGGGCCGCAAATGGACGATGAATACCTCTACAAGGTGGTGGATGCGCTGGATAAGGTCGCTTCGGAAACAGGCAAGTCCGTTCCGCAGGTGGCGCTCAATTGGCTACTGCAGCGTCCAACGATCTCCTCGGTCATCGTCGGCGCGCGCAATGAAGAGCAGTTGCGTCAAAACCTGGACGCCCGTGACTGGAACCTATCTGCGGAACAGGTTGCCGAGTTGGATAAGGCCAGCGCAGTCCAGCCCATTTATCCCTACTGGCACCAGAGAAACTTCGCCGAGCGCAACCCGCCGCCGGTTTAGACAGCGGTCGAAATCCGCTCACCCTGCATACACACCAGCACTTACTGCAAGTCCCGTCGCCGCTTGTGCGTAACATAGCGCCCCACCATCCATCCCACAGCGCTGCCCACCAGCACATCCGACGGGAAATGCTGTTTCGCCAGCACACGCGTCAGACTCACACCGGTGGCCAGACCGTAAGCGGTAATCTGCGTCAGCGGGCCGCCATACTCTTCGGCGATAACAGTGGCCGAAGACCACGCAATGATGCTATGCGTCGAAGGGAATGACGAATTAAGGCCCACGCTGCTCTGGAAGAACTTTCCTTTGGCTCCATCGAGAGTCGGCCGTTCCCGCATGGTGACGGCCTTCATTACCTCGTCCACCACTAGGCTGTCGACCATCGCCTCCCCGGCCAACGTGCCGGTTTCCGTTGCATGCTCGTCATGATGCAGAAAACCCATCCCATAAATCGCCACAGGAGCCACCACGAAACCGCCAAGCAAGCCATTCGAGGCTGTCGTCGCCTCGTTATTGAGCGATGGGTTCTGAAGTTTGCCCAAATTCATCACTTGGTGGTCGGTCGTAATCAGGACCGTGGTACCCAGCACCAGCGGCACCAGGATGGGGAGGTCGTTGTCGCGCACACGAGCCGGACTCGTCCAAATTGCAGCCTGATCCTTCAGGATGTGCAGCGGTGTATTACGCAGTGTCACGGCGTCGTTATCCACTGGCACGCCCGGACCTGAGGATTGTGGCTGCGGAGCATCCGGCAGGGTATTGAGACTTATCTCGCCTGACCTTCCCGGATCGGGTCCAGCCGTAGTCTGGCCCCCGGCCGCAGCGCCGCCTGCAAGCATCAACGCGCAAGCCATCCCGACATTCAACCGCATGGTCTTCCTGGCCAATAACAGCATCAAGCGCGACACCCAACACACAGGTAGTTGCGTTTCTCCGGTGAAGTGCAAATTTGCAATGGGCTTTGTCTCTTTAGTCATCAAGATCTTTCCAGTCTAACTTCCAGCTTCCTTCAGGTAGATCTCCACGTAGTCAAGGTAGTTCTGCGCGTATTCCCGAATCAGCGCGCGGTCCTTGTCCCCGAGTTCACGCCGCAGCTTTGCCGGCACACCTGCCCACAGCGTGCGCGGTGGGACCACCGTGTGTTCGGGCACCACGGCCCCAGCAGCAATAATCGAGCCCGCGCCGATGCGGCTGTTGTTCAGGATCGTGACCCCCATCCCGATCAGGCATTCATCTTCCACCACGCACCCGTGAACCGTCGCGTTGTGGCCTATGGTCACCCAGTCGCCCACAACCACCGGGTACAGGTTGCGCTGGCCGTGCAGCACAGCGCAGTCCTGCACATTGGAATTGGCGCCCACGCGAATCGAGTTCACGTCTCCGCGCAGCACCGCGTTCATCCACACCGAGGAGTGTTCGCCAAGTATCACGTCTCCCGTCACCTGAGCGGAAATATCCACGTAGCAGCTGGCGGGAATTTGGGGCAGGCACCCCTGGTAACTGCGAATCATGCCTCACGACCTCTTCGCCGGATTTCGCCGGCCCTCTGAGAGTGTAAAAGAGAACCGGCCCCCCCTGTCGAACAAAGGTTAGATACTACTTTCCAAGCGAACATAGGTAATCGCGCACTTCGTCCTGCCCAAAGTACGCAGCGGCGCTTTCGGCCGTCGACTGGTACAGGTCCTCTTTGATGGTTCGGTCGGCGCCGCGTTCGATCAGCAACTTTACCGTCGCAAGATGTCCAGATTGCGCGGCAATGTGGAGCGCAGTAATGCCTCGGCCGTGCGTTAATCCACCAAAGGTCGCCTTCTGGTTCACGTCGGCTCCGTGATCCAATAACCACTCGGCCGCCTCTGTGCGGTTGCGGGCCGCTGCCCAAATGAGCGGCGTGCCTCGATACGGATCGGCATCCAGCTGCGCGCCGGCTTGCACCAGTCGCTCCAGCACCTGTACGCGGTTGCTTTTGCATGCCCACACCAGCGCTTCGTCCAGCACCTCCTGCGGATCAGTCGACGGTTGCCAGTCCGGGAACCCGCTGTGCGGGCGATAAAAGCCCCGGGCCGCGCAGGCTTCTGGAGTCAGGGTGCGTCCACCTGCAAAACAGGCCTCCACTAAATCGAGCATGCCAAGCCCCGCTACAGCGCGAAGATTGCCTGGTGAGACTGCATGACGCCCAAGCAGGTCGGCGACCTCGCGGTTTCCCCAGAACAGCGCCGCAATCAAAGGAGTCCCGCCCGCACCGTGCGCTTCTGCATCCAGGGCCGCGCCATTCGCAATCAATGTGTCCGCAATCTCCGGCTTGTTGGCATACGCTGCCGCGTGCAGCGGTGTCCAGCCGCGATCATTCGCATCATTCACCACGGCGCCGGCCGACAGCAGCAACTCGATTGCAGAAACCCCGCCTTTCCAGTCCGCCCTTCCGGCAAAGCTCACGGCGAGATTCAACAGCGAGTTGCCATTCGTTCCCCGCTCTGTTGCCAGGCGAGGATTCGCACGCAGCAATGCTTCCAGATCGGCAATACTACCCGACTGCAGTGCGCCGAAGGCCGCCATGAACGGTTCAGTGGTTGCCGCCTCTCTTGTTGAAGCCAACACATTTACGCGGCTTGTCAGGTCATCCCAGGTCTCGAAGCCGTGCTCCCTCGCATAGACCAGCCGGGCGTCTTCTTCCGTGAACGGCGCCTGTCGAATCTCCTCGTCGGTACAATCCGCAAAGCGTGGGTGCCACTCACGAATCTGTTCCAGCGCTGCCGGGCCCGCGGATTGACGGGTTCGCATCAATCCATGAACCCGGTCCGTTATCCATGCCACGTCTGCGACGAAGAGACGCGTTGGTCGGGGGGACTGCGATGAAGGCTCAGCGTATGCCCTCAATTTGGGCCAACTGGCGAACCCTTGTTCACGAGCCAGGACAAACTGGGCGTCGTGTAGCGCCACGAGTTGACGTCCGGTGGCTGCATCCACTGTCATCCAGCGGCTATGGTGGCGGCGCAGGCGGGAAATTGCTTCTTCATTCCCAGCCCTAATCGCCCGCAACAGTTCGCGGGCTTGTTTCTTCTGTTGTTCGAGATTCAAGATTCCTCCTTCGTGTGCCTGGTCCGCATGACAGGCGAAAGAGGATCAACTAAGAGGTGATGCCTCTAAAGAGGCAGGTGGGCGCAGCCCTTTCCGCGGACAGGACGCTTCCTGCAGGCGTCTGACCAGAATTTACCATAGCCTAAGAACTCTGCGCGAGGCTGCTCACTGGCTGGTCCTTTACCCCACGTATCTCAAAAAAGCGTCGATAAACCGGAATCGCATCGTTGCCCGAATCCGGTTGCATTCGCAAAAACGGCGCTCTTCAAGTATCCTGAAGGGAGCCCTTTGGCATGTTTGGAGGTGGGATTTTTTGGCAGAGGTTCGCGTACAAGAAGGCGAGCCGCTCGAAAATGCACTGCGCCGGTTTAAGCGCAAGGTTCAGCAGGAGGACATCATCAAGGAAGTCAAGCGTCACTCCTACTACTTGAAGCCCGGTGAAAAGAAGCGCGTTAAAGCGGCTCTCGCGCGTAAGCGCAATCGTAAGAAGGCTCGTAAGGAAGCAGACTGAGCTTCAATAACAAATCGCGACAAGCGCCGCCCCAGTTGGCTCCTCGAATCTCAGGGGTATCTGGAAACCGAAATCAAGGTCAGGCGGCCTGTCGCGATTTTTCTTTTTCAGGATTTTCCTTCGTTATTCCCGCAAAACCCATCGCCCTATTTCATTACCTGGCTCAACAAAAAGTCCCCTTTAAATCCTGCGGGAAATCCGGCCACCCGAAGCAGCGTTGCCAGTTGCGCCCAATGCCGTTGGCTGTGGAGCATTGCGTGAACAAATGCTTTACGCCTGGAAAAAGTCCGCAATTCCGGCGCCAGAAAGGGGCGGTCCAGGGTCAATGTTTCCTCCCAGTTCCAACTCGCCTCATTCACTAGTCCGTTGAACATCGCGTCAGCCTTCAAATGCAGAGCGAACAATGCATCCAGCGGGCCGGCTGGTAATCCATTTCGGTCCACTTCCGGCAGCCCCGCTGTCCGCAAGGCCCAGATCAGTTCAACACCCCAGACATGCCTGAGGAGCTCCTGAACATTGGCAGTCCCACCGATTCCGCAAGGCAACTCAAGCAATGCAGGATTGGCGACGAAATGCCCGTTCCAGAAATGGGCTGATTCCCGATTCCAGGCCAGAAGTTCTTCCAACGTCGTGCCGACTGTCATACCTGCCTCCTTGTGGTGCAGTTTCGAGATTCGCGCCTTTCTTGGTTAATGGTCTCTACCATCTTCGGTTCCTGGACTATTCCAGCGCCAAGCTGAGCAGCAGATCGCCCAGAAATCCGGAAGGAAAACCTTGGGAGCGAACCAGCGTGGAAAGCTGTGCCCAATGACGCTGACTGTGCAAGAGTACGTGGGCCAGGGCCTTGCGCGGTGTGGGCTTAGGAGCCTCTGGACGACGCCATGGGCAATGCACAGACTTTTCATCCCAGTTCATGTCCGGGTTGTCGAAGACGGCGCGGAAGTTCTGGACCGCTGAAGGGTGCAAGTCGTAAAGCGCCCCCAAAGGACCGTTCGGCCATACATCATAATCCGTTATCGGAAGGCCCGAGATGATCTGGCTCCAGACCAATTCAGCTCCTCAAATGTGCCGGACGAAAGTCTGTACGTCGACATTTCCGCCGATGCCGCAGGGCAATTCCAAAAGAGCCGGGTTGGCATCAAGGTGGACTTTCCAGAAGCGGGAAACTTCCTCATTCCAGGCCAGCAATTCTTCCAATGTGATCGCAGGTGTCATGGCTTCTTAGCTAAAGCGCGGTGCCCAATGTCCCGCCTATAGTACATCCCTTCAAATTCAATCTCCGCCATGGCCTCGTAGGCGCGGGACAATGCCTCTTCCAGCGACGCAGCAACCGCGGTCACGCCCAGCACCCGCCCTCCTGCCGTTCGCAGCTGGGTCCCTACTTGTGCTGACCCGGAGTGGAATACCTGAACACCGGGAACCTCCTCCGCTGCACTCAGGCCGGAGATGGGAAATCCCGTCTCGTAGCTCCCCGGATATCCTGCAGAGCTGGCCACCACGCAAACTGCGGCGCCTGCACTCCATTCCAGAGAGGTCTCAGCCAGCCGTCCATCGATGCAGGCCTCCAACGCATCAACCAGGTCGCTCTCCAATCGCACGAGAATGGCTTGCGTCTCAGGATCGCCGAACCGCGCATTGAACTCCAGTACCTGCGGCCCCCGAGGAGTCATCATCAGCCCAATGTAGAGCACACCCTTGAACGGCGCTCCCTCCTCCGCCATTCCCCTTACCGTGGGTTCGGCAATGTGGCGCAGAATCCAATCGTTCATCCCGGCATCCAGCAGTTCATCGGTGGAGTAAACGCCCATCCCGCCCGTGTTGGGTCCGGTATCGCCCTCGCCGATCCGCTTGTGATCCTGGGCCGGCGCCAGCGCGGCTACATCCTTGCCGTCACTCAAACATAGGAAACTCAGCTCATCGCCGGTAAGGAACTCCTCAATCACCACCTGCAGCTCCGCCTCGCCCAGCAGTTTCCCGCTGAACAGATCGTGGGCCGCCTCAAGCGCCGTGTTGCGCGACGAGCAAATAATCACGCCTTTGCCGGCGGCCAGCCCGTCAGCCTTCACCACAATCGGCGGATGGAATCCTTCGATCACTTTTTCCAGCTCGTTTGCCGTCGCGCACACGGCGTATTTGGCAGTTGGAATGTTGTGGCGCTGCAGAAACCGCTTCGCAAATGCCTTGCTGCTTTCGAGCGTGGCCGCTGCCTGGGTCGGTCCAAACACTCGCAGTCCATGCTCCTGTAGCGCGTCCACGAT
>Ga0187847_10002102_pt1 | contig 16632 bp, 14 predicted proteins | sample June2016WEW_4_10_FD_132458 | JGI IMG/M metagenome (GOLD analysis project Ga0187847, IMG submission 132458) | Peatland microbial communities from SPRUCE experiment site at the Marcell Experimental Forest, Minnesota, USA - June2016WEW_4_10 | ecosystem: Environmental > Terrestrial > Soil >...
CGAGATCGTTCTCGGCATCGACAACATCCTGTTCCTCACGGTGCTGGTCGGCCGGCTGCCGGGTGCAGAGCGCGCGAGCGCGCGCATCCTCGGCTTGCTGTTCGCGATGCTGACGCGCATTGCACTGCTGTTCTCGATCACATGGCTCGCGACTTTCACGACGCCGCTCGCGCAACTTTGGGGGTATCCGGTCTCGGTGCGCGCGCTGATCTTGTCGGCCGGCGGACTGTTTCTGGTGGTCAAGAGCATGCTGGAGATCCGCGGCATGCTGCATAGCGCGCGCACCGAGCGCAAGCCCGGGATGCTGGGGGCCTATTGGCTCGTGATCGCCCAGATCGGGGTGCTCGATGTGGTGTTCTCGCTGGACTCGGTCTTCACGGCCGTCGGCCTCGCGAGCCGGATCGAGGTCATGGTCGCAGCGATCGTCGCCGCCGTGCTGATCATGATCTGGGTCGCCGGCCTCGTCAGTGATTTCCTGCTTCGATACCCGACGGTCAAGGTACTGGCGCTCGGCTTCCTGCTGCTCATCGGCCTCGAATTAATCAGCGAGGCCTTGAACCTCGACCTGCCGAAGGGCTATTTGTATTTCGCGTTGGCGTTCGCGTTGGGCGTCGAGTGGATCAATATTCTGGTAAGCCGCAGGGAAAGCCGTTAGAGTCGGCAACGCCGAGCGGGATGCGATTGGGAACCGCTTCGCTACCATAAGCCACACCGGGTGCAAGTCATGGGTATGAAGGAGCTGTTAGCGACCAAACCGATCTCCGACTATCAGGAGGAGGCGGCCGGCAAGTCACTATTGCGAGCGCTCGGCATACCATCGTTGATCGCGTTCGGGATCGGCGGAATCATCGGCACCGGAATCTTCGTGCTGACCGGCCTAGCGGCCGCGCAGCACGCCGGACCCGCAATCGTGATTTCCTTCGTGATCGCAGGCATCGGTTGCATGTTCGCCGGCCTCTGCTACTCCGAATTCGCGGCAATGGTGCCGGTCGCGGGCAGCGCCTATGCCTACAGTTACGCGACCTTGGGCGAGTTCATCGCGTGGTTCGTCGGCTGGAACCTGATTCTCGAATACATGATGGCCTGCTCGACGGTTGCGGTCGGCTGGAGCCGCTATTTCATCAAGCTGCTCGAGCACTACGGCATCAATTTCATACCGAATTATCTGTCTTCGGCGCCGTTCGAGGCGGCCGAGGTCGGCAATTCCCTGTACAGAACCGGGGCCTTCGTGAATTTGCCCGCGATCGCGATCATCGCGATCTGCACGGCGCTTTGCTACAAGGGCATCAAGGAATCGACGACCGTGAACACGATCATCGTCGCGATCAAGGTCAGCATCGTGATCGCTGTGATCGGCTTCGGCGCGATGTACGTGACGCCGGCGAATTGGGTGCCTTACATCCCGCCAAACACCGGGAATTTCGGCGAATTCGGCTGGAGCGGCATCCTGCAGGCAGCCGGGATCATCTTTTTCGCGTACATCGGCTTCGACGGCGTATCGACGTGTGCGCAGGAAGCCAAGGACCCGCAGCGCGGCATGCCGATCGGCATGCTCGGCAGTCTCGCGATCTGCACCGTGCTCTACATCCTGATGTCGAGCGTCATGACCGGGCTGGTGCCGTTCAAACAGCTCAACGACGCAGCTCCGGTCGCGGTCGCGTTGGAGTCCCACAAGCAGCTTTGGTGGCTGTCGAGCTGGGTCATCTGGGGCGCGCTGTTCGGCCTGACCTCGGTGATCATCACGATGATCATCCCGCAGGCGCGCATTTGGCTCACGATGTCGCACGACGGTCTGCTGCCGAAGCTCTTCGGTGCGGTTCACCCGCGATTCCGCACGCCGCACATCTCGACCGTGATCACCGGCGTGCTCGCCGCGAGCTTCGCGGGCCTGCTGCCGATCGGTATCCTCGGCGAGCTCGTCTCGATCGGCACGCTGATCGCGTTCATCGTCGTGTGCATCGGCGTGCTCGTGCTGCGCTACACGCGGCCGGATTTGCCGCGCCCGTTCCGCGTCAAGGGCATTTGGTTCACGTCGATCATGGGCGTGGTGTTCTGCAGCTTCATGGCCTACGGCCTGCCGTCGGCGACCTGGGTGAGGCTCGTGCTTTGGAGCGCAATTGGAATCGCGGTGTATTTCGCCTACGGCTACGGACACAGCCGGCTGCGCAGGCGCAATGAATCGGAAGGCTACGGCCGCGGCGGGATACCCGGCGCCAAGGTCGGCAACCCCTAGTCGCGCAGCGCTGCCGGCAGCAGCGGACTCAAGGTCGCGAGCAGCGCCTCGTAGACCTTGGGGTTGCCCGCGACGATATTTTTGCCGAGCGCGTATTCAACGCCGGCGGGGGTGCCGACGCGGCCGCCGGCTTCTTGGATCAGCAGCGTACCGGCCGCCGTGTCCCAGGGCGACAAGCCGAATTCCCAGAACCCGTCGACGCGGCCGGCCGCAACGTAGGCCAGATCGAGCGCCGCGGCGCCCGGTCGCCTGACGCCCGCCGCCACGCTCATGACCGCCTTGAGCATGGCCAAATAATCGTCGACATGGGTATCGCCGAGCCGAAACGGAAAGCCGGTGCTGATCAGCGATCCTTCGAGCGTGCGCTGCGTGCTCACGCGGATTTTCTTGCCTTCGAGCTGCGCGCCCTCGCCGCGCGAGGCGGTGAAGAACTCCTGGCGCATCGGGTCGTAGACGATCGCATGCTGGAGCCGGCTTTTCTGCTCGACCGCGATCGATACGGCGAATGTCGGGAAGCCGTGCAGGAAGTTCGTCGTGCCGTCGAGCGGGTCGATGATCCAGACGAATTCGCCGTCGCCGCTGCGGCCGCTCTCCTCGGCCAAAAATGCGTGGTCCGGGTAGCTCTTGCGCACCGTGGCGATGATTTCGGCTTCCGCCTTTCGGTCGACGTCCGTGACGAAATCGTTGCGGCCTTTGGTGTCGATCTTGAGCGAATCGAGTCTCGAGAGGCTCCGAACGATCAGGTCCCCGGCGCGCCGGGCGGCGCGCATGCCAATATTGAGCAGTGGATGCATAGCGTGGCGCTAGAATAACAGAGCATGAGCGCCCCCGTTCGCATCGTCCTCATCGATCCCAGCCACCCGGGCAATATCGGATCGGTTGCGCGCGCGATGAAGAACATGGCGTTGTCCGATTTGGTGCTGGTGCGGCCCCGCTCCTTTCCCCACGCCGAGGCCAATGCGCTCGCAGCGGGCGCCGACGACATCCTCGCGGGCGCGAAGGTCGTGTCGAGCGTCGCCGAGGCGATCGCCGACTGCGCATTCATCGCGGGCACCACCTCCCGGCCGCGTTCGTATTATTGGGAATTCACGACGCCGCGCGACATCGCCGCGCGCATCGCAGCGCTGCCCCCGGAAACGCGCACGGCGCTTCTGTTCGGCTCCGAACGATACGGTCTCGCCAACGACGACTTGCAATATTGCAACGTGCTCGTGCGCATTCCGGCAAACCCCGCCTATTGCTCGTTGAACCTCGCGATGTCGGTGCAATTGCTGAGTTATGAGATTTTTCTCGCGCGCGAGCAGCCGCGCTCGCATACCCAGCTCGAGTTGCCGTTGGCGCCGTCGGCCGACGTCGAGCATTTCTATGCGCATTTGCTCGAGGTTTTGAACGAGATCGATTTCGCGGACCGCAGCGGCCATTTGATGGAACGGCTGCGGCGCCTCTTCAATCGAGCGCAACTCGACCGCAACGAACTGAACATCCTGCGCGGCATCTTGAGCCATGTGCAGGGGCGGCGCGGCCAATCTCGGGCCAAGAGCGGCGCATGAGCGAAAGTCGCGGCCGATGAACGGTCCGGTTTACCTCGATTATGCGGCCACGACGCCCGTCGACGCCGCCGTCGCAGCGACCATGGCGCAGTGCCTCACGATCGACGGCGCATTCGGCAATCCGGGATCGAACGGCCACGACCACGGCGCGCGTGCCCACGCGCTCGTCGAGGCGGCGCGCGCGCAAGTGGCCGCAGCGGTCGGCGCTGTGCCCGCCGAGCTCATTTTCACCTCGGGCGCGACCGAGGCGAACAATCTCGCGATATTCGGCGTCGCCAACTATTACCGCGCTCAAGGCCGCCATATCGTGACCTCTCGCACCGAGCACAAGGCCGTGCTCGACCCTTATCGTGAGCTCGAGCGGCGCGGCTGGCGCGTGAGCTACCTGGTTCCTGAGCGTAGCGGCGTCGTGGAGCCGGCGCAGGTCCTGCGCGCCTTGGAGCCCGACACGGTGCTGGTCTCGCTGATGCACGTCAACAATGAAATCGGAGTCATCCAGGATATCGAGGCCGTGGCGAAGATCTGCGCGCGCCACGGAGGCGTGCGCCTGCATGTCGATGCGGCGCAGAGTGTCGGCAAGTGCCGCGTCGATTTTGCGGCTCTCGGGGCCGATCTGATGTCGGTGTCGGCGCACAAGGCCTACGGCCCCAAGGGTGTCGGCGCGCTGCTGGTATCGGCGCGGCGCGGCGTACAACTCGAGCCGCTGCAATTTGGCGGCGGCCAGGAGCGCGGTCTGCGCTCCGGAACGCTTGCAACGCACCAGGTCGCGGGCATGGGTGCGGCGTTCGCGCTCGTTACGGCCGACAGCGCGCGGTTCGAGGCGGAGCGGCAGCGGATCGCCGCGCTGCAAAATCGGCTGTTCCGCGGTATCGAGGCGGTCGGCGAGGTTCTGCGCAACGGCGATCCGGCGCGGTGCGTTCCGCAGTTGCTCAATCTGTCGTTCGAAGGCGTCGAGGGCGAGAGCCTGCTCGCGGCCGTGCGACCGCATCTGGCCGTTTCGACCGGCTCGGCCTGCGGGTCGGCGAGCAATGAGGCGTCCTATGTGCTGCGCGCGCTCGGGCGCGACGAGCGCCTCGCCGAAAGCAGCCTGCGGTTCAGCCTCGGCCGCTACACGACCGAGGCCGAAATCGATCGCGCGATCGATGCGGTCACGGCTGCGGTGCGGCGCCTGCGCGCGATCGGCGGTGCATGAACTACAGTGACCTCACACGCCGCTATTTCGAGACCGCGCGCGCGGCAGGGGTGCTCAGCGGCAACCGTGTCGGACGCGGCGCCGCCGGGTCGCGGCGCGGCGGGACCTGGGTGCAATTCGACATTGAGCTCGAGCCGGCGCCCTATCCGGAGCGGCGGATCGCCGCGGCGCGATTTTTGGCATTCGCGTGTCCGCATACGATTGCGGTCGCGGCCTGGGTCGCCGAGCGAGCGGTCGGCGAGGTTTGCGCTGCGGGCTTGCCCGAGTCGGTGCATGCGATCAGTCGCCGTTTCGAGGTACCGGCCGAGAAACTCGGACGACTGTTGATTGTCGAAGATGCATGGGCTGCTGCGGTGGCGGCCGCTAAATTGCGGGTTACGATGTGATGAAATACGACCTGCATCCCGTGCGCTCGCCGGCCGAGCGTGTTATGTATACCTCTCGATTGGGGACACATTGCGTGGGGCGGTGACTATGGCGATATTGTTGACTGAATCGGCTGCGGATCGCGTCCGGGCCCATCTGACGAAGCGCGGTACGGGCCTCGGATTGCGGCTCGGCATCAAAAAAACCGGCTGCTCGGGCTTCGCTTATGTCGTTAACTATGCCGATGAGATTCGAGCCGAAGACGCCGTGTTCGAAGTCCGAGGCGTCAAGGTGATCGTGGATTCGGCGAGTTTGCCGCTGATTGACGGCACGGTCGTCGATTTCGTCAAGCAGGGGCTCAATGAGGCCTTCAAGTTCCAGAATCCCAAGGCCAAGGGCGAATGCGGTTGCGGCGAGAGTTTCAGCGTCTAAACAGCCGCGCCCGGTGCCCGCAAAGGGCGCCATTTTTCCAGGGTATTCAGGCACTTCGGCTGCCGCCGTGATTGCTTGCGGGCGCTCCCTCGGTTAAGATCGGCGGTCTTTGTCGGCCCCCACGGGCACAACCGCACTTAATCATTTCGAGGTCATCATGGCAGTTGAGCGCACCCTATCCATCGTCAAGCCCGACGGCGTTGCGAGGAACCTGATCGGCGAGGTCTACACACGGTTCGAAAAGGCGGGGTTGCGCATCGTCGCGGCGCGCATGTTGCACCTGTCGCAGGCCGAGGCTGAAGGATTCTACGGAGTGCATCGCGAGCGGCCGTTCTTCAAGGACCTGGTGCGCTTCATGACCTCGGGGCCGGTGATCGTCCAAGTGCTCGAGGGCGAGGGCGCGATTGCGAAGAACCGCGACGTCATGGGGGCGACGGATCCCAAGAAGGCCGCGCCCGGCACGATTCGCGCGGACCTCGCGAAGAGCATCGACGAGAACATCGTGCACGGCTCCGACGCCGCCGATACGGCGGCCCGCGAAATCGGATTCTTTTTTCGTGAAATTGAGGTCTGCCCGCGTACGCGCTAGCGTACCCCGCAGATTTCTCGGTAAGGAACGCATCAGGTGGCTGGCGATCGCGTAAATCTACTCGGCTTGCCGCGCCTTGAACTCGAGGCGTTCGTCGCTCAGCGGCTGGGCGCGAAGCCTTTTCGTGCGCGTCAGCTCATGAAGTGGATCTACCGGCGCGGCGCCGCGGATTTCTCGACGATGAGCGATCTGGCGAAGGATTTCCGCGTCGAGCTCGAGGCCGTCGCGAAGATTTCGGTGCCCGAGATCGTGACCGAGCAGCTGTCGGACGACGGCACGCGCAAGTGGATGCTGCGCATGGACGAGGTCCAGGGCATCGAGACCGTCTTCATCCCCGAACCCGGCCGCGGCACGCTGTGCATTTCGAGCCAGGTCGGCTGCGCGATGGACTGTTCGTTCTGTGCGACCGCTCAGCAGGGCTTCAATCGAAATCTCAGCGTCGCTGAGATCGTCGGCCAGGTCTGGCTCGCGCAGCGCGAGCTCAACGATGCGCGCGGCGCAGAGCGCAAGATCACCAACGTGGTTTTCATGGGCATGGGCGAGCCGCTCGCGAATTACCGCAACGTCGTGCCGGCCATGCGCATTTTGCTCGATGATTTGGGTTATGACCTCTCGCGGCGGCGGGTGACTTTGAGCACCTCAGGGTTGGTGCCGCAAATCTACAAGCTCGCGGAGGAGTGCAACGTCGCGCTCGCGGTTTCCCTGCACGCGCCCAATGACGAGCTGCGCAATCAACTGGTTCCGATCAATCGCAAGCATCCGATCGCGGAGCTGCTCGGCGCATGCTGGCACTATCTCGAGAAGCAAAACGGCCGCAGCATCACGTTCGAGTACGTGATGCTCGACGGCGTCAACGACAAGCCCGAACACGCGCGACAGCTCGGCCGGCTGCTGCGCGGCAGGCCGGCGAAGCTCAACTTGATTCCATTCAATATTTTTCCGGGGACCAACTACCGGCGCTCGCCGGCGGCCGCGATCGTGCGTTTTCGAGACATCTTGAACGAACTCGACGTGATCGCGACGATACGCAAGACACGCGGCGACGACATCGACGCAGCCTGCGGCCAGCTGGCAGGCCGTGTGACCGATCGCACCGTCGTGCGGCTTGGAAACCGGCTCACGAATCCTTCCGAACGACACGCGGTGGTCAGATGAAGATGGGCAATTCGACGAAATTGATACCGCTCGCACTGCTGTGGGGGCTCGCACTTGCCGGTTGTGCCGGCAACCAGCAGCGTCCCAATTCGCAGGCGCCGGATGCCGCGGCCGTGACCAATGCGCAGATTGCGCTCGAATACATGAAGCTCGATAAACTCGCGACCGCACGCGAATTCGCCGAGCGGGCATTGTCGCAGGATCCGGGCAACTCGACCGTTGAGGTCGCCGCCGGCTTGGTCTACGAGCGACTCGGCGAGGTTGCCAAGGCGCAGCACGCACTCGCGGCGGCCGCGCACATCGGCAAGAACGATCCCAACATTCAGAATATCTACGCGGGTTTCCTCTGCCGGACCCACAAGGCGGCCGAGGGCGAGAAGCTGTTCCTCAAGATCGTCCACGATCCGCTCTACCAGACACCCGAAGTGGCCTACGTCAACATGGGCGTCTGCGTGCGCGATGCCGGCAATAACATCAGCGCCGAACGCTACTTTCGCCAAGCGCTGACCATACGCCCGAAAATGCCGGAGGCGATGTTGCAGCTCGGCGAGTTGCTGCTCGAGCGCGGCGACACGACCGAGGCGCGGCAGACCGTACAGCTCTATCTCGCCGTCAATGAGGCCACCCCGGATATTCTCTGGCTGGGCCTGCGAACCGAGCGCAAGGCCGGTGACGACATCACGGCCGCCTCTTATGCCCAACGGCTGAAACAGGAATTCCCGACGTCCGAGCAGGCGCGCATGCTGCAGTCCGGCCTAACTCGATGAGTGAGGCGCAAAGACCACCGGGCGCGCGCCTGCGGTCCGAGCGCGAACGCCGGGGCTTGAGCCTTCAGAAGGCGGCCGATGAGATGCGCCTCGATGCCTGGGTCATCGAGGCGCTCGAAACGGATCAATACGAGCGGATCGGCCCGGCCGTCTATGCCAAGGGCCACTTGAAAAAATACGCGGGGATCTTGTCGATCCCCTGGGAAGAAGTCGTCGCGGCCTACGATTCCCTGCACGTGGAATCGGCGCAATCTCCGGCGCAAGCTCCCGCCGTAAGGATTCATTCGCCGCCGCCGATCGTCAATAACTTCCCCACCGGGCAAATCGCGGTCGCCGTAATTTTCGCGCTGATCGTCGCGGGCGTGATCTGGTGGAAGCCCTGGCAGCAGCGTAACGCGGCCTCGTCGAGCACGCCGCCGACCACACAAGTGTCGGTCCCGGTTCCGCGCAGCAATCAAACAGCGACTGACGCGCAAAATGCGCCCGCCGATGCGTCCCAGCCGACGGTCGTCCAGCAGTCGGCGGCAACCGCGGGCAGTGAGACCGCAGGGGTGGATCAGCCGGCCGCCGGCGTCGAGCCGGTCGCGACCACGACGGCCGCCGGCGCTGCCTCCGGCTCGGAGGCGGGCGCGGGTCGCGCGCGCCTGCGCCTGAGTTTCTCGGCCGACTCCTGGGTCGATGTGCATGATGCTGCCGGCCGCCGCATCTTCAGCGGCTATGGTCGTGCCAACAGCGTCAAGGTCGTCGCGGGCGATGCGCCGTTGCGGGTCTACCTCGGCTATGCAAGCGGCGTCCAGCTCGAGATCAACGAACATGCGGTTGCGATTGCGCGGCCGTTCGTGCACGGCGACGTCGCGCGCTTCCAGGCCGGCGCCGACGGCGTGTTGCGTGGCTCTCCAAACAGCGCGCAACCGCGCGGCTAACGGTGTCGGGTTGAGTAAAATCATCGAGCCCTTGCGCGGCGTGCACGACATATTGCCGGCCCAGGCGGCTGCCTGGCAGTTTCTCGAATCGACCACGCGGGAGGTGTTCGCATCCTACGGATATCAGGAATTTCGCGTGCCGGTGATCGAACAGACGCAGCTGTTCAAGCGCTCGATCGGCGACTTTACCGATATCGTCGAGAAGGAGATGTTCAGCTTCGTCGATCAAGGCGAGGACCATATCACGCTGCGTCCGGAGGCGACCGCGGGGATCGCGCGCGCGATGATCTCCAACGGACTGCTGCGCGAGAACCGCTTGCGAGTCTGGTGCATGGGTCCGATGTTTCGCCGCGAGCGCCCGCAGGCGGGCCGCTTTCGCCAGTTTCACCAGATCGATGCCGAGGCATTCGGTTTCCTGGGTCCCGATGTCGACGCCGAGATCATCTTGCTGGCTGCCCGGCTGCTGCGCCGGCTCGGCCTCGGCAGCGTGAAACTGCAGTTGAACTCCCTGGGGACCCCGGAATCGCGGGCGCAGTACCGTGAGCAGCTGATCGCCTATTTCGGCGCGCATGCGGCCGCGCTCGACGAAGACAGCCTGCGGCGATTGCACGCCAATCCGCTGCGTATCCTCGACAGCAAGGTTCCCGAGACTCAGCGCATCGTCGCCGGTGCACCGCTGCTCACGGACTGTCTCGATGCTGAGTCCAAGGATCATTTCGCGTCGCTTTGCAGCCACCTGCGGGGCGCCGGCATCGAGTATCATGTGAATCCGCGCCTGGTGCGTGGACTCGACTATTACACCCGCACCGTCTTCGAATGGATCACCGACTCGTTGGGTTCGCAGAGCACGGTTTGCGCCGGCGGCCGCTATGACGGCCTGATCGCTCAGCTGGGCGGTACGGCCACGCCGGGCATCGGCTGGGCCATGGGCCAGGAGCGCATCGTCATGCTGCTCGAGAAGCTCGGTGCGGTGGTGGCGGGGGACCGGCCGCAGGTTTATTTGGTCGCGGTCGGGGAACGGTCCGAGCTTCTTGGGCTCCAAGTAGCGGAGCGTCTGCGCGACGCGTGGCCGGCGCTGCGATTGCAGGTCAATCTCGGCGGCGGCAATTTCAAGACGCAGTTCAAGCGCGCAGACAAGAGCGGGGCGCGATACGCGATCATCGTCGGGGAGGACGAAGCCGTGCGCGGCGTCGTCGCCGTCAAGGATTTGCGTGGCGAGCAGCCCCAGGAAGATTGTGCAATCGATCGAATAGAACAGCGGCTGGGCGCCTTGTTGAGTCTCGAGCCAAAAGGGGTAGCGGAGTAATCATGGCAGATGATTTTTTGACCGAAGAAGAGCAAATCGAGGCCGCCAAGCGCTTCCTCGGCGAGAACGGCATTTGGCTGATCGCGAGCGTCGCGATCGGCGCCGCACTCGTCTTCGGCTATCGATACTACGAGCGCTCGCACGAGGAACGCGCGGTGCAGGCGGCGACCGAGTTCGCAACGCTGACCGCAGCGGTCGATAAAAATGAGCGCAGCACGGCGCGGCGAATCGCTGAGCACATCGTCGAAGCCTATTCCGGCAGCCCGTATGCCGACCAAGCCCAGTTGACGCTCGCGCGCTTGTTTGTCGACGAGGGCAAGGTCGCCGAGGCTGCAGGACCGCTAGCGCTCGTCATGACGAGCTCGAAGGATTCGGAACTGCGCAACATCGCGCGCCTGCGCCTTGCGCGGCTGCAAATCGATCAAGGCAAGCCGGACGATGCGATCCAGACGCTTGCCGGCGGCGCCGATTCCGTGGCGTTCGCGTCTCGCTATCATGAGGTGCGCGGCGACGCGCTGCTCGCGAAGAAGGACACGAGCGGCGCAGCGGCTGAATATCGCGCCGCACTCAGCGCAAGCGATTCGCACGGCGCCGATGCCGCGTTGCTGGAATTGAAAATCTCCGATCTCGGCGTGGCCCCCGCGCCCGTCGTCACAAAGGCTGTACCCTGATGCGCTGTTTGCTCCCCCTCGGCCTTGCGGCTTTGATCGTCGTCGCCGGCTGCAGCAAAGACAAAGACGTCGAGCCACCGGCGGTATTGGTCGATTTCCCGCAGACGCTCCCCGTCAAGGAAATCTGGAGAGAGGGCGTCGGCGGCGGCAAGAAACAAATGGTGCTGAGGCTCGGCTTGGGCCCGGCCCTCGATAACAAGACCGTGTTCGCGGCCTCTCACAAGGGCGAGATCGTCGCCATTGCGCTCGATACCGGGCGCCACTTGTGGCAAAAGAATCTCAAGCTGCCGCTGTCGGCAGGTCCGGCCGCCAACCTCGGCGTCGTCGTCGTCGGCTCCAGCAAAGGCGATGTGATCGCGCTCGACGGCGCCACGGGACGCCAGCTATGGCGCGCGCACGTCAATGCGGAATTGCTTTCGGCCCCCGCGATCGGCGAGCACGTCGTCGTGCTGCGTTCGGTCGACGGACGACTGCGGGGTCTCGACACCCAAACGGGCAAGGAACTGTGGTCGGTCGAGCAGCAGGTCCCACGGTTGAGCCTGCGAGGCACCGCGACGCCGGTGATTGCCAAGGATATGGCGATTTGCGGATTCGACAACGGCAAGGTCATGGCGGTCTCGCTGAGCACGGGCGACACCGTATGGGATACCGCGCTCGCCGCACCCCACGGCCGCACCGAACTCGACCGCTTGGTCGACGTCGATTCTGCGGTACGCGTGATCGGCGAGGACGTTTATGCGACGGGGTTCCAGGGCCGCACCGCGATGCTCGCGCTCGACTCGGGGCAAATCTGGTGGGCGCACGACATGTCGAGTTATCGAGGACTCGCGGTCGATGCGGACAAGACCTACGTCTCGCAGTCCGACGGCATCGTCGTGGCGCTGCGTGACCGCGACGGTTCGGAACTCTGGCGCAACGACAAGTTGAAACGTCGCGGCCTCTCCACGCCGGCCATCTTGAGCACTTCGGTCGTGGTGGCCGATTATCAAGGCTATGTACACTGGCTCGATAAAAGCACCGGCGCGCTCGTTGCGCGCAAGGTGGTCGCCAAGAAATCCAGGGTCTCGAACCCGCCGGTCGCCGTCGACGACACGGTCGTCGTGCTCACCGACGGCGGCGATCTCGCGGCGTTTCGCGCGACACCGCCGGCGCCGCCGCCCGCGGCTGCGAAGCCGTAAGCGAAGTCACTTGCTGCCGGTCATCGCACTAATTGGTCGTCCAAACGTCGGGAAGTCGACCTTATTCAATGCGATGACCGGGACGCGCGACGCGCTCGTCGCCGACCTGCCGGGCCTCACGCGCGACCGGCAATATGGATTCGCGCGGCGTACCGACGTGCCCTGCATCGTCGTCGATACCGGCGGCCTCGTCGAGAACGCCGACGAGATCGAGAGTCTCATGATTGCGCAGACCGATCGGGCGATCAGCGAGGCGGACCGAATCATCGTGCTCGTCGACGGGCGCGCCGGCGTCACGCCGCAAGATCAATTCGTGGCGCGCCTCGCGCATCGCAGCGGCAAGCCGGTATTTCTCGCGGTCAACAAGACCGAAGGGTTCGACCCCGACATCGCGGTCGCCGACTTCCACGGCCTCGGACTCGGTGACCCGCATCCGATCGCCGCGGCGCATGATCAAGGCGTGATTTCGCTGCTCGAAGCGGCATTGGCGGGGCTCGTTCCCGATCCGCAAGACGGGCCCGAGATGACCGGCATCAAGGTCGCGGTCATCGGCCGCCCGAACGTCGGCAAAAGCACCCTGATCAATCGACTGCTCGGCGAGAATCGCATGGTCGCCTTCGATCAGCCGGGCACGACGCGCGACGCCGTGTTGATACCGTTCGAGCGCGACGGTGAGCGCTACACACTGATCGACACGGCCGGCGTCCGGCGCCGCGCGCGCGTCGAGGGCGCAATCGAGAAATTCAGCGTCATCAAGACGCTGCAGGCGATCGAAACCGCTCACGTCGTGGTCGTCGTCATCGATGCGCAGGACAGCGTCGCCGAGCAGGATGCGAGCCTCTTGGGCACGGTCATCGAACAAGGCCGTGCGCTCGTGATCGCCGTCAACAAATGGGACAATATTCCGACCGAGCAGCGCGATTTGATTCGGCAGCAGCTCGAGCAGCGATTCACGTTTGCGGATTTCGCGCCGCTGCATTTCATCTCCGCGCGCCACGGAAGCGGCGTCGGCGATTTGTTCGAGTCGGTGCGCAAGGTTTACGCGGCGGCCATGCGCGAAATGGCGACGCCCGAGTTGACTCGAGTGCTCGAGGCGGCAATCGAAAGCCATCCTCCGCCCGTGGTGCGTGGACGGCGCATCAAGCTGCGCTACGCCCATCAAGGCGGCCGCAATCCGCCGATCGTCGTGATCCATGGCAACCAGACCGATTTCGTGCCGGAAGCCTACCGGCGTTATCTGGTCAACGTCTATCGCAAGGCGTTTGCACTGCTCGGCACGCCGGTGCGCGTGATCTTTCGCGGCGAAGAGAATCCGTTCGCAGGAAAGCGCAATCCGCTGACTCCACGCCAGGTTCGAAAGCGCAAACGGCTGATCCAGCGCAATAAGCGCTAACCCGCGAACCGCATCCTTGCATTAGACTAGGCGCCGAGGGATGTCGCGGGAACCTTCTGTGCCGAAGTTCTTTGGAACCAAAACCTGGCGAATTTGCGCCGTGCTGTTCACGCTGGCCGTGATCTACGGCGTTTGCGGGTTCCTGATTGCGCCGCGGATGCTGCGCTCGGCGATCCTCGACGAGGTCCCGAAGCAGACCGGCGCGATCGCCGCGGTCGGCGAGATTCGCATCAATCCCTTCCTGTTGCAGCTCGAACTCAAGGATTTTTCCGTGACGGACGCTGCGGGCGACCGCCTGCTCGGCTTCGGCCGGCTGTTCGTCGACCTCGGGCTCGGTTCGCTGTGGCACCGCGCGTTCGCCTTCAAGGACATCGAAATCGACGCGCCGTTCTTGAATGCGATCATTGCGAGCGACGGCACGATGAATCTGCTGAAGCTCAAGCCGAAGTCGCAGGCGCCGCCGAAATCGAGCGAAACGCCGCAGTCCTTGCCGCGGATTCGAATCGCCGAATTCCGAGTCACCGGCGGCGCCCTGAGCTACGAGGACCGCAGTGTGCCTTCGCATTTCACGACGCGGCTCGAGCCGATTGCGTTCGATCTGCGGGATTTCGCGACTGACGCCCAAGGCGGCATGTTCACTTTCTCGGGGGCCTCGAAGCTCGGCGAACGCTTCGAATGGCGCGGACACCTCGCGGTGCAGCCGGTCGAGTCGGACGGGGAGCTTCGAATTCAAGACTTGCACGCGCAGACGATTGGCGCGTATCTCGCGGATAAGCTGGGTTTTACGGTCGAATCGGGCCGGATCGACGTCGACGCGAAGTATCGTTTTGCGCTTCGCAACGCGGTCGAACTGCAGGTCGACCTGAACAAGGCCGCGTTGACTGATTTTTCGGTGCAGCCAAAGAGCGCGGCCGCCGATGCTGGTGCGCAGCCCGCGTGGATCGTCGTGCCGAGCCTCACGGTGACGAACGGCTCGTTCGATCTTGGCGCCCGAACGGTGCGCGTCGATGCAGTCGCATTGAGCGGGCTCAAAGTGCTCGCATGGCTCGAGCCCGACCGGTCGATCAATCTCGCCAAACTCGCGGCTCCGCCAGGCACACCCGGCGCGCCGGGGGCGGCAGCCCCGCCCGTCCCGGCTGCCGGCGCGGCAAGCGGCGCAGCGCCGTGGACCGCTCAATTGCAGCATTTCGAGATTCGTGATGCGAGCATCTCGGTGCAGGATCGGTCCACGAAGCCGGTCGCCTCGTTCCTGATTGCGCCGCTGTCGCTCGACCTGACGGGCGCAAGTCTCGATTTTGCACACGCGGTTGCGGTGAGTCTGGACGCAACGCTCAATCAGACCGGTCGGTTGAATTTGAGCGGCGATGTGACGCCGCAGCCACTGTCCGCCGATCTGGCGCTCAAACTCTCCGGATTCGAGCTCAAGGCGCTGCAGCCGTACATCGAGCAGCACACCGCGATGAGCGTACTCGACGGGCATTTGAACGCGAGCGCCAATATCGCCTACGGAAAAATCAGGCCGCGCGTGCAGGTGAGCGCGAGCCTCAGCGTGGACAGCTTGCACACCGTCGACGATCGGCTGCACGAGGATTTCGTCAATTGGCAGCGCCTCGATGTCCAAGGCATCTCATTCCAGCAAGACCCGGATCGCCTCAGCATCGATCGAATCGCCGCGCTCAAGCCCTATGCGCGCGTCATCATCGAGGCCGACAGCACTATCAATGTGAAGCGCATCCTCGCCGGCCCGGGCGCGAGCACCGCCGGCAGCGCAGCAGCGGAGCCGCAGGCGTCCCCGACGCCGCTGCGCGCGTTGGATCGGGCCGCCACGCGCGGCTCGGCGCCCAGATCCGCCGAGTCCGCGGCGCCATTTCCCCTGTCGGTCAAGAGCGTCGAACTGCAGTCGGGCCGCACGAATTTCTCGGATCTTTCGATCAACCCGAACTTCTCGGCAGGCATCGAGGATCTGCACGGCACGGTGCGCGGGCTCAATTCCCAGCCGAACTCTCGCGCTCAAGTCGACTTGCACGGGCAAGTCGATCCATTCGCACCGGTCGCAATCACCGGGGAGGTCAACTTGCTGAGCCCAGCGCTCTATACCGACTTGGCGCTGAGCTTTCGCAACATCGAGCTGTCCATCTTCAATCCATATTCCGGCAAGTTCGCGGGCTATGCGATCAGCAAGGGCAAGCTCACGACCGAGCTCCACTACAAGGTCGACGGCCGCAAGCTCGAAGCGACGCATCACGTCAGTATCGATCAGCTCGAGTTCGGCGAGAAAACCGAGAGCAAGGATGCCGTGTCACTGCCGGTCAAGCTCGCGGTCGCGCTGCTCAAAGACCGCAACGGCCTCATCGAACTCGATCTGCCGGTCGACGGCTCGCTCGACGACCCGAATTTCCATCTCGCGCCCGCGATCTGGAAGTTTCTAGGCAACCTGCTCGTCAAAGCGGTGACCGCGCCGTTCGCGCTGTTGGGTTCCTTGTTCGGCGGTGGGCCGGACTTGCAATTCGTCGAGTTCTCGCCGGGCGCAGCGGCCGTGGGCGCCGCGGGTGGCGAGAAGCTCAAGGCGATCGTCAAGGCCTTGAAGGAGCGTCCGCAGCTCAAGATCGAGGTGCCGATTGCGGTGTTGGCCGAGATCGATCGTCCGGCGCTGCTCGAGGCGCGATTGGCGGCGGACTTGGACGCCGAACGCGCATTGCAAACGAAGCCTGCGGCACAAAAGCCCGGCGTCGCCGAGCCGCCGCCGTTTCGGCAGCTGGAACCCGCGGCGCAGCTGCCGGTGTTGGCGGCGCTGTACACGAAGAAATTGGGCCACGCTCCGCAATTTCCCGAGGCGGGCGATGGCAAGCCGACCAAACCCGAAATCGCGGCCGCCAA
>Ga0187847_10002108_pt1 | contig 16598 bp, 14 predicted proteins | sample June2016WEW_4_10_FD_132458 | JGI IMG/M metagenome (GOLD analysis project Ga0187847, IMG submission 132458) | Peatland microbial communities from SPRUCE experiment site at the Marcell Experimental Forest, Minnesota, USA - June2016WEW_4_10 | ecosystem: Environmental > Terrestrial > Soil >...
AAGTCGATATTCCATGGCTGTTTCGATGCGCTCCTCAGCGCGAAGATGCAATGGTGTATTTCAAAGGCAGGGAAGATGCAATGGTGTATTTCAAAGGCAGGTTTGAAAGGACAAGACTTCACCGCTTGCTGAAAAATGACGAACACGCGACGAATTCTCGTGCGAAGTTCCGGCAGGGCGGAACCCGGTCACATCTACTTGGAGACAACAACGTCACGAAGATGTGCGGCAATAGCGTCCGCCTCAGCCATCAGACGAAAAATCTCCTTTTTGATCTCACGATATCGCATCCATTCGTTTGGCAGCTGCTCGGCAGCATAATTGAGGTTGACGGGAGCAGCATAGCGGCCAATGTAGGAAGTGATGAGGATCTGCTTCGCTTCAGACGTTTGCTCATCGGGAGCCACTCCCTTCAGGTACAACTGCCAGCTCTTTGCACCCTTCCTCGAATTGCAGCTGCGGCAACAGGGAACCAAGTTGCCAAGTTGGTGTCCGTAGCCCCGCAGTTCCATCTTCTCAACAAGGCCAATTAGGTGATCCCATGTTTCCGCCAGTGATCCGCAATAAACGCATCTCAGATCACCATCAGGGTCTTGGTCCAGTAACTTAAGCGCATCTCCCAGGACGGCTTCATCGTATTTGTCGACAGGAGCAATCGCCGAAGCAAACGCATGATTGATTGTGGTCTTACGCTTTTGGAGGATGGAGTATGGAGCCAAGTGCAATTTGATGCTTTGCTTCTTCATCACACTCTTCTTTCCGGACGACGCTGAGGAACGTCCTAGCCGATTGAAGACGATGTGCAAAGTAGAAGCCCCTCGCCAACTTAGTCGAGGGGCTCGTTTCATTCATCTGCCGGACAGCGGCTCACCGTTCGCTGACACCTGACACCTGAACCCTGTTCTTAGCAGTTCAGCACGTCCTGCAGCTTGCCCAGCGTGCGATGCAGGTCCTTGTCGGTGCGCCGCTGCTCGTCGATCTTTGCAATCGAGTGCATCACCGTGGTGTGGTGCTTGTTTCCGAATTGGCGTCCGATCTCAGGCAGGCTCGCTTCCGTCATCTGCTTGGCAAGATACATGGCGATCTGGCGTGGCACTACCACGTTGCGCGAGTTGTTTTTCTGCTTCAGGTCGCTCACCCTCATGCCAAACTGCTCGGCCACGGCGCGCTGAATGGCCTCGATGGTGATTTTGCGCACCTGCATGTCGATGAACTGCTTGAGGCACTGCTGCGCAGCAGCGAGCGTGATCTCCATGCGGTTGAGCTGGCACCAGGCAATCAGCCGCACCAGCGCGCCTTCGAGCTCGCGCACGTTGGTACGCACGTTCGAGGCCACAAACAGAGCCACATCCGTGGGCAGATGCGCCTGCTCGCTCTCTGCCTTCTTGAGCAGGATAGCTACCTTGGTCTCAAGATCGGGCGGCTGAATGTCCGCGATCAGGCCCCACTCGAAGCGCGAGCGCAGCCGCTCCTCGATCTCCGTCAGTTCCTTGGGCGGACGGTCCGAGGCGATCACCACCTGCTTCATCGATTCGTGCAACGCATTGAAGGTGTGGAAGAACTCCTCCTGCGTGCGCTCTTTTTGCGAGATGAACTGAATGTCGTCGATCAACAGCACATCCACGGTGCGGAAACGATCGCGGAAGCTGGTCATGCGATCGTTGCGGATGGAGTTGATCATCTCGTTGGTGAACTTCTCCGCAGAGGAATAGCAGATGTTCGAAGTTGGCTGGCGGCGCTTCACCTCGTGGCCGATGGCGTGCATCAGGTGGGTTTTGCCCATGCCCACGCCGCCATACAGGAACAGCGGATTGTAGGCGCGCGAGGGACGCTCGGCCACGGCCAAGGCCGCAGCGCGCGCAAACTGGTTGCCGTTGCCGATGACGAAGGCATCGAAGGTGTAGCGCGCGTTCAGTTGCGCCGCGGTCGACCAGTCAAATCGTCCTTGCTCGGGCATGCGGGTCGCCGGCGGCGCCGTGGGCGCATGGCTGGGAACCGGCCCGAAGCCGCCATCCTTGCGCTGCGGCGGAATCGACGGGTCGTCTTCCACCGTCACAAAACTCACGTCGTCGAACTCCAACGCGTTGAGATCGATCGCTTCCTGAATCAGGTCGCCGTATTTCTCGCCAATATGCTGGAACTCCGGCGAGGGTACACGCACGTACAGGGTGCGTCCTGCCGCGTGGCTGAACCGCGTGGGCTTCAGCCAGGTTTCGAATGATTGCCTAATAACCTTCTTCTCAAGAGCCGACAGGATCTGGAGCCAGGGGTTAAGTGCCGTTGCCGGCGAAATTGCAAATGCCATCGTACAGTCCTTGCTTCACTCGCCGGGGGACGCCTGGCGGTTCAAATTCAACTTTCAGGCAACAGCCTACCTTAGCGCAAAGCGTTTAGCTTTCCGTGCACCTTCTCGTGACCGGATACCTGTCCGTCGTTGGTGTGCCCATCCAGATATGACCCTGGGCGTCGTTGAGTAATAGAAAGCCGTAACGCAGAAGTCTGGAACTGCAAACGAAAATTTCTTTGGACGGTCCCGATAGTAGCACATCTCGACCTAGTTGCAATGCCTGTTTCACATAACTTTTCTCGGGGCCTATTGAGTTGCACCAAGGATGGTGAAAGTTCCCGCGCTGTGTCACCGCATGATGAAAATTATTGCAAAATTACGCTTCGCCGCCGGAGTATCGCGCCGCGAACCTCGTCGTCCTCGCGAAGCGCTTCACTTCCTTTTGATGCGCCTCCCGTGCTGGATTCTCAGCTCCGCCTACGATATACTCAGAATGCAGTTAACACGCAGATTCTCTTTGACGAAACAAACAGGAGCGGGTCACGATGCCCAAACGCACATTTCAACCTAACCGCCGCAGCCGCGTCAAGAAGCACGGCTTTCGGTCGCGCATGAAGACCAAGGCCGGCGCCGCCGTGCTCAGCCGCCGCCGCGCCACGGGCCGCAAGCGCGTCTCGGTCAGCGCAGGATTCCGCGACTAACCCCTGCCGGTTCAAGTTCTCGATCGGAATGCGTAGCGTCGTGGGACCAATCTTCCCCGAGTATTCCTCATGAACTCTCTTTCCAGGCCAGCTCAACGCCAATCGCTGGCGGGAGCGCGTCTGCGCAAGCACGCCGACTATCTGCGCGCTTATGCAGCGGCAAGCAAACGGAAATCCGCGTCCATGAGCTGGTTTCTGGCGCCGCAGATTCCTGACGTGGCTGTCCCGCCACATGCGCACATAGGCCCGCGCGTAGGTCTTACGGTCGGCAAGGTGTTGGGCAAAGCCGTCGATCGTAACCGCATCAAGCGCCGCATGAAGGAAGCCCTGCGCCGCCATGTCGGCCTGCTGCCGGAGGGATTCGACCTCATCTTCCATCCACGCCGCAACGTGCTCACCATGGATTTCATGCAACTTGAGGCGGAGATCGTGCGTATCCTTGAGCAGGCCCGGTTGGAAGCATCGCGCGCGGCAAAACCGCCCGCAAGTCCGCCTCCGTCCAGTTAGCGCCGAACTCATGACTCGCTTTCTGCTCGCACTCATCGCTTTCTATCGTCGCAGGATTTCGCCGGCGCTGCACGTGGTAAGCCGCGGCCGTTGCAAGTTCTTTCCCACCTGCTCCGAGTACGCCGCCATCGCTATTGCCACGCACGGTCCCTTGCGGGGCTGCGGCTTGGCCGCGTGGCGCCTCGTGCGCTGCCACCCTTTCACGCCCGGCGGTTTCGATCCCGTTCCTCCGCCAAGCGGGCCCGTTCCTCAAGCGGCAAGCCGGCCAGTTTCGCAGACCAGCTGCGGCGGGGATTCCGGCTGTGCCGCGCGCTCTCCACGAACCGTTACCATAGAGGAAGCGGCGGCCTCAGAGGCTGCCTTCTTCGAACGATAGGAAGTAACCTTTGCCCGAAATTCAAAATCCCAATCTTCAATCGCAGGGTTCCGGCGGTGGCGGAGGCGATATGCGCTCCACCATGGCCTTCATGCTCCTTGCCATGGCCGTCATCTTCGGCTATCAGTTCTTCTTCGCGAAGCCCAAGCCGGACCAGCAGCCGCCCGCACAAACACAGTCGCAGGCTACCGCACCTGCTGCGCCGGCTGCTCCAGCCACACCGGGCCAAATCCAGGCCGCCGCATCTCCCGTCCCGCCGCTCGCGGCTACGCCGCAGATTTCTGCTTCGATCGAGACCTACACCACCATCGAAAACGAGTTCTACAAGATCGTCTTCAGCAATCGTGGCGCGCTGGTCAAGAACTGGATTTTGAAGAAGTACTTCGACTCGGCCGGCAAACCGCTCGACCTGGTGCAACCGCAGGCCGCGGCTCGTTTCGGCCTGCCGCTCGCGCTCTTCACCTACGAGCCCGCCCTGACCTCGCAACTGAACGACGCGCTCTACCAGGTCAACTACGATGGCGGGCAGCCCTCGGCGACTGGCTTGCTCCTGGCACCGGCTGCGATCACCTACCACTACGCCGCTAACGGCATTGATGCTGTCAAGACCTTCCGCTTCGACTCGAGCTACGTCGTCTCCGTGGAGACCAAGGTAACGCGCAACGGCGCACCGCTGCGCGCGCTCGTCGAGTGGCCGGCCGGCCTCGGCGACATGGAGGAGTTGCATCAGACGTCCATGATCCGCGGGCAGATGCCTACTCCTACATTCTTCGCCTGGTCGCTCGGCAACCAGCAGGACGTGCAAGCCGGCGCCAAAGTGAGCGGCAATAACACGCTGGATGAGCCGTACCAATACGCGGCCGTGATGGACCTCTACTTTGCCGCTGCGTTCCTGCCCGAATCCCCCGACCGCGCCACGGTGGTTACCCTGCATAACTCCATCGTTCTGCCTACCGACCCCAGCGATCAGAACAGCAAAAAAATCTCCCTAGATGTGCTCGGCCTCGCCGTCGGCGACACCAGCGGCGATACCCGCTTGCGCTTGTTTGCCGGCCCCAAGGCCACCGAACTCCTCAAGTCGATCCACGCCGTCGGTGCCGATGGCAAGCCCAGCGGTCCTTCGCTTGAATCGCTTATTCAGTACGGCAGTTGGCTGGGCGTCATCGCCAAGCCGCTTTACTTCGCCTTGCGCTTCCTGCACATCATCCTCGGCGCAGGCGCCTACAGTTGGGGCTGGGCTATCGTCCTTTTCACGGCGGTCTTCAACCTCGCGTTCATTCCATTGCGCTTCATGATGATGAAGTCGTCGCTCAAGATGATGCGCATCCAGCCCAAGCTGGACGCCATCCGCAAGCGTTACGCGAATCTCAAGATGAACGATCCGAAAAAGATGGAGATGCAACAGGAGCAAGCGGCGCTGATGAAGGCCGAGGGCGTAAACATGTACGGCAGCTGCCTGCCCATGTTGCCCCAACTCCCGCTGTTCTACGGCTTCTTCCGCGTTCTCTACAATGCCGTGGAGTTGCGCCAGGCGCACTGGTTCTGGCTGCCCGATCTCTCGCAGCCGGACCCCACGTACGTTCTGCCGATCCTGATCATCATCACCATGTTCCTCACGCAGTTCATCACGCCCTCGCCTGGCATGGATCCCATGCAGCGGCGCATGATGGCCTTCATCCTGCCCATCTTCATGGGCAGCTTCCTCATGCACTACGCTTCAGGGCTGGCGCTCTACTGGGCCACTGGAAACGTGTTGAATCTCGGCCTGCAGGTCTTCATCAACCAGTCGAGTTACGGCAAGGAGATGCACGCCATCGCCGCGCGACGCGCCGTCAAGAAAATCGGCGGCAACCCGAAGACCATTCAGGGCAAACGGTAAGAACAGGGTTCAGGTTTCAGGTGCCAGGTGTCAGCGAGACAAACTGTAACCTGACACCTGCCTGCAATCCCTATTCCCTAATCCCCGATCCCTGCTTTATCGTCTCTGGTATGGCCGCGCACGAAATTTCCGCTCCCCGCCCCACACCTGAAGCCGAAGAGATCTACCGCCGCTGGATCCAGTTTCTCGACGATGAATTCGTCCGCCACAATTCCCCGGAGCGCCGCGGGGAGATCGTGCGCGATCAGCTATATCAGATTTATCTGGGCCGCCCCCACGGCGGAAAGCTTAACCTGACGCTCACAACCGAGCTGCCCTCCAACGTCGTCAGCCTCTCGCTCGACCCGCAAAACGTCACCCTCGAAGCGGAACACTTTGCCGAAGTCGATCGCGAGCGCTTTGCGCAACGCAAGCCCTTGCTGTGGTTCTGGCAGATGTTCGACCGCTCGCCGGTCGGCCTCAATCACTGGCTCGGACTGCGCTTCCGCTGCATGCTGGGCCGGCACATCTTCGAACATCTCGGCGCCGGAGTGAAGATTTACCACGGCGTCGACCTCACCTACGGCTACAACCTCTCCATTGGCGACGGCGTGACTATTCGCCAGCGCGCCCTGCTCAACGATCGCGGCGGCATCTCTATCGGCGACAACGCGGTCATCGGCTCCTTTTCGCGCATCCTTTCCTTCTGGCACGACCCCCGCGACTACGGCAAAGTCCGGCTGCAGCCCACATCCATAGGCGCGGGCGCACACATTGCCACCCATACCGTTGTCCTCGCCGGACAAAATGTCGCGCCCGGAGAATCGGTCGGCACCTTCCCTGACGATCGCGTCTGAAGTGCAAGTGTCAGTAGCCCGTCGTCTATCTTCTAGAGGAAAGCATGGCCATGGAAATCGTCAATTCTAAGCGTTTTTTTCAACTTTGGAGCTATTCGGTAAGCCACGGCGAGTTGCTTTTCCGAAGCACGAAATTCACTGGATTTCCGACTCGTATTGACGTGTTTTTTAAGGGCGTGAAGGAGGTTCATTTGCCTACAACATCTAATGGGCTTTCGATAGCCGAGGCGTCCAATGCGGAAATCCAGAAGCTTTGCCTTTTGCGGCAACCACCGGTCGGCAACGACATTAAGGTGTTCGTGGTTCAAGGAACAGATTTTGTCGGTTACATCGCTGCACTGATCGCTCTCAGCCACGAGGATAATGGCGAATACAACGAGCCGAGCTTCTTTGTCCCGAAGCAATAGCTGCCGAGGCCACAAGGCGAGCAAGAAGTACGATCGAAAATTTCTCGCCGACAGTCACCGGCGCGACCGGCCCCTGCCCCCTGAAACCTGACACCTGTTTCTGCTACACTCGCTCTTCAGCTCTCCGCCATGCTTTACAAGGCCCTAAGTGCGGCAGTTTACGGCATCGACGCCAATCTCATTGACGTCGAGGTCGACTATAGCGGCGTGGTCTCGAACGAGGATCACTTTCACACCGTGGGACTGCCCGACGCCGCTGTGCGCGAGAGCCGTGACCGCGTGCGCGCCGCCATCAAGAACTCCGGCTACCTGATCCCGCCCACTTTCATCACCATCAATCTCGCTCCCGCCGATCTGAAAAAGGAGGGCTCCGGATTCGATCTGCCCATCGCGGTCGGCATTCTTGGCGCGTATGGCGCATTGCGCACGAACGACCTCAGCCGTTTCCTCCTGGTCGGCGAGCTTGGTCTCGACGGCAGTGTCCGGGCTGTTCCCGGCATGTTGCCCATGGCCGTTCTGGCGCGCGAAAAGGGCATTCCCAACCTGATTCTGCCCGCCGCCAACGCCGCTGAAGCCGCAGTGGTTGAAGGCGTCAACGTCTATCCCGTCTCCTCGCTTCTCGACGTGCTTGAACTGCTCAACACATCCGTCGTCGGCGTGATCCAGCGCGAACCCTTTCGCGTGGTCACCGAGGATTTGCTGGGCAAGCTCGAGCAGTTCAGCGTCGACTTCTGCGATGTGCGCGGCCAGCAAACCGCCAAGCGCGCCCTTGAAGTGGCCGCGGCCGGGAGCCACAACATTCTCATGATCGGCCCGCCCGGTTCCGGCAAAACCATGCTGGCCAAGCGTCTGCCCTCGATCCTGACCACGCTCACCTTCGAGGAAGCGCTCGAAACCACCAAGATCCACTCCGTTGCCGGCGTTCTCGATGCCGGTGCGGGCCTGGTGACGCAGCGCCCCTTCCGCGCCCCGCATCACACCATCTCCGACGCCGGCCTGATCGGCGGCGGCATCATCCCTCGCCCCGGCGAAGTGTCTCTGGCCCACAACGGCCTGCTCTTTCTAGATGAGCTGCCCGAGTTTCCCCGCAACGTTCTCGAGGTCCTGCGCCAGCCGCTTGAGGATCACACCGTTACTATCGCGCGCGCCTCCATGTCGCTCAGTTTCCCTGCGCGCTTCATGCTGGCTGCGGCCATGAATCCCTGCCCTTGCGGCTACTTCAACGACAAATCGCGCCAGTGCCTGTGCACTCCGCCCATGATCCAGCGCTACGTGGCCAAGATCTCCGGCCCGCTGCTCGACCGCATCGACATCCACATCGAAGTTCCCGCCGTTCAGTACAAGGAACTGCGCGGCGGCGCGGCGGCCGAAGGCTCTGCGCACATTCGCGCCCGCGTGATGGCGGCGCGCTCGCGTCAACGCGAACGTTTTTCTAAAGCCAAGGAAAAAATCTACGCCAACGCGCAGATGAACACCCGGCAGATTCGCGCCTACTGCGAGCTCGGCCCCGACGCCGAGCGCCTGCTGGAGCGCGCGATGCAGCAACAGGGGCTGACCGCGCGCGCCCACGATCGCATCTTGAAAGTCGCGCGCACCATCGCAGACCTCGAAGGGACAGAGTCCCTCACTGTCGCCCACCTCGCCGAAGCCATCCAATATCGCACGCTCGACCGGAGCTACTGGAGCTGAGGGCCGGGCGCTCCCAGTGTGATATCGGTCACCTCAGATCGGTGAAAATCCTCTAGTTCTCCCCGATTCCCAGTACACTGTGACCAGCAAACCAACAAAGCTGCATTCTGGAGTCTGGTCGTGCAAGATACGATTCTTCAGACTGGCTGGGAGAACTTCCTGGTCGCAGTTCCCTTCGTGGGAATCCTTGTGGCAGGAATCTTCCGCCTCGATGAGATCATCGCCTCGCCCCGTCGCAGGCACGGCATGAAACGCCCGGCCTGCGGCTGCGATGCGAATGGACGAGTGCTTTTCTCCGATCCTGACGGACGGCCATGGGACACCCGTCACAGGTCGAAGTAAGGCCCGCACGCCCCGCAGGTAATCACAGGGGTTCCTTTTGAGTTACTAACAAGTCAAGCGTTCGCAACCCCGGAGAATCGGTATTCTCGCAACCTCGAAGCCTTATCGGCGCAGGGCGCGAAGTTCTTGTGAATCTAGTTAAGCCAATAATAATCAGCAGCTTATATACAGCCACGAAGTGCCCTCGTAGACGATCGGAAGGCACCTGGAAAGAAATTCCCTCGTAGCACAAAATAACTCACGAAATAATTATTGACCCTGACAGGGGTTGGTTATACTCTCAATACAGCCATCCATTGAGGGCAGGTTGCGTATTTGCGGCCGGGTGCGCCCATCAGTAAATTTCCAGCATCAAACTAAGAGCAAGTGCTCCTTATTGATGCGTTGGGTGCGCACTTGGAGTTCTGGGAATGTGTTTTTTACCAGAATGCCTGAAGCGCAAACTGCAAACCGATACGGCATGGCATCCATTTCAAACCGCGCAATCGTCGCCAGTATTATTTGAACTCGCGAGCCTGAGAAACGCGTCTAAGAGATGGAAGTGGCAATTTGGGGTAGCCCTCGTTTGTAATGGCTCCCCTCCGATGCGCCGGGCGGTGTTTGAGGAACCGGCGCAGGCATTTGAAAAAGAAGGAGATAACAATGCGTTCTGATCTTGTTTTTAAGGCGCTTTCTCAGGTGACCAATCGCTACCAGCTCTGTCAACTGGCCAGCAAGGCGACGCGTAAGCTGCACAAGCCGAATACACGGCTGCAAGACACCACAAATGAAGTTTTGTGCCGCTTTGAGACGGCCAATCCGGGAGCACAGAAGCCCCAGGAGGCGCCAGCGGCCCGGCCCGTAGAAAGGCGACGCGCGGCTTGACGAAGCATCGCGTCGCTTGTGTTATGAAAGCAAATAACGGTGTAAGGGCAGTTTCCCTGCAAAGACCGTACGTTTTTCCGGCGCTTCGCAACTCCGCGTGAGTTTGGAGTCTGATTCCCAGACTGGCTTGCGCCGGATGCATCGCTGAATGCTGTTCGATCTCCTCTGGAGTCCTTCCTCCTTCGTATCCCACCCAACTTATCCCGCCTTCGTGCAGGTGAACATGACCATCGCAGAACTCAAAGAAAAAAACATTACTGAATTAAGCCGAATCGCTCGCTCCCTTGAGATCCAGGGGACCAGCGGTCTTCGCAAGCAGGATCTTATCTTCAAGATCCTTCAGGCACAAAGCGAAAAGGAAGGACACATCTTTGCCGAGGGCGTCCTGGAGATTCTCCCTGACGGCTACGGCTTCCTCCGCTCCCCGGACTACAACTATCTTCCCGGACCAGACGACATCTACGTTTCCCCGTCCCAGATCCGCAAGTTCGACCTCAAGACCGGTGACTCGATCAGCGGCAACGTCCGCCCGCCCCATGAAGGCGAGAAGTACTTCGCCCTGGTCAAGATCGAGGCCATCAACTTCGAGTCGCCCGAAGAGACGCGCAACAAGATTCTCTTTGACAACCTCACGCCGCTCTATCCGCAAGAGCGCATCAAGATGGAGACGGTGCGCGAGGGCATCAGCGGCCGTGTAATGGATCTGTTGACGCCGGTCGGCAAGGGCCAGCGCGGTCTCATCGTCGCTCCTCCGCGCACCGGCAAGACCATGCTCTTGCAGTCCATTGCCAACTCCGTGACTACGAACCATCCAGAGGTTGTGCTTATCGTTTTGCTTATCGATGAGCGCCCCGAAGAAGTCACCGACATGCAGCGTTCGGTGAAGGGCGAAGTCATTAGCTCGACTTTTGATGAACCGGCCGCCCGCCATGTGCAGGTAGCCGAAATGGTGATCGAAAAGGCCAAGCGCCTGGTCGAGCACAAGCGCGACGTCGTCATTCTGCTCGACTCCATCACGCGTCTGGCGCGCGCCTACAACACCATCGTTCCGCCATCGGGCAAGGTGCTCTCCGGCGGCGTCGACTCCAACGCCCTGCAGCGGCCCAAGCGCTTCTTCGGCGCCGCGCGCAACATCGAAGAAGGCGGGTCTCTGACAATCATCGCCACCGCCCTCGTCGACACCGGCTCCCGAATGGACGAGGTCATCTTCGAAGAGTTCAAGGGCACGGGCAACATGGAAATCATCCTCGACCGCAAACTCGTGGACAAGCGCGTCTTCCCGGCCATCGACATCCAGCGCTCGGGCACCCGCAAAGAAGAGCTGCTCATTCCCAAAGAAGACTTGCAGCGCGTTTTCATCCTGCGCCGCGTACTCAATCCACTGTCCCCGGTCGAAGCCATGGAACTGCTCATCAGCCGTCTTGAGAAGGTGCGCAACAACGCCGAGTTCCTGTCCAACATGAATCAGCTTTAAGGCAGGTTCTAGCTCTGGGTCTAGGTGGACTGGAATCCAGATAGCTGACGAGAGGCCGGGGCAGCGTCCCCGGCCTCTCGTTTCTGGCGGCATTCGTTTAGCTTTCTTGTGCTACCATCGGCATCATCCATGCCAAGCCAGTCCATTCATCTCCCTTCACGCAAGTGGTCCGTGGTCGCCCTCAGCTCCGTGAGTTTGGCGATCGTTTTTGTCTCCTATCTTCTTGCCTTCGTTCTGGCCGTGGTTTTTCTTCTCTTGCCGGTTGCGCTCTTCGTGCTTGTCCCCGCTGGCGAAGGCAACTTGTTTTTCATCCGTCTTTTGGTATCTGCATTTGGCCTGGCCGTAGGGCTTTCTATCCTCTGGTCGCTGGTGCCGCGAAAGAACCGCTTCGACCCCAACGGTGTCCCCATCGATTTGTCAAAAGAACGCAGGCTCACCCGCGAAATCGAAGCCATCGCCGCCGCGCTGCGGGAGCCCATGCCGACTGAGGTCTATCTCCTCGCCGATGCAAATGCATTCGTGATGGAAACCGCCGGATTTACGGGCATCGGCAACCGTCGCATCATGGGTCTGGGCCTGCCCTTGTTGCAGATGCTCTCCATCGCGCAGTTCCGCGCCATCCTCGCCCACGAATTCGCGCATTACTACTCCGGCGACACACGGCTCGGACCGTGGGTTTACAGCACTCAGCGCACCATGGTCCGCATCTTCGAAAACCTCGGCAGGAAATCTGAAGTTCTCCGTTTCCTCACGCGCTGGGCTGTCGTTGCCGTGCTCTATAAGTTGCTCATGATCGCAATGCGCGCGTACTGGCGGTTTTTCCTGCGCGTCACACAGGCCATCTCGCGGCGTCAGGAGTTTCGCTCCGACGAGCTTGCCTGTTACATCACCGGCTCCCAGGCTTTTATCGAGGGGCTTGAGGGCGTGCGGAAATGCCAGCCGGGCGTGCAATCGTACTGGGGCTCCTTCGTTGTGCCGGCCGCGATGAATGGATATCGACCGGCTCTGGCAGACGGCTTCCTGCGCTTCATGCAGGCGCCGCAAATTGCCAAAGCGGCCTCTGAATATCTCGCCCAACAGGCTGCCATCGCAAAGACCTCGCCCTTCGACTCCCATCCAGCGCTCAACAAGCGGATTGACAAAGCAAAGCTGCTGAACCTTTCCGCACCCGAAGGTTCTCCGGCGGAATCCACATCGAGCCAGCCGATGATTTCGCTCATCGACGATCTCGCTCCTCTTGAAACCAGCCTCCTAAAAAAGCTCATCCCCGCTGCGGCAACCGCAGATCTCAAGCCCTTGAACTGGGAGACTGCAGGCGCGGACATCTACATCCCCATGTGGCGCAAACAAGTCGCGCCATTCCTATCGTTGCTCTCCACGAAGAAGCTCAGCGAACTGCCCACACTCGTTCTCAATCTCAGGGCTCTAGCCATCTACGTCCCCCATCCACCCGGAGTCCGTCTCAACCAGGGCCAGCAGGACGCCCGCGCCCTCGACGTCCTGACCTGCGCATTCGCCCTTTGCTTGTTTGAGAACGGATGGAAGCTGATCGTCGAGCCGGGAAATCTGGCCCTCGAAAGCGGAGAAACGAAAATTGGCCCCGGCGGAGTCGTCGGCACCATCCGGGCAGGCAAGCTCACTATCGCGGAGTGGAGCAGCTTCTGTGCGCAACGTGGAATTGGCGACTGGCCGCTCGTTTCTTCAGTCCCTGCGCCGGCAACCTTGTGATCTGTCCGGCATCCGCAATCACCATTGTGCCCTTTTAACGATTTGCGGTCCCACCAGGTTCGAGCAAATGTCGATCCCACTTGCCTAGCTCAGCCGCAGCCTCGTACGTACTCTCGCAAAACCCAAGCAGTTCCACGCTCGGCGATTCCGCATTTCGCACATCGTCGTAGGAGAGCAAAAACTCACCGAGTCCGGCATCGTATCGCGCTGCTTCCGGACGCACGCCCGCTTCCTTAAATCCCGGCGGCTCCGGAGCGGCATACGAATAGAACGCCGGACCGCTCATGCTGCCGCTGCCCGGCCAAAATCCCACGCTGCTCACTTCGTGCGAATACGCTTCGCGCGTTATGCTGTCGGCGCCCGGCCTCTCCGGTGCCTTGCGGCCGGAAAAGCGCGTCACCGCCAGGTCGAAGCTACCCCAAAAGAAATGCACCGGGCTCGCTTTTCCGATAAATCCCGAACGAAACTTGTGGAAGACCGCATCCACCGAGAGCAGAATGCGCCAGAAAATCTCTACCTGCTTGGCATCGTACGCGGCATGTTCCCTGTCCTCGTCGAAGGGGATGGGATCGGGAATCTCCACCGGCATGCGCCAGATGCTAACCTCGACTCCTGCTGAGCGCAGCAGCTCCATGAATTCCCGGTAGAAATCAGCAACCGTCATGGGACGAAGCGGCAGCTCCTTGACCAATCCATCGTTACATTCCAGCACCAGCCGATGCGCCACAAAGTCGAATCGCACCTCGATGGATCGCGCACCGTAGGGCATATTCGACGTAGTGAGCCCGCGTGCGGTCACATAAAGAGGCACATTCCACCAGTGGTTGACGAGCGGCGTGAGCCGCAGCCGCACTTTTCCCACGATCTGGGTCCACATGTGCAGCGTGGCGCAGGTTTCCCGCCAGGAATCAAGAGGCAAAGCGGGCCAGCATTCCGGCTGGTCGGCAGTCGCTGGGTTGGTCATAGCTCTCCGTCTGCGCTCGCGCGCGAACAATTTGTATTTGATGCATTTAACGTCCCGATGTCGTCCTCCTCTTGTGCAGCTCAGCCGTGCCCAGCCCCTCTTTCCCTATTGTTGCCTCGCTGCTAAGATATTAGAAGACATTGTGGGGCTGTAGCTCAGCTGGGAGAGCGCCTCGTTCGCAACGAGGAGGCCAGCGGTTCGATCCCGCTCAGCTCCACCAATTTCCCTCCGTCCCATCCTCCCACCCATCTCCCCGTCTTATCATCAATGCAAGAGTTCAATACCCTTTTTGAGGTGAACGGTTGTCCGAGGTCGTCTCTTCGCCGCAAGCTTCCGCCACAGTGCTCACGCCGCTCTGTGTCGACCTCGACGGCACCCTGGTCAAATCCGACACCCTCGTCGACTCGCTGCTGGTGCTGGCGCGCACCCGTCCGGCGCTGCTTCTTGCCTTGCCCGCTCACCTTCTTCGCGGCAAGGCGGCCTTCAAGGCATTCATTACCTCCCATGTCACGCTTGACGTTGCTCATTTGCCGTATAACCGCGCGCTGCTGCAGTTTCTTCAAGAGGAGCAGACGCGCGGCCGTGCTCTCTATCTCGTCACTGGAGCCGATGTTGGCCTTGCGCAGCGTGTCGCCGCGCATTTCGGTATATTTGCCGCTGTTTTAGCGAGCGACGGCAAGGTGAACCTGACCGGAACTCACAAACTCGATCGCCTGCGCACCCAATTCGGCGGCAAAGATTACGCATACATCGGCAACGACACTCCGGATTTGCCGCTGCTGGCCCACGCCGCCGAGGCAATGGTGGCCAATCCCAGCCTTCGCCTGCGCCTCCGTATGCGCCTCGGTGGCATTCGTCCCGCGCGCACATTCTCTGAAGGCGGCAATTCGCTCGCGCCGGCGCTCAGGGCATTGCGCCCGCATCAATGGGCAAAGAATCTGCTCATCTTTCTGCCTCTCTTGTTGGCGCACGCCAGAAATGCCGGTCCCTATCTCACCGCCCTGCTGGCTTTTTTCTGTTTCAGCTTCACATCCTCGTCAGCGTACATCGTCAATGACCTTCTCGACATCGAAGCCGACCGACGACATCCCCAAAAACGCCTGCGTCCCTTTGCCACGGGCGATCTTTCAGCCGTAACGGGCGCCGCCATGGTGGCCGTTTTATGGCTTCTGGCGCTTTGGGGCGGACGCTTCCTGCCGCCGGCCTTTACCGCCTGGCTGCTTTTTTATCTAGGAACCACGCTCACTTATTCCTGGTACCTGAAGCGGATCGCGCTCGTCGATGTGATGGTGCTCTCCGGCCTCTACACGCTGCGCCTCTTCGCCGGCAGCGCCGCCACGCAATCGCACATCTCGGACTGGCTGGCCGGCTTTTCTATCTTTCTGTTCTTCTCGCTGGCCATCGTAAAGCGTTTTGCGGAGCTCGAGAATTTGCGCAGCAGCGGATTGCCGCCCCGCAACGGCCGCGGCTACCTTATCGCCGATAGCGCCCAGTTAAGAAGTTTTGGCACCGCCAGCGCCTTTGCGGCCGTCATGGTATTCGCCATCTACATCAGCAGCGGCGACGTGGTCGTGCTCTATCGACGCGCGGAATGGCTGTGGCTCATTGTGCCGCTGATGATTCTGTGGCTTTGCCGCGTGTGGCTGCTAGCCTCGCGCGGCGAGCTCGACGAGGACCCTCTGGTCTTCGCCTTCACCGACCGCATGAGTCTGGCCATCGGGATCGCCATCGCGGCCATCGCACTGCTGGCGGTTTGAACGGTGCAGCTGATTCCATCGATGAGGGCGCCGATAGACAGGGAGAGAGACAATCGACATGGCCTCTGTTACGATTCGCAATCTTTCAGACGTGACGCATCGGGCGCTGAAGTTGCGCGCAGCCCACAATCATCGCAGCTTGGAAGCAGAGATTCGCGAAATTCTCAATGATGCGGTCTCTCCTGCGCGTCGAGTCAAAGCTCCCAATCCATCGCGCTCCGAATTCAAAATTGGTTCGGAGATAGCCCGCATTTCTCACACGCGGCGAGAACCTGCACCGCCGGTCTCCTGATCTGCGGTAGTGCGCGTGTCCTCGCCTGCATGTTGAACGACCTACCCATCATTGAGGGTATAATTCGACCGATCCAAGGTACGAGAATGGAGAACCGCGATGAATTACCGCGAGGAATCCTTTAGCCGCAAATTCAGCAGCGCTGCTCAACATTTGAATGTCAGCCCTGACCGAATTGTGTCGTTGAAGTTCCGCGAGAACGTCGGATCATACGACGAGTATCGGGAGCTTCTCGAAACGCTCCAACACGAAGTCGGAATTCATTACTCAGAAGTTAATGGTGACCTTCAAGGCCGTGGATACGTGGTGGGCTTCGGAACGTCGAAACTTCTCCTCGTGGAGCATGAGACCGGCCTTGAGATCTTGTATATTGCGGGGTCTATTGCGTCGCTGTTCTCGTTGGTCCCGATGATTCTGCAGGGATGGGCCGCGATCCGTGGACGGTTTCCGAGAAGAGGCAGGCTAATCAATCACCCCGTAGAGATTCGTCGGATC
>Ga0187847_10002110_pt1 | contig 16593 bp, 17 predicted proteins | sample June2016WEW_4_10_FD_132458 | JGI IMG/M metagenome (GOLD analysis project Ga0187847, IMG submission 132458) | Peatland microbial communities from SPRUCE experiment site at the Marcell Experimental Forest, Minnesota, USA - June2016WEW_4_10 | ecosystem: Environmental > Terrestrial > Soil >...
ACCTGGGCCACGCGCTGAACAAGGGGCTGAAGGATTTTGTGGTCAAGTCAAAGACCATGGCGGGCTTTGACGCTCCCTACGTGCCCGGCTACGACTGCCATGGGCTGCCGATCGAAATCAAGGTGGACGAGCAACTGGGCCGCAAGAAGCTGGAGATGCCAGTGCCGGAGGTGCTGGCCGCCTGCCGCGCCTACGCGCAGAAGTACATCGACCTGCAAACCTCGCAGTTTGAGCGCATCGGCTGCTTCGGCCGCTGGGACCAGCCCTACAAAACCATGGCGCGGGACTACGAGGCGCGCACGCTCGAGGCTTTTTACGGCTTCCTCGAAAAAGGCTTTGTCTATCGCGGACTCAAGCCGGTTTATTGGTGCATCCACGACCGCACGGCACTGGCCGAGGCCGAGGTCGAGTACGACCTGCACACCAGCCCGTCAATCTATGTGCGGTATGCGATGCTCGACGACCGCGCGATATGGGACGACCAGATCAGCCGTTTGCTGACCAACTACCGAGTCTGGACGATCATCTGGACAACCACTCCGTGGACGCTGCCCGCGTCGATGGCTGTCGCGTTTCATCCCGATTTTGAATACGTAGCTCTCAAAAAGGGAGCTGACGTCTACATCGTGGCCGAGGAGTTGGCGGAGCGGGTGAAGATCGCCTGCCATCTGGAAGATGCAAAGGTGATCGAGCGGTTCCAGGGCTTGAAGCTGGACAGGACGCATTTTCAGCATCCCTTCCTCGATCGCACCATTATCGGCGTCAACGCCACCTACGTTACCGCCGACACGGGCACCGGAGCCGTACACACCGCTCCCGCCCACGGCGCGGACGACTTCTACACTGGCCAGCGCTACGGCCTCGACCCCACCTGCCGCGTGGATGCGACAGGCCACATCCACGTGGACCCGAGCGCCTGGAACCATGCCGCTCCGCCCGCCTTTGACGGCTTAAAGGTTTGGGCGGCCAATCCTGTCATTCTGGCCATGCTCGAAGAGCGCGGCGCGCTGATAGCTGGAAGCGAACTGGAACACTCTTACCCGCACTGCTGGCGCTGCCACAAACCGGTGATCTATCGCGCCACCGAACAGTGGTTCATCGGATTGGAGACGCCGGTGAAGCGCGCCGACGGAACGGAGACCCCCTTCCGGCAGTTGGCCATCGAGGAGATCGACAAGGTTGTGTGGGACCCGGCCTGGGGCAAAGAGCGCATCACCAACATGATTGCGACGCGCCCCGACTGGTGCATCAGCCGGCAACGCATCTGGGGCGTGCCCATCGCCGTCTTCCTTTGCGAGGGCTGTCAGAAGCCCATCCTGGACCCGGCGCTCAACCGGAAGATCATTGACCTCTTCGAGCGCGAGGGCGCGGAGGCCTGGCACACGACGGAGATTGAGGCGCTTCTTCCGGAGAATGCAACCTGCGCGCATTGCGGCGGCACGGATTTCCGCAAGGAGACCGACATTCTCGATGTGTGGTTCGACTCGGGGACGAGCTGGTTAGCGGTTTGCGAGAGCGATCTGGATTTGAAGCCCGCTTACGACGGCTTTCAAAAGAGCGATGGGACGCAGGTTCTTTATTTGGAAGGCGGCGATCAGCACCGCGGCTGGTTCCACTCTTCGCTGCTGACTTCGGTTGCTCTGCGCGGGCGCGCGCCTTACTCGCATGTCGCCACGGCGGGCTGGACTCTGGATGAGCAGGGGCGGGCCATGTCGAAGTCGTTGGGCAACGGCGTGGACCCGGTGGACATCGCCGAGCGGCTGGGCGGCGAGATCGTTCGCCTATGGGTGGCTTCTATCGATTTCAGAGAGGATATGGCGGCCAGCGAGAACCTGATGCAGCGCTGCGCCGACATCTATCGCAAGCTGCGCAACACCTTCCGCTTTTTGCTGGGAAATCTGAACGGCTTTGACCCCGCGCGCGACCGCGTGGCTGAGGCTGACTTGTTGCCGCTCGACCGCTATATGCTGGCGCGGACACGCGAGCTGACCGAAAAAGTGCTCGACTGGTACGCAGCCTTTGAGTTTCATCGCGTCTATCACGCGGTCAATGAGTTCGCCATTGTTGATTTGAGTTCGTTTTATCTCGACGTACTCAAGGACCGCATGTACACCTTCGCGCCCACGAGCCAGGAACGCCGCTCCGCGCAGACGGTGCTGTGGAAGATTACCGAGGCGCTGGTGCGGCTGGTCGCGCCGATTTTGAGTTTTACCGCCGATGAAGTTTGGGACTATCTGCCTAAGGTCGAGGGACGCGAAGCTAGTGTGCATCTCGCGCAATTCCCTGCCCCGGCGGAGGTTTTCTCCGAAGATCCCGCGCCGCTGCTTGAAGAGTGGAAGCAGCTCTTCGCAGTGCGTGACCTCGCCCTTGTTGAGCTTGAAGGAGAACGCAAAGCTCAGCGCATCGGCAAGGGCTTGGAGGCTGATTTGCAAATCACTGCTACAGGCGAGCCACTAGCATCATTGCAACGCCTCAGTGCTGCTGACCTCAAAGAGTTTTTCAATGTTTCTAGTGTTCGAGTTGCCGAGGTAGATTTAGCTACCTGGCCGAGAGGAAAAGCAACCGGTTTTAAACATTCAGACCTTGCCCTGTTCTGTGAGACCAAACCCCTTCCTGCCAGCGGTGCTAAGTGCGCCCGCTGCTGGAACTTTATGCCCGAAGTTTCCAACTACGGCATCTGGCAAAACGTCTGCACGCGTTGCAGCGATGCGCTGAAGGAAATGAAGATTGCTCCGCCGGTAACCGACTAATGCTTAGCCCACATGAGTTGGTGATGAATCAGAATTAGTGCAGGCGAGGACGCCTGCACTACAGCCGGTCAGGAGACCGGCGCTACACTCCTAAGGAAGCCCGATGAAATTCGCCGCACCTCGCCGCTTGCACTGGCTGCTGCTCATCTCCGCCGTGGTCATCTTTCTTGACCGGCTGACCAAGACCTGGGTCACGCTGCACATTCCCATGGGCGGAGCGATCCCGGTGGTGCCGCATTTTCTGCGCATCAGCCACTGGACCAACGACGGCGCGGCCTTTTCGCTCTTCTCCGACTCCGCCTCGCCGCATACGGTCCGCTGGGCGCTTGTCGGCTTTTCGCTTGTGGCGGCGCTGGTGGTGCTGGTGGTGCTGGTCCGCCTCGGCGACCGTTTCAACCTGACCACGGTCGCGTTGGCGCTGGTCTTTGCCGGAGCGCTGGGCAACGTCCACGACCGCATTGCCTACGGCTCGGTGGTGGACTTCATCGAGGTGCACATCTTCGGCTACCACTGGCCCGACTTCAACGTAGCCGACTCGGCCATTGTCATCGGCGCGTGCCTGCTGCTGCTCGACTCGCTGCTGCCGAAAAGGTCTCCGCAGTAAATGTCACCGGCAAAGCCGGGGCTTCATTCTGGTGCGCCGAGCATGTTAGGACAGCTTGTGTGCGAGTCCACCCCTATCCCGATGCGCGGGCACTATCCACCGATCGCCGTCCACTGTAAGCTGTAGTTATGAATTCGGCCAATCATGCCCGGCACCGCACTTTTGAGCAGACGCTGCTGAGCGCCCGCCGCACCATGGTGCTGAGCGAGATTCTGAAGCTGGCTGTGGACAGCTTTCGCACCAGCAAGCTGCGCTTTGCGCTGACCGCTCTGGGCATGGTCATTGGCACCGCCTCGGTAATCCTGGTGGTGACCATCGGATTGACCGGCAAGCAATTCATCCTGGCCGAGATCCAGAAGATCGGCACCAACTCGGTCGAACTCGAATACTCCGGCGGCGGCGCGGTCGGCGGCGACCGGCTAGTTTACAACGACTCGCTTACCCGCGAAGACGAGAAGGCCGTGCTGGCGCAGGTGCCAGGCGTGATGTACTCCTCGCCGGTGATGGAAATGCACTCCCGCATCAGCTTTGGCGGCGGCGTTGTCCGCGATACGCTGGTGCTGGGCGTCAGCCCGCAGTATCAGCAGATTCGCAACCTGCTTGTCCCCGTGGGCCGCTTCATGGACGATACCGACAACTCGGCCCACCTCAAGTGCGCGGTGGTTTCGGAGATTTTCGCGCACGACCGCTTCGGCAGTTCCGATGCGGCCGTCGGCCAGAACTTCGAAATCACTGGCATCCCGTTTACGATCGTCGGCGTCTTCAAGGAGAGCGTGGACGACATGGGCCAATCGGAGATCCAGGACCGGACCATATTGATTCCTTATACGGTGGCCCGCTACTTCACCGGCTCGGAAAACGTGAAGCAGATTTACTTTTCCATGCGCAGCATGGACGAGGTGCCCGAAGCCGCCAGCGAGATCACGCGCATCGTCTCGGCTCGCCACCGGCCCAACTCGGTTTATCAGACGCAAACGCTCAAGGAACTGCTGACCACCGCCGCGGAGATCGCCAACGCGCTCACCGCCGTGCTGGTGCTGGTGGCCGCCGTCACCCTGGCCGTAGGCGGCGTGGGCATCATGAATATCATGCTGGCCAACGTTCGCTCCCGCATCCGCGAGATTGGCATCCGCAAGGCCATGGGCGCCACCTATCGCGAAATCAAGCTCCAGTTTTTGGCCGAGGCGGTCATCATCTCGCTGTGCGGCGGCATTGTGGGCACTTTTGTGGGACTGTCGCTGCCGCTGTCGGTCCGCTTTTTCACCGACTACGACCTGCCGGTCTCGGGCTGGTCGGTGGTGATTGCCCTGGCCGCGGCGACGCTGGTGGGCGTGGTCTTCGGGACGGTTCCGGCAACGCGCGCCGCACAGATGGACCCGGTGGAGTCGCTGAAGTATGAGTGAGCCAGAGATTCTGCCGCCCGGCGAGGCCGACTCCGAAGATGCGCCAGCCAAAGGCCCCAACCTCGTCCTGCTTTATGGGTTGGTCGCGCTCGCCCTGGCTGCCGCTATCGGCCTTGCATTGCTGATCGTGGCGCCGTTCTATCGGAGGCGGTAGATGCTCCAATGCCACACGCCGCTTGAAAGCCTCAGAAGTAAGGAGTACAGTTGAAAAGGTAAGGAGTCCACCGCCATGGCTACCGCCGTAAAACCCGTACCAGCTCAGAGCTTCCGAGCCAAGATCACCAGCAAGGGACAGATCACCGTTCCTGTGGAGATTCGCAAAACGCTGAGCGTAAAGCCCGGGGACCATATCCGTTTCGAGCAAGAGAAAGGCGGAATTCGGGTTGTCCGGGACGCCCGGGAAAGCGTCTTCGAAAAATGGCGCGGGATTGGAGGATTCCCGGGGATGGGAAAAGGCCGGGAAGCCATCGTAGCCTACTTCAGGGAGATGCGCGGCCATGACGATCTCGATTGACTCAAATGTAGTTGCTGCCCTATGGGACGACGATAACCCGTCGAATGCCGCTGCGCTACAAGCACTGGACAATCTTACCGCGCGTGAGAAACTGGTGGTTTTCGGGGCTGTTTATTCGGAGTTGATGGCTGGTCCCTTGCGAGATGAGGCATCTTTGAACCTGTTCTTCAAGGATACGGGAATTGAAATAGACTGGGCCACGGAGGAAGAGGTTTGGCGCGAAGCTGGAAAGGCGTATCGCGGCTATGCTCAGCGCCGAGTCCGGAGTGGCGGGGATCCTCCCCGGCGGATTTTGGCTGATTTCCTGATTGGCGCTCATGCGCTGGTCCGAGGCTACTCCCTGCTGACGATTGACTCGAAGCATTTCGTCGCGGCATTTCCCACACTGCAAATCATTCCCGTCTGATGAAGTTCCCAATCAGCTTTGAGGTTTCTCCCGCCCGGCAATGAGCGCCGGAATTCCGTCCACAATCGGATAGGCCTGCCCGCAATTCCCGCAGGCCAGTTTGTCCTCCTCCAGACGAAGTCCGCCCAGGCAGGCTGGGCAGGCCAGTTGGACCACGACGGACGGATCAAACACGAGAGATTGGCCTGAATCGGTAGGCATAAGGCGCTACTCGGTAGGGTCGTCGGAATCGGCAAGGGTTTCCGGGCCTGCCGCGGCCCCGTTCCCCTTCGGACGATTGGCAAACTCGGCTTCGATGCGCTGATTGGTGCCGGCTACAGCGGATTCGTAGGCCACGCGAACGCCGTTGAAGATGGCGCGGTCGTTGGAGGAGCCGTGGCCGATGATGCAGATACCGCGCACCCCCAGCAGCGGCGCGCCGCCGTATTCCCGATAGTCCAGGCGGTGGCGAAACTCGTTGAAGGCGCGGCGCGAGAGCAAGGCTCCCACCTGGGCGGTGACCGTGCGCTTGAGCGACTCGCGCAACACGTCGCGCACGAAGCGTCCGACGCCCTCGCTGGTCTTCAAGGCAACATTGCCGACAAAGCCGTCGCAGACGATCACGTCCGCCAGGCCGCTGAAGATGTCGCGGCCCTCGACGTTGCCGATGAAGCGGATCGGCAGCGCCTTGAGCAGTTGAAAGGCCTCGCGGGTCAGTTCGTTGCCCTTGGTCTCTTCTTCTCCGATGGAGAGCAGGCCGACGCGCGGCTCGTCAATCTTGAGCACGCTGCGAGCGTAGATTTCGCCCATCACCGCAAACTGCGCCAGATTCTGCGGCTTGCAGTCCACGTTTGCGCCCACGTCGAGCAGCACGCAGGGGTTTCCCGTCGAGCTGGGCATGGGCGAGGCCAGCGCCGGGCGGTCAACGCCAGGCAAAGCGCCCAGCACCATCTTGGCCGTGGCCATGGCAGCGCCGGTGTTTCCGGCGGTCACAAAGCCGGCTGCCGCGCCCTCGCGCACCATGCGTAGCCCAACGCGCATCGAGCTATCTTTTTTGGTGCGAACCGCATGAGCCGCTTTCTCATTCATGCCGATGCGTTCCGAGGCATGGTGGAGGACGATGGGCAGGTCTTCGTTTCCCAGGTGTTCGTCCAGCAGATCGCGCAGTTCCGCCTCCGGGCCAACCAGATGGACCCGCACGGGCAGACTCTTGCAGGCGAGGATCGCCCCGCGAATCTCCGGCTCTGGAGCTTTGTCTGTGCCTACGGCGTCAAGCGCAATGTCGATGAGCATGGGCGCTTTGATTTACTTGGCTTCTTCCTTCACATCGACGACGGCGCGGCCCTTGTACTCGCCGCACTTGGGGCAGGCGCGATGGGGCAGCTTCTTCTCGTGGCAGGCGGGGCACTCGGAGACCCCGACGGCGGTCAAAAAATCGTGAGAGCGGCGAAGTGCGGTGCGGCGCGTCGAATGGCGCCTTTTCGGATTTGGCATGACTAAAATTCCTCTCGTATTCCGGCCCGCATCGAGTGGCCCCGGTCGTTCCCAGCCGGCGGCAGGCGATGCTCCATCCTGGCTGCCTTCCGGCACGGGCTTCGGCGCCCTCAATCTATCCAGATTTTCTCTGGGGGCTCGCTTGCTTGGACTCGATCCGGCCGCGGAGGCCAGCCAGCGCTTGCCAGCGGGGGTCGCTCGGACCCTCATCGCAGGAGCAGGCCTGGCTATTGCGGTTTTCGCCGCAGCGCGGGCAAAGTCCCTTGCAGTCCTGCTTGCAAAGCGTCCTGACCGGCAGGGACAAAAGCACCTGCTCGCGCAGCACATCCTCAAGCGCAAGGCTGTCTCTTAGATAATACCCGATTTCGGTCTCTTGCGCGGTAATGGACCGTTCCGCCGCCTCCGAATCCGCCGCCACGGGCCGGAAGATCAGGTCGTATTCGGCCTCAAGCGGGATCTCGACCGGCTCGACGCAGCGCGCGCAGGGAACCTGGAATCTGCCAGAAAAGCGCCCCCTGAGCCGGATATCGGCCACGATATCCCTTGGCCCACGGTGTTCGTGCAGCACCTCGGCCTGGCCGCTGGCAGCCAACGGTCCCTGCTGCTCGGCCTGGCCGCCCAAATCCACCGCGCCTGGAGGCAGTTCCAGGTCGAACTCGATGGGTTCCTTCTCCAGTTCGCTGATTTTGAATTCCATACTATGAGCCTACGGCGCGGACGGCAGGCAGTCAATGCGGACTCCTGTCCGACAGAAGATCGGCACGATCTTCGATTGACGCAATACGAGAAAGGCGCAGAATAATTGCAGGGCTTGGATTTCGGTGTCTTTACGGAACGCCTCGCGATCAGGCTGAGGCACACGAATCATTGTAGATGCAATCCTGGCAGACTGCGGGGAGGGTGCGATGAGTCACAAAGAGTTCCTGAAATTCAAGGAAGCCATCGCGAAGATTGATCGCGAGTGCAATACTCCCGAGAAGGCCCGCGATATCCTCATCAAGTCGGGCTACTTGACTCCAGATGGTCAGGTAGCCGAGAAATTCAGATAAGCTGCTTTAGTTGTCTTTAGTCCTTGCATATCACGGATGTGAACTCGAAACCGCCCTGGAGCTTCTGGGCGGTTCGCCGTTTCAGCCCAGTACACAGGACTATGACTGGCTTGGCGCCGGAAGTTACTTCTGGGAAAATGACGTACTCCGTGCATATCAGTGGGCTAGAGAACACCGTGGACGCTTCGCCCGTCCCTCGGTCATCGGCGCGGTGATCGAACTCGGCAATTGTCTTGATCTTGCGACCCAGACCGGAATTGAGGCAGTAAGACTCGCACACAAACAGTTCAAAGCTGTGCTCAAAAAGCAAGGGGCTTCTATCCCGAAAAACGTGGATGCCGCCATGAATCGCAGCGGAGATAAAGTCATCAGGCGTTTGGACTGCGCCGTAATGAATCACCTGTTCAATAGCGTCCTGCGAACTGTGCAGGAATCGGATCCCAAAAGTCAGCCCTACACGACCGTGCGATCGCTGTTTCCAGAGGGGAAAAGACTTTACGCGGGCGCAGGCTTCAAAGACAAGACACATATTCAGATCTGTGTTCGAGAGCCCGAGCAGATTCTCGGAGTCTTTCGCATCCCAAAATGGCAGAGAAGAGAATTAGGATTAAATAGCCTTTATGACGGCTCGTGAGCGTTTCCTTTGACAGCAAGCGATTTGAACCCCATGAACCCGGTCGAAAGCCTCCGCTCCAAGCTCGGCTCTCCCATCCGTTTTCGTCTGGCTTCCGATGCCGACCAGCCGCGCCTGATTGCGCTGATCAACTCAGCCTTTTCGATCGAAACCTTCCTCGAAGGCACGCGAACGGACGAAGCTCGTCTGGCGGCGATGATGCGGCAGGGCGAGATTCTGCTGGCCGAGAGCATCGACGGCCAGCTTCTCGGCTGCGTTTACGTGGAAACGCGCGGCTCTCGCGGCTATCTGGGTCAGCTCGCCGTGGACCCTCTGCATCAGGGCGAAGGCCTGGGAAGGCTGATCGTCGAGGCCGCGGAAGACCATCTGCGCCACAAGGGTTGCGAGGCCGTTGACATCACCGTCCTCAGCCTGCGGCCCGAGTTGCCGCCCATCTATCGCCGCTTCGGCTACATTGAGACCTGCACGGAGGAGTTCCACCCCTCCCGGCCGCTCAAATCCGGGGCCGAATGTCACTGCATCGTCATGTCCAAGCGGCTCTAATCTTCGGCCGCCCAGCGCCGACAACCCGAAAAACGAAGGCACTCAAGTCGCGCCGCATCGCGCCGATGAAATCCCTGAGTTGCATCAGAAAGGGTTACTGGCATGGAGTGGCTGCGCAATCTTCCCGTCTCCCGCAAGTTCAACCTCGCCTTCGGCATCGTTTGCGGCCTGTGTGTCCTGCTGGGCGCGTACACGTTCTTCACCTTCCGCGGCATCGCCGTGAGAAGTGAGAATGTGAGCGACAACACCCTTCCCTCGGTGATCGCCCTTGCGGATATTCGGAGGGCGGCCAACAACGCGCGGCGCGAAGACCTCGATCTTCTGCTTTGCATGACGCCTGCCTGTACGACTGAATACAATGCGAGACGCCAGAAGGCCTTCACCGACTATCATGCGGACATTAAGCTGTACGAACCGAGGATCAGCTATCCGGGAGAGCGCGAGCTCTACCAGACGTTCTCTACGGCCTTTGCGCAGTACCAGGAAACCAGTGATCGCGCCAACGCGTTGCTGGCAGCCGGCAAGGCTAGAAATGCCTTGGACCTGCAAACGTCGGATGCCGTGGCAGCTTCGTACCACGAAGCTTTTGCGGCGATGGACGAAGACCTGCAGCTCAACGCCAAGGCCGGCACGGAGGAGTCCAACGGCGCCACCAGCGCCAGCAACCACGCAATCTGGATCAGCACAGGAGTCACGCTGCTAATTGTTCTTCTTTGCGCGCTCATCGGGAAGACCCTCACGCAAGAGATCGCGCCGCGATTGCTCAAGTTCAGGGAGGCGTTGGAGTCCATGGCGGCCAAGGATTTTTCAATAGCCGTCACTGCGACCTCGACCGATGAGATTGGGCAGATTGCCAACGCGGTCAACACAACCGTAGCGTCGATCCGCGAAGTTCTCCACTCCGTGGCCCAGAGCGCGGAGACACTCTCGGCCGCTACCACCGAGATGAGCGCCCGTTCCATCCAAACGGCCGGCAACGCGAACACCCAGTCCAGCAAGACCAACCAGATAGCGGCGGCGGCGCAGGAGATGACGGCGACCATCGGCGAGATCAGCCACAACGCCGAGAGCGCGGCCAGCTCCAGCCGCGAGTCGGCCGTGACCGCCAACCAGGGCGGAACGGTGATGCAGGCCGCCGCCGCGACCATGGAGAAGATTGCCGCGGCTACCAGTTCGGTGTCCAACAAGATGACCTCACTGGCGCACCGCTCCGAGGAGATCGGCAAGGTGGTCAACGTCATCCAGGAGATCAGCGAGCAGACCAACCTGCTGGCCCTGAACGCGGCCATCGAAGCTGCCCGCGCCGGGGAGCATGGCCGCGGATTCGCCGTCGTCGCCGGCGAGGTGCGCCGCCTGGCCGAGCGCACCAAGGGGGCCACCGAAGAGATCGCCGGCACCATCCGCAACATTCAGGAAGAGACGCGCGAGACGCTTCAGGTGATGCAAGAGAGCCGAGCCGCCGTCGAGACCGGCATGGGAGAGACCGCCCGCGCCCGCCAAAGCCTGGAGGCCATCATCGAGTCGTCCAGGGAGGTTGAGCACCAGATTCATCTCATTGCCACGGCCGCCACCGAGCAGACCTCGGCGTCGAGCGAGATCTCGGAATCCGCAGGTCACATCTCGCAGTTGTCGGTGGAGAATGCGCAGGGGGCCGAGGAAGCGGTCGAAGCGCTCAAGAATCTAGCCTCGCTGGCCAGCGACCTGGACGGCATGATCCGCCAGTTCCGCCTGGAGGGCGAACGCCAGCCTGGCGGCAGATTCGCCGGCAAAAACCAACCGGTTGGGCGCTCAGCGTTGCGGGCCGCGCACTCGTAGGCCCTTCAAAGACGGCGGCAGCCAACCCCAGATTGTGGGGCTCAGCGATGAGGCCTGTCGCTGAGGGCCCCGAGGCTGCCGCCTATTTCCCGCCACCCTGCCGGAATTCGTTCCGGAGGGATTCTCGCTGCAAACTCAGAATCTCCCACATTCAGCGGGTGCAATTGTGCTGCGCCGACGCTTGCCCCTAACCAGCCGGCTCGGTCCAGTTCTCCATCTTGAGACCCTGTACGCGGCTGAACTCCCGCTTGTTATTGGTCACCAACGTGAGTCCAAGGCAGCGGGCATGAGCCGCTATCAGCAGGTCGTTCCCGCCAATGATCGTTCCGCGCACCTTGAGATCGGCGCGGACTCTGGCATAGTCGAGAGCCGCGGCAGCGGGGTAATCCAGAACCGCGACATACCGCAGGAACTCATCGAGCGCTATTTGGTCTTTCAGCCGGCGCGGCGACACCTCGACCCCGTACATCATCTCGGCCTTGGTGATCGCGGAGACGCAGACATCGCTGACTGCAACCGTCTGAAGCTTTCGCAGGACGTTGTCGTCGGAACGCTTCATGATGTAGGAGGCAATGCCAGTGTCAAGCATATAGACGGCCATCAGAGCGAGCGCTCCTGAACCGGGAGATCCTCAACCCCATCCATGAATTCTGCCGAGGCCACGGAGTCCGATGCAAGGTAAGCCGACCAGTCCTCGGGGCGCGGAGAGAGAATCACGTCGTCGCCCTGTCTCCGGATGAAGACCTCCAACGTGGGGAACTGAAACTCCTTGGGAAGCCGGACTGCCTGGCTCCGGTTATTCATGAAAATCTTGGCTGTACGCTGCATCATACCCTCCCGCCGACTATGGGATATACATCAGTATATGCCAAATCGGGAGGCATGACAAAGAACAGCGAATGAACCCGTGTTTGCCAGGACGTGCGGCAGTTCCAGCTGACGCTCAGCTCTGGCGCAGGTAGGTTCTCGACAGGCGGTCGTGCCAGCAGAGGTGGTCTTCGTCGAAGAGCGACCAGACGATGCCCAGACCGACCGGAACGAGGGACAGAAACAGAGCACCCAGCCGGCTGCGCAACTGTGCGCGGGTGGGAATCTGGCCGTCGAAGGTGCACAGGGAGAGGCCGGCGCACCTCATGCCCGGCGTGGCCTCGGCCAGGGTGAGGAAGAGCGTCTGGTAGACCAGCCCGGCGAGCAGGAGCGCCAAAGCCGCTGTAAGTTCGACGATTCTGGCCGCGAACGGATGCCCGAAGCTGGCCGCTACCGCCAGAGCCGACCCCAGACCGATCACGGCGATGAGCGCGCCATCCGCGAGAGCCGCAAGCAGCCGGCTGCCGATGGGCGCCAGTTGCAGAGCCAGCGTCTCGGACGGCGCGTCCTGGGGATCCATTTCGTCCTGAGGTTGAGCCTCCAGCGCGATGTTGGACCAATCAGGCTCGGGCCAGGCGAATGCGGGCGCTACGCCGGTTGCCTCGGCGCCGGTCGATAAGTCGCGGGGGTCCACCTCGAAGATGCTCAACTGCCTCCCCGATCCCTCCACCACAAATGGTCCCTCCGCCCGCCGAGGACGTATCTTGCGAGTGGCGACCAACTCGCGTGGGAACTCGATGAGGTTGGCGTGAATGGGCAGATCCGGCTCAACCGGCTCAATCTCGTCAGGCTCAGCCTCTTCGACGCCCCATCGAGGCTCAGCCGATGCCAGGCTTGACGCCGCATCGAGGGGGCGCAAGCGCAAATCCGGCTCCCAACGGATGAGAGAGTTTTCGCTCTCCCATGCATCGAGCGAAGAGGGCGCGGCAGGCAGAGCCGGTGCGGCGGCTGGCGCCCACTCTCGCGCGGCGGGCCGTGCCGGCACGACGGCCAGCGGGGCTTCGGGCTCCCACAGGCGCGGGCTGGCAGGGGCAGCCTGCACGGCTTGCGAAGCGGCCTGCGCCGTGGGGCGAGCCGGGACGTGAATCTCGGCAACTCGCTCGGCGGCCTGGGCTTCGGCATCCAGAATTTGGCTATAGCTGGGGGCATGGGCATACCGCGCAGCCACGCGCGCAGCCGCCTGGGCGGCGCGGCTGCTGGCTCCCTGCCTGCTCGGGACGCGGACGGCGGGCAGCGTCGCGGAGATGCCTCTGCGGCTTTGGTGCGCGGCAACCCGCCGGCTCACTTCCTGCTTCCACAAAGATGCGGCGCTCGGCTGGCCTATGGTCGATGTGCTCAAGGCTTCAGGTTCCCTTCCCACTTGCCTTCCAGATCCGTTTGCTGGGAACCGGGAGGCTGTTGCGGTCCTTGCGCCCCGGTGTCACCGGGATTCTCGGACGTTGCTTCGTAAAAGAAGGGAGGTTGCGCGAAAAGAGACAGGCACTACTTATCGATCGAGAGCGAGTCGCTAGACCCGAGCGCGGTGAGAGCGTTGCGAATTTGCCTGCTGCCAGAGCCGCGTGGCGCTGCTGGGTGCCAAGGGGGCCTATTTTGCTATGCTGACCTTGGTCCCTGGGATGCGTCCTCGCACTTTAGTGTTTATCACGATGCTGGCCCTCTGTCACCTGCAAATCCGGGGGCAGGCGTTGACCAATGCGGCACCTCCGGTCACGCAGGAACCCGCCGACGCGGCTGCGGCAGCCCCCTCGGCTGCGGAGATTCCCAGCCAGTCCCGGACCACCGCGGATTCCCCCTCCACACTGCCCGACGACCCCGGCCAGGAGATTCTGCCCGTGGCCCAGGTGGAACCGGCGCCAGCAACCGGCGTGCCGGTCGAGTGGGAGGCCCGCAGCCAGACCCGCGTGGGCGACACATGGACCCTCGCCGGGGAGGTGGTGGTCCACTACCGCGACTACGTTCTGCGCGCCGACAAGGTCACCTATCACCAGTCCACCACCGAACTGGAGGCGGAGGGCAACCTGCAAGTGGCTGGCGGGCCTGAAGATGTGCTCATCTACGCCTCGCGCGGCGACATGCGGCTGAATATGCACACCGCGCGCTATTTCAACGTGCATGGCTCGCAAGGCGTCCGCGCCCTCGGCCGCACGACGGTCTTTTCCACGACCAGCCCCTTTCTCTTCTCCGGCAGGGTTCTGCTGCAAACCGGCGAGGGCCGCTACCGCATCGTTGACGGCACAATGACCAATTGCCGCCTGCCCCGGCCCGATTGGCAATTGTATTCCCGCTCCATCGATCTGGCCGACGGCAAAGCCTCCACCTCCAACGCGCTGTTCAAGATTCTCGGCGTACCCGTCTTTTACCTGCCCTACCTGCGCCATCCGGTGGACGAGACGGGCCGCGAGAGCGGGCTCATGATCCCTGTCCTCAGCACCGGGTCGTCGATCAGAGGCTACACCTTTGGCGAGCAGGTCTACTGGGTGATCGGCCGGAGCATGGACGTGATCGTCGGCTCAGAGTATTACAGCAAGCGCGGCTGGGCGCCCAACGGAGACTTCCGCTACAAAGGCCCTGGGCTTGACCGCCTGGCAGTGCGCTGGAACGCAGTATTGGACCGCGGCATTGAGGAGACAACCACCACCGCGCCCACTCCTCCCGCCACTCCGATTACGACAACGCAGCTCGTCAACCAGGGCGGCGTGGACATCAACGCCCTGGGCCGCATGGACATCAGCCCTCGAACGCGCATGGCCGGCAACATCGAATACCTCTCCAGCTACCTCTACCGCCTGGTATTCAACGACAATTACTCGCTGGCGGTCAGCTCCGAGGTGCAAAGCAGCGTCGCGCTCACCCACATGCACAATGGCTTCGTTCCCTCCGTTTCGTTCGAGCGCTTCCAGACCTTTGCCGGAACCACCAGCAGCGACCAGGCCTCCATCAACGGCAACCAGGCGAGGATTCTCCACCTGCCCACCCTGCGATTTGACGTGCTGGACCAGCCGCTCGGGGCCTCAAGGCTCTACTGGGGAGCGGGATCGTCGATCGGCTATTTGGGCCGTTCCGAGCCCGGAGAACCAATCTCGCCTGGAGGCCCCATCGGGACCAGCTTCCACGCCCGCAACGTTGGCCGCGCCGATCTCTACCCGCATCTCTCGCTGCCGTTTGTGGCCGGCGGATGGAGCATTGTGCCCGAAGCCGCGCTGCGCGAAACCGCCTATAGCATCAGCCAGACTCCCGACCTCACAGGCCACAACGGCGGCGTTCCCACCATCAGCCACGATTCGCTGAACCGGAGCGATTTTGAAGCCTCCGTTGACCTCCGGCCGCCGGCCGTGGAGCGGGATTTCACACTCACCCGCTGGAATCGCGAACTGCGCCACGTCATCGAGCCCGAGATTACCTACCGCTACGTGGCCGGCATCGGCGCGCAGGCCCAAAACGTGCTCTTGATCGACACCACGGACATCGCCACCAACACCAACGAGGTAGGCTACTCGCTGACACAGCGTTTCTACTTGCGCCCCACCGGCGATCAGCCCTGTGCTGCCGCAGCCGAGTCTGCTCCAGAAGGCTGCCCACGGCAGGCGCGCGAATGGGCCAGTTGGCAGATTGCTCAAAGAATTTTCATAGACCCCAACTTTGGCGGAGCGCTGATCGACAAACGGCGCAATGTCTTCGACGCGACTCTGGACCTGACCCCGGTCGCCTTCCTCACTTCGCCGCGCAATTTGTCGCCCGTCACCTCGCGGCTGCGTTTTGAGGCCATCGACAACCTGCGCATCCAGTGGGATCTGGACTACGACCCCAAGGCCGGGCGGCTGGGCGCCGACAACCTCTTTGCCGGCTATAGTTGGGGCCGCACCACAGTCGGGATGGGTCACGCGCTGCTCAACGCCGTCGACGAAAACGGCAGCGCGGCCTCCACCATCAAGAGCCAGCAGGTGCAGCCCTTTCTCGCCATTGGCAAGCCCAGCGGCAGCGGCTTTAACCTGGCCGCCAACGGAGGTTACGACTTCACCCATGGCGAGCTGCAATACGCCGGGGTGCAGGCCGTGTATAACTGGGATTGCTGCGGCCTGAGCTTCGGCTATCGGCGCTTCGCTCTGGGTTCGGTGCGCGACGAAACCCAGTGGCTCTACGGCATTACCCTGGCCAACTTCGGCTCCGTGGGCGACATCCGCCGCGCCAACTCAGCCTTCCGCGATCCCGGCTTGCCGCCTGCCTATTAGGGCCTGCCGAACAGCGGAGCCTATTCCGGTTTGGGCTGGGCGATGGCGTGGTCTTCGCGGGCCAGCTTGACGCGGGCCGCATCCAGCTTCTTTTGCACCTTGGCCACTTCAGCCGGCTCGACGTCCGCCGGGGCCGACTTGGCGAACTCCGCCAGCGAAAGCTCCCACTGCGCGGCGGCCAGGCGGATGCGGCCGGTCTTCTCGTACAGGTCGCCCATGTGGTCGTGGACGGTGGGGTCGGTCTGGTCGCGGTCGACGGCGCTGCGCAGGTTGTCTTCGGCCAGTTCGTATTCGCCCATCTTGAAG
>Ga0187847_10002111_pt1 | contig 16587 bp, 10 predicted proteins | sample June2016WEW_4_10_FD_132458 | JGI IMG/M metagenome (GOLD analysis project Ga0187847, IMG submission 132458) | Peatland microbial communities from SPRUCE experiment site at the Marcell Experimental Forest, Minnesota, USA - June2016WEW_4_10 | ecosystem: Environmental > Terrestrial > Soil >...
GTCTGAGAATCTCGCCGCTCGCGAACAAGCTCGCGCCGCCACGCCTTCCTCGGAATTAAAATTAGAGTTTTCTCTTGAGCAGCGCCAGGTCTTGCTCGGCATCGCGCACCAGGCGATTCTCTCCGCGGCGGAAGAACGGGATCTTCACCACAGGAGACACGCGGGATCACAGGGGAAAGTTCCGCCGGAAGCTCCGGCTTCAGCTTTGCTCTCGGAGCCCCGCGGCGTCTTCACCACTCTTTACCTGGATGGCGAACTGCGCGGATGCGTCGGATATGTTGCGCCCGTCGTGCCTCTCTATCGCGCCGTCGCCGAAACCGCGTGCGCCGCTGCCTTTGAAGACTCCCGTTTTCGGCCGGTGACAAAAGAAGAAGCCCCGCGCCTGAGAGTTTCTTTGAGCGTGCTTTCCCGTCTCTTCCCAATTCCTCCCGACGCGGTGGAGGTCGGGCGCCACGGCTTAGTCATTTCGCTCGGCGCCCGCCGCGGCCTGCTCCTGCCCCAGGTTGCCGTCGAACACAATTGGGACCGCGAGACGTTTCTCGAGCAAACCTGCCGCAAAGCCGGCCTGCCGCTCGATGCCTGGCGCAAAGGCGCAACCATCGAGGCCTTCACCGCCGAGGTCTTTGGGGATGACCACGTTGGCACTGAAGCTTTATCGTAATGCGGACTCTCAGCGGCGAAACACGCAAACAAAAAGGGAGAGATTTCTCTCTCCCTCGTTCCCGTTGAATTGTTTTTAATCTTACGGCTGTTCGTCCAGCTCGACGTTGTCGCCTGCGTACACATCTTCGAGCGCGAAGACGACCATGGCTGACGACGCGGTCGGGGTGACATTCAGTACCACTACTTCCCCCACGGCGCGCCGCGGCAGATCGGCCACATGAATGTTCGGGCCCTTGTTTCGGTTCCAGCGATTGGCCTCAAAAGTCGGCGGGCGCTTCTGCGTGTCTTCTGAAGTCTGCGCGTCGAACGAGAGTGAGTCCGCCGGATCATGCAAACTGGCGGTGTAGGAACGCACGACGCGGAAGTAGTCTCCCACTTTTACGCCCTGATTCGAACCTACGTTGAGATAAAGTTTCATGCCCGTGCCGAGTTCGGTATCGAAGTCTTTCCCGAGTACGACTCGTCCGCTCAGCTTCCCATTGGCCGGAGCGAAGCGATCGAAATGCTCGGGCACGCGGAAACTAACTGGCGGCTTTTCCACGAACGGCACCACGACATCTCCCGGGTTAATCGGATCGCAACTGAATTCCACCTGGCCAATGGCGCTGTGACTGCGCGTATCCACGATTCGCACCCTGCCAATCTCGGCGTAAGGACGTCCGGTGGCAGCCAGAACTTTTTTCTGCCCGGGATAAATTTCGTATTCGTTGACATCCCGCAATTCGCGCACGACCGAAAACAACTGCCCCGCCTGGTAGCCACTCCCGGCCAGGTACACCAGTTCCCCAATCTCGAACTTGGTGGAGGTCGGCGTCTGCAGGCCTCCGTTTACGTAGTTGGCGTCGGGAACCCGGTCTCTGGTAATAAACCCGGCGCAGTAAATGTCGGCTGCGGTAGGTGTCTGGAACCGCACGAACGGTTCGTTGACCGAAGTATGGACGGTGCCATCGGCCTCCGGCGTGGCCGGCATGGTCGACGTCAGCTGCTGCTGGCCGACCGCCCCGGTCGCCACCAGTGTCAGAACCAATAACAATCCTGTTTTCTTCATCTTACCTCCGACTCCCAATCGGCCCGGTTTGCCCAGCTATGTCTCTGGGAAGACAAGGGTTACACTCGAAAAGTAACAAGCGCCCAGGGTCGGGTCAAGGTTACGAGGGTGTTGAGCCCCTTTGTCCCAAAGTGTTTAGGGAGCCTCGCAATCCTTAATGTTGCATCTGCGCTTGCACCCTTGTAATATCGCGCCGACGTTGAAACCAAGAGCCTTGGCTCTCTCATCCACTCTCGCCCCCCGCGTTCTGCCCCAGCGTCTCCCCAAGGTCTGTCTTGCGCTCAGTGGCGACACGGTCGAGGAGATGCTTGCGGCCGCCGAGTCCATGGCGCGGGAGAACCCCTTCCTCGAGTTTCGGTTGGATTACTTGAAGCAGCCGCTGGCCGCACTTCCCAAGATCCATCGTTTTCTTGAGACCCATCAGTACGTCACCGCCATCGGAACCTGCCGCCGCGCCGACAACGGTGGCAGGTTCAAGGGATCGCTCGCGGCGCAATTAGAAGTGCTCGCCAAGGCGCATGCCGCGGGCTGCCAGATTGTCGACCTCGAGCTGCAGTCCGCGCTGAAAGCGAAGCCCGATGCGATTGCCCGCCTGCGCAGCCGCGCCGGACTCATCCTGTCGTTCCATGATTTCCGCGCCACCCGCAACCTCGAGGAAACGCTGGCGAAAATGCTGAGGATTCCGGCCGATTTCTACAAAGTGGTCTCGACTGCCACGGCGCTTTCCGACAACGTGACCATGATGAAATTTTTGCAGGCGCACGGCGGCCAGCATGCGCTGATCGGCGTATGCATGGGGGAGCAAGGCGTCATCAGCCGCGTGCTCGGAGTGCGCGCCGGCAGTGTGTTTACTTTTGGCGCGGTCGATGCCGGCGCCGGCCTCAAGACCGCGCCCGGCCAAATCGATGCGCGCGATCTGCGCAACATCTACCGCATCGATCAAGTCGACGCCGCTACCCGCATCTATGGAGTCGCCGGCGATCCCATCGAGCATTCGCTCTCGCCCATCATCATGAACACGGCGCTGCGCCGTGAAAACGTGAACGGCGTTTATCTTCCGCTCCATGCCAAAACGATGAAGGAACTGATCTATTGCGCGCGCGAGATTCCGCTGCACGGTCTCAGCATCACCATGCCGTATAAGCAGGCGATCGTGCCCTTTCTCGATAACACCGACGCGCACACCGCGAAGATTGGCGCCTGCAACACCGTCGTCCGCGGACAGGAAGGCAAACTCTACGGTTTCAATACCGACATTGCCGGCGTCCTTCGTCCGCTGGAGCAGCGCCTCGCCATCGCCAACGCAAAAGTTCTTGTGCTCGGAGCGGGAGGAGCGGCGCGCGCCGCGGTCTTCGGCCTTAAGGAACGCGGCGCCGAAGTGTGGATTCTGAATCGCACTTCCGTCAAGGCGCAGAAGCTCGCACGCCAGGCCAAAGCGCGGACGATCAAACGAGCGGACCTGCGCAAGATTGGCTTCGACGTCATCATCAACGCCACTCCGGTGGGCATGGGGAACACGCGCGACTGCCCGCTGAAAGATGCGGAGATTCAGGCCCGCGTGGTCTTCGACATGGTGTACGACCCGGTCGAGACCCACCTGCTGCAGGTGGCGCGCACCAAGGGAATTGCTGTCATTCCCGGAGTCGAGATGTTTGTGCAACAGGCGGCGCGGCAGTTTGAAATCTGGACCGGCAAGCCTGCTCCAGCCGGAGATATGCTGCGCGCAGTCACCATCGCCCTGCAGGAACGGGCGCAGAAGCAGAAGGCGTGAAGTGCCGCAAGTGGCCTGCTAGCACGCCAAAAACGCTTTCGTAGCAATTTGAGACGTTCGCCGATGCATTTCTTATAACAAAGGTTGCAAATAACTCCCACCGGCGGTAGTATGGCGTTTGAACGCAGTATTTCGCGTTCATCTAAGCCACAAAACCAAAACTTCCAGGTAGAAACGCAGCCCTAGTTAAAAAATCTAAAGGGGTGCCCAAGCCCCGGTGCAATTCGGAGAGAATGCATGTCGTGGTACGCGTACTGCCTCACGGAGCACCAGACCCTAAATGGTGTTCGCGCCCGCCGTCCTTTTCTGCTCGATGGCATTCAGGGTGTGAATTCCGCTCCCGTCATGAGCTACCCCAGCGGAGAATTCGCGGTGATCGTCAGCGAATTTGACCGCGCTACCTCGAAACTCGACGAAAAGTCGGTACTGGAACATGCCCGGGTGGTCAGCCGGAGCTTCCGCACGGCGACGGTCTTGCCTTTCCGCTTCGGCACGATTTTCGACACCGAAGACGCCATCCGCCAGGCGGTTCGGTCGAACCGGCGCACGTTTTGCGAGAGTGTCGAGCGCCTTCGCGGCAAGTCGGAAATGCGCATCAAGCTGACCGTCCGCGAAGGTTCTGTGCGCGGCAACATGAACGAAGAGATTGTCCTGCCCGATACGGTGGGCCGCGAGTACCTGATCAAGCTGCGCGAGAAGGCATCACGCGAGCGCGAGCGGCAGACCAAGGCCCGCGCGTTGTCCGTCCAGGTGCACAAGCTCTTCAACCCGCTCGAAGAAGAAGTCAGCTGCAAGAAGGTCGACGCCGACGGGATGCTGCTCGATATCGCCCACCTCATCGATACCAAGTCGATTGAAAAGTATCAGAACCGCTACAGCACCGCCGCCAAGCAACTTAAGAATTGCCAGATGGTCGTGACCGGTCCCTGGCCGCCCTACCATTTCCTGCCCGGAAAAGTGCGCACGGTGGCGGGCGATAGTTAGATCTGAGCGATAGTTAGATCTTAGCCCGTCGTCTTAAGGCCCCCTTTCTTAGGGGGCTTTGCTTTTTGGGTTGGGACTGCGGGCCCGGTGCCCAGAGCGGTGTTTCGGCCCGATCACGGCTCCCGTCTCTTCCCTTAACTGCTGCCAAAGTGCAGCTTTGTGCATCTGCATCACATTGGTAAGTGATCCCGAAACGCAGTTTCTGACCCTAAGTAGTTCACCTTAAGGCATTGATTTTGAACAGGTTCCCAAAACGGAGCCCGGCCTCGGACCCCGTTTACCAATTTGGTTCAGCAAATGCTTAGTGTGTTAGCACTAAAGAGGTCGCACCAGTTGAAACATCTTCACTCTCAAATGTTCTCGACTTCTCACTCTGTCCGTTCCACTCCCCGGAGCGGCGTCAAATTGCGTTTCCTCTGATTCCCGCCACTTAGCCTCTTTGAAAAGGGTGGCCCCGCAAGGGGCCGCTTTTTTGCCGCCCGGTGGCTCGCGGCCGTAGTTGGGGCAGGATTGAAAACCTCCGTCGATAAGCGGAGGGGCTGGTACCGAGAATCCGGCGGAAGTGTTGCCGTAACGTGGCTGCGGTGCCCATGCCGACACTTTCAGCAATCCCGTCAATGGAATCGGCGGTGGTTTCCAGTTGTCGCTGCGCGCTCAACAGTCGCTGGTAGGTGAGCCAGTGGTGCGGAGTGGTCCCGGTCTCTTGCCCGAAGCGGCGGGCGAAGGTACGCGGCGACATGGACGCTCTGGATGCCAACTCGTTAACCGTTAGCGGACGGCCCATTTTTCGTTGCGCCCATTCCATAACTGGAGCCAGTCCGCCTTGCTCCTCGGTTCGAATCGGAGATGGAACATACTGCGCCTGACCGCCTTCGCGATGAGGCGGCACGACCAGCCGGCGCGCCACCAGATTAGCAATCCTGGCGCCGTAATCCCGCCGAATGATGTGCAAGCACAAGTCGATTCCCGCCGCGCTGCCCGCCGAGGTCAGGATCGAGCCCTGGTCGAGGTAAAGCACGTCCGGCTCCACGTGCACGCGCGGAAACCGCGAGCGCAATAGCTCGGCGTATCGCCAATGCGTAGTGGCCCGCTTGCCATCGAGAAGGCCGGTGGCCGCGATTACGAAAACTCCGGAGCAGATCGAGACCAGCCGCGCTCCGCGACGATGCGCCGAGCGGAGGGCGGCCACGAGCCTGGCTGGGGGAGGCTCGTCGGCGTTCCTCCAGCCCGGAATGACGATGGTATCGGCGCGTTGCAAGGCGCGAAGCCCGGAGCGCGCCTCGACCATCAACCCGCCAACGGCATGCACGGGGCCGGGCTCCAGCGAACACACCTGAAAGTCGTACCACTCGACTCCCAGCTCGGGGCGGGGCAGACCGAAGAGCTCCACCACAATACCGAACTCGAAGGTGCAGAGATGATCGTAGGCCAGGGCTACCACCCGGTGCTTATGAGCTTTCGTCGGCATGGCAGTAATCTATCGCATATTGTCAGTTCTGCCTATGGAGGCGCTGTCCGCTTTTGCGCCATACTATGCTCACTTCAAGTGCCGAGGAGACAATGACCAGACAGACAACGACCATTCCATCTTCTGCGACTTCGCCCCTTACCGAAGAGCCGGCTGCGTCTCCGCAAGAAGCGCTGGCGCATTTCGAGCGTTTGCTGGCCTTCGAAACCGACTGTTGGGATGCGCATGCGGCGCTCGCCGCGGGACACTCTGGATTTGTCGTCCTGGATGTTCGCAGTCCCGAGGCCTATGCGACGGGGCACGTTCCGGGAGCGGTCAATCTTCCCCACCGGCGCATCGTGGAGCGGAATCTCGCCCGGTTCGATGCTGATGTTCTATTCATCGTGTACTGCAACGGCCCCCACTGCAACGGTGCGGACCGCGCCGCTGTTCGGCTCTCCCGTCTGGGCAGGAAGGTGAAGAAGATGATCGGGGGGATCGAAGGCTGGAAGGATGAGGGGTTTGAACTGGCGAAGGCGGGAGACGAGCAAAGCCAAAATGCCACCGGCGAGCGTAGTCATTCTTGATCCCCGCTTGATCCGCCGGCGATGGTTTCCAGATTATTTCCCCGAGTGTTTTCCCATCGCAGCCGCTCGCAGCTGCTCGATGAGCGGCCCATTGCAACTCGGTTGGTGCAGTTGACGCCTGCTCTCTCCCGCGCTTACGATAATTGTTTGACTTCAGGTGGTATGGGTCACCTGTGAGGCACGGTTTGTGTTCGCGGCAGGCAGCAATCGCAGGCAGCAATCATGGATAAAAAGAAATTAGAAGCATTCAGAAAACGACTGGAAACCCGGCGTCAGGAACTGCGCCATATGGTGGTGCGCAATCAGCAGGACGGTCGCACTCCCGACGATGAAGCGACGCAGGATGTCGCCGATCGCGCCGCCAGCTCCTACAACAAGGAGTTCCTCTTCAGCCAGAGCAACAACGACCGCCAGTTGCTCTTCATGGTGGATGGCGCTCTTGCCCGTATCCGCGAAGGCAGCTTCGGAGAATGCGTCTCCTGTGGCAAAGAGATCAACCCCAAGCGCCTCGAAGCCGTGCCTTGGACGCGCCACTGCATCGAATGCCAGGAAAAAGCGGAAAAGGGCTTGCTGGAAGCCGCCCAATAATTGTTGGAGTTGCATGGCCTTCGTTCACGATGTTTCTGCCAGCCGTGAGCGAAGAATCTCGAGAGTTTGCTCCAGCCGCTTTGGAGCTATCGGGCGAACTGGGAAATAGGTTTCCGCGGTCTTCCCCGTCTGCAGCAGAGCCTCATCCAGCGGTGTCCGTCCCTCCCGGTTTCGAACGCTTACGTCCGCGCCGAATTCCAGTAGAAGTTGTATGAATTTCGCAGGGTCAAGCACGATGCGGCTCTGAATGGCACGATGCATCGGAGTGTTGCCCTCCTCATCCCGCCAGTTCGGGTTCGCGCCGTGTTCCAGCAGGATAGGTGTGACGCTTGTGGAAGCAACTCCGGCCGCCGGTCCCCATGCATAAGAGTCGTAGGGTGGGCGATCGGCGATCGCGCCATGCAGAAAAAGGATCGTCGCCGACTTTGATTGCTGCCCAAATACCGACCAACCCAGCGGAGAATTACCGGTCGTCAGATCGTTCGCATTCACCGCATCGCTCTCCAGAATCTGTTCGAGCTGGTCGTGCATCCCATACGCTGCCGCCGCGCACACGTCGGGTTCTGCTCCGGCGTCCAGCAGGATCTTCGCGTAATCGTCGCGATTCAGCTCAAAGCAGTCGTGTAACGGCAATCGCCCGTCGGCGTTGCGGGCATTGAGGTCCGCGCCGCGTTCAATCAGAAGCCGCAGCACGTCGATCTTGGCCTCCGCAATTGCCAGGTGGATCAATCGCATGGTAAGCGTGTCGCTGGGCCGCATGCGCGGATGGACGTCGGTGCTCGCATTGACCAGTTCTGGATGGCCATCCAAAATCCCGCGAATCGTTCCTAGGTTGCCATCGTGCACCGCGTTGATGAGTTGCTGGCCAAAGTCGTTCAGCGTATCGACAAAAGACTTGAGTTTGCGCCAGCTTGGAAAACCGTAGCCACGCGCGATCAGGAGTTGCGCCTCGGAAAGCCGCGCCGCAGGACTCTCGGAACGCATGGTCTTGAGGCGTTGTTTCGCTTCGTTTTTCAGGTGTTCGAGATTTGCGCGAGCAGGAAGTTTGCCCGCGGAATAGACGACACGAGTGGGAGCGTCGCTCATAGAACCTTCCTTCCGTGATCGCCCGTTGTCCGCGGTTTTCGGGCTGGAAGTCAGGTCGCACTGAAATTGCCGGTGAGTGGGCTGCGCCCTTTACGCGGACCGACGGCCTCCCACGAGGCCGCGAACAGGATAGACAAAATCGACGGGCCGCGCAAGCCCAAGCCCAAAAGCACAAGCCGAAGGGCTCCTGGCTCCGCCGATCCGGTGACAAGAATTTTACAAATCGCTGACTTCCTCCTGACAAGTCCATCGCGCTTCCCGCATAGGATTGCTTTCGCCGCAAGGTTGTTCGTTGGGGTCCCACTTTGCGCGGGTAGGCGTGGCGAACGTCCAGGCCGCCATCCAGTTCGCTTCAAGGAGAGTCTTGCTATGTATCGAGTCACACATCGCACCATTCGTCACCACCTTTTCATTGCCGCCATGCTTGTGCTTGCGCTGTCGGTTGCCTCTAGCCTCGCGTTCGCACAGTACACGGCGACCTCGCTGGTGAAAAGCTCCGGTAAGCACGGCGATACCGACCTGATCAATCCCTGGGGACTGGCCTATGGCCCCAGCGAACCATTTTGGCTCAGCGACGAGGGCTCCGGACTCTCTACGCTCTACACTGGCGCGGGGGTAAAGCAAAGTCTCGTGGTTACCATTCCAACCGCTTCCGGCAGCGGCGTCGGCTCGCCCACTGGCATCGTCTACAACGGTTCGTCGGAGTTCCAAATCGACAGCTGGACCTCAGTGTTCCTCTTTGCGACTCTCGATGGCACCATCAGCGGCTGGTCCCATTTCGAGCCCAATAATGCGCTGATCGCGGTGAACAACTCCAGTTCCGGAGCTATCTACACCGGCCTGGCGATTTCCAGTTCCAACACCATGATCTATGCCGCCGATTGGTGGAATAACAAAGTCGACGTTTACAATGGCACCTTCGAGTTAGTCAACTCTTTCACCGACACCAAACTTCCTGCGGGCTTCGTCCCCTTCGGCATTCAGGACATCAACGGCCAAGTCTATGTCGCGTATGCCAACCAGAATGAGAAGATCAAGGGTGGATATATCGACATCTTTACCGAGAACGGGACGTTCGTGCAGACCCTGATCTCGGGAGCGCCGCTGGATCAGCCCTGGGGAATTGCGGTCGCGCCTTCCAATTTCGGTACGCTCAGCAACACTCTACTGGTCAGCAACAACACCAATACCGGCACCATCAATGGCTTCAACCCGACCACCGGCGCATTCGTTGGGACGGTAGAAACTTCCGCCGGAAAGGCGATCAAAATCAACCAGCTCTGGGGCATCGAGTTTGGTGGCGGCTCATCGAACAACGGCAACACCAACCAACTGTTCTACACTGCCGGACCAAAGAACAACGCCGCCGGCATATTTGGCGTGATCAATGTGAAGTAAGCAACCTTAGTAGCTCCTCCACCCTCCGCGCGGCTTTGCGGAGGGTTTTTTTGTCAGTTTTCTTGCGGGCTGCTTGATCCGGTCGACTGAGTCGGGCCGGAACTAGGTTCTTGTCTTTGATTCTGTTCCGTATCAGGGTATCGCTCTAGCGATACCGCAAGTCGTTTCAAATCAGATGCCCTTTAGGGGCGTCGCAATTCGAGCTTTTCCGCGAGCTCTCTTGCCACGCCGAATCAATTCACTCGTACTCGCGATCCGGGGACCAGTGGAACATAACGATTTTTCCGTCGGCGCCAAGGCCGAACGTCAGCAGCTTGGCATCGCCGCCTTTAGTTAGGCGGTAGGTCGAGACCCACTGCGGCTCGTCCTCGGTTCCCTTGTTGCGCTTCACGAGCGTGAGTGATCCTCCGGGCCAGAGTTTCCCGAGGCTCCGCTGCATGTCTTTCGCCACGTCCGGCGTAATGTGAGCCGCCAGTTGCGGGGTTGTTTCGGGGCGGATGTCTTTGCCCGCGACAATTTCGTCCAGAAGCTTCTTGAGCCGCTCGGCTAGCTCCGGCTGGTTGTCCGCAATCGCCTCCAGCTTGGGTGCGGTCAGCGCGGGATCGACCAGGCCAGCGACTACATGTGCGATGACGCCCGGATTGGAGTAGCCGGCTTCGAGGTTAGTAAGCACCACAACGGTGAGGCTATCGTCGGGATAACGCGAGATTCGGCAGGTGAATCCCTGCCAGGCGCCGCCATGCTCGATGCGCTCGTGACCGTCCTGCGCACCGATGTCCCAAGCGAACCCGTAACCCGCCGAATTGGGCTTTCCGTCATTTAGCGGGTACACGGTCCATATGCGGTCGAGGCTCGATTGCTTCAGCAGCTTGGTCCCGTATAACGCCTCGTCCCACCGGGCCAGGTCGAGCACGTTGAAGTAGAGCGCACCGTCGGCGGTGGAGTTGAAGGTTGGCGAGACCCATTCCTGGTTCTTGAGCTCGTCATTGCTGTCGATCTCGTAGCCGGCGGCGCGGTTGGGGATGATGTCGCGGTCGCTGATGAGCCGGGTTGAGGTCATGCCCAGCGGCTTGAAGATGCGCTCGCCGAGAAACTCCGCATACGGCATGCCTGTGATCTTGTGAATGATGATGCCGAGCAGCACGTAGTTGGTGTTGCGATAGTCCCATTTCTCGCCCGGCGCCCACTCGATGGGGAGAGCCTCGATCTTCTTCGCCAACTCGTCTTCAGTGAAATCGAGGCGGAGATAGAATGGGCCGTTCGGACCAGTGCGGTCATCGCTCTCATACTCCGAGAGACCCGACGTGTGCGACAGCAGGTTTTTGATCAGTATCGGCTTCCATGCGGCGGGCGCATCGGGGAAGTATTTTGTGATGCTGTCATCGAGAGAGATTTTGCCCTCTTCGACGAGCATCATGATGGCGGCAGAGACGAACTGTTTGCCGACGGAGCCGGACTGCATGAGAGTCTCAGGTTTAACCGGCACATTGAGCTCAACATTGGCCAGGCCGTACCCCTTGGCGAGCAGAATGTGGCCGCGACTGTAGATGCCGAGTTCGAGACCGGGAATACGCTGGCGGGCCATCTCGTGATTGACGAAATCGTCGATGGAGGCGAGGTGTTGGGCGTCGAGCGGCGCGAGAGGAACCTGCGCGAGCGAAGTCGCGGCGCAGAGAAAAAGCGCTCCGAACCATAGCATCTTGACACAAGTATTCATCACCATTCTCCGATTGGCCGAGCTAGCTTCGAACATTATCGTAAGCCCTCACCAACCGGCTTTGCGCCAAGATTCGGGATTCCGGTCAGAATACAGGCAAACCGGAAGTCAATTGGCGAACGGGCGTTAGCGCTCAAAACCCCTTCCAACGTCAATCAGCGAGCCTAATTCCGACGGATAGCGCGCGTCGGTGCCGAGGCCCGAGGTGCTTCCGCATTATCCGATGGTGCTGCACCGCGGCGGCTTCCCCGACGGCAGTTGACCGGCATGAACAGTGCCGAACCGAACCCCGTTCGCACTCATCGCCGTAGTGGGATCAGAAGGTGAATCTCGCCCCGAACTGGAACTGGCGCGGGGTGTTGACGTTGGCTATGATGGCGCTGTATGGCTGGTTCCCGGTTGACGTCAGGTCCGCCATGGAAGGCATTCCATATTGCGCCCAGTTGGTTACGTTGTAGGCGGAAACGTCGAAGCGAAGGTTCTTGCTTTCTCCTATCGGGAAGGTCTTGAAAAGGGAGAGATCCAGATCCCGCGCTCCCCGCGTGCGAACGTTGGCGAGATAGGCCGGGGCGTTACCGGGAATGAAGAAATTCGCGTTGCCCCCGTTCTCCGTGCCGGGTATTGCGAAGCAGCTGTTGTTGACCCAGTTCGCAGACGTCCGCTGAAAACCCTTCGACGGATTGCAGATCAAATCGGCTCGCTGATTGAAGAAGCCAGGAGTCGCCCCCGACGATGGTGACGGGATGGGAACACCGGTGCTGAGGTAGACGATGGCATTGGTGGTCCAGCCTCCGAGAAATGCGTTCGAGACGCCATGCAGATTGACTCGTTGTCCCTTGCCGACCGGCAAGTCGTAAGAAACCTGTCCGGTGAACTGGTACTTGACGTCCTGCGGGCTGATGGAATGCTCGTACTGCAGATTCCTCCAGTCCTGAGGTCCGCCCGGGTTGTGAGAACCCACGAAGCCCAGAGGCGGATAGCCGTCGTCGGTCATGATCTTTCCCCAGGTAAAAGTGGAAAGCGTGGTGAAGTGGCCGGTCAGTCTTTTCTGCACCTTGGCCTGCAAGGAACTGTATTCCGAATCGCCCGCGGGGTAGCCGTATGTGACGATGCCGTTACCGGTGCCGTAGCTGCCGTCACCGAATTGCGGGAACGGCTGGATGACCGCCCAGGGGGGAACGGTGGCTAGTCCGCTGAAGTTTTGGTTCAGGCTCACCGGCCCAGTGTTGGGCGCCGTTTCGCAGCTCGGGGAATTGGTAATGCACAGCGCGTTCCCGTAGTGTGCGATGGTGGGCAGACTAAGCTGGTTCAGATCGACGTTGTTGAAGGGTAGGAAAGCCCCCCGGCTGCCGACGTAGCCGGCAGTGACCACGACCTGATGCGGCAGTTCATACTCCAGGGCAAAATTGTAATTGTAGATGGTGGGGGTGCGCTGCGAGTGGAGCACGGTGCTCAAGGTGATTCCCAGGTTGTTGGCTAGGCCCGTCGGCGGAGTGGTGAGCACCGGGATAATACCTCCGGGTGTACCGGGCGAGTTGGGAAAGGGGTTACTTAGAGAATAAGGCCCGGTGTAGACGCCGGGGGCGGGGGTGGGGCATGATCCGCCATTCAGTCCGAACACCGAATTGCCGTCGGCGTTAAAGCAGGTGCCGTTCCATGGGCTCCCGGAGGAGTAGCCATCGGTGTTGATGGCGTTAGAGACGTTGTGCGTACTGGGTCCGTAGTAGAAGCCTGCGCCGCCCCGCACCACTAAATGAGTAAGGGGCTGCCAGGCGACAGCCAGTCGAGGCCCAAAATTGTGCAGATTCGTGATGAAGGGCGAGCGATTGTTACTGTTAACGTAGACTTCCGCACCGGTATAGGAGACGCCGTCCAAGGTGTTGCTGATCGTGGGATTGAAATATTCCTGGCGGTTATGGCGCTCGTTGCGGCCTCCGAAGATGTCCCAGCGCAGACCGGCGGTGATTGTCAGAGTTTTCGAGGCGTGGTACGTATCCTCGACAAAGGCCCCGTAGTACGGGTTCGACTCGGCTAAGAAGACGTCCTTGGTGAAATTCCCCGGGTAGCCGAGATTGGTTTCGGACCCCGGCGACATGCCCATGCCCACGAGGATCGACGCAAAATCGCTGCCGCCTACCGGAACGCCCGACACGGGTGAGGTTTGCTGATCGGTTGCGGTGAGGTCGAACCCGTACACTCCTGCGGGTGCCGGCGGCTGGCCGACGTTGAGATATCGCTTCATATATTCAAAGCCAGTCGCTATCAGATGCTTACCCCAAACTTTATTGATAGCGGCATTAGCATCGCTGTTCTCGCTGGCATAGACAAACAGGTTGTAGTTAGCGGTGCCGCCCACACCGTCGTCGCCCAGCGGAGGATAGTCATTGAAGATCATGAAGGGCAGCTGTTTGAAGACCTCCTGCGCGGCCAGTGAAGCGGGAAAACCAACCTGGGCGCCGTTAACGGTACCGAGATTGGTGAGATCGGTGTTGCTGAAGGCGGGATTTCCCTGATTCTCATGATGCCGCGTAAAGGAATAACGCAAATTCAAAACAGTGGTGGAATTGAGGGTCAGGTCGTCGGCCAGGATAACGTTGCGCGCGTTGGTTGTGTTCTGGGCATGGTTCAAATCCCAGCCGCTGGGGAAAACGTTGGCCGTGGAGAAGATCAGCTTGTCATAGGAAAAGCGGGTGAAGAGGCGCTGCCGTTGACTTTTAGCCCAGTCGACGCGCACATCGAAACGGTGTGCGTTGAGTGGATCGAGGCCGGGCAAGCCGAAATTATTCGTGACGTCAGTCGTCGCTGAATTGCAGGTGGAGGGGCTGGGGAAATTGCAAAGCGGCATTTGCGATAGATATAGCAAGCCGAGGGGATTCGGGTTGGTGATCTTGTTCCCCGGAAACGCCTGCCGACACATGCCCGATGTCCCGGGAGGGCAAGCGACGTCGGGCTGGGTCGGATCGTAGATCTGAAAAGCCATGGCCGAGAAGTCTCCGGTCCTTTCGGCGGTGGTCGGGACGGTGAACGTATCTATACCTTCGAACTCCACCTGCTGGGTGTCCTCGTAATCCGCAAAGAAGAAGAGTTTATCCTTCTTAATGGGCCCGCCGATGGCTGCGCCTTCCTGATAGCGGTGGAAAGGAGGAGGCGTGTTGGCGAGGCCGCTCGAGAGCTCGCTTTGTTTGTTGAAATAGTCGTTCGACGCGAGGATGTCGGGGCGAAAGATCGCGAAAACGTCGCCGTGGATTTTATTGGTACCGGACTTACTCACCAGGCTGATGACACCGGCGGCACCGCTTTGGTAGGAGGCCGGCGTATTCTGCGTTTCCACGCGAACCTCTTCGACACCATCCTCCGGGATATTCATTGCCGGAATGATCGCGGCGGAATTATTCTCGGCAATCCCGATCGGGCTGCCGTCGAGCATGTAGTACACGGAGCCCACGATGGCGCCGTTGATGGTGTCGGCAGAAACGTCGACTCCCGGGCGCCCGGTCGAAATGTTTTGAATGCTCGCCATCGAGTCGCTGGAGTTGGGCGAACCATTGACCGGAATCACACCGGCGCTCAATTGGATCAGATCGTAGACGTTGCGGTCGACCAACGGGACGCGATCGATGGTGGCGGAATCAATTAACTGGCCTACGGTGGAGTTGCTGGTATCGACCAGTTCGGGCGCTGTCGACACCGTAATTACCTCGGCCACGGTGCCGACTCGCAGAGCGATATTCACCGCGCTGACGTGATCGACCGTTACCAGCACGTTGTCTTGCGCGACGCTTGCAAAACCCTTCTGACTGGCAGTGACTACATAGACGCCGGGAGTCAGCGATATAAAGCTGTACAAGCCGGCCGCGCTGGTCACGGTGTGGAGAGAGACTCCGGTGGCATGGTCTAGGGCGGTGACGGTGGCGCCATTGACGATTGCGCCCGAGGGGTCGGTGATGAGGCCGCTGATGCTGCCGCGGCCGGCTTGCGCAAGCGCGACAGAACTGGCGCAGAGGAAAAGAATGCAGAGAGATAGAAAATTCCGCGCCGTCCTGACCATTGCATTTTTATTCATAAACCGCCTCCTGAGCCGAAGTGGCAACGCGATATTCGATTGCTGCCGGTCACAAAAAGGGTAAAATACCTTTATTAAAACGTATCAATACTGCTCCAGGTCATTCGCTCTGTCAACAGAAAATGTAGGGTTCGGGGGTGAGGCGGCTAGTTTGGTGGGGTGGAGCAGGGCACGGGGATACCTGAGGACGATGCGGTGATTGGTTGGGTTACTCCGGCTGTCGGGATACGAATGATAGCGTGCGCCAGAAATCCGGAGCGCAGATCCCCTAAATCCGCGCTCCGGCACCGAGAACCAGGAGACCGGTTCGCGGCGAACTTAAAGGTTTCCGCCGATTGCGTCTCCCCCCTTCAAAACCTTGCATTCTTAAGGACGCTGGAGCGCAACCTTTCTCAGTGGCTTAGCGGCACGACCAAGGTTGCCGAAAACTCGATTTGCGCTCGCGGCCCCTAAGGGTTGCTCTTCGACTAGGGGACTTGGAAGACGGTGTTGCTGGTGAGCGTGGTCCCTCCGGCGGTTACTACTTTCACTACGCCGGTGGTGGCGCCTTCGGGGACGGTGGTGGTGATTTCGGAACTGGAAGCTACTGTGAACGTAGCCGCTGCGCCGTTGAAGGTGACGCTGGTCGCCCCCGTCAGGTTCGTGCCCAGAATCTTGACGGCTGCTTTCACCTTGCCGGAGGTCGGCAGTGTTTCGACAAACGGGCCGAGACCCATGTCGAGACTGAAGATCGTGCCGACGCAGCCGTCGGCACAACTCGGCCACTCGTTACCGCCCTGCAGCATTGTCCCGTAGAGAGTGCCATTGGTGTCCTGCATCAGCGTGCCGCCGCCGGCTGGGCCAGATCCGTCCGTGCCGTCGAAGTTGTGCAGCGTGGTCAAGGTTCCGCTGGGGGTGAATTGGAAGATTGTGCCCTGGTTGTTGTTGCTGACTCCGCCATACCACGTTATCCCGTAGAAATTCCCATCGGTCGCTAGATAGATGTTGGCGGGTTGTTCGCCGTCAGTGCAATTTTGCTGGCTGCAGAAGTTGTAGAGCGTGGTTAGGCCGCCGCTGGGGGTGACGGTGAAAAAAGTGCCGCCTGCACCGTACTCGCCGGTACCGCCGTTCGCTGTTGTTCCGTAGAAATTCCCGTCAGCGCCCTGGATCAGCGCCGAGCTGGATTGAGTGAAGCCCGGAAAGTTGTAGATCGTCGTTAGGCCGCCGGTTAGGGTCATCTTGAAAATCGTGCCATA
>Ga0187847_10002113_pt1 | contig 16584 bp, 17 predicted proteins | sample June2016WEW_4_10_FD_132458 | JGI IMG/M metagenome (GOLD analysis project Ga0187847, IMG submission 132458) | Peatland microbial communities from SPRUCE experiment site at the Marcell Experimental Forest, Minnesota, USA - June2016WEW_4_10 | ecosystem: Environmental > Terrestrial > Soil >...
GAACGCGGCCAACTCGCTCACCAAGGGCACCCGGGTCATCGTGACCGGCCGTCTCGAGCAGCGCAGTTGGGAGACCGAGAACGGGGACAAGCGCTCGATCGTGGAGATCAACGCCGACGAGATTGCCCCGTCCCTGCGCTTCGCCACGGCCGTCGTGACCAAGACGCCGCGGGCCGACGGCGGCAACTTCAGTTCGAGCGACCGCCCGGCCGCCGCGCCGCGTTCCAACGAGCCCAGCACCTACGCCTTCGATGAGGAGCCCTTCTAATGCCCCGTATCAATAATCCCAAGCCGCCCAAGCGCGCACCCAAGATCGACAGCCGTCGCACCAAGAAGAAGCCCTGCTCCTTCTGCCAGCACGGCGTGGCGACGGTGGACTACAAGGACCTGGCCCAGCTGCGCAAGTACATCTCGGACCGCGGCAAGATCCGCGGACGCAAGGTCTCGGGCAACTGCCAGCAGCACCAGCGTGACGTGACCGACGCCATCAAGACGGCGCGCGAACTGGCGCTGCTGCCCTACACGCAGCGCACGGTCACCGAGCGCCGTGGCGGCCGGGGCGACCGCGGCGAACGCGGGGAGCGTGGCGCGCGGGGCCCGCGTCCGGACCGCGAAGCCGAAGCGACCCTCGAGGGAGTGGTCGTCGAGCCGAGCGCCGCCGAGAATGATAACGACGCCGGTGTCGCCGCCGAGGTCTTCGAGGCCGAACTGATCGAGCAGGTGAGCGAATGAAGGTCCTCCTGCGCAGCGACGTCCACGGGATCGGCCGCCGGGGTGACATCGTCGAGGTCAAGTCCGGTTACGCCCGCAATTTCCTGCTGCCCACGGGGGCCGCGCTGGCCGCGAACGACACGATGGAGATTCAGGCCGCCTCGATGCGCAAGGCCCGCGACATTCGCGACACCGCGAGCCGCGAGGCCGCCGAAGCACAACGGGCGCTCATCGAGCAGGCGACGATCACCGTCGCTGCCCGCGCCGGCACCAACGGTCGGCTGTTCGGTTCGGTGACCGAGTCCGACATCGTCAACGCGTTGCGCACGGCGACCAACATCTCGCTCGACCGTCACATGATCCACATGGCCGAGCACATCAAAGAACTCGGTGCGCAGACGGTGTCGGCGACGTTGTTCGATGGGGTGGAGGCGACGATCAACGTCGAGGTCGTCGCGAAGTAAACGACATTCGATACGCAACTTAAGTTCGCACTGTGTTGCACGCTGCCGGGGCCGAGGCCCCGGCAGTTCCGTGTCACAGGGGGTTGCGATGCTGTTGCACGTGAAGGCGAACGCACAGGCTTTTCCCCACGTTGTTGTTCTTGCGACCCACAACCAATACCTGCGACCGTTGAGGTCTCATGACGCAGATTGATTCGGACCGCAGCCGTACCGCGCCGGGCGGCGGGCGAATTCCCCCCAGTGCCATCGAAGCCGAAGAGTCGTTGATCGGCGCGATGCTGCTCTCGTCCGAAGCGGTGAGCGTCGCCTACGAGACGGTCGAGCCCGAGGATTTCTACCGACCGCTGCACGGACAGATCTTCGGCGCCATCATGGCCCTGACCCACGCGGGCGAACCGGTCGACTACGTCACGGTGCAGGCGAAACTGCAAGAGCGCGGCGCCGTCGCGATCGAGCTGGCGGTGCTCTCGTCGCTGCAGATGAACACGCCCTCGGCCTCCAACGCCCAGCACTACGCCGAGATCGTGCGCGACAAGGCCCAGCAGCGCCGATTGATCGGCGTCGGCGGCGAGATCGTGGACGACGCGTACCAGGCGACCGACGACGTGGTCGGCCTGATCGACGAGGCCGAGCGCAAGATCAACCAGATCGGCGACAATCGCAAGATCGACACGGTCTCGCCGTTGCAGCGCCTGCTGCTCAGCGAGGCCGACATCCTCGAGGAGCGCGGCGAGACGCGGGGCCAGTTCAACGGCCTCGAGACCGGCTACAAGTCGCTCGACCAGATCCTCCAGGGCCTGCAGCCGAGCAGCATGACGATCATCGGCGCCCGTCCCGGTACCGGCAAGACGGCCTTCGCGCTGGGCATCTTGATCCACGTCGGCGCGGTCGTGCGGCGCCCGGCTCTGTACTTCTCGCTCGAGATGAGCCGCCAGGAGCTGGCCGAGCGGATCCTCGCCTCGACGGCGCGCATCGACTCGTCCAAGCTGCGCACCGGCGACCTGAGCGACGCCGACTGGAACCGGGCCCACGAGGCCTTCGGGTTCCTACAGTCGGCCCAGGTCTTCATCGACGACAATCCGAGCCTCACGGTGATGGACGTGCGCTCGCGCGCGCGCAGGATCAAACAGCAGAACGGCGACCTGGGCGTGGTGATCGTCGACTACCTGCAGTTGATGAGTTCTCGGGGACGGGCCGAGAACCGCCAGGTCGAGGTCTCGGACATGAGCCGGTCGCTCAAGATCCTGGCCCGCGAACTGCAGTGCCCCGTGATCGCGCTCTCGCAGCTTTCGCGCAAGCTCGAGGACCGCGCCGACAAGCGACCGGTCATGTCGGACCTGCGCGAGTCCGGTTCGCTCGAGCAGGACGCCGACGTGGTGCTGTTCCTCTTTCGCCCCGAGCAGTACGGCGAAGTGGCCAACGACAAGAAGTCGGACGCGGAGATCATCGTCGGCAAGAACCGTAACGGTCCGACGCGGACCGCGCACCTCACGTGGCGCGGGGAGTTTGCGCGCTTCGACAACGTGGCCGAGGCTCGCGAGATCTAGCGCCGCCCAAAGAGGTCTGGGTCGATCACTAGGTGGTGTGGACGTCTACGCGCTGGCGCCACGACCGGGTGGTGACGAGAGCGACCGCGATCCACACCAGGCCGAGGAGGACCTCGATGGCGGCCACCTGGGTGGCGTCCGGCGCGAAGAAGTTGGTCTGGGACGCGTGCGTCAGCCCCTCGATGATGAAGAGCATCCCCACGGTGAGCACCGGGACCAGCGACAGGTTCTGGCGCCACCACGCGCCGAAGGCGCCCAACGAGGGGCCGCTCAAGAGACCGAGCGTGAAGAAGACCTTGCCCTGACCGAACCCGTAGGTGAGGTAACCGGGCCACGACTGGGGCCCGTAATGAAAGATCGCTCCGTTCGTGAAGTAGAAGCCGATCAGCGCGGCCATCGTGGCGGCGAGTCCGCTGAAAGCCCCGATGCGCAGTCGGTGCTCATTCGCGAACGCGCCGGCGAGGAAGGCCAGCAGGAGCCACGGGGCGACGGCCTGGCTGAGCGAACTGAAGAGGTTAGAACCGTCGACGCGCATGAGCGCGTTGACGATACCCATGCCGAAAGAGAACAGCACGATGGCGGCGAGACGGATCAACTGTCGACGTCCGGACATGCCCACAGGCTAACGACCGGCCTTCGTCCCGGGTCCGTCACGGCCCGGGACGTTCTAGTTGAGGCAGCCCTGCGTGGACACTTTCCCGGTTTTCGGCGCCTGGGCGATGTCGTGTTCGACGATGCTGTCGGGGATGGCGTAGGCCGTGCTCGCCTGGGCCAGCGACTTCGATTCGATGATGCCGGCCACGAACGCTCCGGTGAGCACCGGGCTGCCCGAGTTGCCCGGCTGCACGTTCACCTCGAGCGCGAGCACCGTGCGCGTTATCAGGTCGCGGTTGTAGATGTCGCGCCCCTGGCCGGAGATCTCACCTTCGACGTAGCCCGGTGAGCCGGTGCGCGTGGCGTTGAGCGGGAAGCCGATGACCTGCACCGGGGTTCCCTGGGCCGGCACCCGGTTGGAGAAGCGCAGCGGCGCCTCGGTGCGTGCCGGGACCCGCAGCACGGCGATGTCGTTGACCGGGTCGAAGAGGGCCACCTGCGCCAACGAGCCGGCGACGGTGACGGTGGTGTGCCCGGCCACGACGTGGGCGTTGGTCACCACCTCGTGGGGGGCCACGAAGAAGGCCGTGCCCTCGCTTTCGTTGGGACAGTTGCCGGAGGCCAAGACCTTCACCACGTCGCTCGGCGATCCGAGCGACGTGACCTGGCGTCCCAGGTGGTTGGGGCTCACGTGGGCCTTGAGGGTCGGCGCGACCACGGTGGCGAACACGTTGGGCAGGTCGGCGTTTCGCAGCAGGGCCTGCACCTTGGTGTCGAGCGAGGGTACCGCCGGCATGATCTTGTCCATGCTCGAGAGCACGCTCGACTGCTGGATGCCGCTGGCGAGCGGACTCCACGCGGTCGACGCCAAGAGACCGGCCACGAGCCAGCACGCCACGAGCGCTCCGACGACGCCCACGGCGACGCCGGCCACGCTGTCGACCAGACCTAACTTCACCGTGTGCAGGAGTCGACGCACGAGGCGACCGATGATGCTGCCGATCAGGTTGCCGAACAACGTGGCGACCACCACGACGATCAGGGTCAACAAGACCCGCTCGGTGCCGTTGGAGATGCCCGAGGAGATCGACGGGGCGATCAGCGTGCCGACGATGAAGCCACCGAAGAAACCGGCGAGGCCGATGATCTGCAAGACCGCGCCGGCGAAGTACCCACGCAGTCCGGCCGACACCAACACGAGGATGATGACGATGTCGATCCAGCTCACGGCTCACAGGGTAGGCGCTGACGGATGCAAAAACCTGAGCGACGACGAACGTGTCGCATCAGAACAACGCGTGCTCAATGGCGTGACAACCGCTGCACGACTGGTTCGTGCGTCGCTTCGTCGAATTCTATTTGGGCTGCATCCGGATGCCCGCGTCGAGGCGCACCGACTCGGCGTTCATGTAGCTGTTGGCGAGTAGTTCGACGACCAGTGACGCGAACTCCTCGGGGTAGCCGAGTCGGCGCGGAAAGAGCACGCCGGCACCGAGGCGGGCCTTGAACTCGTCCGACTGAGGACCCGTGCCGTAGATCGGCGTGTCGATCAGGCCCGGCAGGATGCAGTTGGCCCGAACCCCGATGGCCGCGAGGTCGCGCGCGAGCGGCAAGGTGAGCCCGACGATGCCGCCCTTGGACGACGAGTAGGCGACCTGGCCGATCTGGCCGTCCTGCGCGGCGACCGACGCGGTGTTGACGAGGGCGCCGCGAAGGCCGTCGACGTCGGGTTCGTTGTGACTCATGGCCGTGGCGGCCAGCCGACAGACGTTGAACGTGCCGATCAGGTTGATCTCGATTACCTTGCGATACAGGTCGAGGTCGTGGGCCGAGGCGTACTCGCCGTCCTTGCCGATCGTGCGGGTCGCCCATCCGATGCCGGCGCAGTTGACGGTGCTCCACAGCGGGGCCATGGCCTTGGCGGCCTCGACGGCGGCGATCACCTGGTCGGTGTCGGTGACGTCGCAGTGCGCGTAGACGCCGCCGATCTCGCGGGCGATGGCCGTGCCCCGTTCGTCGTTGAGGTCGGCCACGACCACCTTCACGCCGCGCGCGCCGAGCAGTCGGGCCGTCGCTTCGCCCAGTCCCGAGGCGGCGCCGGTGACGACCGCCGATGTGTTCGAGAGTTCCATGGTGCTCCTGTTCTCCGGCGCCGCGTAGGCCACCAGGCCGAGTACGAGTCAAGCAGAGTTTTCTCACCGCCGTGACACCGGGGCCGTTGGCCTAGCGTTGGCCCATGCCGTCGGCCTACGAATTCACGCGCGAGGCGCTCGCCGAGCAACTGGTCGGCGAGCCCCGTTACCGGGTGGACCAGGTGTGGCACGGGCTGTGGAGCGAGGCCCAGTCGATCGACGCGATCACCACGATCCCCAAGGTCCTGCGCTCGCGCCTCGTCGAGCAGTTCCCTTCGAGCCTCGAGGTGGCGAACGACGTCCACAGTGACAAGGGGCTCACGCGCAAGTGGGTCTTTCGCCTCCACGACGGGGCGACTATCGAGACCGTGCTGATGGGCTACGACGACCGGGTCACGGTGTGCGTCTCGAGCCAGGCCGGCTGCGCGATGGGCTGCACCTTCTGCGCGACGGGCCAGGCCGGTTTCACCCGTCAACTGAGCGTGGGCGAGGTGATCGAGCAGGTGATGTTCGCCGCCCGGGCCGCGGCGCCGCGGCGTCTTACGAACGTGGTCTTCATGGGCATGGGCGAGCCGCTGGCCAACTACGGCGTCACCGTCGAGGTGTTGAAGCGCCTGCACGAGTACCGCGGTCTCTCGGCCCGCCACCTGACGGTGTCGACCGTGGGCGTGGCGCCGGCCATCGAGCGCCTCGCGCGCGAGGGGCTGGCCCTGACCCTGGCGGTGAGCCTGCACGCCGCCAACAACGAGACCCGCGACGAACTGGTCCCGCTGAATCGCCGCTACCCGCTCGAGCGCCTCCACGACGCCTGTCGCTACTGGATCGACACCACCACGCGCCGGCTCAGCTTCGAGTGGGCGCTGATCGACGGGGTCAACGACACCGAGCGGGCCCTGGACGAGCTGGCCCGCTACGCCGAACCGCTGCACGCGCACGTGAACCTGATTCCCCTCAACCCCACGCCGGGGTACCTGGTGATGGGCTCGTCGAGCGCGCGGGTCAGTGACTTCCGCGACGGGCTCGAGGCGCGGGGCGTCAACGTCACCGTGCGCAACACCCGGGGCCGCTCCATCGACGCCGCCTGCGGTCAGCTGGCCAGTGTCACCAACGCGAGGCGCCGCTCCATCCCCGTTCGTTCTCGTTAGAGGGCCGTGTCGTTCCAGAACGTCGGGCGCCAGCGGATCAACGCCAGCGCCCCGACGATGCAGGCAATGCCGCCCGAGACGATGGAGAACTCCGTGGTCGTCAGTCCGGCCACCAGTCCCGATTCGAAGTCGCCCAGGCGCGGCCCGCCCGTCACGACGGCCATCTGGATCGAGGAGATCCGGCTGCGGTACTCGTCGGTGATCGCGTTCTGCAGGATCGTGTTGCGCAGGATGGTCGAGATGACGTCGGTGGCGCCGGCGATGGCGAGGCAGGCCAGCCCCACCCAGACCACGTGCACCAGTCCGAAGACCGTGATGGCGCCGCCCCACGCCATGACGACGAGCACGACGAGGCGGCCCTGGCGTCGCACCCGCTCGAGCCATCCGGTCAGCACGGCCATCAAGAGCGCCCCGGCGCCCGGCGCGGCGTAGAGCAGGCCGAGCGTCCTCGGTCCGCCGTGGTAGAGCGTGAGCGCCACGGCCGGGAAGAGGGCCCGCGGCAGCCCGAAGACCATGGCGTTGAGGTCGACGAGATAGACAGCCTGGGCCGTGGCGTGGCTGCGCACGTAGCGCCACCCGTCGCCCACGGCGCGCAGCATCTTGACGCCCGTGTGCTGGCCGCTGGGCATCATCGAGGACATGAATATGGTGAAGATCACCAGCAGGGCGAAGGTCAGTGCGTCGAACCAGTAGCAGGCCGAGAGGCCGATGCCGGCGAGCAGCAGGCCGGCCAATCCCGGTCCGGCCACTGACGCGATGTTGTAGATCACCTGGTTGAGCGAATAGGCGGCGACCAGCTGGTCCGGCGGCACCAGTTTGGGGATGGCCGCGGAGCGTATCGGCCCACCGAAGCCACCGAAGCCGGCGGCCAGGGCGGCCAGGGTGATCAACACCGCGAGGTGCGAGAGGTGCCACTGGGCGTTGAGCGCGAGACCGGCGCTGAGCAGCGCGAGCACCAATGAGTTGATCACGAGCAGCGTGCGCCGATTCATCCGGTCGCCCATCACGCCGCCCCAGAGCGCGCCGGCGATGAGGAAGGGCAGTTGGATGAGGCTCGCCAGGCCGACCCACAGGCTCGAGTGCGTCTCGACGTAGACCTGGTACGGCACCGCCACCAGCGTGAGGTTGCTGCCCAGTAGCGAGACGAGTTGCCCGTAGAAGAGGAGGCTGAAGTCTCGGTTGCCGCGAAGGGGACGCAGGTCAACGAAGAGCCGGGACATCCGTTTATCGTACGGGGGTAAGGTATCTAGGCGCAGAGGCCGAAGGAGAGTCGATGATCGATGATGAACTTGTTCAATTGCTCTCACCCGAGGGCCAGCGGGTGGATCAGGGCGACTACCAGAGCACGTTGAGCGGCGACGAGATCTTCGGCCTCTATCGCGACATGGTGATCATCCGTCGGATCTGCAACGAGGGCACGTCGCTGCAGCGACAGGGTCAGCTGGCGCTGTGGGCCCCGATTCAGGGTCAGGAGGCGGCGCAGATCGGCGCCGGCCGAGCACTCGGCCCGACCGACTTCACGTTTCCGACCTACCGCGAGCACGGCATCGCGTGGTGCCGCGGGATACCGCCGGTCGACTGGTTCCGTCTCTTTCGCGCCGTCAGCAACGGCGGTTGGGATCCCCAGCACTACCGCCACTCCGTGCCCACCGTGGTTCTGGGCAACCAGGCCCTGAACGCCGTGGGCTACGCCATGGGCGTCCAACGCGACGGGGCCGACGAGGCCGTGGTCGCCTTCTTCGGCGATGGCGCGTCGAGCCAGGGCGACGTGCTTGAGTCCTTCGTGTGGGCCGCTTCGTTCAACTGCCCGGTGGTGTTCTTCCTGCAGAACAACCAGTGGGCCATCTCGGAGCCGTCGTCGCTCCAGGCCAAGATTCCGCTGTACCACCGGGCCGAAGGATTCGGCTTCCCGGGCGTGCGCGTCGACGGCAACGACGTCCTCGCGGTCTACGAGGTGACCAAGCGGGCCCTGGAGAACGCGCGGGCCGGCGCCGGCCCGACCCTGATCGAGGCCTTCACCTACCGCATGGGCGCGCACACGACGTCCGACGACCCGACGCGCTACCGCGTCGACGCCGAGGTCGAGGTCTGGAAACATCGCGACCCCGTCGAGCGGGTGAAGTCGCTCCTGGTGCACGAGTACAAGGTCAAGAAGACGGCGCTCAACGACGTGACGGCCGAAGCCGAGGCCATGGCCCTGCAGGTTCGCGAGGACGTGCTGGCCATGGACCGGCCCGACCCGATCACGATGTTCGACCACGCCTACGCCGCTGCGCACCCGCTGATCGACGAGGGACGGCGTGAAATGATCGAGATGGGCATTAGCGGAGGTTCGCACTGATGGCAACGACCACTATGACCATGGCCAAGGCCCTCAACGAGGGGCTGCGCCGGTCCCTCGAGAAGAACAAGAAGGTCCTGTTGATGGGCGAGGACATCGGCAAGTTGGGCGGCGTCTTTCGCATCACCGACGGCCTGCAGAAGGACTTCGGCGAGGACCGCGTCATCGACGCCCCGCTGGCCGAGTCGGCCATCGTCGGCACTGCGGTCGGCCTGGCGATCCGCGGGTACCGCACGATCGTCGAGATCCAGTTCGACGGTTTCGTCTACCCGGCCTTTGACCAGATCGTCTCCCAGGTCGCCAAGTTGCACAAGCGCAGCGACGGCGTCTACAACATGGGTCTCGTCATCCGACTGCCCTTCCAGGGCGGCATCGGGGCGATCGAGCACCACTCTGAGAGTCCCGAGCCCTACTTCGCCCAGACGGCCGGCCTGCGGGTGGTGTCGTGCTCGAACGCGAACGACGCCTACTGGATGATCCAGCAGTCGATCGAGCACGACGATCCGATCATCTTCTGCGAGCCGATGAGCCGCTACTGGGAGAAGGGCGAGGTCGACCTCGAGAACCCGGCCCAAGGTCTCTTCGAAGCGGCCGTGCGCCGCGAGGGCCGCGACGTGACGGTCGTCGGCTACGGCGCCTCCGTGAAGACCATCCTTCGCGCGGCCGAGACGGCCGAGACCGAGGGGGTGTCGATCGAGGTCATCGACGTACGCTCGCTCGCGCCGCTGGACCTCGATACCATCGTCCGCTCGGTCGAGAAGACCGGGCGCCTGGTCGCGGTCCAGGAGTCGCCGCACAGCGCGTCGGTCGGCTCGGACATCGTCTCACAGGTCAGTGAACGCTGCTTCTATTCCCTCCAGGCGCCCGGTCTCCAGGTGAGCGGCTATCACGTGCCCTATCCGCCCACCCGTCTCGAGGACGACTACCGTCCCACGGTGGACCGGATCCTGGACGCCGTCGACCGTTCGATGGGATTCTGAGGTGGGCGAGGAGATCTTCCTGCTGCCCGACGTCGGCGAAGGCTTGATCGAGGCCGAGATCGTCGAGTGGAAGGTCCAGGTCGGCGACACGGTCGTGCTCAACCAGCCGCTGGTGGACATCGAGACGGCCAAGGCGACCGTCGAGTTGCCGAGTCCCTATTCGGGCACCGTCGTGGCGTTGCACGGCAACATCGGCGACGTCATTGAGGTGCACAAGCCACTGATCACCTTCGAGACCGCGGCGGGGGCCACGCCGGTGGCCGCGACCTCCACCAAGGCCGCGGCCAAGGGCGGTGCCGCACCGGCCCCGGCCGTCGCGGACGCGGAAGCTCCCGCGGAGGAGGGCCGTCAGGCCGTGCTCGTGGGCTACGGGGTCGAGAACGAGGTCGGGGTCGCGACCCGCAAGAACCGCCGGGCCGGCGCGAGGGCGCCCGCGCCCGCGCCGCCGGCCGCGACCACCCCCGCGGCGGCCTTCTCGCCGAGGTCGACGCCACCCGTGCGCCTCTACGCCAAGCAGCACGGCGTCGATCTATCGAGCCTGCGCGGCACCGGCCGCGACGGCCTCATCACCCGTGGCGACGTCGAAAAGGCCCTCAACGGCGGGCCGCCCGCCGCGGCGCGACCGAGCGCCGTGATCACGGGCCCGACCTCGACGTCGCGTTTCGTGGGTCGCGACATCGAGTCCTGGTCGACCGGGCCCAAGGAGGAGCGCATCCCCGTCAAGGGCGTGCTGCGCTCGATGAGCGAGGCGATGGTCCAGAGCGCCTTCAGCGCGCCGCACGCCGCGGTCTGGGTGCGCGTCGACGCGACGCGGACGATGGAGCTCTTGGAGTCGCTGAAGAAGCACCCCAACCTGGCCGGCGTTCGACTGTCGCCGCTGACGATCACGGCGCTGGCCATGTGTGACGCGGCCCGTCACTTCCCGGGCATCAACTCGAGTTTCGACGGCGCGGCCAACGAGGTCGTGGTCCGTCGCAGCGTCAACCTGGGAATCGCGGCCGCGACCGATCGCGGGCTGATCGTGCCCAACATCAAGGGGGCCGACCAGCTCGACCTGGTGTCCATGGCGCAGGCCCTCAACGCCCTCGTCGACACGGCCCGCAAGGGCACCACCACGCCGAACGACATGATCGGCACGACGCTGACGATCACCAACGTCGGCCCCTTCGCCGTCGACGCGGCGATGCCCATCCTGCCGCCCGGTACCGGGGCGATACTGGCCATTGGACAGATCGCCAAGGCCCCGTGGGTCGTCGACGACCAGGTCGTGGTTCGTTACGTGGTGGAGCTGGCGATGTCCTTCGACCATCGCCAGATCGACGGGGCCATGGCGTCGGCGGTGCTCGCGCACGTCGGCCGGTTCCTGTCGGATCCCGCTCCGGCGATGATCGTCGGCTAGGGGATCGAGCGCAGGGCTTCGAGGGCCCGCTCGGCGTGGGCGTCCATGTTGAATTCGTTGTTGATGATCTCGACGACCCGCCCGTCGCTCGCGATGACGAACGTCGTGCGCTTCACCTTGAACAGGTCGATCGATCGTTTGACGCCGTAGAGCCGGGCGACGCCGCCGCCGACGTCGGCCAGCAGGGGATAGTCCAGTTGGTTCTTCTCGGTGAACTGCGACTGGCGCTCGACGCTGTCCATTGAGATGCCGATGCGTTGGGCGCCGAGGGCCGCGAACTCGGCGCCGAGGACGCGGAAGTGGCGACACTCCTTGGTGCACCCCGCGGTCATGGCCGCGGGGTAGAAGAAGAGCGCGACCGGTCCGTGGCCGAGCAGGGCCGACAGGGTCAGTTCGCGGCCGCGCTGGTCGGTGAGGGTGAAGTCGGGTGCCCGCTCGCCAATCTGCACGAGTGCAGGTTAGGCGTCGAGTCGAAAGCCCACGCCGCGGATGGTGAGCAGGTGCCGGGGGTTGGCCGGGTCGCTCTCGATCTTCTGGCGCAGCCGCTTGACGTGGGTGTCGAGGGTGCGCGTGTCGGTCAGTTCCATGCCCCACCACAGTGTGTCGAGGCACACCTCGCGGGTGACGACCTGGCCGAGACGGGTGGCGAAGAGCGCGAGCAGGTCGAACTCCTTGCGACTGAGCTCGACCTCGCGGCCCTGCCTGGCCACCGTGCGGCGCACCAGGTCGATGCGAAGGTCGCCGAACGTGATCGTCTCCTCGTCGGTGTTGGCGACGGGGCGGCGCAGGACGGCGCGCATACGCGCGACCAACTCGCGCAGTCGGTAGGGCTTGGTCACGTAGTCGGCGGCGCCGATTTCGAGGCCCAGCACGATATCGACCTCACTCGTGCGCGCCGAGACCATGATCACGGGGATCCTCGAGGAGTCGAAGATCTCGCGGCAGTAGTCGATGCCCGACCCGTCGGGCAGCATCACGTCGAGCAGTACCAGGTCCGGTCGGGTGCTCGACATCACCGTGCGGGCCTGGGCCAGCGTGCTCGCACCGACCACGACGAAGCCTTCGACGGTGAGGCCGATGTTGAGCGCCTCCTGGTAGCTCGGCTCGTCCTCGACGACGAGCACGACACTGCGGCCCTCAGGGGCGAGCATCGGGCTCTCGCGTGCGCGCTGCCGCGGCGCTCGTTCGTGGGGCGACACGCTGGCGAGGTCGCAGGAGGGTGAGAAATCGTTCGCGTGTCACGTAGCCAACGTAAGAAGGCAGGGTTATCGAAAGGTGAAGTGCGGGCTATCGGAAGGTAGATAATGGATGAAACTTTCCTGGGCCGGGCCGGCGCGTGAAAGTGGCCGCGCATTTTCGTGCGTGCGCGGTGTCGCTAGCTGGTCCCCAGGGTGAAGCCCTCGTAGACGGTGGCGTTCTTCAGGTAGCTCCCGGTGGCGGTGCACTCGTTGGCCCGCTTGCAGATCAGTCCGTAGACGCCGCCCGCGACGCCGACGCTCGTGGCGCCCGAGGGCAGCGCGACCTTCGTACCGGTCTGCCAGGTGCCGCTGATGCGGTTCACGACCAGGGCCTGGTACTCGCCCGACGCGTCGAGGTAGGCCGCGCCGGCGCTGCAGTTGCCGGGCGACACGCACGATAGTGCGACGACGCCTCCGTTCTTACCGGCCTCCTGGGCGCCGCTGGGCAGCTTCAACTCGGCCGCCGTCTGCCAGGTGCCGTTGACCTCGTCGATGAGGAAGCCCTGGTACTTGTCCGAGGTGTCGGTGTACTGCCCGCCGGCGCTGCAGTTGCCGCTCGAGGGGCACGAGATGCCGCCGTAGCCGTAGAGGAAGACGTGGGGATTGCTCGACGCCCCGCTGGGCATCACGAAGGCGCTAGCCCGCGCGAAGGTCCCGTTGGATTCGCTGGTCGCTAGTCCCTCGAGGTCACCGGTCGCGTTCGCGTAGCTGCCGATGGCGGTGCAGGTGGCGTTAGGCGCGCAGGCGACCGAGCTGAGCGAGGCGTCGGGGTAGGCGCTGGCGTTGCCCGGCAGGACGAGCGAGAGCCCCGACGACCAGCGCGAGGCTCGCTCACTCACGACCAGTCCGTGGGTGGCGCCGTTGGCGTCGGTGTACTGGCCGACGGCGCTGCAGTTGCCGGCACTGGCGCAGGCGACCTGGTTGAGCGCGACCAGGGGGTTGGCGTTGGTGCCGCCCGGCAGGTGGACCTCGGCGCCCGGTCGCCACGTGCCCGCGACCTCGTCCAGGACCAGTCCCTCGGTCTGGGCGAGAGGCGTGAACTTGGCGTCGTAGGTGCCCACCGCGGTGCAGTAGTTGGCCCTGGCGCAATCGATCGATCGCAGCTGCGCGTTCTGGCCGCTGGCGATGGCGTTGGCCGGCAGCGTCGCTTCGAGCGCGTCGCGCCACGTGCCGGCCACCTCGCTGACGGTGAAGGGGAGCGCGTTGCCGCTCTTGTCCTGGTACGAGCCCACGGCGCTGCAGTAGCCAACGGCACCGCACGCGACCGAGAAGACGTTGGTGGAGGCGTTGGCCGCGGCGTTGCTCGGCGGCGTGATGGTCAGGGGGCTGCGCCACGCGCCGTTGACCTCGTTGAGCAGCAGTCCCTCGGCCTGGCTCTTGGTGTTGGTGTAGTCGCCACCGGCCACGCAGTCGCCGACCGAGGCGCACGCCAACGCCGGCAGGTAGCCCTGGGGCAGACCGGTCGCGCCCGAGGGCAGGACCGCGGTTCGCGCGCTCGCCCACGTCGGCGCGGCGCTGGCGCCCGCGGGGACGGCGAAGACGCTCACCACGGCGCCGACCACGAAGGCTGAGCGTACGAACTTCATTCGAATGTGATCCGCTTTCTCACAACTGGCACCCGGGGCGTGGCACGCCGCGGGATAAGGACCCGATCATGTGGTGTCACGTAACGTCGAGCAGTCTTAAGTATAAGTAATCGCTCTTCACGCTCCGCGTCGCCCGACGTCGATTGGTGTCGTGGGTGGATCACCCGCTCGGCGGGTATATCGAGGCGTCGAAGGGCCCGCCGGAGAACAGCCTGCTATGACGCCCGATCAGACGCGTGTAGTGGCCATCGCGCACCCGATAGGCCGAGACGGTGATGGACGCACTGCGCCACGTGCCCGCGGCGCAGGTGGGGGTGCAGTCGTTCCAGGTCGCGGTGCCCGTGGCGCGTGCGACGCTCTGGCCCCAGTGCGTCCACTGCAGGTCCTTTAGTTCGGAGTTGGCGTCGGCGCACGAGAGGATGAAGCTACGCGGTGCGTTGAGTCCCTGGTCGCCGCAGTCGAAGATGGTGAGGGTGCGTTCGTGGGCCTGGTGCCACGAGAGCAGCGCCGCGCCGCCGGCGAGCAGGCCCAGTAGGACGAGGGCGAGGGTGGGAGCGAGTCGGCGCATGACCCAAGTGTAGGGACGGCGTCCGTACGCCTGGTCGCGACGACACGCCGTCAACATCGTCGGCTCCCGGTCGAATCGATACGGCGCACGAAGCGTTAGATCGAGAAGTCCTCACCGGACCAGATGCCCGAGTCGGGAGGTCGCACGTGACGCTCTTCGCTCTCGGTGCCCGCCAAGGTCTCGAGTTCGTCGACGCGACGGGCGAGCGATCGCAGGCTCAGACCGATGAGGTCGGGCATGAGTCCGTCGTCGAGCGTCGTCGACGGGGCCGACGACGGCGTGCGGGCGATGATGCGCCCGGGGATGCCGACCACGACCGAGTTCGCGGGGACCGAGCCGACGACGACCGCGTTCGCGCCGACGCGACTGTCGTCACCGATCGTGATGGGACCCAGGATCTTCGCTCCCGCGCCGATGATGACCCGATTGCCGATGGTGGGGTGGCGCTTGCCCCGTTCGAGGCTGGTGCCGCCCAGTGTGACGCCCTGGTAGATCGTCACGTCGTCGCCCACCTGCGCCGTCTCGCCGATGACGACACCGGCGGCGTGGTCGATGAAGACGCCGTTTCCGATGACGGCGGCCGGATGGATCTCGACGCCCGTGAGCAACCGCGCGATCGACGAGCCCCCGCGGGCCACGAGGCGAAGGCCCCGCTCCCAGAGCCAGTGGTTCAGGCGATGGGCCCACAGGGCGTGCACGCCGGGGTAGGTCAACGCCACCTCGAGCGGGGACCGCGCGGCGGGGTCGCGGTCGGTCGCGGCGCGCAGGTCGCGACGCAGATCGTGGCGCAGATCGTGGCGCAGTTCACCCGGCATCTAGTCGACGAGCCCGTCGAAGAGTGCGGTGGAGAGATAGCGCTCGCCGAAGTCGGGCACGATGACGACGATCTGGCGACCTTCGTTCTCGGGCCTCGCGGCGACTTCGAGCGCGGCCCACAGGGCGGCGCCGGCGGAGATGCCTACCAGCAAGCCCTCCTCTCGCGCCGCGCGATGGGCCACGGCGAAAGCGTCATCGTTGGCGACCGTGATGATCTCGTCGATGACGCTGGTGTCGAGGATGTCGGGCACGAAGCCGGCCCCGATGCCCTGAATCGGGTGGGGCCCCTTGACCCCGCCCGAGAGCACCGGCGAGGCGGCCGGCTCGACCGCGATGATCTGCACGCCGGGCTTGCGCTCCTTCAGCACCTCGCCGACGCCGGTGATGGTGCCGCCGGTTCCGACGCCGGCGATGAAGATGTCGACCTGGCCGTCGGTGTCGTTCCAGATCTCCTGCGCGGTGGTGGCGCGGTGGATCGCGGGGTTGGCCGGATTCTTGAACTGCTGGGGGATGAAGTAGCGCGAGTCGCTGGCCGCGAGCTGCTCGGCCTTGGCGATCGCGCCGCCCATCCCGTCCGGCCCCGGCGTCAGGATCAGTTCGGCGCCGTAGGCGCGCAGCAGGGCTCGGCGCTCCTTGCTCATGGTCTCGGGCATCGTGAAGGCGCAGCGGTAGCCGCGCGCCGCCGCCACCATGGCCAGGGCAATGCCGGTGTTGCCGCTGGTCGGCTCGAGGATGATCGTGTCGGGCCCGAGCAGCCCCGCCTCTTCGGCGGCGTCGATCATGGCCAGCCCGAGTCGGTCCTTCACGCTGTGGGCCGGGTTGAAGTACTCGAGTTTGGCCAGGATCTCGGCCCCCAGGCCCTGGTTCATCCGGTGCAGGCGCACGAGTGGTGTGCCTCCGACCAGTTCGGTGATGTCGTTGGCGATCTTGGCCATCTCTGATCTTCTCTCTCGAACGGTGGGCGTACGCCCTCGGGTATTCACGATAAAACTAGTCGGGATTCGACGCGATCCGAACGGTGCGGGTGGTGCGGGCTTCGCCCGCGCTCGTTGACAGACTCGCC